>Ga0137366_10002635_pt1 | contig 13759 bp, 10 predicted proteins | sample SagtaG_8_FD_104938 | JGI IMG/M metagenome (GOLD analysis project Ga0137366, IMG submission 104938) | Vadose zone soil microbial communities from Sagehorn Ranch, Mendocino, California, USA - Sage1_L_60_16 metaG | ecosystem: Environmental > Terrestrial > Soil > Vadose zone | place: USA... | reverse complement strand
GGCGCTGAACGGGCGCAACTGGGCGCAACTTATCAATCTTGCCCCAGGTACAAGTGCTATCAACAACGATTCGCAGCAAGGCACCAACGTCCGCATTGACGACACGGCCATCAACGGACTGCGACGTCGGACAGCGCCGACTCTTGATGGCATCAGCAATGTGGACCACGGTTCGGTGGGGACATTAGTCAACAACATAAGCGTCGATGCGATTCAGGAGTTCAAGTTGGTGTCGAGTCCTTACAGTGCGGAGTATGGCTCGCAGGCTGGTCCCTCAATCAACGTTGCCACCAAGCGCGGCACCGCGGACTTTCACGGCACTCTTTTTGAATTTATCCGCAACGATGCGCTGAATGCTTACTCTTGGGAAAGCAAGCAGGTGACTTCAGGTGCACCGGCAAAACCTTATCTTCGGTTCAACGATTTCGGTGGTTTTCTCGGCGGTCCTTTGTACAAGAAGAAACTGTTCTTCTTCGGCGGGCTCGAATACAAGCTGCCTCGCACCACCGCCGGTGTTAGTGAAGTCGTACCAACCGAGGCGATGAGGAATGGAGACTTCAGCGCGTTTCTGCCGACGGGCTTGCCGGCAAACTATACCTGCACAACTTCGATTCCCGCGGGCAACTTTCCTGACAAATTCATACTTTGCGACAAGTCGGCTTCAACAAGCGGTACGCCGTTTCCAAACAATGTTATTCCCGACGCGAAGAAGTCGCCGAATGGCGTCGGGCTGATGAAACTCTGGCCCCACGCCAACGCTGGAGTGGACCGCTTCATCGGTTCTCCCACGATCAGGCGTGACGTTAGGCAGGAACTATTTCGAATGGATTACCAACTCAACGAGCGTGTAACGATCTTCGGACGCTGGTTACGCGACAAGTTTGATTCAGATAATCCGCTCGGTTCAACTTTCGATAATCAGGCTTTACCCATCGCGCCCGACAATCACACACGTGTTGGAAAAACGTTTCTGATAAGTTACACACACGTGCTCACCCCAACGCTCGTAAACGAGGCGATGATGTCCTGGCAGCGTAACGATCAGTCCGTCATTTATCTGGACGACGCCCAGATTGCACGCAGCACCTATGGCCTCAACTTTACGGAGATCTTCCCTGAAAACCGGCTTAACAAGATCCCGGAGTTTTCAGTGCAAGGCTACTCGACTTTGAGTGGAAATGGGTTGCCTTACACGATTGATGCTCGCAACTGGGAAGTGCGCGACAACGTGACCTGGGTCCACAGCGATCACACTTTCAAATTTGGCATGCTCTACGTCAACAGCAACAAGAATGAGAATACGCGCGTGCGTGACGGGGGAACTATTACATACAGCACCGGATCGACGGCCGGTAGTTCATTCAGGCCTCAGGATAGCGGTAATGCGCTGGCGAACCTGCTACTGGGTGCCTATACCCGATACTCAGAGACTTCCAATACTACAAGCGCGCCTGCGGCTTACAACCAACTCGAGCTTTACGCCAACGATCAGTGGCGGGTGAACAAGCATCTCAACCTGACTCTTGGGTTGCGCATGCAGTACATTCCCTGGCCCTACACGCAACTCGGCAACATCGTGGGTTTTGATCCAGCCCGCTTCGATCCCGCGAAGGCCCCATTGGGCAGCAACATCTCGGGCGGCGTGATCAACCTGATAGCTGATCCAACCGGGCAAGGGACTCGCGCGCAGGGATTTTTCGATCCATATAACGGGTTAGTCTTACCCAGCACAGCAAACGTAACAGATCCGAATCTTCAACGCTTGAAGAGCAGCAGACCCAGCGCACTCGCTGACAGCGGCGGACCGCTCTTTGCGCCGCGACTCGGCTTCGCCTGGGATCCTTTTGCCTCTGGTAAGACCGTGATTCGTGGCGGTGGTGGTATCTACTACGATCGCACGCTGCTAAATCCCGTTCGTGATGCCGGCACAAACGCACCATTTGCTACGGTTGCCACGATTACCCAAGGCCGGCAGTTCAGGACACCGGCGAATCTCTCCGGGCTTGCAGGCTTCAATAATCCTCTGGACACGGTTGGTGAGTCCGGCACCGGCAAGCCACTCGTTCAGGCGCTAACGGTTTTTGATTTCGACATGCCTCCCGGTGCGGTCTATGCGTACAGCCTTGGAGTGCAGCGTGAATTGCCTTGGGGCTTTGTGGTTGATGTCAGTTATGTCGGTAACCAGGGTCGCCATCTTACACATCGCCGCGACTTGAACTATGTATTGCCCGAGGTTGCTTTGGCGCGTAATGCTCAGGGCGCATTCGTCAACGCAACAACCGACACAGTGCGACAGTATTTGGGTTACAGCACGATTCGTTCGCAGGAGAACACTGGTTCATCCAGTTACAACTCGCTGCAAGTAAGCGCCCAACGTCGCGTTTCTCGTGGCTTGAACATGAGTCTCGCGTACACCTACAGCAAGGCTCTGAATAACTTCGACACGGAAACCTCGGATCTGCGCGTACCATTCGATGCGGCGTTAGACAAGGGAAACGCGAGCTTCGATCGCCGTCACGTGTTTGCCATGAGTTACGTCTATGCACTGCCATTCTTCGAAAAGGAGCACGGAATCGCGCACCATTTCCTGGGGGGTTGGCAAGTGTCAGGGATCGTAACCTTACAGACCGGCCAATTCGTCAGCATTTCCGGCGGCAGCCGTGCATCGACGTCACCCAGTAACGGCTTCGGCACGAATCTCGATCTCGTCGGCGACTGGCGGGCTGTCCCGGGTGGACAGACAGCTACGCCCGTATTTAGCTCAAGCGGCAGTTATCTAAGCGGCGGTTGGATCAACCGTGCTGCGTTTGTGCCGCGCACAGGTCTGGTCGGAAATGTTGGACGCAATCTGATAGAGATGCCTGCCACGCAAAACTTCAACCTCAGTTTAATGAAGGCCGTCCAGATAACGGAGAAGGTTCGCCTGCAACTGCGCGGCGAAGTTTTCAATCTCTTCAATCATCCAAACTTCCGCACACTGGTGACCAACTTCAGCGCGTCTAATTTTGGTGCATTGACGCAAACCGATGATCCGCGTGTGTTTCAGTTTGGTTTGAAAGTGTTGTTCTAGAAGGGGGCGACTCTTTGAAGTGCGACGCCACGGCATCCCAGCGCGGCTGCCGCGCCGGGGACTCCGCTTGTCGGCGCTTTGGTCCCTGCTGGGAATAATGGCGGCTTCGCCGACCTTATTGGCGCAACTGCGACCGACCCTGCAGCCAACGCTGGCCAAAGCGGTGACAGGGCCAGCCCTCCAAAGGTCGGGGCATGACGACAATTCTTAACTAATGCTTGAAGCAAGAACTTCTCACTCGACAGCGATCGCAACCGGCTTCAAACTCCACAACCTGCGCTGGTGGATCATTGGTCTGGTGTTTCTCGCCACATTGATTAACTACATCGATCGTCTCACGATCTCTGTCCTATCCCCAGTGATCACGCGCGACCTGGGACTCACCAATACTGAGTTTGGCAGCATCGTGACATGGTTTCTGTTGGCTTACACCATAAGTCAGGGATTGTCAGGCAGGTTGTACGACCGGATCGGGACGCGGCTCGGCTTCCTCGTTTCGATTACAGTCTGGTCGCTTGCGGCGATCGCCCATGCATTCGCGCGCGGGCTCGGCAGCTTGAGTCTCTTTCGTTTTGTACTGGGGCTCGGCGAGGCGGGGAATTGGCCAGGCGCGGCTAAAACTGTGGCTGAATGGTTTCCCGTTCGTGAGCGCGCTTTTGGGATGGCGATCTTCAATAGCGGAGCGGCGATCGGATCAATCGCAGCGCCACCACTGATCGTGTGGTTGCAATTGCGTTACGGCTGGCAAACAACTTTCATCTTCACCGGTATACTCGGATTCTTCTGGCTTGCACTTTGGTTGATGTTCTATCAGTCACCAGAGCGACATCGTTGGATTACTGCGGAGGAACTGAGACTAATCCGCGAAAGAAAGGAGACCGGTGAACAAGGAGACGGTGAGACGAGTCGGTCGCATGGATTGGAACCTCGGAGCGCAGGAGATCCGATCTCCAGTTTTCAGGTCCCCATCTCCCCGTCTTTAGCTGTCCCCGTCTCTTCCTCTCTGCGGTGGCGTGATCTTCTTCGCTACCGACAGGTCTGGGCGATTGTGCTGTCGCGTTTCCTGACAGATCCGGTGTGGTGGCTCTATATCACGTGGTTGCCGAAATATCTTGCGGATGCGCGGGGCTTCAGTCTGGTAAAGATTGGACTTTTTGCCTGGGTCCCTTATGTTGCGGCAGATGCCGGTAGCCTTTCTGGAGGTTGGTTGTCAGGGCATTTGATCAGTCGGGGGTGGAGTGTTGACCATGCCCGTAAAACCGTAATTCTTTTTGCCGCGCTATTGATGCCCGCAGGCATTCTCGCGGCCTTCGTCGACAATCCGCTACTTGCGCTTGCCCTTATTGGCGTCGTGCTTTTCGGCTTCCAGGTTTGGATAAACAACGTGCAGACGTTACCGAGTGATTTCTTTCCTGACAAAGCAGTTGCCTCAGTTGCTGGTCTGGGTGGAACCGGCGCTGGTATTGGTTCGATGATTTTTATTTTTATGACCGGTTGGGTCGTGGATCATTTTTCTTATGTTCCGGTGCTCGTCGCTGCGGGTTTTCTCGCACCACTTGGAACGGTAGTGCTGTTTGCGTTTAGTGGAAAAATAGAAAAATTACGAATCTCGAATTTCGATTTGCGAAATTGAAGATGCAGGCGATCTTTCGGATCCGCCTGCGACTCCAGGGCTCGACATACGCATTTACAAAATTCGAAATTCGAAATTCTCTTAGGGGGGTCTCATGCATAACTACTTTAACTTCGCTGGGAAAGTCGCACTCGTCACAGGTGCTTCGAGCGGTATCGGGCGCGCAACTGCGTTGACCCTTGCCGAGTGTGGCGCAGCCGTCAGCATTAACTATCATCGGAATGAGATCAGCGCTGAGTTACTACGCAAGCAGATCTCAGCTTTCGGTGGTCGAGCAATCACCGCACAGGCTGATGTGAGTCTCGCCGTCGATGTTGCCGAACTTGTCAGAAAGACGACAGAGGAATTGGGACCAGTTGATATTCTGGTTAATAACGCTGGTTCTCTGGTCGAACGATTGCGAATCCTCGATCTCACCGAACAACGGTGGGACGAGGTGGTCAATTTGAATCTCAAGAGCGCGTTTCTTTGCTGCAAGGCTGTGGCCGCTTCAATGATGGAACGCAAGACAGGCGCGATCATAAATCTCTCGTCGATTGCCGGACGCAATGGCGGCGCTCTGGGTTCGATACACTATTCGACCGCCAAGGGTGCTTTGATAACTTTTACCAAAGGGCTGGCAAAAGAGCTGGCGCCTATTGGTGTGCGTGTTAACGCCGTATCGCCTGGTGTAATCGATACGCCTTATCACGAACAATTCTCATCGCCCGAGATGATGAAAGGCTACATCAATGCTATTCCACTGGGGCGAGTCGGAAAGCCGGAAGAAGTTGCGAAAGTGATTGCTTTCCTGGCTTCGGAGGCGGCCAGCTATCTGGTGGGAGAGACGATCGAGATCAACGGCGGGATGTACATGGATTAGTTTTTGGGGAAGATCCCAATCAACCAGCGCCAGAAACGCGGCAAGATAGCCCAGGGGGCCAGCGCCCAGCGCGCGGCCCCTGGATCGCCTTGCATAAGTAACTAGCCTTGATAAGGGCTATAGAAAGAGTCAACCAGGTTAACCAAGAGATGAAAGGCTCAACGCGCCGGATCCTGATGATAGGGTGGATTCATAACGCTTATGCAACATGTTCTGTCGCCCTTTCAGGGCTCGGCATTCCGGTGTGCAGTGATCCAGGGGCGGCGATCAGCGCGCTCGCCCCTGGCTACCTTCTGCCGCGCCTCCGGCGCTGGTTGTACAGTGCATTCGTACAGCACATATTACAGCACATATATGGCCTCCCTCTGTCGCTGATTTTAAGGATCAAACGAGCGACCAACCAGCTCGCTACTGCAAGCGATAAGGTTTGCCTGGTTCTCATACTGGTCATGCTGTTCCACGCTCTGCCCCTTTTCGCTCAGGATGCGCGTGAGTTGCAGCAAGAAAAGACTCCCAGTAAGAAACTCAAAGGTGAACAGCCGCTCATCGCGTTGATGAGATCGTGCAAGTCTGCCTTGCGACCTGATCTCATCGGTGTACATCCACGTGTCTACGTCACCGAAAAAGAAATCATTGAGCTTCGGCAACGTGCCCATACATCCCATCAGGAATTGTGGCGCCAGGCCATAAGTCATGTACGCGCTATGGAGACGACCCCGCCTCCTGCCCCCGCGCAGAATCGTCGCGACCAGAACGAAGTGGGCATTGCGATCGCTGAGGCAGCTTTTGTCTACCAGATAGAACGTGACAAGAAATATCTCGATGCCGCAAAGAGGTTTATGGATGCTGCCGTGAGTTACGACATTTGGGGCTACGCCAACAACAAACCAAATGTCGACCTCGCTGCCGGCCATCTTCTTTACGGGCTTGGTTGGGGATACGATCTTCTCTATAACGATCTCAGTGAAGCTGAGCGCACTCGCTATCGCGACAAGCTAATCAAGCAAGCACGTTTACTGGCCGAGTATTTCAAACCAACACCGGGACGAACATTCGCTTACAGCCAGAATCACACTTTCATTCCCATGGCCGGCCTCGGCATTGCTGCTTACGCGCTTTACGGAGAAACACCGGAAGCAGCGGAATGGGCCAGCCTGGCGCGCGCTATTTTCGATCGAGTGCTCACAACCTACTCGCAGGATGGTTATTACTACGAGGGCTTTGAGTATTGGATCTTTTCCACGCCCTGGCTCATTCACTACGTCGATGCTCATGCCCACGCGACCGGGGAAGATCTCTACGATCGTCCTGGATTTCGCGAGATGTACCAGTACGTTGCTCACTCGATGCTGCCTTCGGGGAACTACGTCTTCGATTTCGGAGATGTTTTCGAAGGATCTCTTACGCGGGCCGGCAAAGGAGAAGAGTATCCGCGCACTCATCCGGGCAGCCGCTTTCATACGAACTACAATCTGCTTTACCGACTGGCACAACGGTTTCAGAGCCGTGAGGCCCAAGGTGTGGCTGAATGGCTTAAGAGTTTCAACCAGGTCAATGCTGAAGACTTTTGGTCGCTCGTATGGTTCGACGCTAATCTCAAACCAGTACCGATTGCTCAACAGGAAGCCTGGCACTACTTCCCAGATCATGACGTTGTCTACTGGCGCAGCGATTGGACCACGAATGCAACTGCGTTTGCTTTTAAATGCGGTCCAAGTGAAGGGCACCATACTCTGGCAATGCTCAAGGAGTTTCCAGACTGGCGTTTGTCTTCCGGGCATGCTCACCCGGATGCAAACAGCTTCATCATTTTTGCTCGCGGCGAATACCTGACCGGCGATACTGGCTACGCCGGCGTGCCGCTGACGGAGCATCACAACACTCTCCTCATTGGCAACAAGGGACAGGCGAAGGAAGGCAACGGTCACGACGCCTTTGCGGAAGTTTCCTATGAACGGTTGGATCGGATTCGAATTGCCGAGGTAAAGTTGGATAAGGACTACGTGCTGGTGAGAGGCGATGCGGCCAGCGCCTACGAACCGGAGCTCGGCGTCAGGAAGTTTGTCAGGCAGTTTACTTATCGCCCAAGTGAAGGATTCACAGTTTCGGACGAAGTAGAGATTGCAAAGCCCACTGTTGTTACTTCAGTGCTGCACGCGGATTCAGGTCTGCAAAAGGAGACAAACAACAGCTTCAGCATCAACGTCCCTGATGTGAAACTGTTGATAGACGCGGTCGAGCCAAAAGAGACTCAAAGCGCGATTGAAGTCAACACACTTACTGCGCCTGGACCGCCTGGCTCTGTCGACAAAGGTGAGCGTCAGGAGCGCGGACAGAAGCTCCTACTGTCGACCTCCCGGGCTGTCACGTCGACACGATTTGTATTGCGAATGAAAGTTGAAAATCTCTCACAGGGCCGTCAGCGTCAGCGTTAGTGAAACTAAGAAAGTTAAAGGGGTGAGTCCGGTCTCTACCACTCCAGTTGTAGCTCCGCCTACCCAAAAAGAAACCAGGATCCGGATGATGAACGGAGTGTCCATTCGGACACGCACTCACCACTCGCTACGCTTTTCCGGCTTTGGCTGAAGCCAAATATCTCTGAAACCGATCAGCAGCGAGACGCGCGACCTCTTCCAGCGTCCCCGGTTCTTCGAACAGGTGCGTCGCGCCGGGAATAATTTTTAGTTCTTTTTCGCTGCGCAACTGCGCGAAGGCTGTTTGGTTGATCGCAATTACCGGATAGTCCAGTCCACCAACGATGAGCAGGGTGGGGCTCTTGACCTTCGGTAGCGCGTCCCCTGCGAGATCGGGACGTCCGCCGCGTGATATGACTGCGCCAACGTTTTCACCCAGTTCTGCGGCAGCCGCGAGTGCCGCACCTCCGCCGGTGCTGGAGCCGAAGAAGCCAACACCCAAATGACTAAACTGACCTTTAACCCAATAAGTAGCATCGATCAGGCGCTCCGCCAGCAGTCCAATATCAAATCGAAGGTGGCCGGTATGCATATCGAGGCCTTCTTCTTCCGTTGTAAGCAAATCGAACAGTAGCGTACCTACCCCCGCCGCACGAATCGTCTGCGCTACGTATTGATTTCGTGGACTATGGCGGCTACTACCCGATCCATGGGCGAACAAGGTTACGCCTTGCGCGCCAGCGGGAATATTAAGTTCGCCCTGAAGTGTCACGGCGCCGGAACGAATTTCGACATTGCTCGTTCGAGTTGAAGCACTCTGTGCTGCGTGACTCATTCTTCTCGACTTTTTCTCTTCGCAGTTTAGAAGCAAGCAGAAAATTCTGATGTCAAATAATGTCGAATAGAGTTGCGTGCCATCCGCGTGTCACCCTGGCATACACAAATCCATTGCGAACGTCCGGTAAGGGTTCACATTAGCGCTTATCTTCTCCGACATCGACAAGATCTAGAAGATCTACGGGCAATTGGAGTGCCTATTTAGTAATCACGCCACATGCGATCCGATCGCCAGAGTTTCCTGATGGGTCGGTTTTCATATCATCGGCCTTCGCGTGAATCACCAGCGAGGTGCCACCATTAGTGAATAGCGAATAGGTATCTGTTCCCAGGTTTACTCGTGGGTCAGTTAACGTCACTATGGCGGTTCCGTCCGCACGCACGCTGAAATTATTCATATCCCCGGCGTGAGGTCCCATCGGGTTTTTCAATCCATGCTGTTTACTGTCAGGGTTGAAATGCGGACCAGCGGATGCGAAAGCTGGGCCTTCGCATTTGGCCATCTGGTGAATATGAATCGCATGCTCACCCGCCGGAAGATTTTTTAAGTTCAGCTTGATCATAACACCATGCGCTGCTGGCGTAATTGTAGCAGTGCCCACGCTTTCGCCCTGAGCATTCTTCATCTCAACCGTAAGACTCTTCTGTGCACTTGCATAGGGCAAAAGGAAAACAAGAAGAGCTGTCGCGGTCAGCGAAATAAAAAGTTGTCGTTTCATAATTGTCTCCTGAGTCAGGGTTTTGGGCGCATGATTCTAATTGGCGAGTTTCCACGTGTTTTTCTCGATTCATTTCTGTCTGAGCGCCGTTTGTGAATCATCGGTGGCAAATGAAGTGCCAGTCGGATCCTGTGTACTGGGATCGGTTCGCGCAAAGACGGTGATATTGTAATTGAATTAAAGCCAGACCGCGGTGTCGATCAACCGGGTCGCTCTTTACAAAGCTCTCGGAGGTGGTTGGTCAGGCAGGAACTGGAGTTTCGTGATTCGAGAACTATCCGAACGCCAGAAATTATTTTGAGATGAGTGTCGATCTGGTGAGTTTCATCCGTCGTAACGTTGAAAGCGAGATTTTCAATCAGACCAAAGACAAGAGGAGAAACAAAAATGAAATACATGTTGCTGATTTACGACAACGAGCAAGCTGCGGCGAAGGTCAGGGAAACTGAGCAGCGGAAGATTTTGGGCGAGTACATCCAGTTCACCGAGGATATCAAGGCGAGCCGGAACTATCTCGCCGGCGCCCAATTGCACCCAATTAATACTGCCAGCAGCGTTCGCGTGCGTGACGGCAAGGACCTCGTCACCGACGGTCCATTCGCAGAGACACACGAGCAGCTCGGTGGTTACTACTTGATCGAAGCGAAGAACCTGGACGAGGCAACCAGCATTGCCGCGCGGATTCCTTCGGCCCGTTTCGGCACCGTCGAAGTGCGGCCTGTGGTTGAGAGGGCGGCAGAGGCGACGGCATAGCACTCATCATTTTCTGATCGTTGGCAATTAGCGGCGAGCGTGAATTAGAGGCTCCAACCTTGAACGACGTTACGCTCGCCAGTGGTGCGTGAAGAAATACAATCATGGATGAGGGAGCCGCATACGGTCAGCTGAAAGAAGCGCTGGGACACTTTCGACGCATGGATGTCGATCTGGTGCTTCGGATCCCTCGTAATGTTGAAAGTCGGACCTTAATCAGAAAAAGTAGAGGAAAAAAATCATGAAAAATCGATTGTTGTTTCTGTTAGCGTTGATGGTGCTAATCGGCACCGCATCATTTGTCCTTTCGTTCGCCCACGGACGACAGCAGCCCGAAAAGCAGTTTGCGCTTCTGATGAAGGCCACGAGCCCGGAGTTCTTCAAGAAAACTCAGGAGCCGGACGGGAAGCGGTTAGTAGACAAGCATTTCAAGCGGCTGCAGGCGTTGACACAGCAGGGTGTTTGCATTTTTTCTGGACATTCGCTGAATACTGATGAGACGGCCTTCGGAATCATCGTCGTTCGCGTTGATTCCGAGTCGGTCGCCCGAAAGATTATCGACGACGACGACCTCGTCAAAGCAGGTCTCGTTCAGGGAACCGTCCTCCCATTCCAGGTTGTTACCAGCGAGAAGGATGTTGCTCGATAAATTTGCCGGTACGGCGTGTCAGGACGAAAAGTAACCCGACCAAGACGAAGAGCGTGCATGATTTCTACCTGAAGTAAGGAGAACGGTATGCGTTATATGCTACTGATCTATTCGCGCGAGGGCGATATGTCCTCGGAGGAGGAGAAGCTGGTCGCGCAGACACATCGCGCTGTGATGAATGAAGCGACGCAACGCGGAATCTTTCATGGCGCAGAGCCGCTGATGCCGACCAGCACAGCAACCACGGTGCGACGCAGCAGCGACGGAAAGACGCTGGCAATAGATGGCCCGTTCGCTGAAACGAAGGAGCAACTGGCGGGCTACTACATACTCGATTGCCAAACCCTCAACGAGGCGATTGAATGGGCCAGCAAGATTCCAACTGCTTGCTGTGGTCGTGACGGCTCGGTCGAAATCCGGCCTATTCGCTCGATGACGTTGTGATGAACTTTGGAGTGCGCCGACAATGGCGGCGCTTTGGGGCTTGATTTCTGCGACGATGCAAAGCGGCCTTGCGCTTCGCTTGCCGCCGTGCTTCAAGTGTGCAACGCTCGCGTGTATGCCTCAGGCGAGCGAGACACTCGAACAAGTCTTTCGCGAAGAATACGGGCGAATCATCGCAACGTTGATTCACATCTCCGGATCATTCGATCTAGCAGAAGAATCTTTGCAGGGGGCCTTCGCTTCCGCCGTCGCGACTTGGGAACGAGATGGTACCCCACGAAATCCGGCCGCATGGCTGACAACCGTCGCCCATCGAAAATTGCTGGATGCGGTCCGAAGGGAAAAAACGAAGACTGACAAGCAATCGGATTTGGAATATGAAGCGGAGAGATTGCAACCTTATGACGAACCTGAGTTGTTTCAGCAAACCATGGAATATCCAGATGACAGGTTGCGTCTGATTTTCACTTGCTGTCATCCGTCTCTGAGTCGCGAAGCGCAGGTTGCTCTCACGCTGCGCACACTGGGCGGCCTTACTACAGTTGAAATTGCCCGCGCCTTTCTTTTGCCTGAACCGACTCTGGCGCAAAGACTGGTTCGCGCCAAAAGCAAGATTCGACTGGCCCGTATTCCCTACGAAGTTCCATCCCTTGAAGTGTTGGGCGAGCGTCTCGCAGCAGTGCAGGCAGTTATCTATCTGATCTTCAACGAGGGATACACCGCAACTGCGGGTGACAGTTTGGTGAGGACCGATCTCTGCGCCGAAGCGATTCGCCTGGGTCGTGTGCTTTGCGAATTGCTGCCAAACGAACCTGAGAATCTGGGTTTGTTGGCGCTAATGCTGCTGCAGGATTCTCGCCGCGACGCGCGGGTGAACGAGCAGGAAGAACTCGTCACGTTAGAAGATCAGGATCGCTCGCGTTGGGATGGAGAGAGAATTGAAGAAGGCATACGCCTGGTCGAGACGGTGCTTCCTTTGGGACGAGTCGGCAATTATCAGTTTCAAGCGGCAATCGCTGCGGTCCATGCTGAAGCCAAGACCGCTGGGGAAACCGATTGGCCCCAAATCGCCGCGCTCTACAAAGAGCTGATCCGAATCAATTCATCGCCAATCGTAGCTCTGAATCACGCCGCAGCAGTCGCGATGAGCGAAGGATTTGAAAAGGGCTTAAGCCTTATTGAAGAAGCCGGCGCGAATGGAAAGCTGGAACACTATTACCTGTTTCACGCGGCCCGCGCGGATCTGTTGCGACGACTCAACCGCCTGCAGGAAGCAGCAACCTCATACCACCGCGCACTGGCGCTTACGACGAACCAGGTAGAGCAACAATACTTACGCAAGCGTTTGAATGAAACGACAAAGACCAACGGACTATTGCCCTGACTCTTGATTCCTCTGAACCGTTCTTCCTAATAGTGGCGCCGTACCCAACGGCGCCAGAAGTTTATCCAAAATCACACCCTCGATACCTTCGCCAGACACGTGAGCATGAAGCTCCAGACCGGATCTCTCTGGAACAGTCACAATATTCTGGTGCAGAATAGATGACGATCAGGAAAGGGGTCAGATGATTCGAGTAAAGAACCTCGTGAAGCGGTTCGGTGAGCTTGCCGCAGTAGACAACATTTCTTTTGAGGTCCACCGCGGGGAGATCTTCGCGTTCCTCGGTCCGAACGGCGCGGGGAAGACGACAACGATAAAGATGCTCACCACCCTGCTCCAGCCGACAAGTGGATCGCTCGAACTGGACGGACTCGATCCTACAGTCAATCGCGACGAGGTGCGAAAGCGCTTTGGTGTTGTCTTTCAAGATCCGAGCCTGGACCAGGACCTGACCGCTTGGGAGAACATGGAGATACACGGCGTGCTATACGGAATGCCACGCAAGGAACGTCGCGAGCGGGCCGCAACTCTTCTGCGGCTGTTTGAGCTCTGGGAACGACGTGACGCACTCGTGAAGACATTTTCAGGGGGTATGCGGCGGCGTCTTGAGATCGCGCGCGGTCTGCTGCACACGCCAAAGGTGCTCTTCCTGGATGAGCCGACCCTGGGCCTGGACCCCCAGAGCCGCAATCAAATGTGGACGCACGTCAAACGCTTGAATGAGACGGATCATGTGACTGTGTTTTTGACCACGCATTATATGGACGAGGCGGATCGAGTAGCGCATCGCATTGCCATCATCGACCATGGACGCGTCGTCGCCATAGGTTCGTCGCGCGAGTTGAAAGAGCGAACCGGAACAGAATCGCTCGAGGACGCATTTTTGGCGTTGACTGGTACGACGATCCGAGACGAGAGCGCGAGTGCCGCTGATAGCATGCGGCAGATCGCGCGGATGTGGAGGCGATAGACGATGAAAGTGATCTACATTCTT
>Ga0137366_10002630_pt1 | contig 13772 bp, 13 predicted proteins | sample SagtaG_8_FD_104938 | JGI IMG/M metagenome (GOLD analysis project Ga0137366, IMG submission 104938) | Vadose zone soil microbial communities from Sagehorn Ranch, Mendocino, California, USA - Sage1_L_60_16 metaG | ecosystem: Environmental > Terrestrial > Soil > Vadose zone | place: USA... | reverse complement strand
TCCGGGTACGGCGGCAACGCGCTCCTCGGCAAGAAGTGCCTCGCGCTCCGGATCGCGAGCTACCTCGCCAAGAACGAGGGCTGGCTCGCCGAGCACATGCTCATCCTCGAGGCGGAGAGCCCGACGGGCGAGAAGCACTACGTCGCGGGGGCGTTCCCCTCCGCGTGCGGCAAGACGAATTTCGCGATGATGATCCCGCCCCCGGAGTTCGAGGGCTGGAAGGTCCGGACCGTCGGCGACGACATCGCCTGGATGCGCGTCGGCGAGGACGGGCGCCTCTGGGCGGTGAACCCCGAGTTCGGGTACTTCGGCGTCGCCCCCGGCACGAACCGCAAGACGAACCCGAACGCGATGGACACCATCCGGAAGGACACGCTCTACACCAACGTCGCGCGCACGGCCGAGGGCGACGTGTGGTGGGAGGGCATGGACGGCGAGACGCCCGCCGAGCTCATCGACTGGAAGGGGCAGCCCTGGAAGAAGGGCTCGACCGAGAAGGCGGCGCACCCGAACAGCCGCTTCACGGCCCCGGTGCAGAACAACCCTGCCCTCTCGCCCTCGTTCGACGATCCCAAGGGGGTTCCGATCAGCGCCATCATCTTCGGCGGCCGGCGCTCGACGACGGTGCCGCTCGTGCTCCAGTCGTTCAACTGGACGCACGGGGTGTACCTCGGTGCGACGATGGGCTCCGAGACCACCGCCGCCGCGACCGGCGCCGTGGGCGTCGTGCGGCGCGACCCGATGGCCATGCTGCCCTTCTGCGGCTACGACATGGGCAGCTACCTGGGACACTGGCTCGCCATGCAGGGGCGGATCGCGAACCCGCCCAAGGTCTTCCTCGTCAACTGGTTCCGGAAGAGCCAGGACGGCAAGTGGCTGTGGCCGGGCTACGGCGACAACATGCGCGTCCTCAAGTGGATGCTCGACCGCTGCGAGGGCAGGGCCGCCGCGAAGGAGACGGTGCTCGGCTTCACCCCGAAGGAGGGCGAGCTCGACGTGCGCGGCCTCAAGGACGCCGACCCCGCCGGCGCCACGCGCATCGACCTGAAGGAGTGGGAGGGCGAGCTGGAGAGCCAGGCGGAGTGGTTCCAGAAGCTCGGCAAGACGCTCCCGCCCGCGCTCGAGCACCAGCGCCAGATGCTGCTCGCGCAGGTGCGGGCGTCGCTCTCGGCCGCCAAGTAGGCGGAGTCCCTGCTGCTCTCGTCCCCCTCCCCCTGGAAGGGGGAGGGCCCGGGAGAGGGTCGGCTCACGACGGGCGGGGCGCATGCGCCCCGCCCTATCTCTTTCTTCTCCATGTGCACCCTCGCCGTCGCCTTCCAGACCGACCGCCGCTGGCCGCTCGTCATCGCGGCAAATCGTGACGAGCGGCTCGGCCGCGCCTCCGAGGGTTGGGCGCTGCGCGAGCCCGCCAGCGGCCCCCGTTACGCGGCGCCGAAGGACCTGCTCGCGGGCGGGACGTGGATCGGCGTCTCGGCGCGCGGCGTGTTCGCGGCCGTGACGAACTACCACGCGCCCTCGGGGGCGTTTCCCGACCCGAGCCGGCGCTCGCGCGGCGAGCTCGTCGGGAAGGCGCTCGCGCACCCGGACGCGGCCGCTGCGCGCGCGGCGCTCTCCGCCGAGGACGCCGCCGCGTACAACCCGTTCCACCTCGTGGTCGCGGACGCGGAGCGCGCGTTCCTGCTGCGCTTCGACGGCGACCGCGGCGCGCTCCAGGACCTGGGACCGGGGCTCCACGTCGTGACGGAGCAGGCGCACGAGGACCGGGGCCCGCGCGGCGAGCTGGTCCGCGCGCGCTGGCCGCTCGACCTCGACCCGGCGCGGCTCCGCGAGGTGCTCACCACCCACGGCCCGGGGCGCGAGGGCACGTGCATCCACGCCGACCCGCTCTACGGGACGCGCTCCGCGACGGTGCTCCGGCTCGCACGCTCGCTCGACGCGTCCGAGCTCTACGCGGCCGACGGCCGCCCCTGCACGTCGCCACTCGAGGACAGGTCGCGGCTCCTCCAGGCGCTCGCGCTTGACACCGGCGGCGACGTCCATCATTGAGGCGGCATGGGCCTCCTCGACCGCGTGACCTTCAAGCAGACCTCCACCGCGCCACCCGAGGCCATCGAGGTGGGCGAGCGGGGAGACCTCGTGATCCTGTGGGAGGGCGGGACGCGCGTGGCGATCCCGCCCAGGCAGCTCCGCGACCAGTGCCCGTGCGCGAGCTGCATCGAGGAGGGCACGGGCCGGAAGCTCCTCGACCCGGCGACGATCCCCGCCGACATCCGCCCGCTCGAGGTGAAGGGCGTCGGGAACTACGCCGTCCAGATCCAGTGGTCGGACGGGCACGGCTCCGGGATCTACACGTGGCAGACGCTCCGCCGCGCCTCGGGGCTGCCCCCGGAATAGCCGCGCCCGCAGACCGTTCGGAGGGTCAGCCTCCGGCCCGCCGCCATGCTCGTCTTCATTTCGGATCTGCACCTCCGCCCGGGCACCCCGAGCCCGGTCTCGCGCGCCGCGCAGTTCCGGCGCCTGTGGCAGCGCGTCGAGGAGGGCAGGCCGGGGTCGCCGGTCCGCCTGGTCCTCGTCGGCGACATCTTCGACCTCGTGCGCGCGCCGCAGTGGCTCGGCACGAAGGTGCGGCCGTACGCCGAGCCGTCGCCCGAGCTCGCGGCGGTGGTGAAGGAGATCGTGGACGCGACCCTCGAGGCGGACCGGGCGTTCTTCGACGCCGCGCGCGCCAAGGTGGACGAGGGCGCCCTCGAGATCGAGTACCTGCTCGGCAATCACGACCGGCTCCTCCAGCACGCGCCCGCCGCGCGCGCGGCCATCCGCGCCGCGCTGCGCATGAAGGGCGGCGACGCGCCCTTCCCCACCTCGCTCGTCTTCCCCGAGCAAGGCGTCCTCGCCTACCACGGCCACACCGTCGATCTCCTGTGCCACGAGGCCGACGGGTCGGCGCCGCTCGGCGACGTCATCGCCTCCGAGCTCATCATCCGCTTCCCGGTCGAGATCCGGCGGAAGGTGGAGCTCCCCGACCCGTGGCTCGACGACATCGACGACGTTCGCCCGATCCTCGCGGTCCCGGGCTGGGTGCGCTCCGTCGCGCGCGAGGAGCCGCAGCTCGTCTCCGACGCGGTGGGCCGCGTCTGGCGCGACCTCGTCGACGAGTTCCTCGCGAACGCGTGGGTGCGCACGTGGATGCGGGACCACCACCGCGCGCTCAAGCTCGACTTCGCGCAGCGCGTGAAGCTGCTCCTCGCGCTCTCAGCGCGCGCGAAGCCGCGCGACGAGCCGCGCCTCACCCAGCTCTACTACTTCCTGATGAAGCTCCTCGACGTGCGCTTCGCGAGGACGGCGCTCCGGACGCTCGAGCAGAAGGAGCACCGCGGGCTGCGCTTCGTGGTGAACGGCCACACGCACTTCGCGGCCATGACGCCGCTCGGGCTCGTGAACGGGAAGCCCGGCTGCTACTTCAACACCGGGACCTGGCGCCAGCTCCGGCAGCTCGGCACGATCGCGCGCGGCCGGCCCGCCTTCCTCGCGTACGACGCAGCCGCGTACCTCGTCTTCTACGACGACGACGACCCGCTGGGCCGCACGTTCGAGTGGTGGCAGGGCGCGGGCGGGTAGCCCGCCCGCCGCCGCTAGACCGCCCCCTGCAGCATGGTGATCACCGTGTGCCGGTTCACCGCGGGCACGTGGCCGAGGCGCTCGCGCCCGAACCGGGTGTGGCGCACCTCGCCGGTCGCCCCGCGCAGCGCGTGCACCAGCAGGCGCACCGTGTTCACGTCGGCGTGACCCGCGGTGGCCTCCGCGATGAGGACATCAGCGGCGCCGCGCGCGTCGAAGGGCTCCGAGCGGAAGGCGCGCGCCTGCGTGAGCGCCGCGAACGCGCTCGCGATCCCGACCACCTCGACCGCGCGCGAGGGCGTGTGCGGCAGGCTCGGATACCCGTACCCCCCGCGCCAGTGGTGCGAGAGCGCGGCGTCGACCGCCGGGTGGAGGCCGAGGAGCTGCGCGAGGTGCAGGCCGCCGAGGAGCGGGTGCGCCGCCACCTCCATCATCTCCGCCTGGCCGAGCGGCTCGCCGTTCCGGGCGAGGTGGAACGAGACGTGGCGCATGCCGAGGTCGTGCAGGAGACCCGCCGCCGCCATGTCCGGCAGCGCGGGGGCCTCCCCCGCCGCGGCGATGAGGAGGCGCGCCGTCACCGCCGCCGTCGAGAGCGCGTGCCGGTACCGCGCCGGGTCGGAGATCTTGAGCGCGTGCAGCTCGTCGAAGATCGCCTGCGGCAGGCGCAGGGCGAGGAGCGCCCGCGCGACCGCGGCCTGCACCCCCGCGCCGCGGAAGAGGTGGCGGTACGCCGGGTCCGCGAGCGGGAGGTGGAGGTCCTCCGCCGTGGAGGTCTCGGAGAGGGGGCGCCGCGCGACCGCTGGCGCGCGCCGCGCCGCGTCCTGGACGCCCGAGACCGAGACGACGGCGCCGCGCTTCCCGAGCACGGCGCCGCGTGCGTCGACGAGATCGCGTGTCAGGACGACGCGGTCGAACAAGCTCCCTCCCGAGAGATCGCGAGCGTAGCAGAGCGGCCGCTCGGGCGCCTACCTAGTCCAGATGGGGGCTGTGGGGCGATATGGTCTTTGCGGTCAGCGCCGCTTCCGCGACATCGCGCGGTCGATCTCCCGCTTCGTCTCCCGCGATGATCTGACGGGGCGTGCCGCCCCGCCCCGTCGAGCAGAGCTCGCCGGGGGCCCACCCCTGCTGGCCGGGTCCCTTCGCGCTTCGCGCCGGCGTTCGCCGGAACGCGAAGCGCCCCCCGGCGGCGCGCCTTCGGCGCGTGTCAGCGCCGCTTCCGCGACATCGCGCGGTCGATCTCCCGCTTCGTCTCCCGCTCCGCGATCGCCTCTCTGCGATCCTCGTGCTTGCGGCCCTTGGCGAGGCCGAGCTCCACCTTGGCCCATCCCTGCTTGAAGTAGAGCGAGAGCGGGACGAGCGTGTAGCCGCGCTGCTCCACCTTGCCGCGGATCTTGTCGAGCTCCTCGCGCTTCATGAGCAGCTTGCGGTCGCGGAGCGGGGCGTGGCCGAAGAACGCCGCCGGGCCGTACTCGCCGATGCGGCAGTTGACGAGGAAGAGCTCCTCCCCGCGCGGCTGCGCGTAGGAGTCGGACAGCGACAGGTTGCCGGCGCGCAGCGACTTCACCTCGCTGCCGGTGAGGGCGAGCCCGGCCTCGTACGTCTCCTCGACCTGGAAGTCGAAGCGCGCGCGACGGTTGGTCGCGACCACCTTCACGCCGTCGGGCGCGGCCTTGCCCTTCCCCTTCACGGCAAGGCCACGTTGTCGATGAGGCGGGTGGCGCCGAAGACCGCCGCGATCAGCATGCGGCTGCCGGGCGCGGCGATGGCGACGCGCTCGAGCGTCGCCGGGTCGACGATCTCGGCGTAGTCGAGCCGCGCCCCGGCGCCTTCGACGGCACGGGCGGCGCCGGCGGCGAGCGCGGCCGCGTCGCGCTCCCCGGCGGCGGCGCGGCGCTGTGCGTCGAACAGGGCCCGGGAGAGCACGCCGGCGCGCCGGCGCTCGTCCGGCGAGAGGTACGCGTTGCGCGACGAGAGCGCGAGGCCATCCGCCTCGCGGACGATGGGCATCCCCACCACCTCGACCCCGAAGTCGAGGTCGCGGACCATCGCGCGGATGACCTGGAGCTGCTGCCAGTCCTTCTCGCCGAAGAGCGCGACGTGCGGGCGGGTGAGGTTGAAGAGCTTCGCCACCACCGTCGCGACGCCGCGGAAGTGGCCGGGACGCCGCTCGCCGCAAAGGCCCCGGCTCAGGCGCTCGACGGCGATCCAGGTCTCGTGCTCCCTCGCGTACACCTGGTCTGCGCGCTCCGGCGCGAGGACCCGGTCGATGCCGGCGCGCTCGCACTTGGCGAGGTCGCCCTCGAGATCGCGCGGGTAGCGCCCCAGGTCCTCCGCCGGCCCGAACTGCGCCGGGTTCACGAAGATGGTGGCGAGGGCGAGCCCGTCCGGGCCCGCGAGCCGGCGCGCCTCGCGCATGAGCGAGAGGTGGCCGTCGTGCAGGAAGCCCATCGTCGGCACGAGCGCGAGGCGCCTGCCGCCGGCGCGCTCCGCCGCGCAGCGGCGCTGCCACTCCCTGGGATCGCGGATGAGCTCGGTCGGCATGGCGTGCGGTCGCGCCCGGCTCCTCGCGGGCGGGCGCATCATGCATCAGGGGCGCTGCGAGGGCTACGCCGGCGCGCCGAAGGCCTGCTGCTCGTCCGGCCGCTCGTCGTCGACGGCATGCAGGAGCCGCAGCGTCGCCGAGTGGAAGCTGTGCTCGTCGGCAGGGAACGAACCGCCGTGCACCTCCCCCACGTACGCGGCGACCGCGCCAGCGACGCCGCCGCCGAGCTCGGCGAAGCGCTTCACGAACTTCGGCTTGAAGGCGCCGTCCAGGCCGAGGAGGTCGTTCACGACGAGCACCTGCCCGTCGCAGTGGGACCCCGCGCCGATACCGATGGTCGGGATGGCGAGCTGGCCGGTGATGATGCGCGCCAGCTCGGCGGGGATGCACTCGAGGACGATCGCGAAGCAGCCGGCCTCCTCGAGCGCCTTCGCGTCTCGGAGCAGCCGGTGCGCCTTCTCCGCGTCCTTCCCCTGCACCACGTAGCCGCCCATCTTGTGCACGGACTGCGGGGTGAGGCCGATGTGCCCCATGACCGGGACGCCCGCGCGCACGATGCGCTGGATGACGTCCGCGTAGTCGGCGCCGCCCTCGAGCTTCACGGCCTCGGCGCCGCCCTCCGCCACGAGGCGCATGGCGCTCTTGACGGCGTCGTCTGCGCTCGCCTGGTAACTGCCGAACGGCATGTCGGCGGTGACGTGGGCGCGCCCCTGCGAGCGCGAGAGGCCGCGGCGCACCGCGGCCGAGTGGTAGATCATGTGCTCGAGGGTGACGGGCAGGGTCGAGTCGTGGCCCTGGAACACCATCCCCAGCGAGTCGCCCACGAGGATCGCGTCGGCGCCGGCGTCGTCCACGAGCCGCGCCATGGTCGCGTCGTACGCGGTGACCATGGCGATCCGCTCGCCGGCCCCCTTCATCCTGCGCAGATCGGTGATGGTGACGCGCTTGCGCGGCGCCGACGGCTGACTGGACATGTCCCGCCTCCGGTGCAGGCCCGTCGCCGGGTCCCGCCCATTGCGAAGGGAAGGTAGGAAATCTACCCCGGACGACGCACCCGTGCCAATGGCGATCGTGGGCTGCGGCGCGGCCGGCAGATCAGCGCGTCGGGTTGTAGTGCTGCGTGCCCTTGCGGTGGCGGCGAATGACCGCGATCAATGCGTCGGCATCGGCCGCCGAGGCGGCGAGGTCGATGTCGCTCGTGTTCACGACGAGCAGCGGCGCGTCGTCGTAGTGGAAGAAGAAGTCGTTGTAGACCTTCCCGAGCGCGTCGAGGTAGGCCGGGTCGAGGTGGCGCTCGAACGGCCGTCCGCGCCGTCGGATGCGGGACAGCAGCACGTCCTGCCGCGCCTGCAGGTAGACGACGAGGTCCGGCTTCACCGTGCGACCCCCGAGCAACGCGTAGATCTGCTCGTAGAGCGCGAGCTCGTTCGCATCGAGGTTCAGCGCCGCGAAGATGCGGTCCTTCGCGAACAGGTAGTCGGCGACGGTGACCTGGTCGAAGAGGTCCTGCTGAAAGAGCCCCTGCTGCTGCTGGAACCTCGAGAGCAGGAAGAAGAGCTGGGTCTGGAACGCGTGCTTGCGTCGATCCTCATAGAAGCTGCCGAGGAAGGGATTCTCGTCGACTGGCTCCGAGACCAGCCGCCCGCCCATGCGCTCGACGAGAAGATTGGCGAGGGTCGTCTTGCCTGCCCCAATCGGGCCCTCGATGGCGATGTAGCGAGCCCGTTCCATCTCTTCTCCTCGGAGGCGCGGGAGCTTGCCACGGGCGACACGCCACTGTCCACGCTCGGATCGACGGGAGTTTACGCCGTGTCCGGCACCGCAGCCCGGCACCGCAGCCCGGCACCGCAGCCCGGTGTCCGGCATCGCAGCCGCCGCAGCGCGGGAACCCGGCGGAGGGACCCGAGTCGTACCCACATGATCCCACGATCAGGCTCACCATGATCGCTCGATCACAGGCTCTTGACAAGTCATGTGGTGCCATCTATCGTCATACCGGCTGGGAGCGCATTCGAGTCCAGCCGTCGGAGGCGACCGTCGATGGGTGCAGCGCGAAGGACGGCGACCACGCAGCGGGAGACGGTGGCGGCCTCGCGGCGCGCGCCCGAAGGGGTCGATCCGGCGTTCCACCGGGCCATCTTGAAGATCGCGCTCGAGCTCAAGAAGCCGAGCGCGCCAGGTTACGACGCGATCGTGGAGCAGACGATCAGGACCATGAGGCTCGACCCCGTCGCCTTCCGCCGGCACCTCGGCGAGAACGGGGCGCGCAACATGAGCCTCTTGCTCGCGACCGCGCGCGGCCCCGGCCTCTAGGCGGGGCCGGAGGACATGGGCGCCCGCTCGACCGATGGGCGTGGGCGGGCGGAGATAGCGGGCGGGCGCTCATGCATTCCACGCCGAGTCAATCGAGGACGCGCCGATGTGCAAGATGAAGGGCTGCAGCCGCCCGAGCTTCGTCGGCGGGCTGTGCGGCTTCCACGCGCTGCAGGGCTACTACCAGGCGCGCCCGCCGCGCGCCGCGACGCCGCGGAGGTCGAAGCGCGCCCGCGCTGCCGCCGCGCTCCGCGACAGCACGCGCGAGCCGCCCGCAGGGTAAGCTACCTCCCGAGCGCGCGCTCGAGGGCGGCCCACTCCTCCACCGTCAGTGTCTCGCCGCGCCGGCGCGCGTCGATGCCCGCGGCCGTGAGCGCCACCGCGAGGCGTTCGTCGGGCGCGACCCGGCCGGCGGCGAGCGCGTTCGCGAGCACCTTCCGCCGCTGCGCGAAGCCGGCCTTCACGAGCCGCCGGAAGCGCGCCTCGTCCATGACGGCCGCGCGCGGCGGACCGAACGCGACGCGCAGGAGCGCGCTCTCGACCTTCGGCGGAGGATGGAACGCGCCGGCGGGGACAAGGCGCTCCACCGAGACGTGCGCCCGCTGCTGCAGGAGCACCGAGAGGAGCCCCCAGTCCTTCGTGCCTGGCGTCGCCGCGAGCCGCTCCGCGACCTCGCGCTGGAGCAGGAAGACCGCGCGCGAGACGACGTCCGCCTGGTCGAGGAGGCCGAAGAGGATCGGGCTCGTGAGGTGGTACGGGAGGTTCCCGACGACGGAGACCTTCCCACCGCGCGCCAGCGCGCGGTAGTCGAGCCGCGCCGCGTCCGCCTCGAGGAGCTGGATGCGATCGCCGAGCTCGCCCCGCAGCACCGCCGCCATGTCGCGATCGCGCTCGACGGCGACCACCTCGGCGCCGCGCGCGAGGAGCCGCGCCGTCAGGTGCCCGAGCCCCGCGCCGAGCTCGACCACGCGCTCGCCGGACGCCTCGACCGCGAGCCGCGCGATGTGATCGAGGATCTCCTCGTCGCCGAGGAAGTTCTGGCCCCAGCTCTTCTTGGCGCGGAACCCGTACTTGCCGAGGAGCGCGCGCGGCGACGGGTACGTCACAGCCGCCAGCCCGCGTCGGCGTTGAGCTCCGGTCCCTCGACCTCGCCGCGGAGGAAGGCGTGCGTGCCGGCGACGGCGATCATGGCGGCGTTGTCGGTGCAGAGCCGCGGCGGCGGCAGGAAGACCTCGACGTCGTCATACTCCCCGGCCCGCTCCACGACGGCGGCCCGGAGCCGGCTGTTGGCGGCGACGCCGCCCGACAGCACGACGCGCTGCAATTGCAGGGTCCGCGCCGCCCGGAAGAGCTTCTGAACGAGCGCCCCGACGATCGCCTCCTGGTAGCTCGCGCACAGATCGGCGAGCCCCTGCCCCTCCGGCACGCCGTGCTTGCGGACGTGGTGGAGGAGCGCCGTCTTGAGCCCCGAGAAGCTGAAGTCGAGCTCGCTGCCCCGCACGATCGCCCTCGGGAACCGGAGGCCCTTCGCCTGGCCGCCCTTCGCGAGCTCGTCGATCGCGATGCCGCCCGGGTACGGGAGCCCGAGGAGCTTCGCGCCCTTGTCGAACGCCTCGCCGGCGGCGTCGTCGCGGGTGGCGCCGAGCAGGCGGTATCGGCCGAAGCCCTCTGCGAGGTAGAGCGACGTGTGGCCGCCCGAGACGACGAGCCCGAGGAAGGGGAAAGCGGGCGGCGGGTCCACGAGGAAGGCGGCCACGAGGTGGCCCTCGAGGTGGTTCACGCGGACGAGCGGCTTCTGCCATGCGAGCGCGAGCGCCTTCGCGACCTGCACGCCGACGAGCAGGGCGCCCACCAGCCCGGGGCCGCTCGTGACGGCGACGGCGTCGAGGCCCTCCGGCGCGACGCCGGCGCGCGAGAGCGCCTCGTCCACGACCGGCATCACCTGCATGACGTGGTTGCGGCTCGCGAGCTCGGGGACGACCCCGCCCCAGCGCCGGTGCAGCTCGATCTGGGTCGCCACGACGTCCGAGAGCGCGCGCCGGCCGTCCTCGACCACCGAGGCGGCGCACTCGTCGCAACTCGTCTCGATACCGAGGATCTTCACGATAGGTCTATTTCATCTGCGCCAGCACCGACCGGACGTCGGCTGCGTAGCGCCCGTGCGGCTCGAGCGCAAGGTACCGCTTGTACGAGCGCCTCGCTTCGGCGAAGCGCTTGTCGCCCAGGTAGATCTCACCGAGGGCGATATAGGCCTCTGCGTTGCGGTCGTCCACCTCGACCGCCCTCCGCAGCGCCCTGAGCGCCGGCCCGGGCTGATTCGCGTCGTACAGGGCGCGGCCGAGCCCGGCCAGCGCGGGGCTCGTCTCTCGCAGCGCGATGGCAAGGCGGTACTCGGCGATCGCCGCCGTGAAGTTGCCCGCCTCGTACTTGCGCTGGGCGGCGTCGAGCGCGCGCTGGTAGCCGTCGTCCGGCGGGGTCGGGGTCGGGGTTGATGGTTCAGGCCCCCTCCCCCCGCTTGCGGCGGGGGCGTCGGGGGCGGAGCCCCCGACTTCGATCGACGGTGAAGCCGGCGGCCGCTCGCGGTAGCGAGTTGAGGCGCCGGAGGCGCCTGCCGCCGGGTCGGGAAGAGGGGCAGGATCCGAGGACGGCCGACCCTCTCCCCGGCCCTCTCCCTGCCAGGGAGAGGGTGACGAAACGCTCGGGGTCGCGGTCGCGGTCGCGCTCTCGCCGGACGCCGCGCGACGCGCGAGGAGCTTCCAGCCGGCCGCTCCACCCGCGAGGACGGCGATCACCGCGGCGAGCGGAAGCGCGACCGAGCGCCTCCCCGCGGCGCTCGTCGCGCGCGGCTCGGCCATCGGGCTCGCAGCCTGCGCGAGATCGCTGCCGGGCTCGGGGGCCGGGGCTGCGCTCGCGGCCGCGACCGCTCCGTTCGCGGGCTGCGCCGCCGGCGCCGGCAGCGCCCATGGCGCCACGTCGGCCTCGCGCTGCGGCTGCGGCGCGACCTCGGGCTCGGGCGGCGCCGCCGTCTCTGGGATCGCTTCTGGCTCGGGAGGCGGCTCGGTCACCGGAGGCGGCGCCGCGGGCGGCTCTCGCAGCGGGACGCGGCGGTCGTGCGCCGGCCCGGCCGCGCGCGCGAGCGCGGCGCCGGGGCGCGGCCTCGCCGCGAAGCGGACGATCCTGGGCGCCTCCTCGCCATCGGGCGGGCCGGGCGCGGCCGGCGGCTCGGACGCGGCGACGGCGGGCGGCGGCTCGGCGTCCGCGGGGGGCCGCGGGGGGGCGACCGGGCCCGCGAACCAGTCCACGCCCTCCGGCTCAGGCGGCTCCTCGCGCGCGGCGGCCGGCCACTCGCGGGGCGACGGCGGCGGGAGCGGCAGGGGCGTGTTCGTGGGCTCGTCGTGGGCACGCCAGGGCACCGCGGGCCGGATGATCTCCTCGAAGAACAGCTTCGAGAGGACGCTCGCCGCAGCGAGGTCGTCCTGGTCGGCGTCTTCGATCACCTGGCCGAGCGTGCGGTGCCCGTCGACGAGCCTCAGGATCCCGTTCACGTCATCGGGGATCTCGGCCAGGCGATCGGAGAGGAGCCGGTAATCGATCTGGAAGACGCGGTCGAGCGGCGGCAGCTGCTCGACGATGCGGCCCCACTCGTCCACGCGGCGCATGCCCTCGAGGAGCAGCGCCTGCGGGCCGAGCGCGATCCGTTTGGCGCGCTCGACCGGCTTGAAGTCGATGGCGAACTCGCCGCTCTGCCAGTGCAGGAGGCGGTAGAAGGCCTCCTCTCCCGCGAGGCGGCCCACCTCGCAGTCGACGATGCGGCCCTCCCGCAGCCACACCGTTGCGCTCCGGGCGCCGTCGTGCAGCCGCAGGGCGCCGCTCTTCTTGCCCATCTCGAGCGTCTGGACGAGGTCGACGAGGGCCATGTCAGTGAGGCTGCCCGAGAAGCTCGCGCGCTGGTCGCGCCGCTCGAGGCGCTCCTTCTCCCGCTTCTCGACCAGGATCTTCACCCGCGTCACGACCTCGCGGATGTAGATGGGCTTCGTCAGGTAGTCGTCGACGCCGAGCTCGAGGCCGCGGACCTTGTACTCCACCGACTTCTGTCCGGTGAGGAAGATGAAGAGCGTGGCCTTGAGCCGGTCGTCCCCCTTGACCCGACGGCACAGCTCGAATCCGTCCATCTCCGGCATCTTCGTGTCGGAGAGGATGAGGTCGGGCGGCGAGAGCTGAACCTTCTCGAGCGCGTCACGCCCGTTCACGGCGGTGGTGACGGTGAAGCCCGCCTTGCGCAGGCTCACCTCCATGACGCGCAGCGACTTGGGGTCGCCGTCGACGAGGAGCAGGTGCTGCTTCGCCAAATCCTACGTCCTTCCCGCTGGTCCTGAACCGCCGGATCGTCGCCCTTCCTCCCGGGACCCGTCAAGGTTGCCGTTCCCGGGTGCGACCTCTTCTCACCTCTTCTTGAAGAGCCCGGAGAGACCCGCCGGCTTCGCGGCCTTCGCGCGGCGCGATTCGAGCGCGCGCAGCTCGCGCTCGGCATCGGCGCTCCGCGGGTTCACCTGGAGGGCGCGGCGGAGGAGGCGCTCCGCCTTGTCGTCGTCGCCGTCATCGCGCGCCAGCACGGCGCACACCAGCGCCGCGCGGTCGCAGGCGGGGTCGCGCAGCGCCGCCTCGGCGAGCGACCTCGCGCGGACGCGATCCAGCGCGCGCCCCTCCTGCGTCAGCATCCACGCGTAGGCCGCCTGGTACTCGGGCCGGGGATCGGCGCGCAGCGCCGCCTCGTAGAAGCCGCGCGCCCTGCCGTAGTCGTGCGTGCGCGCGCAGGCCTCGGCCTTCTGGAAGTCGGTCGCCGCGCCGGCGTCCTTCGCCGAGGCCGCCGGCACGGCGGCGGTCCGCGCCAGGTACTCGAGGCGCCTCTTGTCGTCCGAGAGGACCTCGTAGGCCTCGTTGAGCGCCGAGAAGAGGTCCTTCACCCGAGGGGCGAGATCCGCCAGCGCCGGCGAGGCGAAGCGATCGGGGTGGAGCTGCTTCGCGAGCTGGAAATACGCGGCCTTGACCTGATCGCGCGCCGCCGTCCTCGCCACCCCGAGGCGCTCGAACAGGTCGGCGATCCGCGCGCGCGGCGCAGCGGCGTCGAGCGCGCGGCGCAGCTCGTTCTCGGCCTCGGTCGCGACCGCTCTCGTGTCAGCGCCCGCCGTCGCGGCGGCCCCGGCGCCACGGCTCGCGCCGGGCGGCGGCGGAAGCCCCGAGAACGGCCCCACCCCCATGTTCTGCATCGCGCGCTGCAGCAGGCGCTGCCGGCGGCGGC
>Ga0137366_10002626_pt1 | contig 13778 bp, 13 predicted proteins | sample SagtaG_8_FD_104938 | JGI IMG/M metagenome (GOLD analysis project Ga0137366, IMG submission 104938) | Vadose zone soil microbial communities from Sagehorn Ranch, Mendocino, California, USA - Sage1_L_60_16 metaG | ecosystem: Environmental > Terrestrial > Soil > Vadose zone | place: USA... | reverse complement strand
GGCCTGCATCTGCTCATCCATCTCCGATGCCGCGGCCCGGGCCTCCTCGGCGTCGTCCTCGGCCTTCTGGCGGCGCTGCGCCTCGCGGGCCAGCCCGCCGCGGGCGGCGGCAACTTCGGTCGCTGCCTCAGCGTGCACCGCCTCGATCTCCGCCTCGGCCGCCTCCGGATCCGCGACGGCCTGCAGCTGCTCGGCGGCCGCGGTGAGCTTGGCCACCAGGGTGGCCGCGTCGGCCAGCAGGCCGGTCCGCAGTTCCGACGCGCGGGCGGTGGCCATGGTGACCGGCCGGTTCAGGTCCGCCGGGGCCGGCGCCCCCCCGGCCGCCTTGCGGTCCAGCTGAGAGGCCGCAACTCGTTGTCAGTGGTTCAGTCATCTTGATGTCAGTGCGCTGGTCAGGCCCCTCCCTCGCCGAGTGGTCAGGGGGAGTCAGATGAGCGCGATCCTGGCTGTGCCGGTGCCTATCGAGGTGATGGCGATGGCCGGGCCGGGGCGCGGACGGTTGCTGACCGCCCCGTCGGCTTCGACGTCCAGGGACCAGCCGTGCCCGGCATCGATGTGGTGCGGGCGGCCAAGGCGTCGCACGACCGCCTCGCGGCCAGGCCCATCCACGGGCCAGGAACTACCGGGCCCCCCCACCCTGCCTGCTGACAGCCAGATGACCGAACCACTGACAACGAGTTGCGGCGTCTCAAGATCTCGTGAGAACTGGCCACTTGCTTGGCCGCATCGCTGAGAAATGGCCAGGTCGCCTGCGACCTGACACCAGCCCAGCGGGAGAGGGGCGCGGCCCGGACTCTCCGCCATCTTCATTATTTCATTATTTTATTGCGCAATATTGAAATGATGAAATAATGATGGTACGATGAGCGCATGAGCGAACCGACCAGCACCACCACCACCACCGCTGCCACCGCATCAGCGGCAGCCCCCGCCGAGCCGACGTGCGCCTACCCGGGGTGCGAGCGGCCCCCGCGCCCGGGAGCCTCCGAGGGGCGGGGCAGCAAGCCGAAGTACTGCGACCTGCGCGGCGAGACAGGCGAGTACGAGCACACCGCGATGACGGCGTTCCGGGCCCGCCAGGCACTGGACCGCAAGGCAGCCGGGGGCGCGCCGGCCCAGGCGGACCTGAACCGGCCGGTCACCATGGCCACCACCCGCGCATCGGAGCTGCGGACGGGCCTGCTGGCCGACGCGGCCGCCCTGGTGGCCAAGCTCACCGCGGCCGCCGAGCAGCTGCAGGCCGCCGCGGACCCGGTAGCGGCCGAGGCGCAGATCGAGGCAGTGCAGGCCGAGGCGGTCGCGCAGATCGCCGACGCCCACAGCAAGCTGAGCAGCGAGGCGCAGCGCCGCCAGCAGGCCCAGGCCGATGCCGAAGAGGCCCGCGCCGCCGCGGCGGAGATGGATGAGCGGCTGCAGGCCGCCGATGCCGCCCGCCAGCAGGCTGAGCAGCGCGCCGCCGACGCCCGCGCCGAGGCCGAGCAGGCCCGCGCGGACGCCGCCGCCCGGATCGAGGAGGCCGAGGCGGACAAGGCCGCCGCCATCGCCGACGCCGGAGAACGCGCGGCCAGCGCGGAAGCCGCGGCGCAGGAAGCGACCGAGCGGGCCCGCGCCGAGGCCGGGGCCCTCGTCAGCACCGCCGAGGCCGCCCGGGACCAGGCCCGCGCCGAGGCCGGGCAGCGGGCCGCCGCGGCCGAGGCCATCGCCGAGGCCGCCCGCGCGGAAACCACCCGGGCCCGGGACGACGCCGCCCGTGAGCTCGAGCAGTTGCGCACCAGCGCCGCCGCCGAGCTCGACCGGCTGCGTGCCAGCACCGAGCGGGAGCGAGAGCAGCTCACCGCCCGCCTCGCCGAAGCCCAGGCCGGCGCCCGCACCGCACAGCAGCGCCTCGAGGAGCAGGCCGCCGCGCATGCGGCCGAGCTGGACCAGGTCCGGGCCGAGCACGCCGCCGCCATCGCCGACGCCGCGGCCGCGGCCCGGGACCAGCTCGCGCAGGTCCGTGCCGACGCCGCCCGCGAGCGGGAAGAACTCCGCGAGCTATCCGGCAGCCGGGCCCAGGTGCTCGAGGAAGCCCGCGCCGACCTCCGCCAGCGCGCCGAGCGTGCCGAAGCCGAAGCCGGCACGCTCCGCCTCGAGCGGGACGAGCTGCGCGCCGCGCTGCAGGCCCTCGGCGACGCCGGCGCCGCAGAGGAATCCGCGGCCGCCACGTCACCCGGGGCCAGCCAGGGCGGGCAGCCCAGGCGCGGCCGCCGGGCACCCGGGAAGGCCAGCGAGTGACCGCGCGCACGTCGAAGGCCCCTGGCGGCCCCCTGGACGGAGCTCAATGACCGCCAGCAGGGAACGCTCGCGGTCATCTAACGAGCTGGACCAGGAGGCCGAGGCCTCTCACCGCCGGGCCGCTGCCCGCGGCGACTTCAGCCTCGCCCCGGCGGGGGCCTAGAGGGCCATCGACTTCGCTCACGACCCGTCGCTGCGAGACCTGGTCGGCTGGCCTGGCGTGATCGGGCGTCCGGGTTACGCGTCCGGGGCTTCGGCCTGCCTGGCCAGCCGCATGCGGTGCCTGGCCGCCCGCTCGCTGATGCCCCATTCTTCGGCTAGCTTGGCCGCGTCCCAGCCGAGCCGCTGCGCATCCGCGGCCCACTGGCCGTGTTCTCCTACGGGCCTGCCAGCCCGGCCATATGCACCGGGGGCACGCAGCCGGTCGATCACGTACAGGCGTTCGGCGTCGCCGGCCAGTTCACCGCGGAGATGGGTCACCAGTTCATCGAGCTGGCGGCGGCGCTGGCCGCTGATCCGCTGCTCGCGCGCCCGCCGTGCATGCTCATCCATGCTCATCCCGTGGGCATGGCGGGCCCGGACACGTTGCGGCAGCGGGGCGGCCCGTAGCGTGGCGGAGGTTTCTCCCCTGGTCCAGCCGAGCCGCTGCGCCCGCTTCATCAGCGTTTCCGGGGTGGGGGCGTGCCACGCCGCCGAGGCTTCTTCGAAGGTCCGGCGGCGGCCTGGATCTGCATCCCGGTCCATCAGCGGCGCGAGCGAGCCGCCTTCCCCGGTGTAGGCGACGATGCGGGAGATGTCGTCGTATCCCAGGTCGCAGGCGATGAGGAAGTAGTCGAATTCGCACTCGCGCCACTCATCCGTGCCGGTCGCGGTGCGATACCGGCGCCAGGAACCGGCTTTGGCGATGGTAACGACCTCGTCGGTCAGCTCGCCGAGCCGGGAGAGGTTGCGGGCGGCCGAGACGAACCGCAGCACCTGGTCGCCAGCCTCATCGATGAACGGATTGTCAGTGCTCACCTGTCCTCCCAGCTGCGCGGCGGCTTGACACCTGTCTGCCTACAGTAGGCCGAGACCTTCTCACGGGCGGCGTCGCGGGCACGCCGCAGCTTCTCCACGCTTGCCGTGGACCTCTTGCCACCCGTGATGCCCGCTGCCTGGTTGATTTCGCGGTTGAAGTAGGCGGCGGGCGTATCACCGTTGATCTGCCACCAGCGAGCCAGCCGGTCAATCTGGGCGGCGAGCATCGACGCTTGCGCCTCGATGCTGCCGGTACGGTTCGCCTCTGCCTCGGCGACGGCGACGGCACCGGTCGAGAGCTGTTCCAGGGCCGCGGCGTCAGGCGAGAGGCGCTCGAAGGGACGGGACGCGAGCAGGTCACCGACCGTGCGCCGGGTTGCGGCGATGATCCGGGCGGCGAAGATCCCCTGGACGTTTGCCCGCTCCAGTTCGACGGCGAGCCGCTGGGCGAGTTCGACATTGACATCTTCCCGGGAGCCGTCGGCGTAGGGGACGGTGACGAACTCGTTCTGCCCGCGCGTGGCGTCCTCCAGCACCCACCGCGGGAGCGGCAGGAACCCTTCGCCGCCGCCGAGTTCCCCGTCGCCGTTGCGCGTGTCCTCGCTGGGCAGGAGCACCTCATGGGTGAACGGCGCGAGGTAGGCGACCAGCTGCTCGACAAGTTGCTGGGCGTCCGGGACCACGACCGCCGCGGGTATCACCCGTTCCAGCTCGCGTTCCCGGCCGGTGACGCGCATCGCCCGGGCCGTGACCTGCCGGACGTACAGGGAGGTCAGCTTGTTCGAGGCCCAGCCGATGACGGCGATGTCGGGGCAGTCGTAGCCCTCACCGGCCATGTCCACGGTGCACAGCACGCCGACCCGCTTTTGCGCGCGGAAGTTCTCCAGGGTGCGCTGCGCGTCGGGGCCGTCGTCGGAGACCGCCAGCGCGGCCAGCGGGCGCAGGCCCCGCTCGGTCATCTGCCGGTCGACCTCCCGGTAGAAGGCGCGGGCGGCGTCTTGCCGGTTGGCGACGATCAGGCCCTTGACATGGTGGCCTTCCAGGGCGCGGTTGGCGACTTCCAGCCGGTCCAGGACCGAGGCGACGAACGAGGACCGCCACGAGCCGATGGACGACAGCGAGGCCATCGCGGCCCGCGCGGGCTTCTCGTCCAGGTCGCTGAGGTCGCCTTCGACGTGTTCCAGGTTCTGGTAGTCAGCCAGCCGCACGTGGGCGCTGAGCCGGTACAGGTCGATCGGCCGTAGCTCGCCGCGGGCGACGAGCTCGGCGACGGTGACCTCGAAATTGACCAGCGATTCGAGGCGGTTGTCATCCAGCGTCCGGTAGCGGACGGTGGAGATTTTCTCCCGCTGGTCGGACCGCCACAGCGTGCCGGATAGGTTGAGGACCCCTGCGACGTGGAGGCTGTTGTGCTCGACATCACCCGCGAGTTCGGTGACGTTGCGGGCCCACGCGGGCATCATGCCGTCAGGCCGGTCGCCGACATGGTGGACTTCATCGAGCACCAGCAGGGTACGGCGGCGCTCCACCTGCAACCGGTGGGCCTCAAGCTGATCCCGGCTGCCCAGCGACTGGTAGGTCACGGCGGCGCCGTGCTGCCCGGCCCGCTCGATAGCCGAATGCGGCTTGAGCTGGACGTGCCGTTTGGCCGCCAGCTCGTCTGACCACTGGTTCGCCAGCCCGCGCCGTGGGACCAGCACCAGCATCCGGTCGACCAGCCCGGCCTCGTACAGCGCCTCGAACACCAGCCCGGCGAACACCGTCTTACCGGCGCCAGGCGCGGCCGACACCGTGGCCGCCCCGGTGCGGGCGATGGTCGCGATGATCTCGTCCAGCGCCTGGAGCTGCCATTCCCGCGGCCTGAGCCGGTTATCGCCCGCGTTGCGGGCACCGACCGTCAGGTTGCACCGGGCGCACCAGGCTTCCAGGTTGGACTCGTGCAGCGGGCCGCCGCTGGCGTGCGCACGCAGGTGCGCGACGTGGAACGTCTCCAGCGTGATCATCGCTTCGCAGCCCGCCCGCTGGCACACCCCGCCGGAACGGGCGAACACGCGCTCGCGCAGCGCCCGTGAGGGGCGCGGCCTGTCGCTCACCATGACGCATCCTTCACCCGCGTGACGATAAGTGACCGTCGTTCTAGCTCACGGTGACGGAAAAAAACTCGCCGATTAATTTCCGACGTGGGGACGCGTGACGACCCCGGGCAGCTGGCGGCACCCCTGCGGGACAGCAGGTCACGCCGGTCCCGCCCCGGCTGTCTTCCGGCGATCCGGGATTTCCGGCCGGTGCCAGGGGACTGGCACCGGCCGTGGCCGTCAGGACAGGCCATCGCGCGCTCCTTGATTCAGGGACACGGCTCATGCACCGGCCGGGAAGGGGGCCCGAAACCGACCACGGGTGCTCAAGCCAGGACAGAGAGTGATATAGCTCCGATGGTCGCACGGCCCGGCGGTATAACCGCGGCGACACCAGCGTAAGAGGGAGTCTGTCAAGCGGTTCGGGAGAGTTTTCTGATGATTTCGGGAACTAGGTTGTGAGCTGCGGGTTCTTGCTACGGCTGGTGCTGGTATGGCCTGGCTGGCGCGGGTGCGCGGGTGCCGGCGGCCTGGCTGAGGGCATGCTGGCGGGCCGCGCCGGGACGATGGCCGTTCCGCGGGCGGTTGCGGGTGCCCGTCACCCGGGTCTTCTCGCTCTACGTAGTGCAAGCGGGCTCGGCCTGGCCCGCGGCAAGGCGGGCAGGCCTGCTCCTACAGCGTTCAACCGAGCTGGTGAGAAGGTCCGGGCGACCGGGGGAGAGCTGCCCAGGGTGTCGCACGGGGTTGGTCCCCGACGCCGGGACGGGCTCGCTCTCCCCCTCATCGGGGAGGAAGGTCCAGGGCACCCGTGCCGGGTGCAGAAGAAGCGCTGGTCAGGCTGCCTCCGCCGGGCAGCTGGCGGGGCCGGATGCGACCGCGGGGTCCCAGCTGGAGTCGTGGATGACCATGGAGTAGATCCAGCGCAGCAGCGAGGCGGCGCACGCGACCCGGGCCTTGGCGCGCCGCGCGCGGGCCGCGGCGGCCGCCGCCGTGACCTGCCGTGATCCCGCATCGGCCCGCGACGTTGCGGCCTGCGCGGCGTCGGCGGCGGTGGTCATCGCCGCGTACTTGGCGGCCATCACGGGGTTGAACCGGAGCATCGGCCACACGGCGCGCCAGACGGTCAGCCGCAGGCCGGGCCGGCCGCGCCGGGAGATGTGCACGTCGCCGTAAAAGGCACCAGAGGCGTTATCAGACGGGGACATCCCGGCATGCTTGACCAGCGATGATGAGCTGTCATACCGCCGCGGGTCACCGGCCTCGGCCAAGATCGCCGCCGCGCCGACGGCGCTCAGGGCGGGGATGTCCGCCAGCCGGGACAGGCCGAGCTCGGCCAGGACCGCCACCATGTCCGCCTCCACGACCCGCAGCTGGGCGCGGGTTCGCTGCAGGTCGCCCAGCTCATCAGCGCACCGTCGCAGCAGGCCGCGGCGGGAGGGCACGACCACGCCCTCGGTATCGGTCAGCGCGGCGAAGATACGGCCGCAGATCGGCCCCCAGCCCTTCTTACCGCCCCAGCCCGGCACCGCGCCGCGGACCAGCGCGGTGAACGCCTCTTGCCCCATGACGGCCAGCTTGCCCGGATCAGCGCCGCACCGCGACGTCACCACCTGCAAGGCCGCCAGCCACGTCTTCGAATTGAACGGCTCAGCGCACGCCTCGGTCACCACCGGCCAGGCCACCGACAGGAAATCCCGGATCCGCTGCGCCGACGCCGTCGCCGCCGTGATCAGCTGCTGGCGGCGCCGGCCCAGGTGCCGCAGGTGCGCCCACGTCTCATCCAGCTCCTCCGGGATATAGCAGTGCAGCTCGACCGCCAGCCGGGCGATCAGCACGCAATCCGCCTCATCCGTCTTGTGCGTCGTGTAATCCTGCTGCTCCCGGGCGATATGGGACATCAGCGGCTGGATGCACACCAGCGGCAGGCCCCGCTCGGCGCACAGCCGCTGCACCTGCAGCCACCGCGGCCCCGTGGGCTCGCACGCCACCGTCACCTGCGTGAACCCCTTCGCCCGGGCCTGGCCCACCGCCCAGTCCAGCGCCTCGCCCAGCCGGAATGCCTTCACCCGCACCGTCTTACGCGCCAGCACCCGCACATCATGATCAATCACCGCGATCGCCTGCTTGTCCTCCGCCAGGTCAATCCCGATCACCGCGCCGTCACGCGGCAGCATTCCCCGCAGCCGCTCACGCCGCGCGTTCCGCCTACGATCCCCACGGGTCATGCCGCTACCCTTGCTCACAGGACGTCCTCTCTGGTTGCGCCTGGGACACCAAGCCCGCACTATCGCACCAGGAGGACGTCCCCGCCTCAACCGCTTCCCGCACAACGGGCGCCTCTAGCGCGTTGTCCTATTACTACGCCGCGCGGCGGTTATACCGCGCCGGGTTGCTTCATGATCGAATACTGGCAAGACGAAAACACGATCGAACTGGAGGGCGCGAGATGAGCAGCGGCGGCGCAGCACAGGCAGGCATGGCGAGGACCCGGTCGGAGTCCCGGCAGCGCACCGCTCTGGTGGCGCTCCGCCTGCTGCCGCATGAGCGTGACAGGCTGGCCCAGGCCGCGCGCTCACGCGGGATCACGCTTTCTGAGCTCATCCGGTCCAGCGCCATGAAAGCCGTCAGCGGGGGTGAGGCCAGCGGGTGCAGCTGCCGGTGATGCCGGCACGGCGGCTGTCATGATCACCGCGTCGGCGCGTGCCGGAGCAGCAGCTCGCGGAACTGGCCGCGGAGCGTGGCAAGGCTGACCGGCTGCCCGGCCAGCTCGCCGAGCAGGCCGCCGAGATCCCAGGTGGCCAGATAGGCGTACCGGGCGCTGAAGATGCCGACCGAGTTGATGCCGAACTCGTCGTCGTAGTCCAGCAGCGCGTAGCCGAGCAGCTGGAATAGGTCCGTGACCCCGAGTGAGAGCTTCCTGCCGGTCTTCAGGTCCGCCAGCAGTCCCCCGGCGATGAGATCGGCGTCGGCTGCGATCAGCGCAGACCCGGCGAGGGTAGGGCCGATCGCCCACGTCCCCGGCCGGTTCGCCAGCGGGGGAAGCAGCACCGATTCGAAGACGGCCCGGAACCGGCCGAGTTGGTCGACCGCGGCCGGGGGAGCCAGGGCGAGCAATTCAGCGGCAGACGGCCGCCGGTTGCGGAACCGGCCAAGCGGTCCCTGCCAGGCCACGACCGGGCCACCGCGGTAGACCTCGGTGAGCAGCGCGAGCGCCCAGCACACGCGCGCCAGGTGTTCAGCCTCCGCGCTGCTGCCCCTCACGGGCCCGTCGAAGGACCGCTGGTCGTGCTTGAAATCGGCGCGGGTCATGCCGAGGGTCTGGGCAAGTTCCTCTAGGGCGGCGAGCATGCCCAGCCCTGGCCGTGGCGGCTGCGCGCCGCACAGGATGGCGCCCCTGGCGGCCAGCTCCAGGGCAGGGGCCGGGTGCAGGAGAAACCGCAGGAGCCAGTCGGCCGCGGTGCCGACCGTCCCCGGGTTAGCCTCCGTCTGCAAGACGGGCGGCACGGTGAGCGGATGTGCGGGCTGCCGGTAGCGGCGCTGGACGTCGCGCAGCCCGCCGCTAAACCGCAAGTCAAAAAACTGCCGGATCGGCGAACGGAGGTCGGCTAGCTCGGCGGTCAGCGGGCGCTCAATCCTGTAATGGTCGGAGACGGTCACGGGGGTTCTCCTCTGCCACGGGCTGATGCGGCAAGCATCGCTCGCAGGTCTGACATTTCCGATGGAGCGTGTACCCGTCGCCGTCACGTCTGCGCGTCCGCGATGGCTTCGGCGGCTGCGGCTAGCCGGTTTGACCGCTGAGGCCAGCGCCAGGATGGCGTGCACCTGGGGCCTCGTCGACCCGGCCGCCCGTGATGGCGCTCTCCGCGTTGATCTCCTGGGCGCCGGGGCCGACCATGTCGCTGTCGCCAGTCATCGGGGAGCCTGCCTTTCCGTCCTGTACCTGGATCACCGGCGTCTCGCCCGGCTGCGGGATGTAGGGATCGTCGGAGCATGCGGCGTGCATGACTCCGGCCTCGTACTCGATGTTGATCAGCTCGCCGCGGGCGAGGTCCTCATCGCACAACGCGCAGCGCTCATGGTCATACGGGCAGGGGATGTGCCAGCGCCTGATGATGTCCGGGGCCGGGTTGCCCTCGTCGCGGGCCTGGCGCGGGGGCAGCACGCTCCCGGCATCCCCGGCGCTGGCCGGGCGGGGCGTGCAGGCCGGGCACGACTCCGGGCCGATGCCCCGGCCGGGGGAGTGCGGGCACTCCCGGCGCAGCGGGAAGTCCTGGCCGTTACGCGGCCGGACATATCCCGCCGGGGCCTGGTCCGGCCACAGCCGGTAGACGCAGTTGTAGCAGTTCACGTGCTCATGCCAGTCCGGCGTCACAGCGACAACGACCGCATCGCCCCGGACGGGGAACCCGCACACGGTCTGCACGCCGTCCCGGGTGACGTGCAGCTTGGTCGGCTGCGTCTGGCCCGTTTCCGCCCACATGCCGTCCAGCCGCTGCCTGACCGGGTTCGTCCAGCAGACCACCGTCATCGTGTCGCGCTCCACGTCGGCCACCTTCTTTCCGCGATGGAGCCGATACACAGAGCATGCACTCGGGCACCGACATTTCCCGGGGCGTAGCGGTGCTTCAGCGGCGAGGCCGGATGAAGCGGGACCGACTGCCGGGGCTTAGCACGGGCGGGGGGCTTAGCACGGGGCCGGGCAGCCCGTCAATCTCACGGTGTTATATCACCGTGAGATTCCGGCGGGCCGGTACGGCCGCGCCAGTCCGGAGGCCAGGCGCGCGGCGCGCCGGGGGCTCTGGACTGGCCCCCAGCCCCATCCGTCAGGCACCTCTACCCATGCTCGCATTTTTCGATCATAGGTTCGTATTAATGTCAGGCAGGCGCGCTGACCTGCTGGCCGAGGTAGCCGGAATCTTCGAGGGCGCCTCCGAAGGGGGACCTCAGCGAGCCGATCGCGGCAGTCCGCCCGGCTGTGCCGCCAGGCTGGAGCCGACCCGGAGGCCATCCCAGCCTGGATCGAAGAAGGCCGCCGCCGGAAAGCGGACGCGAACCGGCCGCCGTTCTCAGACCCGCACTACCGGCGCCCGGGTGTTCCGTGACCGCCGCGGCGAGCTCGCCGACGTCGACGCCGGTGTCACGAAACCGGCGAGCATCGGATGAGCAGCCCAGCCAGCCAGCGGGGGAGGGGAGCGGCGGGGACGTCGTGCTCCCGTGCCAGTACGCCATGCTAGATGACAAGGTCGCCGACGCCGAGATCCGCGCCGCCCGCCGCCGGCGGGACAACTCAGCCCGCTGACCGGGGCCTTCAGCGCTGTCCCCCAGCGAACTCCAGAGGGAGGAATTCTCGATGATGTCCTGCGCGTCATGCGGACAGGCCATCCCGCCCGCGGAGTCGGACCTTCTGTGCCCTCGCTGCGGCTCCGTAGATCGCAACGTGGCGGTGGCTGACTACGGCACCGTCGTCGATGAGGTCACGGGGTTGGATGTCCGGTTCCTTCCCGCCCCCGCCGCCTGGCAGGAGATGTGGGCAGAGGTGCGCCACAACCTCGACATCTTGCGCGGCTGGTATTCCGGTGGCCAGGGCGTGAACATCACCGAGCTCCGCGCCGCCAGCCTCGCCTTCTTCGTCAGCTGCTACCACCTCACAGATCACATCGAGAAAGATCCGGCTGTGCCCCAGCCAGCGCGGGCACAAGTGAGGAGTTACACCAACAGCAACTCCAGCCTCAAGCTGGCAGCTGACATCGCCAACACCTACAAGCACAGCGATCGGCACCCCGGCCAGCGGCCCTGCAGCATCACGGAGGCCAGCATCCGCCCCACCGGGGCAGTAGTGACCTTCACCTGGACCGACGCCCAGGGGAACTCCCACCTCGAAGACTGCCTCGACCTTGCTGAGCGGGCGGTACAGGCCTGGAGCGCCTTTCTCCGCAACCACAACCTCTGACGCCGAAAGCGTCGACCTCCAGACTGAGCTGGCGACCGGCGGCTTTGGCTCCATAACGCCAGCCATCGTTCGGTTGTCGCTCAACCCCCGCCGAGGCCGGCAAGGCCGCTGCCATCGCCGAGGCCGGGGCACGCGCGGCGGCCGCGGAGGCGGCAGCGGGGGAAGCGATCGAGCGGGCCCGCGCCGAGGCTGAGGCCCTCGTCCGCGCCGCCGAGGACGCCCGGGACCAGGCCCGCGCCGACGCTGAGCAGGCCGGGCGGGCCCGCGAGGCCGCCGCACGTGACCTGGACCAGCTCCGCGCCGACGCCGCCCGGGAACGGGAGGAGATCACCGCCCGCCTCACCGAGGCCATCGCCCGCGAGCAAGCTGCCCAGCAGCGCCTGGCCGAAGCGGCCACCGCGCACGCCGCCGAGCTCGGCCAGCTCCGCGCCGGGCACGCCGCCGCCCTGGACCAGGCCGCCCGTGAACGCGAGGAACTGCGCGCGGTGCTCGAGGACCGCGCCCGGGTACTGGAGGAGTCCCGCGCCGAGCTGCGCGACCGGGCCGACCGGGCCGAGCGGGACCTGGCCGCCGACCGGGCCGAACTGGACCGGCTCCGCAACGCCGGCGACGCCGGGCGGGATGCTCCCGGCCGGGCCCGGCGCGGCCGCGCGAACCAGCCCGGCGGCCAGGCCAGCCAGTGACCGCGCTGCCCTGACCCATGCGAGAGCGCCCCGAACCCGAGGGGGCGCTCTCAGCGTCTCTACGCGGGGTTTCGTGACCGCCGCGGCGGAGGCCTTGACGTCGGCGCCGGTGTCACGGAACCGGCGCCGGGCTGGTGAGCAGGCTGGCCAGCCAGCGGGGGAGCGGGGCGGCGGGGACGTCGCGGTCGATGACGTACTCGGCGCCGTCGACGACCGAGCCGGGACCGGCCAGGTAGCCGCCGGTCCGGTAGCCGGGCGCGCGGATGTCGATGCCGGGCCACCGGCTGATCGTGCTGGCGGCCGCCGCGCCGGGCGGGATGCGGAAGTACAGGTGCAGGCCGGCGTGCGGAGTGGCGACGGTGAGCGTGTCTGGCCATGGCTGCCCGTACACGCGGCACAGCGCGGCGAAGACGGCGACGCCGTCCGGGCCGCCGTCGTGCCGGTCCAGGTCCAGGCCGACGATGCCCGAGGCGCGGCAGCCGACGCCGATGTTCGCCCCGGCAGGCCAGGTGCGGGCCAGCACCTCCAGGTCGGCGGTGCAGCGGCGGTGCCACCCCGGCCCGGCGGCCTTGCTCCCGGCTGGCAGCGGGAACACGGCCAGGCCCCGGCCGGCCACGGCGACGGCGTCCTGGTAACCCGGCATCGCGGTCGTCCTCACCAGTCGCAGCCACACCCGTAGCGACCGCTCATGTCGCCGCCGCACTCCGGGCACGCGGTCGGATCCCAGCACGCGCACCCGTAGACGCCTTTCGGGTCGTCACCGCCGCATTCCGGGCACGTCCACGGCCGACCGTCGTCCTCGTCGTCCAGGGCCGGGCCGGCCGGGTGGGCGACGGCCATCAGCAGCGCCACGGCGGCGAACGTCTCGGCGTCCTCGTCACGGTCGAACGCCGCCGAACTGGCGTACGCGGCGGCTGGCGTCATCCGGGCACCGGGGTCGGGGCTGCCGGCGGCGACCCATTCGGCGGTCAGCTCGAGCATCGTGCGCGCGGTGATGCTGTCGACGGTTGCGGGCAGCTTGGTGATGCCGCTGTTTACGGCGGTCTGCGCGCAGGTGATCAGGACGTCGCGGGCCGCTTCGGGCACGACGCGCGGCCACAGCGGGGTGAGCGCGGACTGGACCGCGGCGGCGGCCTCGTCCGGGAGGCCGGGTTCCTGGGTGATGGCGGCGCGCCTGCCCGCGGCCATCAGCTCGCCGAACATCAGCGCGGCCACCAGGGTGTCCGGGGGCGTGTCGCGGTCCATCCGCGGCGGCGCCAGGAGGCCCGCGCGGGCCTGGGTGTAGGTTTCGCCGGTGGCGGCCATGCGGGACCGGGCGGCGCGGGTCAGGGCCCTGGAGTCTTTCGGCATCGCGATCGTTTCTTTCCGGCGGGACGGCCCACGCCCGGCCCCGCCAGCACGAGGGCATGCCGGGAGATCACGGGCGCTGAGTCCGGGACGTCTTCTCCTTCAGCGCCACACGCCAGCGTGGGCGGCGCGGGCTCGGATCGGCTGGCGCTTCAGCCACCACCGAAGGTACACCGGGCCGCCGACATTTTTCCGGAGTTCCGTGACCGCCCGGGCGGATCCGGATCCGCGCGATCGCGGTCACGATTCCCGTGTGGGCGGGTATAGCTCGGCCGGTTAGAGCGCGTCCCTGATAAGGACGAGGCCCGTGGCCCGACGCCGGCGAGCACCCGGCCCGGGCCCGGCCAGCTCGACCGGCCCGACGCCGGCGAGCACCCGGCCCGGGCCCGGCCAGCTCGACCGGCCCGACGCCGGCGAGCACCCGGCCCGGGC
>Ga0137366_10002624_pt1 | contig 13781 bp, 8 predicted proteins | sample SagtaG_8_FD_104938 | JGI IMG/M metagenome (GOLD analysis project Ga0137366, IMG submission 104938) | Vadose zone soil microbial communities from Sagehorn Ranch, Mendocino, California, USA - Sage1_L_60_16 metaG | ecosystem: Environmental > Terrestrial > Soil > Vadose zone | place: USA: California... | reverse complement strand
GGCTTCCACGAGGTCCACCGGCTCTCGAGCTTCTTCGACCTGATCCACCAGGACCCGGTGATCTCCCAGGTCAAGCTGATCGCCGAGCCGTGGGACGTGGGCGAGGGCGGCTACCAGGTGGGCAACTTCCCGGTGCTGTGGACCGAGTGGAACGGCCGCTACCGGGACACGATCCGCGACTTCTGGCGGGGCGCCCGCACCGGCGTGGCGGACCTTGCCTACCGGCTGACCGGCTCGTCCGACCTGTACCAGTCGGACGGGCGCCGGCCGTACGCCAGCATCAACTTCGTCACCGCCCACGACGGCTTCACCCTGGACGACCTGGTCTCCTACAACGACAAGCACAACCACGCCAACGGCGAGGACGGCCGCGACGGCTCGGACGACAACCGCTCCTGGAACTGCGGAGTCGAGGGAGCGACCGACGACCCCGAGGTCCTCGCCCTGCGCGAGCGGCAGAAGCGCAACCTGCTGGCCACCCTGCTGCTCTCGTCCGGGGTGCCGATGCTGCTGGCGGGCGACGAGATGGGACGCACGCAGCACGGCAACAACAACCCCTACTGCCAGGACAACGAGACGTCCTGGCTGGACTGGCGCCTGGACGGGCGCAGGGGGGCCCTGCTGGAGTACACCCGCGCGCTGATCGCGCTGCGCAGAGCGCACCCGGTGCTCCGCCGCCGCAGGTTCTTCCAGGGTCAGGCGATCCACGGCTCTGGCGTCAAGGACATCGACTGGTTCACCAGGGACGGGGTCGAGATGGACGAGGCTCGCTGGCGCGCCCCGGACGTCGTGACCCTCGGGGTGTTCCTCAACGGCGAGGAGATCCCCGACCTGGGCCCACGCGGCGAGCGCATCGTGGACGACTCGTTCCTGCTGCTGCTGCACGGCGGGGCCGAGCCGGTGGCGTTCGCCCTGCCTGGCCTCCCCTGGGCCAAGGAGTACGAGCTGGTGCTCGACACGGCCCTCGACCTGGTCACCGACCCCGACCACCGTGGCGAGCCCGTCGTCTTCGTGGCCGCTGAGCAGCTCTGGCTGAGCCCACGCTCCTTCGCGGTCCTCCGGAAGCGCTCGTGACCAGCGCACGCGCTGGCGAGCTGCGCGGCGACGTGCAGGAGGTCCTCCGCCAGTTGCCGGTCGTCACCGCGCGGCTGGTAGCCGATCGGCTGGGCACGTCTGTCCAGGGAGCGAAGAACCTTCTGGATCTTCTCGAGGGCGAGAACGTTGTGCGGCCGGCTCCGGCGGGCTCGTTCCGAGCGAAGCGGTGGGTAGCGGAAGAGGTGCTCGGGGTGATCGCGGACTGAGGCGGCGGGTGGGCCCGCCCCGTCTGGGCCTCCCCTTCGGGGGGCTACGAGCGCTGGACCTCGCCTGCCGGTGCGTGGCGGGGCCAGGGCTGGATCGTCTCGAGCTGGCTGGCCACCGAGAGCAGCAGCGGCTCGGCGCCGCGGGGGGCGGCGAGCTGGACGCCGATGGGCAGGCCCTCGGAGGAGCTGCCGGCCGGCACCGACATCGCCGGGAAGCCGAGCAGGTTCATCAGCGGGGTGAACGGCATGAACCTGGTGAGGCCCAGGATCGTCGGCCACAGGCCCTTGCCCTGGTAGGCGCCGATCCGCAGCGGTGGGGTCGCCAGCGTCGGGGTGAGCAGCAGGTCGTAGCCGCTCCGCTCGAACCAGCCCTGGAAGCGGCGACGCACGGCATCGGCCGAGGCGGGCGAGGGCCGGCGGACCCGCCGCAGCCACCGGCCGGTGCGGACCCAGCTCCTGGTGCGGCGCTCCAGCGCCTCGAAGCGCAGCGGGTCGGCCTCCTCGGCCCCGCCGACGAAGGCGCGGTGCAGGAACGGGAAGGTGTCGGTGGGGCGGTAGGGCGGGCGGGCGGCGACCAGCTCGTGCCCGGCGCCGCGCAGCGCCTCGACCGTGGCGCGGAAGCACCGCTCCACCTCGGGACGGACCTTCACCCCCACGGCGGGGCTCGCGGACGAGGCGGCGATGCGCAGGGCGCGCCCGGGAGGTGCCACCGCCCGGTAGGCGCTGGTGCCGGCGAGCACGTCCAGCACGAGCGCGACGTCGGCGACGGTGGTGGCGAGCGGGCCGGGCTCGGACATGCCGCACCAGTCGGAGTGGCCGGTGCTCGCGGGCACGACGCCCGCTCCCGGCTTGATGCCGACCAGGCCGCAGCAGGCCGCGGGCATGCGGATCGAGCCCCCGCCGTCGGAGCCGAGCGCCAGCGGTGCCATGGCCCCCGCCACGGCGGCGGCGCCCCCACCGGTCGAGCCCGATGGGGTGTGGTCGAGGCTCCAGGGGTTGCGGGTGGCGCCGAACGCCGCGGTCTCGGTGAACGGCCACAAGCCCAGCTCGGGCATGGTCGTCTTGCCGATGGGCACGGCGCCGGCCTCGCGCAGCCGCCGGACGAGCTCCTCGTCGGCCGCCGCGGGCTCCGCGGAGCTGGCCAGCGAGCCGCTGCGGCTGGGGTAGCCGGCCATCTCGAAGTGGTCCTTGACGGCCACGGGCACGCCGGCCAGCGGCAGCTCGGCCAGGTCGCCACGGGAGACGAGCTTGCGTGCCTCCTCGCGGACCTCGTCCGGCCGCACGACCTGGAACGCGTGGACCCGGGGGTCGAGCGCGGCGATCCGCTCCAGGTGCGCCTCGACCACGTCCAGTGGGCTCGCCTGGACCTGGCGGACGGCGGCGGCGAGCTCGACCGCGGTGCGTCCGGCGAGCGGCTCGGTGGCGGTGCCGGCCATGGCGCCTCCTCAAGGCTCGCCAGCGGGTGCGACGGTCAGGGGTGGCGCCATGCTCGCCCGCCGGCCGAGCGGCGGTCAAGGGCCGCCGCTACCCGGAGGCCCAGGCGACCAGGCCCAGCTCGGCCGAGCTGATCAGGCTGGGGTGGCGGGGGACCACCCGAACCGTGTAGCCGAAAGCGCCAGGCGTCACCAGCGGGACCTCGCCTTCGAAGACCCAGCCCCCCTGGTCGCGGCGGCCGTCCTGCTTGAGCGGCCGCACGTCGATCTCGCGCAGCTCGTCGGCGTCGTCGACCCGGCCGTAGGCGATCTGCACCTCGACCTCCTCGGGATCGAGGTTGCCGAGCTCCACCACCGCCTGCACGGTGAGGCGGGAGCCGAGCGCCGGGTCCTCCTGGCCGCGGGAGACCTGGCGGATCAGGACGCCGGGCCAGGCCGCCGTCACGCGCTCCTTCCAGGCGGCCAGCTCGCGGGCCGCGGCGAAGCCGCCGGCCTGCAGGCGCCGGGACCGCTCCGCGGCGGACAGGTAGTAGTCCTCGGTGTACTGCCTGACCATGCGGGCCGCCAGCACCACCGGCCCGAGCGTGATCAGGTTGTGCTTGACCATCGCGATCCAGCCGGTCGGCGGGCCGGCGGAGCGGTCGTAGAACAGCGGAACGATCTCGTGCTCGAGCAGGTCGAAGATGGCGGACGCCTCCAGCTCGTCACGCCGCTCGGGCGGGATGCTGGGGTCGTCGGCGGAGGGGATGGCCCAGCCGTTGCGGCCGTCGTAGCACTCGTCCCACCAGCCGTCGCGGACCGACAGGTTCAGGCTGCCGTTCATGGCCGCCTTCATGCCGCTGGTGCCGCAGGCCTCGTAGGGCCGCAGGGGGTTGTTCAGCCACACGTCGGCGCCGGCGACCAGCGTCCTGGCCATGGCCATGTCGTAGTCCGGCAGGAAGGCGATGCGGTGGCGCAGCCGTGGGTCCGCCGCGAAGCGGGCGAACTCGGCGATCATCTCCTTGCCGCCCTCGTCGGCCGGGTGGGCCTTGCCCGCGATCACGAGCTGGACTGGCCGCTGCGGGTCCAGCAGCAGGCAGGTCAGCCGATCCGGGTCCTTGAGCAGCAGCGTGAGGCGCTTGTACGAGGGCACCCTGCGGGCGAAGCCGATGGTCAGCACCTCGGGGTCGAAGGCGCGGGTGATCCAGCCGAGCTGGCCCTCGCTGGCGCCACGGGCGCGCCAGGCGACGGCGGTGCGCCTGCGCACGTCCTCGACCAGGCGCCGCCGCGCACGCCGGCGCAGCTCCCAGACCTCCTTGTCCGGGACGCCCGCCAGCGGCGCCCAGGGCCGGTCGGAGGTCCGGAAGTCGGGCCCGAGGTAGCGCTCGAACAGCTCGGCCCAGTCCTGCCCCACCCAGGTGCCGGCGTGCACGCCGTTGGTCACGTGGCCGATCGGCGCCTCGGTGGAGTTGAAGCCCGCCCACAGCCCTCGGAACAGCTCGCGGGAGACCTGGCCGTGCAGGCGGCTCACGCCGTTGGCGCGCTGGGCCAGCCGCAGGCCCATCACGGCCATGTTGAACATGGAGCCGTCGCCGTCCGGCTCGGCGCCGAGCCCCACGATCCGGTCGACGTCGAGCCCGGTCTCGATGCCGTTGGCGCCGAAGTAGCGCTCGATGAAGGAGCGCGGGAAGCGGTCGATTCCCGCCTCCACCGGGGTGTGGGTGGTGAAGACGGTGCCGGCGCGGGCCGCCTCGACCGCGCTGGCCGGGTCCAGCCCCTCGTCCTGGACCAGGCGGCGGATGCGCTCCAGCCCCAGGAAGCCGGCGTGGCCCTCATTGGTGTGGAAGACCTCGGCCCGCAGGCCGAGCGCGTCCAGCGCCCGCACACCGCCGATGCCGAGCAGGATCTCCTGCCGCAGGCGGTGCTCGCCGCCGCCGCCGTAGAGCCGGTCGGTGACGGCCCGCTCGCCCGGGGCGTTCGCGTCGACGTCGGAGTCGAGTAGGAACAGCGGCACGCGCCCCACGTCGGCCCGCCACATCTGCGCCCACAGCAGCACGCCGTCGGGCAGGCGCACGCTGATCATGAGCGGCCGTCCGGCCACGTCGGTGACCAGCCCGAGCGGCAGCTCCTGGGGGTTGAACGCCGGGTAGGACTCGAGCTGGCGCCCGTCGGCGGTGAGCGTCTGCCGGAAATACCCGGAGCGGTAGAACAGGCCGACGCCGATCAGCGGCACGCCGAGGTCGCTGGCGGCCTTCAGGTGGTCGCCGGCGAGCACCCCGAGCCCGCCCGAGTACTGCGGCAGCACCTCGCTCACGCCGAACTCGGGGGAGAAGTAGGCGATCCGGCCGGGAGCCCCGGCGAGCGTCTGGTACCAGCGCGGCTCCCGCAGGTAGCGGGCCAGGTCCTCGGCGGCGGCGGACTGGCCGGCGAGGAAGGCGGGGTCGGCGGCGGCGCGCTCGAGCACGTCGGCGTCGGCCTCGTTCAGCATGCGCAGGGGGTTGTGCCCCGATGTCTCCCAACCGTCCGGGTCCATGGCGGCGAACAGGTCCTGCACCCGCGGGTGCCAGGTCCAGCGCAGGTTGCGGGCCAGCTCGGATAGGGGTTTGAGCGGCTCAGGCACGGTGGGCAGCACCGTGAAGCGATGTAGGGGTTTCATGACCACCGACTATACAAGCGCCCGCGGCGCGCTCTTTCCTCACGAAAGGTCCGGGTGCGGCGTTACTGCCGGCTCCAGGTGGTAGCTTGCTGGTGTGATCGGGCGCGTCGTCATCGAAGGGATCCGGCCCCAGGTCGACTGCGGGCGATGGCCCGCCCGTGCGGTGGCCGGCGAGACGGTGCCGGTCCGGGCGACCGTCTTCCGTGACGGGCACGACGTGGTGGTCGCGGCGGCCGTGCGGCTCGCCGGGCCCGGCGACCGGCAGGCCCAGCGCCTGCGCATGACCGAGACCAGCCCCGGCCTGCACCTGTGGGAGGCGGAGCTGACCCTGCCCCGCACGGGCACGTGGAGCTTTGTCGTGGAGGCCTGGACCGACGAGCTCGCCACCTGGCTGCGCAGGACCCACAAGAAGCTCGACGCCGGCCGCGACGTCGAACTCGACCTGGAGGAGGGGGCCCGGCTGCTCGAGCGGGAGGGGGCCCGGGTGCCCGCGCAGCGGCGCGGTCCGCTGGTGGAGGCGGTCGCCGGCCTTCGCGCCGATGCCGACCCGGCCACCCGGCTCGCCGCGGCCACCGACCCCGCCCTGGCCGAGGTGCTCGAGGCGCACCCGCCGCGCTGGCGCACCCGCTCCCGTCGCCTGCACATCTGGGTCGACCGGCCGCGGGCGCTCTACGGGGCCTGGTACGAGCTCTTCCCCCGCTCCGAGGGGGCGACCGCCACCTCGAGCGGCACCTTCAAGCAGGCGGCGGAGCGGCTGCCGGCCATCGCCGCCATGGGCTTCGACGTAGTCTACCTGCCGCCGATCCACCCGATCGGGTCGACCAACCGGAGAGGGCGCAACAACAGTCCCTACCCGCAGGCCCACGACCCGGGCAGCCCGTGGGCGATCGGTGGCGAGGCCGGCGGCCACGACGCAGTCCACCCGGACCTCGGCACCATCGAAGACTTCGACGGCTTCGTGGCCAGAGCCGCCGAGCTGGGCATGGAGGTCGCCCTCGACTACGCCCTGCAATGCTCGCCCGACCACCCCTGGGTCAAGGAGCACCCGGAGTGGTTCTCCGTCCGGCCCGACGGCTCCATCGCGTACGCCGAGAACCCGCCCAAGGTCTACGAGGACATCGTCCCGTTCGACTTCGACAGCCCCGACGCCCCGGCCCTGTACGCGGCCTGCAAAGGCATCCTGGACCACTGGATCGACCACGGCGTGCGCGTGTTCCGGGTGGACAACCCGCACACCAAGCCGGTGCGCTTCTGGGAGTGGCTGCTGGCCGCGGTCAAGGGCGAGCACCCCGACGCGGTCTTCCTCTCGGAGGCGTTCAGCTCCCCGCCGATGATGAAGGTGCTGGCCAAGGTTGGCTTCACCCAGTCCTACAGCTACTTCACCTGGCGCACCACCAAGGCCGAGCTCGAGGAGTACCTGGCCGAGCTGACCCAGTCGGAGTCGGCCGACTTCTTCCGGCCCAACCTGTTCGTCAACACCCCCGACGTCCTCGGCGCCTACCTGCAGTACGGCGGGCCGGCGGCGTTCAAGGTGCGCGCCACCCTGGCCTCCACCACGTCGCCGTCGTGGGGCATGTACTCCGGGTTCGAGCTGTGCGAGCGCCAGGCGCGCGAGCCCGGCTCGGAGGAGTACCAGGATTCCGAGAAGTACCAGTACCGGCCGCGAGACTGGTCGGAGCCGCTGCTGGCGCCGTACATCTCGCGACTGAACCAGATCAGGCGGGCCCATCCGGCCTTACACTGGCTGCGCAACCTCCGCTTCCATCTGGTCGACTCGCCCGACGTCATCGCGTACTCCAAGCGCCACGGTGACGACACCGTCCTCGTGGTCTGCAACCTCGACCCGCACAACACTCGCGACACCATGGTGCACCTCTGGCTGCCGGCTCTCGGGCTGGACTGGGAGGTCGGCTCGTTCGAGGTCCACGACGAGCTGACCGGCCAGAGCTGGACCTGGCAGGGAACGTCCAACTACGTCCGCCTCGATCCCGCGCTCGAGGTGGCCCACGTCCTTCACGTCCGCCCCCGATAGGCTGCCCGAATGACCGAGCTGGAGTCCGCTATCGCCGCATTCCTGCCCCGCCAGCGCTGGTTCGCCGGCAAGGCACGGCAGATCGGCGAGGTCCGCATCGAGGCCAACGTGCCGCTGCGCAGCGCCCGCCCGACGCTCCACGCGGTGGTGGCGGCGGTGGCGTACACCGACGGCGTCATCGAGCGCTACCACCTGCCCATGGGCCACGACCGCGGCTTCGAGGCGCGGTCGGTGGTCGGCCGTCACCCCGGGGCGCTGATCCTCGAGACCAAGCCGCCGCGCGACGGCGTGTTCTACGACGCGGTCGTCGACGAGCGCCTAGGCGCGGTCTTCCTCGACCTGCTGTCGCGCGCGGCAACCCTCGACCAGCTCCGCTTCCACCGCGCGCCCGAGTGGAACGAGACCCTGCGCGGGCCGGGCAAGCTGCTGGACGCCGAGCAGACCAACTCGTCGCTGGTGTTCTCCAACCGGCTCATCCTCAAGCTGTTCCGGCTGCTGCAGCCGGGCGAGAACCCGGAGCTCGAGGTGACCAGGGCGCTCGCCGCCAAGGGGTTCGAGGCATCCCCCGCGCTGCTCGGCTGGGTCGAGGGCCTGGGCTCGACCCTCGGCGTGCTCCAGCGCTACTACCCCGGCAGCGTGGAAGGCTGGAGGCTCGCCACCGAGCGCGTCGCCGACCACTTCGAGTCCGACGACCCCGGCAACTTCGCCGGCGAGGCCCGGGAGCTCGGCCGGCTCACCGCCGAGCTGCACGCCGCCCTGGCGGACGCCCTGCCCAAGGTGAGCGAGGGCCAGCCCGACCTCGGGCGGCTCAGCGCCCGCCTGGTCGGCCAGCTCACCCAGGTCGCCGCGCTGGTGCCGGAGCTGGCCCCGCACCAGCAGGAGGTCGAGCTCGTCTACGCCAGGGCGGTGCGGGCGGCCGGTGCGGCCCTGCACCTCCAGCGCATCCACGGCGACTTCCATCTCGGCCAGGTCCTTCGGGTGGGGCAGCGCTGGATGGTGATCGACTTCGAGGGCGAGCCGGCCCGCAGCCTGGAGGAGCGCCGCCGCCTGGCCAGTCCCCTCCAGGACGTGGCCGGCATGCTGCGCTCGTTCGACTACGCCGCCCACTCGCCGCTGGTGCTCGGCGAGGACCCGGACACCCCGGGCCCGAGCAGGACCGAGCTGGCCCGGCTCGGGCAGCTTGCGCAGGCCTGGATCGGGGCGAACCGGCGCGCCTTCCTGGACGCGTACATGACCAGGGCGGCCAAGGGCGGCTGGCTCCCCGACCAGCCCGACCTGCTGCTGCGCGCGTACGAGCTGGACAAGGCCGTGTACGAGGTGATGTACGAGGCGAGGCACCGGCCGGCATGGCTCACCATCCCGATCGGAGGCGTTCAGCGGCTCCTCGGCGACCGGAAGGCTACCCTGGAGTCTCCCCGCAAGCGTCCCTAGTCAGGGCCGCCGTTCGCGGGGGCGGAGAGAGCGATGCCGATGCCGATCCAAGAGGAGATCGAGCGCCTGGTGCGCGGGGAGCACCACGAGCCCCACCGCCTGCTCGGCGCCCATTCCGAGGGGGGCCGGGTGTGGGTCCGCGCCTGGCGCCCGGACGCCCGCGAGGTGAGCGTGCTGGTCGACGGCTCGCGGGCCGCGCTCGACCGGGTCCACCCAGCCGGGCTGTTCGAGGGCGCGCTCCCCACCGGCGGCGGGACGGCCGCTCCCGCGGGACCCGCGGCGCTGCTCCCGGCCTACCGGCTCGAGGTCTCGGACGGCGAGCGGGTCGTCACGGTCGACGACCCCTACCGGTTCCCGCCCACCGTCGGCGAGCTGGACCGGCACCTGCTCGGCGAGGGCAGGCACGAGCGGCTGTGGGACAGGCTCGGCGCCCACCCGACCGTGCTCGAAGGCGTGGCCGGCACTGCCTTTGCGGTCTGGGCACCGAACGCCCGCTCGGTGCGCGTGGTCGGCGACTTCAACGGCTGGGACGGCCGCCTGCACCCCATGCGGGTGCTCGGCTCGTCCGGGGTCTGGGAGCTCTTCGTCCCCGGCGTCGCAGCCGGCACCCGCTACAAGTACGAGGTGCTGACCAGCGAGGGGGCACTGGCGCTCAAGGCCGACCCGCTCGCCTTCGCGACCGAGACGCCGCCGGCCTCCGCCAGCGTGGTGTTCGCCTCGGGCTACCGCTGGGACGACGAGGCGTGGATGGCCGCACGCGCCGAGCGGCAGCGGGTCGACTCGCGCGTCTCCGTCTACGAGGTCCACCTCGGCTCCTGGCGCAAGGGCCTGAGCTACCGCCAGCTCGCCGACGAGCTGCCCGACTACGTGGCCGACCTCGGCTTCACCCACATCGAGCTGATGCCCGTGGCCGAGCACCCCTACGACGCCTCCTGGGGCTACCAGGTGACCTCGTACTTCGCGCCGACCGCCCGCCAGGGCGGCCCGGACGACCTCCGCCACCTGATCGACCGGCTCCACCAGCGCGGCATCGGCGTGCTGATGGACTGGGTGCCGGCCCACTTCCCCAAGGACGCCTGGGCCCTGGCGCGCTTCGACGGCACCGCCCTGTACGAGCACGCCGACCCTCGACGCGGCGAGCACCCCGACTGGGGCTCGCTCATCTTCAACTACGGCCGCAACGAGGTGCGCAACTTCCTGACCGCCAGCGCCCTGTACTGGCTCGAGGAATTCCACATCGACGGGCTGCGGGTCGACGCGGTCGCCTCCATGCTCTACCTGGACTACTCGCGCGCGCAGGGGCAGTGGCTGCCGAACCGCTACGGCGGGAACGAGGACCTGGAGGCGATCGAGTTCCTGAAGGAGCTCAACACCGTCGTCTACGCCAGGCACCCGACCGCCGTCACCATCGCCGAGGAGTCCACCGCCTGGCCGGGCGTCTCCCGCCCGGTCCACCTCGGCGGGCTCGGCTTCGGTTTCAAATGGAACATGGGGTGGATGCACGACACTCTGGACTACGTCGCCAAGGACCCCGTCTACCGGCGCTTCCACCACCACCAGCTCACGTTCGCGCTGATGTACGCCTTCAGCGAGAACTTCTTCCTCCCCATCAGCCACGACGAGGTGGTGCACGGCAAGGGCTCGCTGTACGGCAAGATGCCGGGCGACCCGTGGAGGCGGCTGGCCAACCTGCGTGCCTACCTCGCCTTCATGTGGGCCCATCCCGGCAAGCAGCTCCTGTTCATGGGCTGCGAGCTGGCCCAGGAGGCGGAGTGGTCGCACGAGCGCTCGCTGGACTGGGAGGCGTTGGCCGACCCCGGCCACGCCGGCGTGCAGCGCCTGGTCCGCGACCTGAACCGTGTCGCGCGCGAGCGCCCGGCACTCTGGCAGCTCGACAGCGTGCCCGAGGGCTTCGGCTGGATCGACGCCAACGACGTCGACAACAACGTGCTCTCCTTCATCCGCCGGTCGGCCGAGGGCGAGCCGGTGGCGTGCCTGTGCAATTTCTCGCCCGTGCCCCGGCACGGCTACCGGGTCGGCTTCCCCCGGGCCGGGCGCTGGGCCGAGGTGCTGAACACCGACTCGGAGCTGTACGGCGGCTCCAACGTCGGCAACCTGGGGATGATCGAGGCAGAGGAGATCACCTGGGACGGGCAGCCGGCCTCTGCCAGGGTCACCCTTCCCCCCCTCGCAACGGTGTGGCTGGCACCAGCGCGACCCGGTCCGTGACCTGATTGTGACCTTGTCCGTGGCCCGGTCCGTGGCCGGTTTGACGGCGCCCCATCGGGACGCGGTACAACTGGCCCGCGAAGGGGGCGACGGAGAGGAGTGGGATGGCGGCCCGAATGGAAATGGAGAGGCTGGGCCTCGGCCGCCTCGAGCGGCTCGACCTGCGGTCGTTCTGGGGTGAGCAGCTTCCTGACCTGACCCCCTGGTTCGTCCACAACGTCGACCTGCTGGGCCAGACGCTCGGCATCGATATCACGCCGATGCAGCGGGAGGTCGACAACGGAGCGTTCAACGTGCTCGGGACAGATGCGCTCGGGCGCCCGATCGTCATCGAGAACAGGCTCGAGGAGGCCGACCAGAACCACCTCGGCCAGCTCATCCTGCACGCGTCGACGCTGGAGTCGGCGGTCGTGGTGTGGGTGTCGCCCCGCTTCGACCAGGAGTTCCGCCGCACCCTGGAGTGGCTGAACGACCGGACCGACTCGAAGATCGACTTCTTCGGCGTCGAGCTCGGCCTGGTCCGGATCGGCCGGTCGCTGCCCGCGCCGGTGCTGGACGTGGTGGTGCAGCCGAGGAACTGGCGCAAGGCGAGCAGGCGGCAGGGACCGCTCGGCAGCGTGCCGACGGCCCCACCGCCGCCACCGGCACCCCCGCCCACACCCCCGCCAGCGGCAACGGCACCACCGCCGCCGCCGGCACCCCCGCCCGCGCCCGCCTCCACACCACTGCCCGCGCAGCCCGCCGCCCGGGACGCCAGCCACATCCCCACGGTCCCGCCGCCGCTCGCCTCCGAGAAGGACGGTGGGCTGCAGCCGGCCGAGGTGCGCCACGGCTTCTTCCGGGCGATGTTCGAGTCGGTGGCGCGACGCAAGCCCGGCTTCCGCGTGCCCAAGTTCGGCTACGAGAACTGGGTCGGCTTCGCCGCCGGGCCGTTCGGCTTCTACGACGTGGCCTTCACCGCCAACGGCGCGGTGCGGGCCGGGGTCTACCTGGACATGCAGGAGCGGACCGCGACCAAGCGGCTGTTCGACGACCTGTTCGCCGAGCGCATGGCGATCGAGACCGGGGTCGGCCGCATCCTTTCCTGGGAGCGGCTCGACGACCGGCGCGCCTCCCGGATCGTCGACTACCGCGAGGTCCGTGACCTCGCCAGCCCCGACGAGCAGCGCTCCGCGGCGGAGTGGGCGGCCGAGACGGTGGTGGCGTTGATGGACGCCCTGGACGGCCGCCTGCGCTCCACCGCCCAGATCCTGCTGTCGCGCGTCCAGGGCGGGGTGTAGGCCCCCGACAGGTGCGGGGCGGGCCGGTCCTGTCGTGGCGGGGTCGTGGTCTCCATGGGCCGATGAGCTCGCCGTAGCGGTACCAGGTTCCGCGGGGCTGCTCGGCCATCCTGTGCGCCCAGCGGTGTACGGTCTCCCAGTGCCACTGTTTCTCGGCGAGGTGAGCCGGCCTTTGCGGGTCGATCGTGGCGACCGTGATGCCGGTCCCCGTCAGGTCGGCGGGGTGGTGCTCGGGCATATGGTCATCCGCGGTCACGAGCACTGCCTTCGGATATTCCTCGATGATCGCGCGCACGAGATCGGGATCCTCGAGGCCTTTCAATCCCATGCTGGCGATACTGGCCGAGTCGCGTCCGCGCCGTCGCAGGCTGCCTGCGAGCCGCGTGTCGAGGGACTCGTCGGTGATCAGTGGGGCCATGAGCGGGACTCGCTATGCGGCTCTGTCGTACGCGGTGACCGCGCCGTACCAGCGGACAGCGTCCTCGACGTCGGCGCGGTGGAGGTCGTATCCCTCCCGCAGATCGCGCAGCCCCGACGATCCTTCAGCGGCGATGACGGCGACCTGGCGCGCTGGGATGCGGGTGCCTCGGATTGTCGGGACGCCGTGGAAGCGTTCGGGGTGGACCTCGATGCGTTGGATGTCGGGGTGATCCCGGATGGCCCACCCGCCACGGCGCAGGAGCTCGGTGACGGCTTGCAGGGTGGGGTAGCTCAGGACCGCCTGGCTGCGGTGGTCACGCCCAATGTCGAGGTCGACGTCCCGGAGTTGGAGGAGGACGCGCGCGGGGCCGTGACCTGCGGCGTCGACCGTGGTGGCGAGCGGCGCCGCGGTCAATGGCCAGTCGCCGTACTCGTCGCGGGTGTTGTCGATGGTGCGGCGGATGTCGCGATAGGTGACGCCGCGGGTGATCAGCTCGTGGACCACGATCGCCTCGGCGGCGTCCTGGAAACTGTAGACGCGCGGCGGTCCAGTCGACCTCGACGAGCGGATGTAGCCGTGCCGGGTCCACTGGCCGATACGGTATCTGGACACGCCCGCAAGCTGGCCGACTTCGGCGGCCGAATACAGACCACGAGGATTGCCCTGCATGCGCTGCCGCCTTTCCTCGGCGCGAATTGGATTGAGCAGGATCATGATGTCGAGGTGTTCGCGGTGCCAGTGATTTTCCGCATTCTGTGGATGACACGGTGGGCTCGTGTTTAGGATGTCCGGGTCGCATATCCGAGGGGCGGAAGGGAGCAGGCATGTCGAGCGACACCGGCGGGACGAGCAAGCCGTTCGCCTCCACCGCCGACCTCGCGGACAAACAGGCGACCCTGGAGGAGCTGGCCGACGGGGTGTACGCGTACACGGCACAGGGGGACCCCAACGTCGGCGCGGTGGTCGGGGACGACTGCGTCATGGCCATCGAGGCCCGCGCCACCCCGGTCATGGCCAGG
>Ga0137366_10002620_pt1 | contig 13792 bp, 20 predicted proteins | sample SagtaG_8_FD_104938 | JGI IMG/M metagenome (GOLD analysis project Ga0137366, IMG submission 104938) | Vadose zone soil microbial communities from Sagehorn Ranch, Mendocino, California, USA - Sage1_L_60_16 metaG | ecosystem: Environmental > Terrestrial > Soil > Vadose zone | place: USA... | reverse complement strand
TCGAGGCGAGGCGCGCGAGCGGGTCGCCGCAGAGCTGGAGACCACCACCGAGGCCATTCGGCAGGCGGAACAACGCGACGCGGCGAATGTGGACACGGCGTACGCATTCGCCGCACCGCATCTGAGTGATCCCGCGGACTTGTCGGTGGCACAATCATTGCCGATGCCGGTCGAAATGTACGGCCTTCCGCTGCTCACGGACGTCGAGGCAGAGGAGGTGCGCACGGTGCAGGATGCGCTCGACTCGGCGGACGCGCTGTTGCGTCGGACCCAGGCAGTCCTGCGGGGGATTGATCGCTCCTCGCCCTTCGCCGCGGTCGCCGAGGGCCTCGGGCGAGCCACGCATCAGGTGGCGGCCGAGGTGCGGGCGTCGCGGCCCGCCGCCGTGTGTCCGTACTGCAAGCGGCTGCCGCAGTTCGTGGCGTCCTGCTCGGGCTGCAAGGGTCTCGGCTACGTTGCGGCTGACGTGATGCTGGGCGTGGCCGACGAGCTGAAGCTGGGTGGCGACCTGGCGACGGTGGCGACCGGCGGGCGCCTGGTGACCTACGCGTACGCGCTCACCGCGAAAGCGGCGGTCGCGCCCAAGGCGAAGAAGATCCGCATCGAGAACGAGGCCGGCGAAGAACTGGTCCCTGCCACAGACGACGGGTTGCCATTCTGATGGCCATCGTTCGCGGTATGGGAGACGGCACGGCATGGCCGATTCCCGGGAGGGAGATGGCCGACCTTCACTGGAGCCGTCGCCACGGAGCGCAGCCTGACCTGATCGTCGCGTCGATCATCGGCGCATACGAGCAGCTGATCTGGATGCCGGCGCGGGCGCGGAACAAGAGGATCTCGGCCATCAGGAAGGCAGCGAATAGATGAGCGCCTCGCTGTCGCTGTTCGACCACGCGCCGATGCTGCGCGACGCATCGCCGACGGTGCTGCCCGCCAGGGTCAAGCGCGAGGTCGACCCACTGCGGCCATACCAGGAGGAGCGGATCGCCCAGACACGCGCGCTGCTCGCCGACAACCGCAGCACCCTCATCGTCATGGCGACGGGCACCGGCAAGACCAGGGTGTTCGGAGAGCTCGCCGCGGAGTGGCCCGGGCGAGTGCTGGTCCTGGCCCACCGCCGCGAGCTGATCGACCAGGCGCACGGGCGCATCTTCGAGTTGACCGGAGAACGGGTGGGCATCGAGCGCGCCGACCAGCGGAGCCGCGGCGAGCGGATCGTGGTGGCGAGCAAGGACACGCTCCACCCCGATCGCCTGCGAGAGACCTTCGCCGAGGATGCCTTCGGGTTGGTCATCATCGATGAAGCCCACCACGCGGTGGCCAAGACGTATACGGCTATCACCGACTATTTCGAAGACGCCAAGGTCGTCGGCGTCACCGCCACGCCTGACCGCCAGGACGAGACGGCGCTCGGCCGCCTGTTCGAGACAGTGTGCGAGCCATACGATATCCTCGACGGGATCAACGACGGGTACCTCTGCCCGATCGTGGGCCGGCTGGAGCGGCTGCCATCGTTCGACCTGCGCGGCCTGAAGGCCAACGGACCGGGCGGCGACTACGGCGACGGGCAGCTCGGCAAGGAGCTCCAGCGCAACGACGAGACGCTCAAGGCCATCTGTGAGAAGACGCTCGAGCACGCCGGTGAGCTCCCGTTCATCCAGTTCTTTCCGACGGTGGAGACCGCGCACCTGGCAGCCGCAACGCTGAACAAGCTGCGCCCCGGATGCGCGAGGTCGGTGGATGGCACCACGCCCGACGACGAGCGGTATCGCACCACGAGTGACTTCCGTTCGGGCAAGTTGCAAGGAGTCGCCAATTGCGGCGTGTTCACCGAGGGCGCCGACTTCCCGCGTGCCACCGTTTGCGTGATCGCCCGCGTCACCAAGAGCCGGGCCCTGTACGCCCAGATGGTCGGCCGGGTCACCAGGCTGTTCCCGGGCAAGGCTGAGTGCATCGTCGTCGACTTCGTCGGAGCGTCCGACATCCACGGCCTGATGTGCCCCGAGGATCTGCTCGGAGGCAGGTACGACGACGACGTTATCGAAGAGGCGAAGAAGCGGCCCGAGGGCGCCGCGCACGAACGCCTAGCGGCGGCCCAGGCTGCGGTCGCTGGCCGTGCTGCTGAGGCCGCCCGCATCGCGGCCGCGCGCGCGGTCCGCACGGCGTCGGGCACGTTCGACCCGTTCAAGGCGCTGGGCGTGCGCGAGCCGAGCGCGGCAGCCGCCCGGTATTCGGCGCCGCTATCCGACAAGCAGCGGGCCATGCTGCTCAAGGCCGGGTTCAAGGATCCGGACAAGCTCTCGAAGCAGCAGGCGAGCGCCGTGATCGGCAAGCTGATGGACCGGTTTGGGCGCGGACTGGCGACGCTGCCCATGGTGAAGGCGCTCTCGAAGCACGGAGTCAACGCCATGAACGCGCCCTTCGAGAACGCACGCAAAGCCATGGACTATCTGTCGTCCCACGGCTGGCGAGTCCCTGCCGCGCACCTACAACGTATCGTCGATACGGGGATGACCCCATGAGTGATACTTCGGGCGATTCGACGCCGAGCAGACCAGCCGTCGCGCGTCTGACAAACGAGCGGTTCGACCGGCTCGTCGCGCTCCGTGACTGGCTGCTCGCGCTCGGGTGCTGCCGGCTGTGCGCCATCGAGATGTCCTGGGCGCAGATGTGGCGCGAGTCCGTGGACGCCACGTATCGGCTGACCCGACTGCCCGGGTGCCCGCGGCACACTAGGACCGATTGCTACGCAGTGGCGCGCGAGCACTGGAAGACGATGCCGGTGGTGTCACCGTGACCGAGAGCGAGCGGTTCCACGAGATAATTAAATGGCTCGTGACCGGTCCGGTCGCAGCCTGCGGAGGCTGCGCGCTGGAGTTCGGCATCGCCCTCGTCGAACGAGAGGCCGGGCGACAGGTCATCGTGACCCCTGTGTGTCCGCGCCCTGACCAGCGCGGCAAGACATGCCGCTCACGCCTCACCCTATTCTGGGCCGAGTTCCCGAAACGCGTCACCAAGGAAGGTCTAGTATAATGGACAAGCACCCGAAGGTTGTCGTGTTCGTCGGTGGGCGGCCGGTAGTGATGGAGTGCGACTGCGGTGGATGCGAGCGTCGCAGCCCGGTGTACGGTGGGGCCCTGGTGTTCGCCGTGGCACTGGTGGCGTACGCGCTCATCGCGTGGGTGGTATTCTGATGCCTCCCGCACGGACGGGAATCAAGCACGTGCGCCACATCGAGAACCTGGCCCTGTGCGGTGAGTGCGGCCCGGGGGTGCGGTTCGCGGTGGGCTCGGGCGCGCAGACCGATTGCGGCGTGTGCAAGGTGCGCCGGCAGAAGGCCATCGAGAGCCACCGGGCGCGCCGGGAGCTCGCCGCGCGGATGAAAGCGCTCCGGGTGTCATGAGTTCAGGCTATACCGGCAACGTGAATAGACTGTATAACCATGCAGTGACCGATCTACAGGCCGACATGGCCAACCGACCACCGGCGATCACCGGTGGGACTCAGGCGAACCAATGGCAAGCCGCTGACTCCATGCACCGGACCCTGCGCCCACAAGGCGAGGTCACCCGGAGCGGATCACCAGCGTCGCAGGCAGCCTGGGCCATGCCGAGGTGTCCCAAATAGGGCACCAGGGCTGCAAGGCGAATCCGCGGTCTCGATGCTCACGTAACGGTCGCATCGGTAGGCAGGCGGGCCGAGCAGCGCAACGCCAGGATCCGGATCCGGGTCCCGAGGCGCCACAATACGAGGATCCGGAAGCGGGCAACCGCAGGACGGCGAAGCCACACCCAACGCACGTGTCGTCAACGCATGCGTCTGGCTTGTGTTACACTCCACCCAACGTGCCGTTCTATGCCGAGCCCGTGGTTTTGGTGGACCCGCGCCGTCGCCCCAGCAAGCGAGGCCAGGGATACACGCAGATGCGGAAGGACTTCCGCGAGATGTTCGGCGCGATTCGCGGGGAGAAGAGCGCGACTCGCATCGTGCGGGCGTGCATCGAGGACGCGACCGCGCCATGGGACATCCGGCTGAAGGCGATCGAGTTGGCGCTGAAGTATGGGTTCGGGATGCCCGAACGGATGGACGACGAACAGATCGTGGTGCTGGCCGAGCGGAAGCTGGAGGCACGCATCGCGGAGGCCCGGCTGGCCATCACTGCGATGGAGGGGGAGCAAGGATGAACCACGACTTCCGGCGAAAGTTCGGACTATGAGCGCCGCTGGCGCACCGCCCGACCCCGCGGCCTACTGGACGAAGCTGCTGAGCGACCCGGCGTTCCGCGCGATGCCTCCCGACCAGCGGGCGGCCATGCTCACGAAGCACGTGCAGGAGGCGCGGCAGAGCCAACAGGGCGGGAGCGACATGGCGCTGGGCCAGACCATCGGCGCCGTGCCCAAGGCGAAACCTGTGCACGAGCCTGCCGAGCCCGAGGGCCATCCTCTCGACGCGACGCTGGCGGACCCGAACGCGGACCACATGGGGGCGCTGCAACGCTACGTGTACGGGCCGTGACAAGTCGCGAGGTCGTGCGTCACCGCCTACCGGACGGCCGCGAGTATGAGACGGTCCACGACTGGACGTACGACGAGCCACCCTCGGTGGAGGGGCGCCTCTACATGTGGACCGAGGGGAATTGGGCATGTGACGACAACAAGTCGTTGTTTCTCATGGAGCAGCACCCGGGCTGCGGCATCGAGGATGAGCTGCCGTGCGGGCGTACGATCGGGCTCGTCTCGATCGTGCTCGACGGAATCCAGATCTACCCAGAGGACGGGTCGTGACCTGGCTCAAGGCCGAGAAGCCCGGGCCCGCCCCCGCCATCCCGGCGCACGTGGACGCCGTTGACCTGGCCGGCATGCTGGCCGATGCGCACGCCAGCGGCCGCGAGCTCACGCCCGTGGAGGCGTTCCTCGATGCTTCCGCCCCCGTGCCCGCGCTCGACCGGTGGGGCATGCCGCTGCCGTTGAGCGCCACCGACCAGGAGCGGCTCGACCGCATCTCGGCGGTGCTGTGGAACCCGCTACGCCGCGGGCGCCAACTGCTCACGTCCGGCTCGCTCGACACGACCGAGGCATCCGCGCTGCGCAACGGAACGCCAGACGCGTACGAGCAGCTCCGGTACCAGGCAGAGCAGGAGATGCTGGAGGCCGGCCCGCCACTGCCGCGGTGGAGCGACGGCGTGCTGGGCATCCTGTTCGGCAAGGAGCCGGCGGTGGTGTATCAGGACGCGTCGAAGGACAAGCCCGCGCCACAGGGCGGGAGCAATTACCCGGGCAAGCCGCCCAGCCCAACCCCAGCCGACCGCGCGTCGGACCCAGCGCTCACGAGGTGACCACATGCCGCTCAAGTCGAAGGCTCAGGCCGCGTATCTCAAGGCGAACGAGCCATCGGTGTTCCGCCGCTATCTGACGGAGACGCCGATGGGAACGAAGCTGCCGGCGCGCGTGAAGCCGCGGCCGACCAAGAAGGGACGATGACCCCATGAACGGCATTCGACGATACAATCCGAACCAGCTCGAGATCGACGGCGTCCTGGGCAAGTACCTGCTCGGAGGCGCGACCGGGCTCGTCGCGGCTGCCGTCACCGGCGAGCTGTTTCAGTTCCGCTGGCCCGACAACCTGCGCATCTGTGCCGTGCGCAAAATCATCGTGACAGCGGCCGCGTCGACGCTGTTCGGGGCGGCGCCGGCCACGCCTCTTACGTTCGACATCGTGAAGGCAACGGCATGGACCGTGCAGGGCACGGGCGGTACCGTCCTCGACACCACCACCGGGACGGGCCGCAAGCGCACGCAGATGCCGGTGTCGCTACTCACGGCGGGCGACTGCCGAATCGCCACCACCGCGGCGCTGGGGGCCGGGACGAAGACTCTCGACTCGCAGGCGCTCGCCACCGTCGTTGGGATCCCCGTCAACGGAAGCAACACCATGTGCGTCATGGATCCCACGGAGATCGTCAAGATGGAGGACGCCGAGCTCGATTATCCAATCGTCCTCGCCGGCAACGAGGGCTTCGTGCTCCGTCTGACCAGCAACCCCGGAACCGGCACGCTGTTCGTTTCGGTCGCTGTCGACTGGGTGGAGACGAATGCCTCGTGATCGTCGCGCCCTACTCGGAGGCGGCCCGGAATCTCGTCCGTGAGGCGACATGTCGCGTACGCCTGCCGACGGACAGCAACGGCTACTCGCTGTTCCCATGGGAGGACTGGACGGTCGCCTATGGGGCGCTGGTAGACCTGTGGTTGCGCACGGGGACGTGTCACGTCGTGGACGCCGGGGACGACGTGTACCTGGGGTTTGCGATCGCCCACGGGGGCCTCGTGCGCATGGTCTACGTCAAGAAGGAGTTCCGTGGCGCCGGTCTGGGCCTGGCGCTGCTCGACGCGGTGGGGACGCGGGTGCCGCACTGCCCGAATCCAGCCTGGCGCGAGTGGCGCAGGACATGGCCGACGAAGCGCGGCTGAGGGCGCTGGCGGCCGAGGCGCGCCGGCTCGAGCTGGTGCTAGCTAAGCGCGGCTTCGACATCAAGGCCTACGCGAACGGGCACACGCGACAGCTCGAGGTATTGCAGGCAGCGCGCGTCGAGCGGCGCATGCTGCTCATGATGGCCCGCCAGACGGGCAAGAGTTGGAGCATCGCGGGTGCGCACGCGGACAGGGCCATGTCACGGCCGGGCGTCACAAACCTGGCGTTCGGGCTCACGGGGCCCGCCGTGCGTAACACGTTCTGGGAGCCGGTGTGGTTGCCGATGTGCGCGCGGTGGAAGCTGCCGGCCGAGCACGTCGACACCACCATGACCACGCGGTGGGCGAACGGCTCCCGCACGCTGTTCAGTGGGACCGACGACGTGAGGCACGTGCAGAATGTCCTGGGCGGCCGCCTCGACGGGTCGCTGGTGAGCATCGACGAGTGCCAGAGCCAGCCGCGCGATGTGTTCGTGGCGATGCTGCGCACCATCCTCCCCCCCATGCTCACGCCCTCGAGCACGCTGCTGCTCGCTGGCACCATCCCCGAGGCGCCCGGCGGCCCGTGGTGGGTGGAGTCGCAGAAGACGAGCTGGTGGCAACGCTCATGGGGGCGTATGGACAACGTCCACACGCCCGAGGCCCGCGCCGAGCTGGACGCCCACATGCAGGCCAACGGGCTCGCCGAGCTCGACCCGCAGATTCAGCGCGATTGGTTCGGCAACCGCGAGGCGTTCGATCCGCTCGCGCGCGCCTACCACTACCGCGAGGAGCGCAACGGCTACGCCCCGGCGCGCCCGGCATGGGTGGACCGACTGCAGCTCAAGAGCGGCAAGGCGTGGGGGGCAGACCCGCTCCCTGGCGTGGACACGTTCTCCGTGGCGCTTGACCCCGGCGGATCGGACCCGTGCGGCGTGGTCATCCTCGGATGGAGCTCGAAGACGGGCGGCCCCGTGTACGAGCTGTTCGATTGGGTGAGCGAGTACAACGCTCGCCTGAGCCTCGACGACATGGCCGACGTGGTGAGGCAGGCGCGCGACGCCATCGGCGGCCGCAACTGGCAGTACCGCTACGACACGAACAGCGACATGGAAATCAACGCCTTCCAGCACTCGCACGGCATCCCCAGCATCAAGGCCGCGAAGAAGGCTGACATGGCCGGACAGATTCGGCGTGCCAACAACATGCTGGGGAACGCCACGCTCAAGGTCATCGCAGGGAGCAACCTGGCCCAGGACTTCGTAACGGCGCGGCTCGACCAGGGCAAGCTGGCCAACAACCAATGGGCGTGGACGAACGACTACCACCCCACTGCGTCCGAGTGCGCCCGGTACGCGCTGGCGGGGTTCTGGGACGCTGTGCCGGTTTCGAAACCGCCGGTTCCAGCCGATCCGTTTGAGGCCGAGATGGCTCGGGCGAGAGCGCTCGAGAACGTGCCGGCATACCTCAGGAAACGCACGGCCAACGGATGGAGGATGTGATGGACGCGTTGACTCAGTGGCACGACAAAGAGCTGGCCACGGGCGCCGAGGGCGACTCCGACGAGGCGCAGCTGGCCCGGCGCGAACTGGTCGCGAAGCTCGACAAGGCGCTGCTGTCCATCGAGACGAGCCCCCAGGAGATGGCGCGGATCAACTGCATCATCCAGGACCTGCAGCGCTACAGCGGCACGCCAATCTCCGCGGGCAACACGCCCTCGATGTCGGACCTGTTCGCCTACAAGTACGACACGGTCAATGGCGACCTGCAGTACAACATCTGCTACCAGATCGTGAACACGATCGTGGCGCGTATCTGCTCGTTCCGGCCGCGCGCGCAGTTCCTCCCCGAGCACGGCGACCACACGACCCACTCTCTCGTGCGTGACCTGACCAGCGCGAGCGATGCGTGGGCGCAGAAGGTACAGTACCAGAAGACGGCGACGCTGGCGTTCAGGGACATGCTCACCTGCCCCGGGGGCGTGCTCAAGGTCTACCCGGAGACGGTTGCCGGCAAGGTGCGCGTCGAGCTGATGCGCGTCCCGCCGTGGGAGCTCAAGATCGACCCGGACGACGACAAGCATGGCGATCCGGAGTGCATGTACCACTCGCGGTGGGTAACCATCGACCATGCGCTGCGTGACTACGGCACGTCCGATGATGCGAAGGACTCCATCAAAGGTGGCGCAGAGCGGCTGGCGCAGGTCGAGACCTACCGAGCGACGTCCGAGCGAAACGGCGTGCGGATGGTGCGCGTGGTGGACGCCTACAAGCGCGGACCCGACGGCCGGCATGTCATCATGGTCGGAGACTTCCTGGCGGTGAACGAGGCGTACGAGCACGAGCGACACCTGTTCGAGCGGATGGTGTTCGACGAGGCGCCCGTGGGCGGGTGGGGATTGTCGGCGCTGGTGCAGATTCGGAGCATCCAAGATCGTGTCAACGATTGGCTCAGTGCCGCCGACGATGCCACCCATCTGGCGGCCAAGCTGTTCATCGGCGTGCCCACGGGAGCTGGCATCGACCCGAACCAGGGCATCACGAACAACCCGGTGCAGATAATCCCGCACGCCCCTGGAGCGGACATCTCGATGCACACCGTGCAGCCCGTGGGGGACTTCTCCTGGTGGCAGATGCTCAAGGCCATGGCGGGAGAGATTCTGGGCCTGCCCCCGAACGCAGTGCATGCCACGAAGGCCCCCGCCGTGACGAGTATGGTGGCGATCGACGCCGTGACCGACCTCGAGAATGACCGGCTCTCCCAGCTCTCGCAGATGTGGGAGCAGCTCTGCCCGCGCTCTGCTGACCTGTGGTACGCCGTTTCGGCCGACATCGGCGCGGGCGGTGAAGAATACCTGGCGGTAGATCGGGGCGCCTCGACCGTCATCACGTTCAAGGCGATGGAACGCAAGCCGGCGATCCGCACCTTCCCCACGGCGCTATTCGGCAACAGCGTCCCGGGGCGCCTCCAGAAGGCCATGGATGCCGTGAAAGCCGGATGGTTCGACCAGGAGGAAATCCTGTGGATGCTCGACATCCCTGACCTGGGCCCGGCCACCGCCCAGAAGCTCGCCGAGTTCGGATACGCCGAGAAGCTTGCCGACGGGCTGCTCGAGGACACGCAGCCCTACGAGACGCCCGACGAGTGGATGGACCCGCAGAAGCTGTTCGACTACTGCCGCAAGCGCTACCTGCGCGCCATCACCGGGGGCAACTACCCCACCGCGGGCGTGTACAAGATGCGCAAGCTCCTAGATTACCTGAAGCCGATCGCCGACAAGGCGGCGGGCCGACCTCCAGCAGCCCCGCTGGGAGCTGCGGCCGCTCCAGTGGCGCCCGCAGCTCCACCGCAGCTACCCGGCCTGGCTCAGACGCCCGAGGCCGCCATCGCAATGCCCACCGGACCGACCCAATAGCGAAAGGACCCATCCATGGCGAAAGCAGCACCCGCGCCGGCCCCATCGAACGTCACCGCAACGCCCGTCAACGAGGTGTCAGGGGGCGCCAACGCCACGAAGGAAGTCCTTGCCGCCAGGACCGAGACGTGGAGCGACACGGAGGCCCCCGTGGTTAGCGGCACCGAGGTGGTCGAGATGGACGGCGGCCTGGGCGAGCAGAACAAGGCCGAGCAGATCATGATGGCCCTCCGCGGCGACGGGACTGTCGAGGAGTTCGCCGCCAAACCGGACAAGGTCGAGAAGGCCGGTCAAGAGGAGAAAACCCCCAAGGTCGAAGCGAAGACCGAGGAGGAGCCGGCCAAGCCGACCCGCAAGGACCTCCTGGCGAGCATCGGCGCCGAGAAGAAGGCCCGCGCCCTCGAGGCCAAGGTGGCCGAGCTCCAGGCGCAAAACAAGGCGCTGACCGAGGGGACGATCGCCGACGCCATGCGGGCCCGCGGCCTCACGCGAGAGCAGGCCATGGAGAAGCTGGTGCTCGAGGGCACCGGCATGGCCGCAGCCGACCCCGACCCGGAGCGCACCGCCCTCAAGGCCAAGGTGGAGGCGCTCGAGAAGGTCGCCGCGCGCGCCGAGGACGAAGCCGTGGCCAAGGTGGTGGCCGAGCACCTGGCCGAGGTGGACGTGCCGCTGGTGAAGGCGTCGAAGCGGGTGCCCGTGCCCCAGAACGACGGGACGGCGGTCTACCGCTCCACGCACGACGTGATCGCCGAGCTGGCCGAGCAGCTCTGGATCGATGACGGGAAGCCATCCGCCACCGAGAAGAACCGCCGCGACTACATCGCGCCGGCCGCCGAGCTGCTCGAGCGCGCTCTCAACGAGGAGTTCGGCCCCTTGCTCGCGGCGAAGGGTGCCAAGTCCGAGAAGGCTGCCCCCGCCAAGGCCACGGTGCCCGCCGTGGGGAAGCGCGGCGGACCGCCCCGCCCTGCCGGCAACGTCGACCCCTACGCCGGCATGGACGAGTACTCGCGCCGGCTCGCCATCAAGCGTGAATACGGGGTCTGACTACCAACCGCGCGCCTGAAGCATCGCCGTGGCCTGCTCGACCTCTCCGCCGGGCGCGAAGAAATGCCCGGCGTGGTCGTAGTCTACGCCCTCTCCGCGTTGGTCAGAGGCGGCATGGCCCATTTCGTGGGCCAGCGCACTGGTAGGAGGCGCGCTGCCGAGTGGATCGCCGATCAGAGCGCCCGGCGGCGCTACGACGATCGCTGCCCCATCGACGTAGACGCCCCATTCGCATTGGCCCTCGCCGATGTCGATGCCGCGCCCGTTGTCGCACGTCAGGATAGCGCCTCCGTACCAGTAAACCGGCGGCGTCTCTGCCATCCCGTAGAAGCCTGCAATGGCCCGGATGGCCTCCGCGGCGTGCGCAGGCGGTGGAACCAACTTCGCCGGGTCTGGAACGAAATCCCCATTCCATCTTGCGCCGCACCCGGCCAGAAGCACCGCCAACATCGCCGTTCGCATGCCCCGAAGTATGCTCCCGTGCCGACGCGTCGGTCAACGGACGCTCGCGTACCCGACGCATGCGTTGACTATCGGGCCGTGACCGCGTATTCTGAACGGGCACAATCCCGTTCTCCCGACGGCGCACTACGAATCTGACCGAGCCCGGAACCGCGAAGCCTCACGACGATCGAGGGAGACACCCACCTCTCGTCGTGAGGTCTCACCATGGCCGGTTCATCTTTCGCGAACGTTTCCAAGGCTCTTGCGGTCAATTACGACCGCCCATTTCGAGGCAAGGTCGGTTGGTCCAAGGGGGCCCTGGCCGGCATGATCACCAAGGTGGTCGGGCAGGGCATCACCGGCCCGGTCATCCCGATCCGCTCGGGCAACTCGCCCGCCGTGTCGAACAGCTTCGCCAACGCGCAGGCGCAGGCGGCAATTCAGTTCACCAAGACGGAGCAGTTCAACCCGGCGTGGGTGAAGAAGTACGGCATCGCCCAGATCGACGGCCTGCTGATGGCAGCCGCCTCGAGCACGGGCGGCCTCTTCGACAAGTTCTGCGTGCAGCTGGACGGCATCCTCGACGGCACCATGAACCAGTTCTCGACCGACATCTACCGGTCGGGCAGCGGGTACGTGGGGCGCGTCGCTTCGGCGGCCCAGGGGCAGGTGCTCGCCAGCACCACGCTCCAGCTCGCCAACCCCGAGGACATCGTGCACTTTTCGCGCGGCATGCGCTTGCAGTGCGCGCACACCGAGTTCGCGGCCCTCACAGACGGCGCCTCGGTGGTCACGGTGACCGGCATCTCCGACCTGCAGCTCGGCCTCATGACCTTGTCGGGCAACCTGACGGCTGGCCTGGCCGGCGCGACCTTCGGGGATTTCATTTTCGTCGAAGGCAACCACGCCGCCTCGCAGGTGGCGGTGAGCTGCATGCCGGGCGTCGACGCTTGGCTGCCCATCACCCCCGCGGGCGTCACCGACGCGACGGGCGCCAACCGCACCAACGACGCGCTCCTGCTCGGGACCATCCTCAACACGACCACCGCGGGCTCGCCCGTCGCCGGCGCGAACAAAGAAGACCTCTGCATCGAGGCGATCACCTCCTCGGCCCGCTTCGGCGGGAACCCCGAGAAGATGATCTATTTCACCAACCCGACGAACTACAAGCAGCTCATCCAGACGGGCATGAGCAAGTTCCGTCCCACCACGGTCAAGGGACCGTACAACGTCGGCTTCCAGGGCGCGCGCATCCTCGCCACCGAGGGCGAGATCATGATCATGCCGGACCGCTACTGCCCCGTGCAGCGGTCGTACCTGCTCGACATGAGCACCTGGAAGTACTACGGCGCCGGCAACGCCGAGGTGCCCCGCTTCCTCAACGCCGATGGCGTCGGGGAGATCCTCCGCATGACGGCCGAGGACTCCGTGGAGAGCCGCTGTGGCTTCTACGGGACCGTCGGGTGCAACAGCCCCGTCACCAACGTGGTCGTCGTTCACGCGACGAACTAAGGAGCCGCCACCATGGGTCTACTTCCAGTCTTGGGTGTGTGGGGACGGCGGAACTTCACCGTCCTCTGCCACCGGGTGGTCATCGGCGCCGCCGGTGCCATCACGTCGCAGGACGCCGCGTCCGACTCTGGCATCGTCGCCACCCTCAACGGGGTGGCGGTGGGCCAGTACACGCTGGCGCTCTCGGGGACGGGCGGGGCAAAGGGCTACCGTCAGTTTCTGGGGGTCTACGCGTGCATCCTCGGGCCGACGGGCGCCGGGGCCTTTGGGGCCGGCGGAAACGACGGCTTCATGCGCGACAACAACGTGGACGCGGGCACCCGGGCCGGGACGGTGGCCTTCCAGTTCACGAACAACGCGAGCCCGCCCGTGGCCACCGACGTCACGTCGGGCTACACGGTGATGTTCTTCTGCGCCGTGGCGGCCTGACCATGGCGTCGGGATTCATCATCGCGCTGGCCAAGAAGAAGCCCGCGCCTGAACGCTCCGACAGCGCAAGCCGCCGGGGCGACCCCGCCGACATGGCTGACGGAGGCGACGATACCGGCGAGACCTCTGACGACCTGAAGGATGAGCCGAATGACGACTACTCGGGGGTCACGCAAGACGCCCTCGACGACATCGCCGAAATCCTCGGCGTGCCCGACAAAGATCGCGACCGCTTCGATAGCGCGCTCGAAGACCTGTGCGAGGCGTGCGCGAAACGAGCCGTTTCCGAGGAGGAGTAACCGATGCCGGCCGCCACCGCAGCCCAGTTGATCACGTCGGCTCAGGTGGCGGCCAACGCCCAGGTAGGCGGCGCATGGAGCAATGCCGAATGGACGCTGGCCATCGAGCGCGCGTACGAGGCCCTCTGGTTCGACATCTGCGGCATCAACAGCGCCTTCCGGCTGACCACGTTCGCCTTCACGCTGTCGGGGGGCTCGCAGAC
>Ga0137366_10002618_pt1 | contig 13794 bp, 19 predicted proteins | sample SagtaG_8_FD_104938 | JGI IMG/M metagenome (GOLD analysis project Ga0137366, IMG submission 104938) | Vadose zone soil microbial communities from Sagehorn Ranch, Mendocino, California, USA - Sage1_L_60_16 metaG | ecosystem: Environmental > Terrestrial > Soil > Vadose zone | place: USA... | reverse complement strand
CTTCAGAAAAGCCGAACAAGCGAGACGCCTTCTGTTCCATCGAGACGATGACACGCTGATCACGGATGAGCTGATCGAGGAGCTAGAGGATGGCCTATTCCAACTCATCGAACCCGAAGTTGCACGGTATCGCGCATGATGAAATTAATCGCCCGCTAGCCCTCCCCGGCCGACTCAATCCGCTTATCCGCTGCGCCGCAGGCAGTCCGCTGACAGAAATCCCCACTTCCTGCTCACCTATTCCCCGCTAACCGGCATCTCACCACGTTCACCCGGCTTCACCTAGCGCCGACTGGAATCCAAATGGAACTCTTATGATTCCCCGCACCCAATCCAGCCGCCTCGGTCATATACTCTGCTTAACGACTTACCAGCCGTTGAGTCGCCATGCTCTCTCGTACTCTCGTCCTGCTCGTCGCCGCCGCAGCGCTGGGCGTCGTTCTGCTCGCATGGCAGGCGGGCGCCGCTTCGGCGGGAACGACAACGAGCACGTTCGTGGACCGCGAGGCGGGGGCCGTCCTCGTGTCGGACGCTCGCGGGCTGCACACTTCGGTCGAGATCGCTATCGGCGAGACGGAGCGGGCTTCGGGCGCGGGGCTCGAGCGCCACCTGAACGCGAGTATCGGGATCTTCCAGTCAGACTCGCGCCGGCCGAAGGCGCAGCCGGTCGACCTGGCGGGCAATGTGGAGGGAGAGCCGGGCGCGCTCCCGATGAACGGCGACCTGAGCGAGGCGTCGCTGGAGATTACGGTCCCGGTGTGCGGGGCGAAGGTGCTGCACAGCGGCCGCTTGAAGGCGAGGCCGTCCTCGGAATGCTTCGACGCGAAGGTCGACATGCGCTGGACGGGCACGGGCGAGCTGGTGATCGTGGGCGGGCCGAGCGACACGCCGGTCGACGGCTGCACGGAGCACCGCGAGTCGACGTCGCAGCGGCGCCTCGCTTCGGCGCAGGGGAGCGTGCTCGCCGGCGGCGTGAACCTCGCGCCGTATCCGTCAAGCAACGCCGCACTGTCGGTGTTCAGCGAGACATCGACACTTACTTGTCCTGAGAAGACTCTCGCCGACCTGGTCGCTGCTAATGACCGCACCGGCATTCGGGATTGGGCGGCGCCAAAGACTATCGCCGAAATCAACGCCGAGGTTGCGGCGCTCGATGCAGCACAGCGAGACCAGCTTGCATCGGTCATCCTCGACACTAACGCCGATGCAGCGAGCCGTGACCTGTTGCTCCGGACGATGCGGGCAGTCCTCGCAAAACCAGACCTCGGCTTCTATGCGGAGATCTGGAGCTACACCTACATCGAGATGGTCGAGGGCGGCTTCTTCGGGACCTGCGGACACCTCTTCTTGAGCCCGACCGCTTGGCCCGGCCTCTCCGATCATGACGCCCGCTGGGTTCTCATCCACGAGTCTTTTCACTCGTTCAACTGCCTGAACGGAGGCCCGATCGGATCGCTAAACGAAGGCTCGGCCATCTGGATCGCCAAGAGCTCCTTTCCCGAAGGCGTCGACCCCGCGGAGACTTGGGCCGAAGCCACCTATGGGACGAAACTCTACTACCGCGACATTGCCGGCAATCCGGACTTCCCGCTTGAGGCGCCCGCCGCTCCGAGCGGCAAGCTAATAGAGGTGTACCAGCGCCTCTCCGCGCTCGACCCCTCGCAGCTCCCCTGGAATTCGACCGAACGGCTGGTTACCTGCTTCGACCGCTACTGGGCCGGCCTGGACCGCAACGTCGATTTCTTCGCCGTATGGCTCCCGTCAGTCGCACAGGCGACCGCCCAGATGCTCGCTGACCCAGACTGCCGTCCGGTCTAGAGACGCGCTCTTACCCCTTACCTCTTACCTCTTACCTCTTACCTCACTGACAACCAAGAACCGACAACCAACAACTCCACGCCCAGTGCCATTTCCCCCTTAGACTTCCGGCCCCCTTCCGCTACGCTAAAACCGGGCGCAGTCCGTCCACATACCGCCCGTGGCCGCTCGCGCCCACCATTTGAAATCAGTGGACAGTCCGGGGAGGAGGCGAGGCGGTGGAACCAACGAAACAAAATGAGTCCGGCGAGGCAGGCCGGCACCCATTGCGAGGCGCCAAGCGCGGCAAGCGCGGCGGCCCCCGCCCCGGCTCAGGCCCGCCCAAAGGCAACCTCAACGCCCTCAAACACGGCCGCTACTCCGCCGTCACAAGCAGCTCCTCGAGTCCCTCCTCGAGGTCCCCCAGGGCCGTCAGGCCCTCATCGATATCGGCAACCGCCATCGCCAGCGCGTTCGCAAAGCGGAGGTCGAGGCATCATACCTCCTCTTGCGCTGGCTCGCCAACCACAACGCGCCGGGCCTGTTGGACGCCATGGACGGCGCCGCCGCCACGATACAATCAGAAAACGACCAATCTCAGAACGACCAACTGAATCGTGCCCTCGCTAAGATGGAAGCAGCCTTCAAACGACGAATTTCCGAAAACGCGACCAAAAGGCGCACCCCCAAACCGTCGGATCAACCAAACCGGTAGGGGCGCGGGCTCGCCCCGCCCTCGGGGAGGGAGGGCATTCGCTAGCTGATAGCTGCGGTGCGGGAACCGATCCGCAGCCACCGGTGTAGTATCAGCGGAGGTGCGAGATGTTCCGAATCGTGGTCGCAGCAACCATCCTGTCCGCCGCCGCTTTCCTGCTCACGGCCGGCTCCGCCCTCGCGAAGGGCCCGTTCAGCCTCGTGATCAGCGGCGGCTCCCTCGTCGAGCCGGTCACCATCGACGGGCCGGTAGCCGACGCCGGCATGTTCGGCCTGCAGATCGACGACCCGCAGCCGCACCCCGATGTCATCTACACGGTCGAATTCTTCACGATAGACGGCCACCGTCCTGCGGGCACCATCTCCTACTACCCCGCCCACGACGGTCTCCCCGCAGCCTGGCGCACCAGGTACGGCTTCTGGGCCGTCCCCGGCGAGTTCACAACGGGACGTTCACGGCCTATCTCCCCTCCGACGACGGTGGGACGTCCGCTCTCGGGTACATCGTCCCGGTCGCCGGGCTGGGACTGATCGCGGTCGCCGGGGGCCTGGGCGGTCGCCGGCTCCTGTCGCTCCGCCGGTCGTAACCGCAATCCCGATGCTGCTGCCCGCCTCCTTGAGGGCGGAGAGACGCGACCCTTCGAGAACACTTACCCTGTTCGGCTCGGACCCGCTTCCCTCAGACCTCCAACCTTAACGGAGGCGCACTGAATTTGCGGGAATCTGGTATGGTCGGCAGGAAACATCAGGAGGAGCACACCAAAATGGCGGACGAAGCTTACATCTCTGAGGTTCTCGCAATCCTGCTGCCGGATGGCTGGCACGAGGTTGAACGGGGGACCGGGCGCTTTGTTAAGTATCGACTACTGGACGACCAAGGACCCGTCCAGGATGGTTATGCCTTCACGGAACGGGCTCGGGCGGGGACAAACCTTTGTGTACGAGCCGATGCTATCCTTGCGGTCAGGTACGAACTGCCCGCAAGAAATCGAGAGGCCACCAGCTGACGCTTGCGGCTGCCTCCTGCATTCAACGGTTGCGTTCTTCCGGGCCGGATCTACTACCGTGTTCGCGGAGATTCTCCGCTATCTTACTAAGGACGTCTGCCGCTTCCACGACTGTTGACGTGTTGGTCGCCCACATCCATGCGGCCTCTGAACAGGGCTTGCAGAGGTCAAAGCCCCGCCAGTGGGTCCACGCCGCCTCACCGCAGCCATCGACCGCACACCGGTTCATCGCCTCACAGCCTCAAGCCACTCCACTCATCATCGCGAGCGAACCACGGCCTGATTATAACCAAGCATCCGCCTGCGTAGAGGTAATCGACGGCGACCCACGCTTTCCAGTCTGTTACACTGACGACAGTGGCGAACGTTTAGGCCCCCGCTGGCTTTAGCCTAGCGACCTCGGGCTCGTGGTGTCCCGAACTAACCACTTAGTTAGAGAGGGGTCACCTATTGGGCTTTCAGGCAAGAGATCTCGACTGTTGCGATTGCGATCAGTTATTCGCGTTTAGCAGAGAAGACCAGGGGCTTTGCCACGAATTGGGATACGAACAACCCCGCCGCTGTCCGGCGTGCCGGCGAGCGCTCGAGAGCTCGCGAATCCCCGTGCCCATCGCAGCTCTTCCTGCATAACGCTGGCTCGCAACAGAGCTAACCACCAAGCACGCCTAATCAGGAGGTCACGAATGGAAATGTTTACGCCCAACATGAGCAGATGGACGACCAACGAGCTCCTCGGAGAGGTCATGCGACGGACCGCATCGGACGCCCCGGCACTCTACGCGCTACAGACGGTCGTGCTACGCGCACGCTTGGCCGAAGGCGATCGCCGGTCGGACCCTGGGACGCAGTCTGAACTCGTTCCGGCGCGAGAACAGGCCGGGGTTGCTGGCACGATGGAGTTGGGGCTTGAGGAGTAGCGTGCTCACAACCGCCGCGCACGAAGTGGACCCGGACATCTGCGGAGCGCACACGCATGATCACACGCATCGCAGGCTGGCCTCAGCGAAGTTCGCCGCACACGAGCATTACCATGTTCATCCCGATGATTTGAAAGCGGACGCGACGCTCAACGGACACACCCATGCCCGCGCCCACTCCAAGTTGCCGTGGGAGAGCCATAATCCAGCTTAGGGCCAGAGCGGCCTGCCAGTGATTGGCACGGCCACGGGCCCAGTTACAGGAGATTCGCAATGCGCAAACGCAGATCATCTTCGGAAGACGCCAAGCGGGGTCGCGATCACCGTGCCGCCTTGCGCTTGGCGGCTAGCGACATAGCGGAGATCGTCGGCGATGTTCCCACGCTGAGCGACAGGCGCGCCGACATCGGTGTCCTTAAGGCGCCGCCCGTCGCCGGGCTCGCCCTCTACTTCAATGCCGCTGGCGTACCACGGGCGCAGTTCATAGAACGGGCTTATCAACATCCGGCGGCCCTCCTGTGAGGGCCAGGAACGACAAGGCTGATCGGGACGCTCGTAAAGCGGCAGCTGCAGGACCGGGGGACACCGCGGCGGGTTCTGCGAACGAGATCGGAACACAGCCAATGAAGCCGTCACTCTGGCAACATTTAAAGTTCCGCTGGCTGCGAGTTCGTTCTGGCGTGTTCTCAGATTACCGCTTCCAGGAGATCACCGTTGAGTTGCGCCTGGCCGAATTCATCACCGCGCGAAACGAAAAGTTGGTTTTCGTGCCAACGCGTCTGTGGTATGAGATCGGGGCCGAAGAGGCGTTCCGCCGCATACGCCGCCGCCGCCGCTGGAAACGACAGCAAGCGTAGGATTGAGACGTATCGAGCGCCGTTTACTACGGTCGTACCGAGCCCGGCGGCGAGGCCCAGGCGAGGCCAAAAGAGTAGACGCCCTGACCGCACACGGATGTGTTCAGCTTTTAACAAGCGATACGGCCACTCCTGAAAACCCCTCAGCCGTCTAAATTTAAACCGCCCACGATCCAGGTGGCACCATCCTCTTCCGGACTCTTCTCGTGGATTTTTTGGCAACGTTCTTGCTTGTCCTGTATGCTGGTGTCACCTCAAGTTATTTGGCGCTGTGACGACTTGATCATCGACCACGGGTAAGGAAATGGTGTACATAAAAACTACTCCCTGGACGCAAATGGGGCGGAGTATTGCCATTGAGAAGGCCGTTGCCGGCATCTACGAGATGTATTTCGCGAAAGGGCCTCGCTGGGTGGCGAAGCATCTGCCACAAAGGTCGGAGATGCCACAATATGGCGATCGGGTGAGCGCAGAGTCGCGCGAGATACTTCTCGGTGACTACGGCGTCGAGTCTTTCATTGAAGACTACGCTGTTCTAACCATTCGAGCCTCCGGCGACAGCCTCAGCACCAAGCAGACATACACGCAATGGGTATATGACGAAACGCGGCACAGTAAAGCCTTGTGGTATTGCCTTGTCGATTCGGGACTGTACTCGCAGCAGGAAGTGGACCGCTACGCGCACGAATGTGGTGAAGACATATGGACATTTGAGAGACAGACCGGTTACGAGGCTACGCCGGAGCGAGGCGCCGTCTATGCGATCGCCCAGGAGAGGCAGACTAAGAAGAACTATCAAGACATGCAACGGCGCTTGTGGCAGGAGTACGGCTCACCGGCAGATGCTACCGGACGCCCCGTGTACCCCGCTATCGCCGGAGTCTGCCGGACTCTTTCGACCGATGAGGGGTTTCATGAAGGGGTCTTCCGGCAGATTGCCAGGGTGTACCTCGCATTCTGGCCGGATAAGGCTTTGCGAGCAATGTGGGAAATGTACGAGCGCTATCGCATGCCGTTGGTGAAACTTCCAAACGCCGAGGCTTTCTTACAGGCGGTCCTTTCGACGGGCATCGACTCGGCAAGATCAGTCGTGCGCAATGTGCTTGAGCCGACGTATGCCGCAATGGGTTTTGAGAGCCGGGCGGCCCTCCGGCGCGCGGCGAGGGAGAGCTGGGAGCTTCCAGATGGCGCTGTGATCGAAGTGGGGAATGAGCCGCTCCATGGTCTGACTTACGGAGCGGTTCCCTACCGGATGAATCCGAACGGATCGCTTGTGCGAGTAAGTGTTCCGGCATGACGCGGACCGCTAATCGTGCCCACCAGCCTAATAACTCGCAGTCGAGGGCATGCGCAGGAACGGCACCGGTGCCGCGACGATCACGCTAAGCGCCCGAGGATGCCACCAAGGGCAGCTGTGGGTCGGCCTTACTGGTCGCCCAGAGGAAACGCCTGAACGGCCTGCTCCATGAGGTAGGCGGAGTGGACGACATCAAATGCGAGGCGGTCGGAAGCGGACACAAACGCGCGGCGACCGGCGGTGCTCGACAAACCCGAGCGCCCCAGCGCCTCGAACTCGAGCTTGCTCATCGAAACGACAACTTTATCGAAGTCTGCGCGCCAGGTAAGGCGCCATCTGGAAAGACCCATAAACCACCTTCCATATGAGCGGCTTAACTACTTGGGGCCGGACCCATCGCGGCCGGGTGCCGCTATTTCCTTCTGTGTGAGCATTTCTCGTACTTTCGCGATCAGGACGTCAATATCGAACGGCTTGTTAAGAACCCCTACGTGCCTGTGGTCTTCCAGTGAGCCGGCCCGCTTATTGAACTCCTCAAGATCTGAACTACAGACCAAGACCGGGATATGTTTCGTTTCGCGGTCCAGGCGCAGGACCTGGAACAATATCCAGCCGGCCTCTCGGCTTTCCAGCCACGTGTCTAGAACGATGAGATCTGGTTGGTGCTTCTTGATCTCTTCGTAAGCTCTTGCACCCTCGGGCAGTTGAACCGTCTCAAACCCAGCTTCGGTCAAGACCTGGTCCAGCAGACGGATAAGCACAGGGTCATGGTCGGCAATACCGATTAATGGAGCCGCCATTTGCTTCCTCCCTGCGGAGCAAAGGCGGCATCCGTACCCAGAGGAGATCGAGGGTCGAAGCGGGTGGAGCCCTTGTTACGCGATAAGCTCTGTGGTCTATGCTAGCACATGCAAGCGGACCGTATAGCGGACCCCTACTGTCCCGGATGAAGTGTGGCCCTGATCATCTTTAGCAACGCCTCCGGATTGAAGGGCTTAAGGAAAACGCTGGTTTCGGGCGGCCGTCTTAGGAGCGGGGACCTCGTCTGGATAAGGCTTGGATCTGAAGCGCAGACGATGACCGGCATCGCGCTGAGGTCGCGGTCTGATCTTACCGATTCAAGCAGCGTCCAGCCGATTTCCTGCGTTTCCAGGCTGGTATCCAGGACGAGAAGGTCCGGACGGTTCTCCTTGATGACCACCAGCGAGCCGGCAGCCTCTGACAGGCGAAGGGTAGCGAACCCCGCTTCCTCCAGCTCTTCAGCGATGAGCTGTAGGGTAAGCGGGTCCTGCTCCAAAATGCAAATAAGTTCTCCCGCCAAGTACTGCCCAGCATAACAATGAATGAAAGGGCAAACTAGAAGCAAGGGAGGATTGCGGTTCAAGTCTTGCCTCTTTCCGCATTCAACGATGGAGCGTTTCCGACTTCGCTTCATCTGTTTAGACGAAAGGGCCGGCCAAGCTGAAGGGGGGCAGCTTAAAGCCGCCGGCCCTGCTCAAGGAAGGTGAGCGATTTCCCTGCGGCCTCGCTGCACGATGCGCTGAGAAGGCCCCCGAAATCCCAGCCAAAGAACCCTCGCCGAAGACGACATCGGCAAAATCGTAACCCGCCGTCGCCTCCCGCCCGACGACGTCTTCGATAGGACCACGCGCAACCGCGTCGCCCAACCTGGCCTGTTTCTCCATCTCGGGTTCGCTCGTCTAATGACCTATCGTTGTGGGGCGCAGTACTCCGCCGTCCCGAGAAGCCACTGATGGTTGGGTTGCGTCTCTATATGCAGCTGCTGGGCGGCCGCTACTTGACGGCAACTACTTGACGGTAACCGGCAGTTTACGTAAGACTAGCCTCCTGTCTGCAGTCCACAGAGCGAGGAGGCCTTTCAATTAACGCGCCGTCTAATTCGAATGCGCTCAGATACGGCTGGATCGTAGCGCTCCTCGCCAAAGGCCTGAGCAGGCCCGCGAGCTGTATGGGCCGGGAGACCGCAGCAATCTCGCCTCCCGGTTCTTCGGAGGAAGTGCCCGGTGGAACGAAGGAGTTCATGGAGGTTATACGCCGTCGGTCGGGCGCACCCGGAGAGAGCATCCGCTTCAACGCGAGATTGCACGAAGGATCGCACGACGCCTGCGACGTCGCGCTGGAAGGCTAGATGCCCGCGGTGCAGACTACTCGCCCGTCTCTAGGTCACTGGCTCGCCGACAAGATGCCGGGGATCCTCGCGGCGGTCGCGACGTTCTCCGTGAGCGCCGTTCTGATCATTGCGCTCGGGGCTCCCATCTTTCTTCTCGTTATCCCCGTCATCCTCTCCTTCCTCGTCGGCCGAGTCGCGCTGAGCCGGGACCGCGAAAACCGCTAGCCCTGCGGTCATCTACAAGACGCTCACCCTGTCTTTTCTTCACCGCATCTGAACCAGTGCTGTAGGCCTTGCTAAGACCCAGCTGTCCATAATGTTTAACTAACCAACAGCCCGGGAACAGGAGGCCGTTTTGATGAACCAGAGGGTGGCTATTGTGCTAGCGGTGTTAGTCGCCGGAGTATTTGCTGGCTTCGCGCTGATGGGCGCGGGAGATTCCTTCGCCGACAAGGGCGGCTGTCCCAACGCAAACTCTGCAAACGGCGCCGCTCACGCGAATGCAAATTCTGCCCACGGCCCAGCGAAGCAGGCGGAGCGTGGCTGCAACGGAGCCCCGACGCCCACCGGGGTTGTATCCACGCCTACTGAAACGCCGACATCCACGCCTTCGCCGACAGAAACTGCGACCGGATCAGCCGAAACGCCGACGCCAACGCCAACCGCAACGTCGGCGGCGACACCCACGCCTACCCCCACGCCGACACCAACGGCGACCGAGGTTGAGACGCCGACACCCACTCCGACTCCAACCCCTACCCCAACCGATACCCCGACTCCCACGGCAACGGAAACCCCCACGCCGACCGCGACCCCTACGCCCACACCAACGGAGACGCCAACACCGACAGCGTCGTAGATGCCCATAAGATAACCGCGCAATCGCTCTGGCGGTGGGCCTGGCTGTAACAGGATTCCGTCCTCCTGCATCGTCTTTGCAGTAGGAATAGCAGTGGTAATCACGCAGGCAGGAAAATCATCCTGGGTCGGCCTCGACGAGCGGCGGGTCCAACGCGAGTACGAGACGAAGCAGGGTATGTTGGATGACATCTGGCTGGCCCACGAGCACGGCTGGTTGCCGGTCTCGATGACCGAATTGCGGCGCGGCGGTCTTCTCGCGCGACTTAGAGGTGAGAAGGCCACTTACGTCGTAGCTTATCTACGCACTACGTCCTGAATTCGCATCTCTGAGGCGACCGCCCCGCTTCACTGCCCACCCGTCCCGCAGCGGTGCTATAATTCCTGTTCGTTACGCCCTATAGCCGGAAGGAGGCCCCAATGGCAAACTCCGAGTCCATCGCGCGAGAAATGGTGGACGCTATCAACCGCAACGACATGTCGCGCTACAGGCAGCTTCTCCACCCTGACTACAGCTATCGCGGCGGCGACGGCCAGGTCCAGCGGGGCCAGGACGCCGGCGTCGCCATTGTCCAGATGTACCGGACCGCCTTCCCCGACGACATGGCGCTCGACGTCCAGCACATCCACACGGCCGGCGACACGGCGATCATCGAGTTCATCGGCAAAGGGACGCACCGCGGCGAACTGGCGGGCATCGCCCCGACGGGCCGAAGGATCGAGTTGCCAGTCATCACCGTCTTGGAGATGCGCGACGGAAAGGTCCACAGCGAGCGCGAGTACATGGACAGCGCCTACCTGATGCAGCAGCTGGGAGTGATGCCCGCACCGGCGACTGCCTAGCGCCCCTCGAGCGTTCGACCCTTCGAGAGCCTCAGGCCCGACAAGCTGAGGGCGGGCGGGGCAGGGCTCTACTCGTGCTCGGAAGCCTCTGCCAAGAGGCGGACGGGCAGACGTTTGGTCGCGTTGAAGAATTCGATGCCGACGACTCTGTCTGAGGTGTCGATGTCGAGGATCGTCGACACCGGGTCGCCCATCTCCTCGCACGCTCGGCTCTCGCCGATCTGGCGCTTCACGCTGTCGAGATGGAGATGGGCTGTGTCGCTGGATGCATCGTATGTGAGCCGCAGCTCCGGCATGTGCTACCCCCTACTAATGAGGTCCCGCCTCTCGGAACGGACAGTTTAGCGCCGAACCCGCCTGTTGCGGAAGTGCCTCACTAGTCGGTAGCCACCGTGGACGGGATATCGCGCTGGGTCTCCAGCCAAAGGCGCTGGCCGTCGGTGGAGATCGCGATGTCGCCGTGCTGGTCGGTACGCAGGACGAGGTCGCCGGCGAGGCGGGCGAGGACCTCGTCCGTTGGGTGCCCGTAGGCATTGTCCGCGCCGACTGAGATAACGTCGACGAGCGGGCTGGCGCGGGCGACGAAGGCTGGGGAGGTCGATGTCGACGATCCATGGTGGGCGACCTTGAGGACGGTTGTACTCAGGTCCATGCCGCTACGGACGAGTGCGCTCTCGCCGCCGGCGGTGATATCTCCGGTGAAGAGGAAGGACACGCCGCCAATGGATAAGCGGGCGACGAGCGAAGCGTCATTGAGGCTCGTCGGGTCCGACGTTTGTCTGGGGCTGAGAACGGTGAGCCGGGCGCCGTTGCCGAGGTCGATCGCCTGCCCGCGCTCTGCCGGGACAACAGGGACGTTGGTGGCTCTCAGGGCGTCAGACCAGGCCCGATAGGCCGCGCTGTCGACCTGCGCAGGGCTCGATAGGACGCGGCCGACGGCGTACTGATCGATGACCGTGGGCAGGCCGCCAATGTGGTCAAGCTGCGGATGAGTAAGCATAACGAGATCGAGACGCCGGTCGTAAAACGGCAGGTGGCGGCCGAGTGCGGGCGTGATCGCTTCGCCGCTGGGGCCGCCGTCCAACAGGATGCGATGACCTTCGGGACTCTCGATCAGGATGGCTTCGCCTTGGCCGACGTCCAGGAAGGTTACGGTGAGGCGTCCGTGGTTGGGCGCTGAAGCCGCGAGCCAGAGCAGCCCGCAGGCGAGGGCGAGCAACAGCGCGAGCCCGCCGGTCGGAAGCAGACGCGGGATGCGCGGGTGCCGGGCCGCCGCCGGGCGCTCCACGTGCTGAAGAGGACGGCGATTAAGCCAGACGAGCGCTGCCGCGAGGGCTGCGTAGTAGGCGACGGCGTGCTCGAGGTGGATCCCTCGAAGGTCGACGGAAGCAACGGGAAGGCCGGCGAAGAGGCGGATGACCGTGATGAGGTACGCGGCGGGCGGCCACGCGAGCCAGCCGACGAACGCAGCGTCGCCAGGCAGGACGAGGGCAGCGACGGCCGCGAGGCCCGACGTAATAGCAACTACTACGAAAGCCGGGACCGCGAAGAGGTTGGCGAACGGCGCGGCGAGCGAGACGCGGTGGAAATTGATCGCAATGATGGGGAGCGTGAAAGCGGTCGCCGCGAGCGTCATCGCCGCGACTTCGAGCAGCATCTTCGTGAACGGGAACTCGGCTATCGTGGGGGCGCAGGACGCGAGGTTCTGGAAGACTCCGGTCAGCCGTGGCGTCAACAATATCAGGCCAAGGGTGGCCGCAAAGCTGAGCGGCTACGCAACAAAGAAACTTCGTTTACTTCATCGAGACTGATTTCAATCGAATTGGGGAAAATGCCGCGCACTTCGACATAGTCGGTATGTACGACGACCTTGATGTCGAACAAGTCGAAGAATCGGCGCAGGTCGGTTGGAGTTTCAAACTCTCCCTCAGTGGTCGCTTCGGTGAACGACTTTATGCCCTTCCTGAGCCGAAACGCCCACTGGTTGGGCCTGTCCGCGTTGGGTGATTCGAGCGCAGGTGGTGTTGCCCCGTCCTCTGCTCGCGCTTCGGCTAGTGCGTCCGCCTCGGCCATAGCATCAAACCACTCGTTGGTATCGTCGCGCTCTTTGAACAATGTGACCCTTAGCTGGCCAGCGGAAGGTCGGAAGGTCACGCCGAAACGGTCGTCTGCAATCGCGGCGCGTATGCGTTCGATGTCGTGTCGCCGAGAATCGAAGTCGTCTAGCTCGCGTTGCCGCTGGCGCTTGTCATCTTCCAGAGTCTCGCGTACCTTCATCAGGTCACCAAACTGCTGTTGGAATTCCTCGCGCGACATGCGGTTCCAGAGATAGAGGTCATCGAGCCTCTTTTCTCGCTCCTCGACCTCTTTCAGGCGCGTCAGGATGGGCTGTAGACCTTTACTGGCTTCGTCTTGAAGTGCCTGCAATCGCGCAAGGTAGTCTTCGACGGCGGTTCGACCTACGGTTGGGTTCGACAGCAATCCGAGTAAATACGAGACAGCGGCGGCTTCGAGCCGCTCCGCATCCAGTCGGGGAGCATCGCAGCGCGGGGAGACAGCTAGGAGAGCGCGTCGTTCGCGTCCAGCGCATGAGTATACTCGTGGGCCGTTTTTATTATTTCGACGGCACTTGAAACCGCGACCATCGTTCGCGCAGGTTACCCACCCCTGAAGTGGCCAAAGGTCCTGGTGCTGACGGTTCGGGAGCTTCCGTCGAGCGTCTAGTCTGTCCTGCGCGGCCCACCACAGACACTCGTCCACAATCGTTGGGACGGACATTTCGATGAGACCCGTTTTCTGCCATTCGTTGTCCCGCAGTAGTTGGACGAGGCCACTCGCAGACACGTTGTCGCGTTCTCCGTCCACCGCCGAAAAATGCCTGCCTGTGTAAGTAGGGTTCCTGAGCATGCGGGCAACCTGAGAGCGTTCCCACGTGTTGCTGACGCGAAATCTCGGCTTCGCACGGGGGGACTCTGCGTTGCTGAGGGCGGCGCTCGGCGTCGGCGTTCCCTCGTTGGTAAGCCTGTCCGCGATGGCACTCGCGCCCAAATTCTCAGCCACACACATCTGGAAAATTCGACGAATCACGTCCGCTTCCTTCTCGACTACCTGCCAGGTGCCTTCCGCACCAGGCTCGCCCTTTTCGTAACCGTAGCCGTAAGGTATGGTGCCACCAGGCCAACGTCCCATTGTCCTAGCCTTGTACCGCTTGCCAGATATCGTTCGCTCTTTAATCAAGTCTCGCTCGAATTCGGCGATTGAACCTAGTTGACTTAGAAGGAGCCTTCCCATTGGGTCGGGGCCGTAGACCATCCCCTGGGCCGCGAGCTTTATGCCCATCGAAGCCAGGCTATCCGCCAATTGCCGCAGGTCT
>Ga0137366_10002609_pt1 | contig 13817 bp, 6 predicted proteins | sample SagtaG_8_FD_104938 | JGI IMG/M metagenome (GOLD analysis project Ga0137366, IMG submission 104938) | Vadose zone soil microbial communities from Sagehorn Ranch, Mendocino, California, USA - Sage1_L_60_16 metaG | ecosystem: Environmental > Terrestrial > Soil > Vadose zone | place: USA: California... | reverse complement strand
GTCATCCAGTAATACTCGCCGCCGGTTAGGCTTTCGACGGCCTCTCCGAAGTTGCGACGCAGCAGAGTCGCGCCGCCTTTTCCGGAAGAGCCCACAAGCACCGCGGCGAAGCGCGGATCGTAGGCCATGGTGATGAGCGCGGCCTTGCCGTAACGAGAGACACCGTCAATACCAACCTGCTTTGCATTCACAGCGGGATCGGTTTCAAGATAGTCGAGCGCACGGCCCGCACCCCATGCCCACGCGCGCAGTGCTCCCCAGTCCTCCGGCTTGCGCGTCTGGCCGTGATTGGTGAGGCCAATAATTCCACGCGTGAGTCCGGCGCCGTTGTCCGCCTGAATGCTGGCGGGATCGAGCAGCGCGAAGCCCCAGCCGTCGGCGATGAGTTCCCATGTGTTCGGAGGATCGCCGTCAGCGTTCATCTGCGGAAACTGGAAGGGGGTGCGCGACGAAAGCTGAAACGCGGGGTGCTGCTCGAACACCGCTTTCAGCGACGGGTCTTTCTCAATCAGAAGCGCCTTCATGGCGGCATTGAGGCGTGAGAACTCTTCTTCCGACGGCTGATTGGGAGAAGGGAAGGCAGCGGGGCCGAACATGATGAGAAGAGGAACCGGGCCTTGTGCGTTCGCCGGCGTGACCACAATCATGCGGATGTTCACGTCAATCGCAGGGCAGCCGGAGTTGTCCGCGCGGCCGATGACTTCCTTTGCGATCACCGGGTTGCCGAAGCCGATGAACTCGTGGTCCACCGGGCCAGCGGTCCAAGTCACTCTGGGCACATTCTTTGGCACGCGTCCATAGACGCAGCAATCGAAGCCTTCGAAAATTTCCGCGCGGCGTTTCTCCCACATCGCCGGCGTGGTGACTTTCTGACCGTTGTTCATGGTGAGAGCATCCGGCATGTTAGAGAACGGGTTGGCCTTCGCCTCGTCGTAATTGGCGTGATTCGGCGCGTGCTCGTCGCCACTTGGGCCGGGACGCATGGCGCGAATCCCAAGCTGCTGCATCATGTTTTTTTGGTCTTCATCGACGGTGAGGGTTACAGGCTTGCACGCAGAACTCGGCGCCGCGACGGTTTGTGCGATGACGACAAGTTGACTGCCGGAACAGATCAGAAACAACGCAGGGGAGAGTAAAACCAGATCGGAAATGCGGCGACGTTTCAGCATGGGTTTCTCCGGAGGAGATAACTGCGTTGAACATGCTAATTCGATTTAGTTCGAGAGGCAAATTAAAACCGCGACGGGCAATCCATCTTTCTAGATCTTTTAGTTCTTCGGAAGCTAAGGGTCCCCTCAGCTTCCTCTTCAGACATGTCACCAATTTCGCGAAGCATGCGGGCCAGCTCTGCACCTTCGTCCATGGTCAGGCGATCAAACTCGGCCATCCGGGCAGTGCCTGCCTTTATTGTGGGAGCGTCCGGGAGCGCATGCAAAGGAAAATTGACATGAAACATTTTTCCTATGCGCGAGACGAAAACGGCACTTTGACTTCGTTCCGCTCCTGTTTTCACCTGGTTGAGTTCTCGAACCACATCGCTGAACTAAAAGGCTTCAGTGAAGCTCACTCCGAGAGGAAACACCCGGCCAGCGGCGCCTGGGCCTGAGCCATTTGCGACAATCGTGACCACTACTTCAGATTGATCTGTATAGCGCCAAAGCAAGACGCACCAGGCCGCAAGGAAGGCAAGTGCGGGGTCAGAGGCCAGGCATCGGAGCCGGTCCGCGGTCTCGGCAGATAGCGCTATCGGAATAGATGCCGGCTGAAACGGAATACTGGGTCAGCGCGACGCGAGGAACGGAAGGACCAGTGGCGGTGCATCACAAAAGTTTGTGTTCAGTGCGTCTGCTATCTTCTGCAACTGCTCCGGATATGTCCGTTGTAACAGACGACCGCACGCTGCATCATGTAGTTACTCCTTCGCGGCCACTCGTGTCACCGGCTTGATCTCGAGATCGGTGCCAGAGATCAAATCGTTACCGTTTTGTTCAATGGCACGCGCCAGACCGCGGATTGTAGAGTGGTCGAAGAGCATGCGGACGTAAATCTCGAGTCGCAAGCGGCTCCGCAAGCGGGCTGCAATCTGAGTAGCAATTAGCGAATGCCCTCCGATGTCGAAGAGATTCTCTTCCACGCCGATGCGCTCGCGCTGCAGCACCTCGCACCAGATAGCGGCAATGTCTGCCTCCATCCGCGTGCGCGGGGCATGGTACGCAGCGGTGCCTTCCGGTTCGGTGGAGACCTGCCCTTCCGCGGAGACTATCGGTTCGTCGTAATCACTTCTGGGCTGTGCCGGCTCAAACTGCTGTGCCGATCTTCGCTCGACGCTGGACACATTAAAGTTGTCCAACCGCTTGTCAGGGTTCAGAACAACGCACTCCAGCAGCATTTCGAAGCGGCGACTCATATCGAGAATGGTGGCGCGCTCGAATAAATCAGTGGAGTAAACCCAATGACCGACTAAACCGTCCTGGGCCTCTGCCATGAACACCGCCAGATCGAATTTCGAGGATGTCAGGGGAAGGGAAAATCGTTCCACATGCAAACCTGCAAGCGCAGGCTCGATGCGCGGCGTATTCTGAAACACGAATAACGCCTGAACCAGTGGATTGTGACGGTTACTCCGCGCCGGCTGGAGTTCCTGCACCATTTTGGCGAATGGAAGCTGTTGATGCGCGTAGGCTCCGAACAGGCATTGCCGGAGACGCTGAAGCAAGCTGCGGAAGGTGGGGTTTCCAGAAAAATCGGCTCGAATGGGAAGTATGTTAACAAAGAAGCCCAGCATACCTTCGACTTCCGGCACATTGCGGTTGGCGACATCTGTGCCGGTGACGATCTGCGGCTGACCGGAGTAGTGCCAGAGCAGCGTCTGAAATGCACCCATTAATACAGTAAAAGGAGTCGTTGCCTCCGCTCGGGAAAGTTGCTCCACAGCTTTCGAGATGCGCGGGGATAAACGAACTGTCTCGCAGGCTCCGCGAAATGACCTCGCGCTCGAACGCGGCCGGTCTGTAGGCAGTTCCAGCTCCGAAGGCGCTCCGGTTAGTTCTTGCCGCCAGTAAGCAAGATGCTTTTCGAGTACTTCGCCCTGCAGCCATTGACGCTCGTGGACTGCGTAATCACCGTACTGTAATTCCGGTTGCGGCAACGGCGAAACAGCACCGCATGAAAATGCTTCGTAAAGAGCTGTCAGTTCGCGAAAGCATACTGCGGCAGACCAGGCGTCGCTAATAATATGGTGCGAGACGATCAGAAGCACGTGATCTTCGGACGACAAGCGCACCAGATAAGCTCGCACCAGTGGTCCCCGTTCCAAATCGAAGGGGCGAAGCGACTCATCTTCGATGATGCCCCGGCCAGCTTGCTCACTCTCATCAGACGGGAGTGCGGTCAGGTCATAGGTGGCGAGAGGAATGTGCAGAGTATTGGCGATGATCTGTGCGGGACGGCCATTGCGAATGCTGAAGGTTGTGCGCTGGGACTCGTGCCTGCGCACGATTTCATCCAGCGATCGTTGAAGTGCGGCAACCTGAAGGGGACCTTTGAGTCTCCACGCCCGGGGGACGTTGTAGAGCGAATTGGGTGGCTCGAACTGATCAAGCATCCAAAGGCTTTCTTGCGCAAAGGACAAAGGCAAGGGGCAGTCGCGGGGAACCCGCCGAATCCGAGGCGGTGCGATGCCGAACTCTTCTCGTTGTGCCTTTTCGAGCTCACCAGCCAGACCGGCGATTGTCGGCTTATCAAAGAGCATTCGAACCGGTATGGCGACGTCGAGGCGGCTTCTCAAGCGCGCGATGATCCGAGTAGCGAGGAGTGAGTGGCCTCCGACGTCAAAGAAGTTTTCTTCTACGCCGATCTGCTCGCGTTCGAGTACCTCCTGCCAGATGGTCGCGACCAATTGTTCCGTCGCCGTCCGCGGCACGGCGTGTGTGGCCACCGCTTCCGGTTCGGGCAGTCCTTGCCGGTCGACCTTTCCGTTTCGAGTGAGTGGCAATTTCGGCAATACCGCGATCCTGACCGGCACCATGTACTCCGGCAATCGATGCTTGACGTGCTCGCGCAGTTCTTCGCCCGAAAGGTTTGTTCCCTCTCGCAATACCACCCAACCCAACAGCCGTCGTTCGCCGTGTTGCCCCTCTCGCGCCAGCACGATCGCTTGCTTTACGTCACAGTGTGCTCCTAGTACGGCCTGCACTTCGCCCAACTCCACGCGGAACCCGCGAATCTTAACTTGATCGTCGGTCCGCTCCAGAAATTCGATGTTTCCGTCCGCCAGATAGCGCACGATGTCTCCGCTGCGGTACATCGTCGCTCCGGCGACAAAGGGATCTGGCACAAACCGCTCAGTTGTCCGTTGCGGGTCGTCCGAATAACCGGCTGAGACGCCATCGCCGGCGATGTACAACTCGCCTCTCGCCCCGACAGGTACCGGCTCTCTATATGCATCCAAGACGTACAAACGCGTGTTCGCGATCGGCCGTCCCAGTGGAATGCATGGCCCGCGCCAGTTCTTCCAATCGAATCCGCTCAACCGCAACGTGAGAGAGCCGCACGTAGTCTCCGTAGGAGCGTAGTGGTTCACGATCTCGCATTCTGGAGCCTCGACCGCAATCTTCTCCACCAACTCACGAGTGAGCTTCTCGCCGCCCACGACTACGTACTTCCTCGGCAATACCGCTTTGCCGCCGTCGGCCGACAACAGCGCGTCCAGGTGTGAAGGCACGATCTTCAACACATCAATCTGTTCACGGCTGGCATACGCGCCGTACTGCGCGCTATCGGTTGCGACATCATAGGGAATCACGTGCAGACATCCGCCGGAGGTCAACGCCGGGTAAATACAGGTAAGGCTCACGTCCGCACATATCGTGGAGACCATAGCGAATTGCAGGCCTTCGGGATATTTTTCCAATTGCATCAGGCCGCGCGCGAACCAGGTGTAATTCACCAGATTACGGTGCCGGGCCGCAACTCCCGTGGGGACGCCCGTCGATCCCGAAGTGAAAAGTACGTAGACCAGGTTCTCCGGAGTTGTTTGCAAGGGCAGATTGGTCCGCGGCAACGCGCATAATTCGCCACGGTCGCGATCGAGGCAAACTACTGCACCCTGGAAATCAAGTGTTTTGGCGAGCGATTCTTCTTCGGTTACCAACGCCACCGCCCCTTGCAGTTGTTGCGCCAGCCGAAGTGGCGGATGCTCGGGATTGAGCGGCACGTACGCTCCACCAGCTTTAAGAATTCCCAGGATGCCGACAACAATTTCCAGGCTGCGATCCATGCACAGGCCAACCCGCTGGTCCGGCCCTACGCCATGCGCCCTCAGCCAATGCGCCAGTTGATTGGACTGCTCGTCCAGTTCCCGATAACTGAGTCCGCGATCCTGGCAGCGTACTGCGATCCGATCGGGCGTGCGTGCTGCCTGTTCCTCGATGAGTTCATGAATGCAATGCGTGCGAGGATAATCTCGAGCGGTCTGGTTCCATTCCACTAACAGCCGATGGCGTTGCGCTTCGTTCAGCACCGGCAACCGACCGACGGCACACCCCGGGTTCTCAAGAGCAGCTGTCAACAAGCTCAGGTATGACTCGCTCCACTCCTGAAGTGTCTTCCGATCAAATCTCGACGGATCGAAGTGGAACTGCAGCCGCAGTTGCTTATGCTGCTGCCGTACCGATAGGCGCAATGCAAACTGCTCACTACCGGGATCAACTTGCAAGAGCTTGAACCGCAGATCGCCGTACCGTCGTTCTCCCCATGACGCTGCATAATCAAACCCCACCTCGGGAGCGGCTCCCGATTCCCCATCAGCCTGTGCACCTTCGAGGCCTGAGAAACTCTGTTGCCAGCTGCCAATCTCCGCGACTTCTCGTTGTAGAACGACGAGAAAATCGGAAAAGGGCTGTTCCGGATCGATCGTTATCTGGAACGGAACCCATTTTGCAAAAGGGCCGATCGCGTTCTCGAACTGGGAGATGTTCCTGCCTTCGCACTGCAGGCTGATTGGCAAGTCCGGGAGTTGGGTGACTCGTTGGAGTAGAAGCTGCCAGCAATCGAGCAATGCGTCGGACCAGGAAGTTTTGTACTGCGAGGCGAAGGCTTCGATTCTCTCAACCAGTGGCAGGCCCACGCCTACGGTCAGGATTTCGAGGGAAGCATGCGATTCCTGAATTCCGTATTGCACGGGGAATGCACGTCGATGTTGCAACTTCCGACAGTAATCGCGCCAGAAGTTGCGGCCGGCTGCGGTATCATCTCCCGCGAAGATTTCCTGTTGCCATACAGCAAAGTCGCCGTACTGGAGAATGTTTTCTTGACCTGGCAGTTTGTTGGAATAGGACAAAGCGACGAAATCTACGAGCTGTTCCATGCTCGCGGCGTCCGCACAGAAGGCCGGTAGGCTTAGCAACAGGATGTGGAGATTGTCCGCGACGGCAAGGAGTAGCACTCGAAGCGCGGGTTCCAGTTTCGGCTCACCCTGATCGAACTGACCGTCGCACCATTGCTGGATTCGCGCCGCTACAACAAGTTCACTCGCTTGGCTGAGAACCTCGTGGATCCAGACGAAATCGCCGATTTCCTGGACCTGCTGGGAATGGCCGGATGCGACATCACTGCAGATCGCAGTGCGCAGGATCTCATGATGGTCGACGGCGGTTCGAAAGCAACCGTGAAGCCGGCGCGGGTCCACGGCACCGTACAATTCCACCGAGCAAGTCGTGCGCTGCGAAGGCGCCCTCAAATGCTCGTACAGCGCTCGCTCCTGCTGGTACGAGAGTGGGAAACTGGTCGCAGTTGCGCAATTCATCCGTGATCCCTCAGGAGTGGTTTACAGGGTAGAGGCCCTGATTCAATGGAATGTGCTCAGCCAGGTAGCGGGTCGCTTGGCACCAGTTGGGGTCCATCTTATGCAGACCGTTTGACCGGACCATCACTTTGCCGATGCATCCTCCAGCGCAATGCTTGATAATCGGACATCCTTTGCAGTCGCCTTCGGCCAGGTTCTTGACGTTCCGCGCCTCAATGTTGGCTTTGCGCGCAGCGTCATAGACGATTTCCTTGGTCTCCTTGTTCCACTTTCCATAAACCAAATCCTCGAGAACTCCCGTCAAATACTTCTGTCCGAAGCACGCCCAGTCGCAGCAGGAGACATGGCCGTCAGAGGTCAACTGCGGGCACACTGGCGTTGTGCAAGCGCGGCAATAGGAATCGACTTCCTCGTCAAAGTTGACCATCAGGTGGGTCTGGTAGAACTGACCATTCTCCTGAGCGTGATAGAACGCAGGCACAAATTCCTGCGCGAAGCGCACCAACATCGGCACCGGCGTCTTCTCGTTCACCGTGGACGAATACGCGGGCGCGCCGCAAACATACTTCACGCCGAGTGAGCCGAAGTAGTCCAACACTTCAATCTGCCGGCTGAAGTTGTCGGTCAAGAATGTGGCGCGGCAGCCGAACTGCATTTCCGGATGCGCGGCGAATCGGCGAATGTTCTTTTCCACAACAGGGCTCGACGCCCTGCCATTGACCGCAGGCCGCTGCACATCCTGGAGTGTCGGCGGACCGTCGCACGAGATCCAGAGGATATTGACGTTCTGGTCTACCCAATCGGCGATGGTGCCGTTGAAGAAACCATTGGTCTGAAGCTCCACCTGGAGTTTGTGGCCAACGAGCTTCTTGCCTTCTTCCACGATCTCCGTCATGCGCTTGAAGCCGACGGTAGGCTCGCCTGCAGCAAAGAAACGGATAGCGGGCTTGGGTGCCCACGAGAAGAACTCCTTCATGCCGGCAACGGCAAATTCAAGATCGATGGTGCGGTCGCACGGATCCACCGTGTTACCCCAATGTGGAACGTAGCAGTACGTACAATCCAGGTTGCACGTACTCGACATTAAGAAGCTCATGCAATGTTTTCTGTTGTGTCCCATTTGAATAGATAGAGCGCGCTTACCGCACTCCCTCCGTTTTAGCCGTCAATTTCTCTCCGTCAAGCACTTGGATTCTCATGGGGGGTGAGGGGAAGTCATTGGACGGACTTGCACTTCAGGAGCCAGACCTGTCACAGCCCCTGTTGCGTGTGAGGCGGTGTGTAATGAATTGCATATGAATACTCTTCTGCTAATAGCATCGATCCTGATTGCGCTCACTTGCACCGGTTATAGCTGCACACTGATGCACATTCAAGAAAGTCACGGCGTAAAGTTTTAGCACTTTGTGATTAGAATCACTAAGTCATCGTGTGATTGTGATCACATGCAACAACGCTTACTCCTAATCTGAAAACGTCGAGACTGTGATCACACTGACTGAAAGTTCGTCCCTGATCGGATAGCCCTGCGCATTTTTCTTCGGCTCTGAAAGCCAATGGGAAGGATCCGAAGGTAGCTCAGGAATTGCTGCGGCATTCCACCGCAAGAATGACCATGGACCCCAGAAGGGCGGACACTGCCAATTCAGGGAGTAGAGAGGTGGAGACGACAAAAATCAGGACACAAAACACCGGAGTGACGCGGAACAGTCGCCGGAAGGGATGGAAGACTTGGTGGAGCTAGTCGGGATCGAACCGACGACCTCATCGTTGCGAACGATGCGCTCTCCCAGCTGAGCTATAGCCCCACTTGGGGTGATGCAAACAATTTTACCGCATTTTTTCGTGATAACCCTCTCCTCCCGACCGACCCGTCGGCCATCCCGCTCCTGCCGCGCGCATCTATGTCCGGTTGGTCGTTCCGTTATGCCGCAATTCGGACGCGATGCGGAGGCGCTTATGGCTACCCAGTTCAGGCCGGAAATTAAGGCGCGAAGTTTTGGCGAGAACATCGAGAGCGACCTCGCTCCCAAGTTTATCCGCGTGGTGGAGAACGCCGCGGTGGCATGCGCGCGAACCATGGGCCGCGGCGACCGCGAACTCTCGGACAAAGTTGCAACCGAGTCCATGCGCATGACGATGGACTCGATTCCCATGCGCGGCACCATCGTGATCGGCGAGGGCGAGCGCGACGAAGCGCCCATGCTCTATATCGGGGAAGAACTCGGAGCGGAATTTTCCGACGGCATGGAGGTTCCCAACGTTGACATCGCGGTCGATCCGCTGGAAGGCACGAATCTGTGCGCCACCGGTTCCGCTGGAGCGATCACGGTGCTGGCAGCCTCCGAGGCGGGCGGGCTTTTGCACGCGCCTGACTGCTACATGGAGAAGATCATTGTCGGGCCATCGTGCAAAGACGCGGTGGAACTGGACGCGCCCGTCGAAGACAATCTGCGAAACATTGCGAAGCGCATGGAGCGTGATGTGCAGGACTTGGTCGTCGTGGTGCTCGACCGGCCGCGCCATAAGAAATTGATTGATGACATCCGCGCTGCCGGCGCGCGGATTCGCTTGATCAGCGATGGCGATCTTTCCGCGGGAATTGCGGCAGCAGTAATTGGCACCGGGGTTCACGCGGTCATGGGATCAGGCGGCGCGCCGGAGGGAGTGATCGCGGCGGCGGCGATTCGCTGTCTTAATGGCTACATGCTCGGACGGCTGGTGATCGATAAGCCAGAACTCGAGGAGCGAGTTGCACGCATGGGAATTCGCGACAAAAAGAAGATCTACCGCGCGGAGGACCTGGCGCCGGGCAATCAGATCATTTTTGCTGCAACCGGCGTCACAGATGGCGCATTACTCAAGGGCGTACGTTTTTTTGGCGAAGGCACCCGAACCTCGTCGATCCTGATGACACTGATGACAGGCAAGGTCAGATTCATCGAGAGCATTCATCTGGCCAAGAAGCCAGATGTGAAGGTGAGATTCGCGTAAGGCTGAACTACTCCAGGTTATTGGTTCTGCTTTAGCGTGCGCTTGTCCAGTTCCTTGCGTGCTTCTTCTGCGAGTGGGCCCCAACTGGTCGAAAGTTCTTCCAATAGCCGGGTGGCAATAGCGGAGCGGTTCTGAGAGATTGCGGCCATGGCAGCGCGGCGGATCTTGGCATCAAGCTCCTCAACGCGGAACAGACGGCCTAAGGCGTACAGCGCCGCGACATCAGCGATGGCTCCCAGCGCGTGGACCGCTTTGTTGGCGCGCACAAGATTCGAGTCGCCGGATGCGGCGAATGCTTCGAGTGCCGCGATCGTGTGCGGGCTCTTCAGGTACATCAATTCGTCGAGCGCTTCATCGAGGACATGCGGTGACAGGGCAGGAAGTGCATCCGCCAGTGTTGCCGCGGTCTTCCCGTCGCGCGTTTTTACCAGCGCTTTGAGGGCGGCCTGCTGTACTCGAGCGTCCGAGTGCCGCAGGGTCGGAGCGATGTGGTCCACAAGCTGAGGGTCATTCAACTCGGCCAGCACGCCGCACATGTTTCGCACGACATACCAGCGTTCGTCGGCCAGATACTTCACCGCTACTTCAATACTGCCGCGCCCGAGCTGCCCTGCCAGCCGGACCAGGGCCATGCGGTTGCGGGCATCCGTCTCGCTGACCAGGTGATCGATAACGAGGTGAATGCTCCCAGGGGTGGCGAAGCGGAGCAGCACCGCCACGGTCTTGCCCCATCCCGAATCGCCTCGATTTACCAAGTAGAGCTCGACAATACGCTCAATGGCAGCCTGGGGTAGCAATCTCGCCAGCCCGGCGGCGCAGCACTTCTTGTGCTTCTCGCGATCGCGATTATTCGAGGTCTCGAGCGATACGCCAATCGCCAGCACATCCTGAAAATTCTCAAATGCGGCAATGGACTGCGCCAGCTTGGTCACTGCATTCGCCGCCTGCAGGTGGACGAGATCGGATACGTCCGTGCGCAACAGGGTGCGGGTCAGCCGTTCGGCAGTTTTGGAAGCGAATCCCGCTTGCGCAAATGGCACCACGCGCATCAGTTCGGGCGCGCGGCCCAACTCATTGGTTTCGATCTGGGCGTGAGGATTGTCGAGAAAATCAAAATAATGGCTTACCAGTGCAGTGGCTCGATCCATGTCGCGCTGGGTGACGAGCTCTTTCACGAATTCCTGCAGACGCCGATATTCGATGTTGGAGAAGTGCTGCAGTTCCATCAGCCGCGAATATTTCTTGTTGCTGTTGAACGATGTCCACTGCAGCTCTTCGGAAATTCTTGCCTGGATGTGCGGGGGGACCGCGAAATCCTGAATAAACTTGGTCAGCTTCTGCGCCAGGCGATCGGCCATGTGCGTGGCTTGCAGGCTGCGGCCCAGCAAAAAGACGACTTCTTCTTCCACCAGAACTTTTCGTGAAGGGCTGTCGCTGGACTGAAGTCTTAATCCCGCCAGCCGTAAAGCGGTGTCTTCGATGTATTCGGAGGCCAGCCGTTCGGGAGGCAAATCGGAGAGCTCTTGGCGCCGCTCAACGGGGAATTGTTCCAGGATCCTATCGACGCCGGTATTACGCAAGATGCGTGCAAGGGACGCATGGGATTTTCCCGGATCGCCGTTCGCTTCCTGGAGTGAACGCTGCACGGACGCTTCTACCAGTTCCAGGAAGGTGCTTGGACCGGCGGTTGCTGCCCTGCCGCGGAAACCTCCAGAACCAGAACCAGGCGCGCCTCCGAAGCTGGCGTCCGGCCGAGAGCCATAGGCAATGGGAGCAGCGCCAATTATTCCACCGTCTCCGGACACACTTGCGGCACCGCCGGTTAGTGCTCCGATTGCTGCGGATTGCGAATACGGGCCGCCACCACCGCTACTGCTCGATGTCCCCGTTCCAGTTCCATGCCCCGCTGCGGCATGAAACGCGCGTTCAGCACCAGCCTCGCCGTTTCCAGAACCGCCAGATTGCGTCGACGCAGGTGCGACCACCTCTCCTTCTCTCACGATCGCAAGCTTGGGCACGTCCACTGGGACGCCGTAGCCTCCCTCCATTCCCTGCGCCGCGAAGTTGGAAAGGAGTTCGCTGCGCGTTGAGGGTTCGAAACAACCGGACTCGAGAAGAGCGTCGATCGAGTCCAGGAAGTCGCGCGGTGCCTGATCTTCGACGATTTGTTTGGAAAGGATGTACGATTCGGAGTCAGTTTCGAGGACGGTGTCTCCATCCTTATTCTTTTTCTGATTTTTGGCAGCGGGCAGGATACGGACGCCCTCGACTTCGTTTTGATCGAGAAATGCGAGAACGCCGCCCGCCGCATCGACCGCAGCCGCAGGTGTCGACAAAACTTGAATAACTTTCTTATAACGGCCCAGGGTAAGGCCCGGCTCAAAAGTGACTGCGGCAATTCCTCGCTTGAGGAACTCGGTCTCGAGTTTCTGCAGTGAGGGTTCAACGGTCAGCAGGTTGTTGAGGAGAATCTGGCTGTCAACAAAGCCGAAAGTGAACTGGCCGACCTCCTTCAGCAAGTTGTTAAGAAGCAAGAAGCTCTGATGGACGGGCCCCTCAGTGCTCTTATGCTCTATGGTGAATACGCCGGCGGTCTTGATGGTGGTCTGCAGCGCCCGGGCAAAGCGCAGTCCGAGAGTTTTGACTTGCTTGCTGTCGAACATCAGAGAACTCCTGAAACAGCGCTTGCGCTTGCCCCGAGCTCAGTCTTCGCAACAAGCGGTACCCGAGCAGCTCGCGCGCCCCCAAAGGATGTCCTTGGAAGTATGTAATCGGCAGGTAACTTAGGCAATGTACGAAAGTAACAATCTACTAAGTAATTAATATAGGAAGTGTAGGTTTAGCTGTTAAGTAGTGCAGAAAAAAAGGGACAATTTGAGGGCAAGAATCGGTGCGGAGCAGAACTGATTCCTTTGCGACCTTGGCGGCTGTTCTTCGCGATCTTGGCGGTTAAAAGCTTCCAACCGCAAAGTACGCCAAGATTTCGCAAAGTTCGCAAAGAACGGCACAGGAAATCACTATATTCTGCAAATTTCAATAGATGATTACCCAGGCGACGGTTGAGCGGCGGTAACGGGCGCACTTCCCAAAGTCCGACCGTGCCTGCCGTGGTGTCTAACAGCCCGTGGTGCAAGCACGCTTCGTATCAGGGCACGCATTTATGCGTGCCGAAAGGCCGTAAAATCAACGCGCCTTTAGGCGCTGCGTTTGAATTTCAGACTTGCACCACGGCTGCTAAGCATAGAGGATTTGGAGAAGTTGGATTTTCTGGCTCTACCTACCTGCAAGAAGTATCCTTGGGTGCGTTCTTAGTGCAGCAATTAGGGGAGGTGTGATTTGCGATTGCATCGTTGCGTAACTATTTTTCTGTTCATTCCCGCCATTGTTTCCTACTCGCAGACAAAACCACAGACTCAAAGTCCCAGCGCAAAGCCAAAGCCTACGGCGACCGCGTCTGCCCCGACCGCCGACTCCGCGCGCCTTCCGGTCAAGCGCGTGGTGCTGTACAAGAACGGTGTCGGATACTTCGAGCACTCGGCGCGGGTTCATGGCGACCAGGAACTGGGGATCGACTTCACCACGGGCCAACTCAATGACGTGCTGAAGTCACTCACGGTTGTTGATTTGGGCGATGGGCGAATCTCCGGCGTGCGATACAACTCCATCGCTCCGCTGGGCGAGCGGCTGAAAGCGTTGCGCCTGCCTTTTGGCGAGCAGATCTCGCGCACCGATTTCTTGACGGCTTTAAGGGGTGCACGGGTCGAAGTCCGCGGTAAAGGCGAAACCGCGGTCGGACGCTTGCTCAGCGTGGAACAGGAGGATCGCACGACGGATTCAGGAACGACTTATCACGTGACCGACTTCTCCGTTCTGACCGATTCGGGTGAGATGAAGAATTTCGAGCTCGGTCCGGCGGTTTCGGTCCGGCTGGCCGAGCGCGAGTTGAATGACGAGGTTGGGCGGTATCTGAACTTGGTCGGCTCATCGCGCGCACGCGATCTTCGCCGCATGACGATCT
>Ga0137366_10002595_pt1 | contig 13854 bp, 13 predicted proteins | sample SagtaG_8_FD_104938 | JGI IMG/M metagenome (GOLD analysis project Ga0137366, IMG submission 104938) | Vadose zone soil microbial communities from Sagehorn Ranch, Mendocino, California, USA - Sage1_L_60_16 metaG | ecosystem: Environmental > Terrestrial > Soil > Vadose zone | place: USA... | reverse complement strand
CCCCGCGCAGCTGCGCCTGCGCGTCGCCGATTCCACCCGCGTGAATCCGGAGTCGCCCATGCCCGCGTACTACAGGACGGAAGGTCTCAATCAGGTCGCCGCGGCCTTCCGCGGCAAGCCCCTTCTCTCGGCGCAGCAGGTCGAAGACGTCGTCGCCTGGCTCGCAACCCTGAAGGAGCCGCAGTGAAGCGGCGCGATTTCCTCGGCGGTGCAGCCGGCGCCCTCGCGCTTCCCCGCGCGGCGCTCGCGCAGGTCGATCCTCTGGATCCGCTCGTGCGGGCGCTCGCCGGCGGCGCTCCGGTGAGAAAGGGCAAGGTGACGCTCGTCCTGCCGCAGCTCGCCGACAACGGCAACTCCGTTCCCATCCGGATCGCGGTGGACAGTCCGATGACCTCGGCCGATCACGTGAAGAGCATCCACCTCTACTCGGAGAGGAACCCGGTGCCCAACATGGCGAATTTCTATCTGGGCCCGCGCGCGGGCAAGGCCGAGATCAACTCGCGCGTGCGGCTCGCCGGCAGCCAGCGCCTGACCGCGGTCGCGAAGCTCTCCGACGGCTCGTTCTGGTACGACGCGGCGCCGATCGTGGTCACGCTTTCCGCCTGTCTCGACGAAAGCTGAGCCGGGAGGAAACGCAAACCGTGGCTGCGAGAATCCAGATTCCCCGCGAGGCGAGGCGCGGCGAGGTGATCGAAATCCGGATCCTCATCCAGCACCCCATGGAGACCGGCTACCGCCACGACGACGTCGGGCATCTCATCAAGCGCAACGTCATCAACGCGCTTTCGTGCCGCTACGACGGAGTGGAAGTGTTCCGCGCCGACCTGTCCTCCGGCATTTCCGCCAATCCCTACGTGCAGTTCTACACCGTCGCCGAAGCGAGCGGGGATCTCGAGTTCACCTGGATCGACGACGAAGGCGAGCGGGGCTCGGAGCGCCAGGCTATCGTCGTCAAGGGATGAGGTTCGCGGGGCTCGCCCTCGCCGCCGCGGCGCTCGCCGCCGGCGCCGCGGGCGCGCAGGAGCGCGCGATTCCGCCGGGCGAGCTGAAATCGGGCTCCGCGTTTCTCGGCCCCGACCTGCGCGCTCTGCAGAACGACGACTTCGCCAATCCCGGCATGCTTTGGGTCGAGCGCGGCGAGAAGCTGTGGCGGGAGCCGGCCGGGAAAAGAAGCATTGCCTGCGCAGGCTGTCACAAGGACGCGAGCATGCGCGGCGTCGCCGCGGGCTATCCGAAAATCGACGAGGCGAGCGGGAAGCTGGTCAACCTCGAGGGCCGCATCAACCTTTGCCGCAGCGAGCGCATGGGAGCGGAGCCTTTGCGTTACGAGTCGGAGGAGCTGCTCGCGCTCACCGCCTACATCGCGCGCCAGTCGCTCGGCTTGCCGATCGCGGCGCGTATCGACGGCGCGGCGCGCGCGCATTTCGAAACCGGGCGCGCCGCGTACCACCTGCGACGCGGACAGATGAACCTGTCGTGCGCGCACTGCCACGACGCCCAATGGGGCAAGCGCCTGCTCTCGGAAACGATCAGCCAGGGCCATCCCAACGCCTACCCGGCGTACCGCATGGAGTGGCAGACGATGGGATCGCTCGAGCGCAGGCTGCGCGCCTGCCTGTCCGGCATTCGCGCCGAGATGCTACCCTACGGCTCGCAGGAATATCTCGAGCTCGAGCTGTATCTCGCGTGGCGCGCGCAGGGGCTGCCGATCGAGACTCCCGGGGTGCGGCGCTAGGGGGGAGGGACGACGTGAAAATCGGTCTTTGGATGTCGTCGATCGTGTGCGCCTATGTGCTCGCGGCGGCCGCGCACGCACAGCAGTACGCTTACCGGGGCGCGTATGCGGGAGGCGCGGTGGGACCCTCGACGATGAGCTACGACAGCGATTCCCTGGCGGTGGGCAGCGCGACCGCGAGCTCGCTCTCTACCGAGCAGAGGAGCACCGCGTTCAAGGGCTACGGCGGCTACCGCTTCAACCCCAACTTCGCCGCCGAAGGCGGATTCGTGAGTTTCGGAAGATTCCGCGCCACGCGCACCGTGACCGCTCCGGCTGCAGGCACGGTGCGGTCCGATATCACAGTGATCGGCGCCTACGTAAACGCAGTCGGAATCGCCCCGGTCAGCGAGCATTTCGAGCTCTTCGCCAAGGCGGGGTTCATCGTCACGGGCACCGTGGCCGACCGCTCCTCGACGGGAGCGGTCGCGCTGGTCGGGGACTCCGTCGCCTCGCACGTCGAAAGAAACCTGCACCTGGGCGCCGGCGCTGAAGTGCGCTTCACGCGGAAGCTCGGAATGAGAGTGGAATACGAGAAAGCCTTCGGCGTCGGCGACGTCAAGACCATGGGCGGGGGCGATATCGGTGTTTTTTTCCTCGGGCTGACCTACCGGTTCTAGCCCGTCTCACGAAAAGGGAGAAACGGAAATGTCCGAAGCCCACGTACACGTCGATCCCTCCAACAAGAAGGTCGCCCTCTTCATCGCGGTCCTCGCGCTCGTTCTCGCCTTCGCCGAGACGCTCGGCAAGGGCTCGCAGACGAGCGCGCTCGCCAGCCACATCGAGGCTTCGAACCTGTGGGCCTTCTTCCAGGCGAAGACCATCCGCCAGACGACGGTGCGCACCGCCGCCGAGGAGTTGGAAGCGCAGTTCGGGCAGAAGGCGCCGGAAGGCGTGAAGAAGCAGGTCGAGAGCTGGAAGAAGACCGCCGAGCGTTACCAGTCGGAGCCCGAAACCAGCGAAGGCCGCAAGGAGCTCATGGCGCGCGCGAAAGAGATGGAGAAAAAGCGCGACCGCGCGATGGCGGCCTACCACAACTACGAGATCGCCTCGGCCGCGGTGCAGATCGCGATCGTTCTCGCCTCGGCGCAGATCATCACCGGCGTCGCTGCGCTGCTCTGGATCGCCTACGCCCTGGGCGGGATCGGCGTCGCGTTCAGCCTGATCGGCTTCTTCTGGCCGACCGCGGTGCATCTCTTCTGAGCTTCACGTCGATGGGTCAGGGAAAGACGGCGAAGAGATCGCTCAGGTCGGTCTCGATGGCGGCATCGCGCAGAAACGGGCTGACACCGAAGATTTCCTGAAAGGTGCGCAAGGTCGATCCGTGCGTGTAGCGGATGAAGTTCCGGTAGCCGTTGCCTTTGGCAAACGGCGACAGCACGATCATTCCGATCGGACCGTCCGAAAGTTCCCCTTCGTCCCAGGTGACGAACACCGCACCGCCGCTCCGGTAGGCCGCGGAATTGAGGATCATGGGCAGGTTCTGGGACAGCCAGGTATCGCCCTGCCGGATGGCATCATTGAGCGGTGCGCAGCTGTCGTGCATGTCGTTGCACTCGTTCGGGGTGATGAAGTTGTATCGCGCGACGGTATTGTTGGCGAGATCCGTCGCCAGCTCGCTGAACGGCCGCACGTGGCCGATGCAATTCGCCGAATTGGGATCCTGGTTATTCGTTACATCGTCAAAGTAAACGAAGGGGTTGTGCTTCACGGCATAGAGCCCGTTGTCCACTAGCGGACAGTCGGCGCCGCCGATGTTCTCCTGATACGTCTTCCAGGAAATGCCGCTCTTTTGCAGCAAGGTCACCAGATGGCTGGTCGTGCTCTGGTGATTCGCGCTGGGCGGGTCGTCGTTGAAGATGCCGAAGTTGATGCCGGCTTCGAGCCACAGATAGTTGGGCAGGCTGGGATGAACCAGCGGCGGATTGAAGTACAGCTCCGCGTGGGACGCCATGGGCAGCAGGGACTTGTTGATGTAGGGCGCGCTGCCGCTGCCGAGTATCTGCACCCAGTTCTTGTTCTCCATGAGTATGATGAAGACCGTTTTGATGTGCGCCTGCGAGACGGGGGGTGGTGTCTGGCAAGCTCCGAAGGTGGCGATACCGGCCAGCAGCGGCGCCAATCCCAAGATCACCATGATGCGCTTCGAGAATTTCATGAGATCCTCCTTCGACCTTCCCGCGTCATTGTAGTATTCTGGGGCGAGATCAGCCAGGTCATCCACGTGGGCTTCGCGCGCAAACCACGCAAACCGTCGCAACCCGGGCCGCCTGTCGCGAGCGGGGAGTCCGCCCGCGATCAGGCATCAGGGGTGAGCGTCGCGGCGCTGCGCGAGCTCCAATCGCTACAGGGAACGGGCGACCAGATCCTCGACGCGCTGGTGCCGCGCACCCGGCTGCTGCAGCTCGCAGCGGGCCAGCGATTGCTGCGGCGGGGTGAGCCGAATCTGCGTGTGTATATCGTGATCTCGGGCCTGCTGCGCGTGGAACTGGATGACTCGCCGCTCGCGTACATAGACCGGGGCGAGACCGTCGGGGAGCTGTCGCTGCTCGCGGGCAGCGCCGCAACCGCGACGGTGGCAGCGGAAAAGCCCACGCAGCTCCTCGTGCTGGACGAAGAAACCTTCTGGTGGCTTGCCGAGTCCTCGCACGAGTTCTCGGTCGGCTTGCTGGTGCGCCTGGCGAAGCGAATGCGCTCGAACAACGACGCAGTGCAGGAAAACATCGCCCTGCGCCGGCAATTCGAGCACGCGGCCCTGAGCGACGCCCTCACCGGCTTCCGCAACCGGCGCTGGCTCGACCAGACGCTGCCTCGCATCGTGCAGCGCCACCTCCACGCCTCCGAGCCGTTGTGCATCGCCATGATGGACATCGACCATTTCAAGCAGGTCAACGACGCCTACGGACACGCCGCCGGGGACGCCGTGCTGCTGCAGGTCGGACGGCTCGTGCGCGCCAACTTGAGGCCCGGCGACTTCGCGGCCCGCATCGGCGGCGAGGAGTTCGTGCTGGTCTTCCCCCAGACTTCGATGCCGGGCGCCATCAGCGCCGCAGAGCGCCTGCGCGAGGCGATCGCTGACGCAGCGTTCGACTACGATGGACACCCGCTGCCCCAGGTGACCGTTTCGCTCGGACTGGTCGCGCTGGAACGCTCGGCGAATTCCCTGGAGCTGCTCGCCCGGGCCGATGACGCTCTCTACGCGGCCAAGCAATCCGGCCGCAATCGGACCGAGTGGCCGGGGCGCGACGCATCCGGAAACGCTCGGAGCTGAACACCGGCGCCACGCGGGCTATATCAGCGAGTAGTCTCAACTAAAACCATGCGGGGAGGAGTAGTGCAAAATTCCAGCTGCGCATCGTCAATCGCGTTGATCCTTGTCCTGGCGGCGACCGCCGCGCATGCGCAAACGGGTAGTGACGGAGGCTGGTACGGAGGAATTTCGCTCGGACAGTCCAGGGTCAAATTCGCTGACGACTTCTTGTCGTTTCCCGGCGCGACGGGGGAATCGCTGTCGAAGGACGAAACGGGTGGTGCGTACAAGCTATTCGCCGGCTACCGTCATACGCGGCACTTCGCCCTGGAGGGCGGCTATACTGACTTTGGCAGCTTTTCGGCGACGAATGACATCGCCGCCATCGCGCTTTTTGGACCCGGCTCTCTGAGTTTCAAACTCAAGTCGAGCGGCTTCCATCTGGACACGGTTGGAATCCTCCCGATCGGTGGCAAATTCGAGATCTTCGGCAGGCTTGGCGTCATTTACACGACCACGAAGGCCACTTTTTCCGGGACTGGCAGCGTCCTCGTCGCGGCCCCAGGCGTCCCACCCAATTCCAAACATTCGGAGTTAAACCTGAAACCCGGCATCGGCGCGGAGTACCGCTTCTCGCAAGCGCTTGGACTACGCCTCGAGGCCGAGCAAGCCTTAAAGGTTGGCGACGCCAACACCACCGGCGAGGGCGACATACGTGTTTTTTCTCTCGGTCTGACTTCCCGATTCTAGTCCGACGCACCTGAGGCAAAGTTCCGTCCCCCCGGAGGGCTTGAGGCTTACGCGAGTGCCTCGGCGACAAGGCGGTAAGAAGTCCGCCGGCTCTCGTAGTCGCCGGTGATGGTGATGACCATCAGCTCGTCGGCCACGAACTTTTCCTTAAGCTGCAGCAGGTTTTCCCGCACCTCTCCCGGATCGCCGTGCACCAGGCGCGAGCGCTGCTGCTCGATGTAGGCGCGCTCCTGGAGAGAGTAGCGGTAGGCCTTCGCTTCCTCGAGCGTCGGCACGGGCGCATCGATGCCCTTCGCCATGTGCAGGCGGCGAAGATCGATGCTCCCGGCGAGGCGTTCGGCTTTCTCCCGGGTCTTTGCGCAGATCACGAAGACGCAGACGAGCGAACGGGGTTGGGGCTCGCGCGCCGAAGGCTGGTACTGATCGCGGTAGGCGCGCGCCACCGCTTCACCTCCGTATGCGCTGATGAAATGCGCGAACGCGAAGCGCAGTCCGAGCTGCGCGGCGAGCGCGCCGCCGTAATCCGAGGAGCCGAGCAGCCATATTTCGGGCGAAGTATCCCCGGCGGGCTGGGCCCTGACCTTGACGTACGGATGACCCGCGGGCAGCGTCCGGTCGAGAAAGCCGATCAGGTCCCGGACCTGCTGTGGCATGTGCTCCGCGCCCGGGTATTCGCCGTCCGCCAAGGCGAGCGCGGTGCGCGGGTCCCCGCCCGGCGCGCGGCCGATGCCGAGATCGATGCGCCCGGGAAACAGGGCTTCGAGCATGCGGAACTGCTCGGCGATCTTCAGCGGGCTGTAATAGGGCAGGAGCACGCCGCCCGTTCCGACGCGGATGCGCGAGGTGGCGCTGGCGACGCGGGAGACGAGAATCTCGGGGCTGGGATCGGCGAGCGCCGCGATGGCGTGGTGCTCGGCGAGCCAGTAGCGGCGGTAGCCCAGCTCTTCGGCGAGCCGGGCGAGCGAAACGGTTTCAGCGATCGCTCTAGCGGGACTGTGTCCGCTGATGACGGGGGATTGATCGAGCACCCCCAGAGACACCCTCATCCGCTCAGTCCGGCGACATCCAGATCAATCCGCCGACCAGCAGGCTGAAGAAGATCGTGAGCCAGAAAATGCCGACGACGCGCTTCCTGTCGGTCGGGGTGAAGCCTTCCTTTTTCTTTTTCGCGAAGCGATATTCGATCACTATGAGCGCGATGCCGCCGGCAAGGACGATTCCCATCCACTTGTAGATCGGGTTCACGGTCGGCTCCACGGAGGCGAAGCCCTTAGTTTACCGGACTTCGGGGGCCGGGAAGGCGTTGCGCTCAGCGCGGCTTTCCGCCGGCGAGCGACCAGCGGTGGACCGGAGGAAGGGCGAACGAAAACAGGAATGCAAAGGCGCCCAGAGCGTAGAAGGCCGCATGAATGCCGTACAGGTCCTTCAGAGCGCCCATGACGAGAGGAGTCGAGATGTGCGAGATGCTCCACCCCATCCCGGCGAGCGCCATCGCCGATCCGCGGGTTTCGCCGGGTGACAAGGTGCTCACGAGGATCTGGAAATAAATCGTCATCACACCCGAGCCGAGTCCCACGCCGAAGAGGAAGAATGCAATGATCGCCGGGTTCGTGAAAAAAGCGACCAGGCCCACCGAGGCCGCGATGGCCAGGGCCGAGGCAAGCGGCACGGAGGACTCGTCCGCGTGCTTCACGAAACGCGCGAGGACGACGCCCGCCGCAATCGCACCCAGGGCACGCATTCCGACGAGCCAGCCTGCCGCCTCCGACCCGAACCCCTGCTCGATCAGCAAGATCGGATAAAACGAGACGCTCAAGGAGAACGGCAGAGCCGAGATGTAGGCGCACATGACGCCGTAATAGATCGAGCGCCGGCCGAGCAGCATTCGGTAGGTCGCAAGCATGGGGAGCGGGGCCTTCTCCCGGGCCGGGGGGGCGTAGCGGAACACGAGGCCCAAGGCAAAAGAGAGAACGCCCATCGCCGCCACGGTCCAAAAACCCGCGCCGAAGCCCCAGCCTGCGATGATCATCCCGGCGCCGACCGTGCCGGCGATCTGGCCGGAGCTCGTGATTGCGTTCAGCGTCCCCATCAAGCTGCTGCGCTCGCCGGGAAGCTGGCTGACGAGCGTCCAGCTCGCGGGCCAATAGACGGCGCGTGCCACGATCATCATGATCTGCGCGGCCAAGAGGCCCGCGAAGCTCGACGATGCGGCGAACATGATTCCGGCCGCCGCGGTGGCCGCGAACGCGACCAGGGAAATGTTCATGCCGCCGAGGCGGTCGGTCCACGCTCCGCCGATGAGGTTGAAGATCATCTGCACGATGATGGGAAGCGCGATCAGGCTGCCGATCGCGACACCGGAATAACCCAGGTCCCGCGCGTAAAGCGGGATCAGCAGTTGCGTCATCCCGAGCGCAAAGTTCCAGCTGAACGCGCTCGAGTAGAAAGGCGCGAAGATGCGGGTCACGGAAGAATCCATACGCAAATGGTACTAGTCCGCAGTTGCGTGTACCATGCGCCGCTGAAAGGATGAGCCTTTCCCGCCGACGGAAGACACCATGAAATCGAAGCGTGCCCTCGCAACCATCGCGCTCATGTTCGCCTTCGCCGCGCGCGCCGCCGAACCGGCGTGCTCGACCCACAGCGGGCCGCACACGACCGCGCTGGTCGAGCTGTATACTTCGGAAGGCTGCGACACCTGTCCTCCAGCGGACCACTGGCTCTCTTCGCTCTTCGGCCGGGGATTCAGACCCGACCAACTGGTGCCGCTCGCGCTGCACGTCGATTACTGGGACTACATCGGCTGGAAGGACCCGTTCGCCAAGGGCGAATTTTCCGTGCGGCAGCGCAAGCTCGCGCAGATGAAGCGCCCGGTGATCGTCTACACTCCGCAGGTGCTGCTGCAGGGGCAGGACTTCCGCCGCTGGTCGGGCGGCGAATTCGCAGAACAGGTGATGCGCATCAATTCCCGCCCGGCGCGCGCGAGGATCGCGCTCGCAATCCGCGCGGTGGCACCCGGGGCCATCCACGCCGAGCTCTCCGCGATGCTCATCGATCCTGCCGAGCAAAAGAACGCAGCGCTGTATCTGGCCGCGTACGAGAACAGGCTCGCGAGCGACGTGGCCGCCGGCGAGAACCGCGGCAAGCGGCTCGAGCACGATTTCGTGGTGCGCGAGTGGATCGGCCCTATCGGCTTCGGCGAAAGCCTGAAGCTCGAGGAGAGGCGCTCTCTGCCGCTCCTGCGCGGCGCGAATCCCGGGCACCTGGGGGTAGCGGCGTTCGTGCAGAACCGCGCGACGAGCGAGGTGCTCCAGGCGTTGATGCTGCCGGTTTGCGAGAGCTAAGCCTTAAGCACCGACATCGCCTGAGCTGCTGAACGAGGACAACGCCCCGAATCTACCGGGGTGTGCGACAGGCCATGCCTTGCTGCGTCGGCTGTAATTGACCGCTCGGCAATTTATTACTAGACTTAATTTACTACTAGACTCGCTCCGATCGCCCCGCTTACATATCGACAAGACGCACGTAGGCTCGTCGATTCATGCTCTGATACGACCCATTCGAAGTCCGGCGGAATGAAATGCGGAGCGCATCTCGCATCTGCAATGAAGAATCTAACCAGGAGGACGTCCTATGACCTCACCCTTGCATGTTTTCCGGGCGACTTTGCTGTCCGCTGCTATGGCCCTGCCGGCTACTGCTTGGAGTGGCCCGCCGACCCCGACTTGTTCGGATCTCGCGACGAATCCCGCTTGGGGACTTGCAGGCAATCCGGCGATCACGGGTCTGACGGCGGTAGTCACTCCGGCGGCTGGCGGCAATCTCGCCTATTGCCAGGTGAATTTCACTGACGGGACATTGGTCGGTCCGGAATTCGGCTACCTGCCGGGACAAACGTCGAAGTTCAGAATCCGTGTCGGCTTGCCCTTGAACGCGGATGACGGCGGCACCGGTGGCGTACAGGGCGGCTGGAACGGAAAGATCCAGACGCTCGGCAATGGCGGTTTCGCCGGTAGCGTAACGGGTGTCACGAGCGCGACCAACACCGGCTACGTCGGCACCGGTACGGATACGGGTCACAACTCATCGATCACAAGCTCTATTCCCAATCCGAATCCGCCCCCCGCGACAGTCCAAGTTCCTCCGAGTGAAAGCGGCGCTACGTTTGGTTTGAATCCCGATGGCACAGTCAATTACGGCCGCATCATGGATTACGGCTGGCGTGGTCAACATCACGCGAATCTGTGGGGCCAACGGATCGCAAAAATCTATTATGGGCAGAAGCACACCAGGAACTACTACATCGGATGCTCCGACGGCGGTCGCGAAGGTCATGAAATGGCGCAGCGATTCGGCCAGCTGTTCGATGGCATTGTGGCCCTATCGCCAGCCATTCACTGGGACCGTTGGGGATTCTCCGCCGGCTGGGGCAACTATGCTGCACGCCAAGAGCTTGGGCGGGACGGAATCGCAACGCTCAAGTTCCAGGATGTCAACCAAAGAGCTCTGGCGGCGTGCGATCCGATCGACGGCATCGTCGACGGCATGATCCAGGAGACGCGAGCGTGCACCTATGACGCCAACGCGGCGGTGTGTGGTCAGCCGGGCGCTTCCGCGGATCCCGCCCGATGCCTCACGCCCGCAGAAGCCGGGGTGGTGAACAAAATCTGGGATGGTCCGCGCAATCCGGATGGCACCAAGATGTGGGTGGGCTGGGAGCGTGGTGCGACGCCTGGAACCGGTGCACCGAGCGGATTCGGCGAGGGGATCAATCGCTATTGGGTCCACAAAGATCCAACGTTCAACTGGCGCACGATCAACGAGGAGCAGTTTCTCGTCGAGCAGAGGAATCTGGCCAAACAGTTCTCGCAATACATCGGGTCGGACTCGACGAACCTGCATACGCTGAAGGGAAGCCGCGGGAAGATACTTGTCGCTTATGGCAATCTGGATCAGGTGATTCCGCCCAACGGTCATTACAACTACATGCAGCGCCTGTTTGCCGATATGGGTGGCGTTTCCGAGACGCAGGAGTTCTATCGCTACTACGTCTTTCCTAACGCAACGCATTGCGGCGGCGCGGGTATGAGCACCAATCTGTTATTCAACGCATTGGTGGACTGGGTCGAGAACGGAGTGCCACCCGACTACCTGGTTGCGCAGGTCAACGCCACCCGCACGCGCAAGGTGTGCATGTACCCGAATACATCGGTTTACATCGGTTCGGGTAGCACCGACGACCAAGCGAGCTTTGTCTGCCAGACCAATGCTCAGGACGATCCTTCGCTGCTTGCCAGGGAAGCCGGACTGTTACAGGGCGAGGGACCGCTGCCGGGCAATCATGACATCGGCAATCTGCCCTGAAGGCAGAGCAGGAGATCGGGTCGTTGGCGAGCTTGACTGACGGGCCCTGTGACGAGACCGCTGTAATTTACCACTAGACTCGGTCCGATCGCCCCGCTTAGCGGCGCACAAGGTGGAGCGAAATTAACATAAGCTCCTGTGCTGCGGACCAGACGCCGTGGAGCAACTTTAAACCACTGAGGAGGCTATTCATGAAACAAATGAACGTTTCGCATGAAGCGACGCGCGGCTTTCATCGATGGCGGCGCAACGGTTCCGCGATCCCTGCTCGCTTGATCTCGCTGCTCGCGTGCCTGGCGTTTGTCGGCAGCGCCGCGTACTTGCGCGCCGGCGACACGCTCGAGCAGAGTGGTTTCGCGGGACCGGAGAACCAGAACGAGTTGCCGGCCCCGACCAACGACATCATGGTCGAGATGCACGAGGGCACGAACATGGCAGCCGTGCCGTCGCCCGATGGCACAAAGATGGTCCTCTCGCTCCAAGGCGGTCTATGGATCATCCCGGCGAACGGCGGCACGGCGACGAAGATCACGCCGTGGGACGTCGAAGCGACGCAGCCCGTATGGTCGCCCGACGGCCAGTGGATCGCGTTCCAGAACTATTCGACGGAGGCCAACTACGCGATCTGGGCCGTGAAGTCCGACGGCTCGCAACTGCACGCGCTGACGAGCGGTCCTTTCGACGATCGCGAGCCGTCGTGGTACCCGGACTCGAGCAAGGTCATCTTCTCGTCGGATCGCAGCAACGACAAGCAGTACAAGATCTGGTCGGTTACGCTCGGCGGCGTGCTGCAGCAGCTCACGACGGGCGCCGGCGCGGAGAGCAATCCCGTCGTATCGCCCGACGGCACGAAGATCGCGTTCGTCAACAACGGCAACACGATCTTGACGATGCCGGCGGACCGGAGCGCGGCGCCGATCGTGTTCGGCAGCGGCAACTACCCGCAATGGACGCCGAACAGCGCAAACCTCGTCTACCAGAATGGCGGCAATCTCATCCTGAACGGTAACGCGGCCACGAACGACGAGGACCTGTTCCCGTTCCCGGTGCAGTTCATGGGTTCCTCGCGATTCGTGTACACGGCGAGCGGCAAAATTCGCACGCGTGACGCGAACGGCGGCAACCTGCAGGACATCGCGTTCAGCGCGACGCAGGTCATACGCCGGCCAAAGCTCACGCCATCCATGAGCCGGCCCAGCCTGGGCAGCACGGGAACCCGGCGGGTGAAGGGCATCAACGGGCCCGTCATCTCGCCTGACGGTCAGAGCGTGGCGTTCGTCGCGCTGAACGACCTCTGGGTGATGAAGATCGGCGAAGCGCCGGTGCGTCTCACCAACGACATCGACCGCGACGTCGATCCGCGCTGGACCGCCGACGGCCGATTCGTCTACTGGTCGACCGACAAGAGCAATGCTGGAAGCCTGGCCGTCGACAAGATCGACGTCGCCACCAAGCAGCGCACACGCGTCGCGGCGATCCCGAGCGTTTCGATGATCCAGCCGACGTTGTCGCCGACCGAGGATCGTTTCGCCTATACGACCGGCTCGGGCCTCACCGAAGTGATGGACATCGCGACACGCACGCGCACGCCGCTCGTCCCGCAGCTTTCGCCGCAACCTCAGGTGAGCCGGCCGTTCTGGTCACGCGACGGCTCGAAGCTCATGATCGTCGACAACGACCGCATCAATCCGCGCTTCCGCGAGGGTTACAACAAGCTGCGCGTCATCGACATCGCGACCAAGACAGCGACGTGGTACCCCGTCGGGCCCGCGCCGGCGACGATCTCCGACCGCACGGAAGGCGCAGCGGTGTGGTCTCCCGACGGCACGAAGGTCGCATTTGTCAGCGACTCCGTGCTCAAGGTGATGCCGACCAACGCCGACGGCTCGCCGTCGGGTCCCGCCGTGCAGCTCACCAACGAAGCCTCCGACATGCCGTCGTGGCAGGCCGATTCGCAGACGATCCTGTACATGGCGAGCGGCAAGCTCAAGAAGATCGCGGCGGACGGAACGGGGCAGCAGGACGTTCCGCTCAGCCTGACCTACAAGCCGGCCGCGCCGAATGGCAGGACGGTCATTCACGCGGGCGCAGTCTGGAACGGGCTCAGTCCGGCGCTCGAGCGCAACGTCGACATCGTCATCCAGGGCAACAGGATCACCTCGATCGAGCCGCACAAGAACCGTCCGCAGCTGCCGGGGACGAAAATCATCGATGCCTCCAATCAGACGGTCCTGCCGGGCTACTGGGATCCGCACTTCCATCCGCTGAACGTCTACCAGGGCAGCCAATTCAACCTGGTGTGGGCGGCGATGTTCGCGTACGGGATCACGTCGGTGCAGTCGGTGGCCGGCCCGGTCTACGCGAGCACGGAGGTCCGCGAAGCGCTCGATGCCGGCAACATGGTCGGCCCGCGGCTCTTCACGTCGTCGCCGCTCCTCGAAGGCAATCGCGTGTCGTATGACATGTCACGCGGGATACGCAACGCGCAGGTGGCAGACATCGAAGTCGCGCGCTATGCCGCAGTCGATATCGACTGGATCAAGACGTACGTGCGTGATCCGATACCGGCGATGAAGCGGTTCGCCGCGGCCGCGCACGAGATGGGCATTCCGAGCGGGACGCACCTCTTGTATCCCGGCTACTCGACGGGCATCCAGGGGCTCACGCACCTCCAGGCGACGCAACGAATGGGGTATGGCTGGGCGAAGTCGCCGGT
>Ga0137366_10002587_pt1 | contig 13862 bp, 26 predicted proteins | sample SagtaG_8_FD_104938 | JGI IMG/M metagenome (GOLD analysis project Ga0137366, IMG submission 104938) | Vadose zone soil microbial communities from Sagehorn Ranch, Mendocino, California, USA - Sage1_L_60_16 metaG | ecosystem: Environmental > Terrestrial > Soil > Vadose zone | place: USA... | reverse complement strand
TATGGTTCGCTGATACGGGGGGGGGGTATCTGTTGGTGTATGGTTTGGCACATGCATACACCTCATCGTGATTCGCCGCGCTGTTGGACGTGCGGCACATTGTCCCAAGGCAATGGTTGGCTGTCGTGCACTGGTGAATGCCCCGACTGTAGTGAGTACTTCCTGAGGGAAAATCTGTACGGATTGAGAGACCCTAATTCGTTACCCTATAAACGGTGGCAGGTTGCCTTTGAGGTCTCCCACCCAGGGCGACCGAAAAATACTATCCCTCCCGCTGGATGGATCGCGCCATCTGTGGTGAATGGCGTCCGATTAACGCCTGGCGCGGCTTTTTTGACTGATATCGTACCGTGATATACGATGGTGGCGTGTTAGATCTATCCCTCTCATGATAGGAATTACCGTGGCTGGAAATGTTCGAGTGACGCCGGAAGAGGCTGCGAATAAGTGGGCAACTCGCCTTGGTGGGGCGACGGCCGAGATTACCGCTGGGATCAACCGCGTCACGGTTGCCCCCGGGATGCAGGCCGCTGCGAAGAAGGACAAGTGGCTGGCGGCCGTGACCCAGTCTCAGGACAAGTGGGTCCGCAACGTGTCGCGCGTCTCGGTTGACCAGTGGAAGAAACTGTTCCTCGAGGTTGGCGTTCCGCGCATTGGCCAGGGTGCGAATGCCAAGAAGTCCAAGTTCGTAGATTACGCCAAGGACTTCTTTCCGCATCTCGAGCGTGGCATGGCGAATGTCGCCAACATGCCCGACACCACGTTCGAGCAGCGTGTCCAACGTGCTGTGGCCATGATGACCCACAACCACAATTTCAAGCGGTCCTCCACCGGAATGTGAGCGTGTAAGACATGCCTGGAATTGGCTACTTCCTGGCGTCTGGTCGCGTGACCAACCCTGGCGCCGCACTCACCGCCGTCACCGTGAACACGGGCGACAGCTTGCAGATTCCCTCCTTCGACCGCACCCAGCCCGCGTACCTCGAGCAGGCGTGGGCGCACGAAGCCACCGTGGGCGTTCTCCGCATCCGGTCCCCGAAGCTGCACGACAACGTGCAGGGCATCCGACTGTCCGTGCCGGAGACGCAGGCGAAACCGCTGTTGCCCGACGAGGCCGACCAGCCCGTGGTCACCCTCGATACGCTCACTGTCGAGCTGAGCGGCGGGGGAGCCGAAACCGACGTTGCCGTGCTCGCGTTCTACTTGCAGGCAATGGACGGCGCGAATCAGCAGCTCGCCTCGTGGGACCAAGTCAAGCCGCGCATCATGAATCTGCTCACCAATGAGGTGGACTGCACCGCACCGGTCACCATCGGAAACTGGTCACCCGGCAATACCTTGACCAACAACTTCGATCAGCTCCACATCACCAGCAAGTACGCGGTACTGGGATACGAGGTGAGCGCCGCGTGTGCGGCAATCGCGATTTCCGGGCCCGACACGACACAACTCAAGGTGGGCGGGCCGGGAACCACCGACTCGCGGGTCACGCGGGACTGGTTTGTGCGTCAATCGCTTCAGACCGGACGGCCACACATTCCAGTTTTGAATCCTGCCAACAAGGGCGCCACGCTGGTATTCACCTTGTCTGCGAGCGCGCCGGCCGCCATCAACGTGGGATTGGTTCTCGCCGAATTGAGCGGTAGCTGACTGTCGCCCGAGAGGTGAATTATGCCCCGAACCACATTCAATCAGGTGACCGCTGGCGTCGCCATTGTCAACGCAGTTGAAACGGCGGCATTGACCACGGCTGTCGTGTCCTCGAGCCTCGATGGTGACTCGATCTGCATCGAGGGCGACCTGAACATGCTGACCGGCGCCACCACGACCGCGGTCGTGGTCCGGTGCCGTCGTGGCGTGGGAATAGCCGGTGCCCTGGTCGGTGTCGCGGAAACCTTCACCATTGGCGCGGCAGCCAACGTGAGTATCTCGTTTCAGTTCGTCGATTCACCGGGGGCGGTTGCCAATCAGCAATACACCATCACTGTGCAGCAAACCGGCGGTTCGACGAATGGCAACGTGGTTGCGATCGCAGCCAACGTCAATGTGGGACAACCCTGAACGGATGTCTGAATGTCATCATTGGGAACATACTTTGGAACGGTAGCCGGTACCCTCGTTGCTCTCGGGGGTATGGCGTCTGTTGTCGTTCTCGCGATCAATCATGATATTGATGGCGCGGCGGCCGTAGCCGTTGTCAGTTCGCTCGCGGGCGCGGGACTGGGCTTGGGTATCGTGCTTCCAAAAGTCAATAACAATTCCACTCCGCCACCGAGCACGTGATGCGGAGGCATGGACCATGTGGTATGACCTCGAATGGCGCCAGCATGTGTCACTGATTACGCCAGGTGCTGGCGCTTCTGCGACCCGGAAAATCCCCGGAGAAACATTCGAACGATTGGATGTGATCCGGTTCCAGTTAACGACCAGTGCAGCAGTAGCGAACAGGTTCGCCATGGTGGACGTGCTCGACGGAGACCAGAACGTTGTGTGTCGCGTGCCGTCCACCAACGCGGTCGCGGCATCCCTTACCGTTCGATTCACGTTTATCTACGGGCTCGCTCTCTCGTTGAATAGCGCCGCGAACGAACAGGTATTGGGTCTGCCTGACGTGCTGTACCCACCTGGATTCACGTTCCGGGTATTCGTGAGCGCCATGGACGCGGCGGACCAGATCTCCAATGTGTTTGCGACTGTTCTTCGTGTCCCTTCCGACGCGTGGTCGCCGTCCACTGGGGCGACCCCGTACGAGCCATGACCGCCCCGGCGACCGGAGCCCCGGACTGGCAAACCTTAACCTCGCTGTACAGCGCGCCACTGTTTGACGGCAACGTCATTGTTCCGGCCGGCACCACCACCAGTCTCGGTCAATGGAACACCTCGAGTTATCCCGCTGTGCACATCTCAATCAGCCCCAATCTGAACGGAGGAACCCTTACCGTATTCTCCGGTGAGACAATCAGCAACGTACCGGATGACATCGTTGGGCAATGGGTAGTGCGTCCAGAAACCCGTATTGAAGTGACGGTTCCGCTGCCCCGCACCCAAATGAATATCAGCCTCACCGCGCAGGCGGGAGCTGACTGGAACTTCAATGTTCGGGTCGCGCTCACCACCGTAGCGGCAGACCATCATCACTATTACGGCACGGCTAGTATGATCGCCGCGAGCAACGTGGCTATTGCTGCCGGAGGTTCGCAGACGTATTTCCCTTCTACCTTGCTGCCGGGGCCTGCTCACATATGGATTCTCAACGCGGTTCCCGCTAATCAGCTAAATTTCGATGTCATATCTAGGAATTCCGACGGAACCGCCACTGTGTACATTGCTCAATTCAGAAGCTCCGCCGTCGAAACACATCAATCTCTCGTTATTCCCGACAGAATCTTTCAAGTGAACGTATTCAATGCCGGCGCGGGCGCGAACACATACTATTTCTCGCTGTGCACAGCCGGCATGTTGGCGTAGCCCGATGTAGGACGGAATGTCATGGACCGCATCTATCCCGTCACGTTGACCGTTCCCCTTGGAACGCAGACGTTCAATCCCGTGACGCTGGCGGTCGCGCTGGAAAACGCCCTTCTCGTTGATATTGACCTACTCATTCCGCCTGGACACAACGGCTTCACCGGTCTCCGTATTCGGTCATCACGGCAACAGATTATCCCGTGGGGCAACGTTGACTGGATCATTGCGAGTGATTACACGCATAAGTTTCCAGTGAACGAAGAGATTGGATCGAAGTCGATCTCAATCACCGCGTACAACACGGATGTCTATGACCACACGTTCTACCTTCACTTCACAGTCACTAACCTAGCTCCCGGTAGAGCTGTCAGCCTCAGTAGCTCGAGCGCTCCGATTCTCACCCAAACGGAGACACCACAAGGGAGCACGTCGCCGCTGGATTCGATCGGAGACGGAGGAGGCGGGCTCTTGCTGCCCACGTCGTTAGTGTTACCACCACCACCACCACCACCGTCCCTCTGACTATCGCGACCTCGAGAACGGAGTGACCGCTATGGACGCCATTTACGGAGCATGGAACTTGCTTCGATTCATCTGGAACGACTTCTCAGCATCGTTCGCTGGCAGCATCGAACGCATGACCAGAATCTAGAAAGGACAGTCAGTCATGACACAACCGGCACCAGGATGGAAAGTCACGGGCATCAGTCCCGGGCTCCGATTCGTCCCCGGATACCCGCCCGTTGACGGGCTCGATGTGCGCTTCACGCTGTCTTCAGGTGTAGAGAGCACGGTGTTCGTCCCCGCCGCGCAAGTGGGTGATCTGGACCGTGTTCAGGCCGCGATACAGGAGCGTGTCGAACAGCTCCACGCCATTCATTCGCTGACCGGATAGAACGGCCACCGTTATGCCTGTCGCGCTCGCGGGACCAGCGGCTGTCGCCGCTGCACTCATGGCGCTCGCATTGCTGTGGGGCATTATCTTATTGGTTGACGCACTCGATAAGGCTATCGAGCGGTCACCGATACCCGGATGGATTGGCGACGCGCTCAAATGGGTGACAGCGCGGCTCACCGACGCGGTCAACGCAATCAGCGGCTTTTTGTCATGGGTAATTCGTGGCGGATTGAGTATCTTCACAGCACCCGCCATGGCGCTGTTGACGCTCATTAGCTCGATCGCTGTCGGATTCGCACGCACGGCCGGGTGGTTGCGGTGGGTGATTTACAGCGCGATACCGAACCTATGGAACAACCTCTATGCTGAGATCAATAAACTCGCCGATTTCTTGGTGCGGTACGCGTCCGGGCTCTTCGGTCAGGCGATAGCGTTCACGCAAGCCGTACGCGCTGAACTATATCGCGCTATCAGCGCCGCATTAAGTGCAGCGCAGCAATTCGCCTACACTTTATATGTTCGCGTGTCAAATGCGCTGGCATCCGCATTCGCTGCACTCACCAACCTGGCGTACGGCCTATTCTGGCAGGCAATGTCTGCCCTCGCTAAAGCCGTCGCCAATCTGATCAACTTTGCGCTGAACATTCGTCAACAATTGATCGCCTACGCGATCCAATTGGCACAGTGGGCCGTCGCATCGGCGGTTCATATCGCGACCGATTGGGCGAAACGCTACGCCGACCAATTGCTGAGCCTCTATAACCAGGCACTCACGGCCGCGACCGCGCTGGCAGTGGCGCCCGCGTGGCCGAAGGTCATCGATGCTGTTGACGCGATCTCGCTGGCGCTCCCCGAAAGCGTCGCGGCGGTACTCGCTCGCATCGGTGTCATTCCACGTGCCATACCACGTGACGTGGCAGCCTCGATCGGTGCCGTCGCGGCCGTGAGTGCCGTCGCCGTTGATTGGGTCGCCGATTGCGGCGTGCCGCTGTGCCGCAACCTTCGCGGATTCGGGAACGAGATAGCCGCATTGGAAGATGCTGCGCTGATGGCTGTTGTCATCGGAATGGTCATCGATGCCATGGAGGACCCGAACGGGTCAGCCAACCGCGTGCACGACACCATCGGCGCAGAGCTGCGCAGCACTGTGGACGGCGCGTTCTCGCTCCTGACCTCGATCGCCTAGGAGCGACCATGGCCGGCATCGCCGACAAGCTGAAAAACCTGTTCGGGCCCACAAGTATGGCTCGGCAGTTCTTTCTGTGGAGCATCCTCAACAATGTCGTGACCTCGGTGTTGGGCCCCTTCTTTCTCGCTATCGAACACCGTGCCAACACGTCCAATCCGAACGTCATCATCACACCGGACGTGCTCGCGGATATGGTGGTGCGTGGCGTCGTCGGACAGGAGTGGGCCGAGGGGGAGGCCCGGCGCAGCGGGATTCACCCGAACAGCTTCAAGCTGATGGTGACCAACACCGGTCAGCCCCCTTCGTTAGTCGACCTACTTGAGCTGATGCGACGCGGCGAGATTGACCGGGACGCGGTCATTCGCGCCATCAAACAATCCCGTATCAAAAACGAGTGGATAGACACCGTACTTAAGCTCGGTGTGCAATTCCCCTCTCCTGTCGATATCTTGCGCGCTTATTTGCAAGGACAGGTGGACGCGGACGCAGCCAAACAGCTCTACGCACGTCTCGGGGGAGCACCCGAATTCTTTCAACTGTTGTACGACACCCAGGGCGAGTCGCCCACGCCGAACGAGGCTGCGATCATGGCGCGGCGCGGCATCATCCCCTGGGAAGGATCTGGTCCTGGCATCGTCTCCTATCAGCAAGCGTTCCTCGAGGGACCATGGCGCAACAAGTGGCTCGAGGCATTCAAGCGATCCTCCGAGTACCTCCCCCCGCCACGCACCATTACCGCCATGGTGCGGGAAGGATCACTCACTATTCCCGAAGCAACCGACCTCCTGGTGCGACAAGGTGTGCCGCAAGCGCTGATCGGTCACTGCCTGACGGACGCATCCGGGGCGAAAGTCAAACACATCAAAGAGCTGACCGAAGCTACCGTGTCCACGCTGTATCAGGAACGCGCCATCAGCGACGACGACGCCAAGGTATTCCTGGAGAAACTCCGGTATGCGCCCTCCGAGGTCGACTTCGTGCTGACCGCATGGCGGCTCGCGCGCGAATTGAAATACCGTAATGCGGCTATCGGCACGGTGCACACGCAATTCATCAACCACAAGATTGATCAACAGAAAGCGTCCCTATTGTTGGACGGTTTCTATGTCCCGGCCGGACAACGGGATACTCTGCTGGCGTTGTGGACGCAAGAAGCTGAAGCGAAAGTGGCGGTACTAACGGCGGCTCAGATCAAAACCGCGTGGAAGAAAGGGATTATCGATGACCAGGTCGCGCTATCGCGCCTGTCCAACCTGGGATACAGTGAGGACGACGCGGCCATCTACCTCGAGATCTGAATGGGAGGAATGAGCCATGACCACACCGGGCAATCCGATCGCTAGTCTCGGCGACGCGCTCAATCGGTACGCCGATTCTCAAGAGGCTATGCGAGAGCACGCGAAACAATTGGCACCACCTGAAACCGCTCCCTTAGCGGCCGGACAGCAATCCGGGGAGGACACCACGAATGCCCTTCATTCTTGACGTTACCCACCATCCGAATGGGTTCACCGATGTCACGTATGATATTGGACCTGCCCAACGTGCCACCGTGCGCGTCGCGACCGTCGCACTGCAAGAGACACTCAACGCGGCACCTGGTGACCTGTTGGCGCACACTCTTAGTCCAGTTCGTCCACCCACACAATCGAGAAAGCAATCACAGTCATGAGCGACGAATGGCAAACGTGTCCCCGCTGCCACGGTGATCGTGTCATCATCACCAGGGTGGGGAAGAACAAGTTCGAATCAACGTGTCCCACGTGCGGCGGCTCGGGTCAGGTGCCGAAACGATGACCAAGAAAACGACGCCATCCGGCCGGGAGCCGCAAGCGTGCAAGAAATGCGGTGGTGTCGGCGCGGTATTCGACGCGGACGACCAACTGATCCTCTGTCCCCACTGCAAGGGCAACGGGCTCGAACCGTAGGCAACAAGAAGGGCGTCATTATGACACGAATCATGTACGACTCAGACGATCCCTCCGCTATTCCCGATAGCGCCGCGATGGTCGCCGGGTATCTCGACGGAGACAGTGGCCGCTGGTCACAGGCCGATTGGGACCGTTTCCCGAATGCCACCAAGGTGCGCATCGTGCGACGCGAGTACACCAATGACGGGGACGTCATTGATTGCGAAGAGGGGATCGTGTGGCCACCTGACCGGGCGGTCAATTGGGTGGTCATGCGCCGGCTCGCGGGTGCGTGGCCTAGCGTGTATTGCAATCAGTTGAACGGGTGGCCACTCGTGCGACGCGCGTTCCAGGATCGAGGCGTTGAGGAACCGCCGTATTGGGTGGCGCGCTACAACGGGGTTGAGGACATTCCACTCGGTTCGGTCGCCAAGCAGTACGCCAACGAATTCTTGCATCAGCAGGGACATTTTGATCTCTCAATCGTGGCCGACCACTGGCCTGGAATCGACGACGGAGGCAACGCCATGACACCACAAGATGAAGCGATCGTGGTTGAGGTCGCCAAGAGCCTCAGGGGCGGCGTGGGCGGCGACCACCCCGCGGGTGACCTGTTCCTGCTGCTGCTCGGCCTCAGGGACACCCTGGCGGCCACGGAGGCAGCACTGGCCGCGCTGGCCGCACGGGTCGACGCCCTGGTCGGTCCCGGGGTCACGCTCACCGCGACCGGCGAGATCTCGATCAAGCCTCAGTGACCCTGTAGGGCACGCCTCGGTCACGATCGCACAACAACCCCTGGTCGCCGGGGTTCTCACTGGTCACATTCGGGCCGGTCACGACGATACTGCACGTGACCGGCCCGAACAGGTCCGGCGAACCGGCACGGCAGTTAGAGAACGGCACAGTGCATGACCAAAAAGATTCCACTACCGCGCAAGGGTGAGAAAACACCACCGTTGAATCGTGGTGGACATAAACACAACGATGCGGGTGAATCTACTCGGCGCGGAGGCAAGCTGTACACGTATTGCACGTGCGGGCATTTGATGGCTGTCGACGACATTGAGGATGAGTGAATCATGACGATTCGTATTGATCCGGACGTAATTCAGCGTCTGCGTGACGCGCTCGAGGCGGGCAATCGCGCTCTCGCCCAAGAATCATGGATACAGTCGTACGCGTCCGATGGTTTCTTTATCATCGTGCAGGACGAATTCAACCTCTCGGACAGTTTCTGCGCGGCAGTGGAAGCCATTTACCTGACTCCACTGCCCCAGTGGCCGAACGACTCCATGGGTATGCGACGTGTTCCCGACGAGAGCTTGAGTTTCCACCACAACGGGGATCATGTCCCTTGGATGCGCGTCTATACGGGATGCGGCTACCTGATCGCAGTCTCATCCGACTTCGACGGGTCGGCGACCTTCGTGGCGGCTATCAATGAGATTGTCAGCAACCGCGGCCTGCCACATGAGCACGGCGATGATTCGTCGAACACGGACCTCGACCCGTTCGACTTGAACGGCGACCCTAAGCTCGACTGGCCCCAGGACTGAGCTGTGGACATGATGTCACCCGGAACGGTGCTCCTGAAACAGCTCAGGAGCACCTACCCGATCCCGACCGGGCTCATGGTAGACGCGGTCGCCGCGCTCGAAGCGGACATGCGGCGCGCCAGCGAAGGACAACCGATCCCGCTGTCCGAATGGATTGGATGGATCAAAAAGGATCGGGCGCACCGGGACGCGATCATGCGCGTGCTGTTCCTGATCGTGGCAGTACGCGGCATGACCGTTCAGGAAGTGGACGCACTTCGGCGTGACCTGCAATCCACGTCAACACTGCGACGTCGCAAGCCTCAACCGATTCGAGAGCCGGGCGAGCGGTTGTCGCCGCGACTCTACTAGAAAGGAATCATAGTGACTCTGTCTTCCAACCGTGACTCCGCGTGGGCCGAATACCAGAAGGTGGTCGACTCCGCGTGGGCCGAATACCAGAAGGTGGTCGACTCCACGTGGGCCGAATACCAGAAGGTGGTCGACTCCACGCGGGCCGAATATCAGAAGGTGCGCGACTCCGCGCTGGCCGAATACCAGAAGGTGGCCGACTCCGCGCTGGCCGAACACCAGAAGGTTAAGGACGCCTGACGTGTTCCTCGCACCCGAATGGCAGATTGAAGCGGGAATGCGTGTGTTTGAATTCTTTCGGTGGGCCGGTACGGTGTACGGTGGCGATCCGCCGGATACCTTGTTACGTTGTCCCGTCGCGTTCGATTCGTGGAAACGCTACATTGCGGAACGCGACAGTGTCGACAGAAAGGCAACACCATGATCGCTGATGTGCGACTCAAGATTCATCTACGGTTGCGGGAAACGCTCGCCCGATTGGAGAAGGCCCTCGTCGACCCGGAGGGCCTCAAAGAGCAAGTGAACGCGAGCCTGGCGGACCCACGCATCTTCCACATGCTTATGATGCACTGCGAGGACACCATCAGATTCGGTTTCCCGGGCTGCACGATTCGTCTCGAGAAAGGCATGGTGTGCCTCACCCTGCCGAACCGTTACCCGTACCCGCACATTCCGGTGCGAGAGCAGTGCCCTCCCACCGTGCAGATGTTCTTGGAGGCACTCAAGAAAGCGGAACAGGGTGCGTAATGATCACTCAATGCGAACTACGCGATATGTGCATGCGTGACGCGCGATGTCAACACTATACAGGATGTGTTTTCGTGACCGAACCCGCAGCGGTTGACGCTGTTCCCGAGTCGGAACAGCCATTGGCCGATTTCTTCATTGCCAGCGCACCGACCGTCCAGCTCGCGATCGATCGGTACGGCGCTCAGGTTGTGGTCGAGTTTTTCCTGAATGTGGCAGGCATGATTGCCGCGCAATACGAGATTGACATGAACAAGCTCGGTTCCTGATTCACCCGAGAGAAAGAGAGAACCATTCGATGGCCACAAAGAAGCCCGACCCGGTTGAACCGGAATCGACCGAGGTCGCCGTGCGGGAAGCGACCGGGGTGCCGGCACGCAGTGAGGATTTCATCAGTCAGTACGTGCGCACCGACATCGATGACCCGGAAGCGACCGCGGCTGCGACGCATCGCGCGATCATTGAGGAGATTCTCGCCTCGCGATCGGTGGACGACGCACTGAACGTGCCCGACCCGCAAGCCATGGCCGAACTGGTCGGTCAACATCTCGTGCTGCACGGTTACCGCGTTCAGGAATCAGAATTCGAGGAAGGTCCGCCGGTCTACTTCACCTTGAACCTGACCAACGGCGATACCGACGACAAGATCATCGTTAACACGGGCGAGCAGGCCGTGATGGCGCAAGTGCTGGTCCTCGATCGCGAGAACGCGTTCCCGATTCACCTCACGGTGAAACAGGCCCGCAAACCGAATCGGTTCAACCGGTACCCCGTTCGATTCACCAGAATGGAAGCATGACATGGCGAAGGTAACTGTTCTCAAGTGCGACCGGTGCGCGAACTGGTCAAGCGATCAGGTCACGGTGCGAACCGTCACGGTGGTCGGGCCCCGATTCGACCTCTGCGGGCCGTGCCGCGAATTCCTGTTGGTCATGACGGGAGTAACGCCGGAGAAGGCGAAGGCGTACATCGCGATGGTGGACACGCAAGCCGCTACGCCGGGCGTCAAACCATCGCTGAACGCCATTCCTGACACGGCGACTCCGGACGCGACCCCGGCTGATTCGTCACCGACCGAGAACGGTGACGACGACGAGGAGAGCGACGACACGCAGGAGGAAGCGGGCGGCGAATCTCCCAGCGACCTCATCTCGCTTCCGTTCCCCCAGTCGGGCCCGGAGGAAGCTCCGAAACCGAAACCGGCGCCCTCGAGGAAGCGCGCCAACGCACGTTAACCACCTCGCGCCATGAATGACATTCGAGCCGCGCGGACAATGGGTACCGCGCGGCCCGAACCATGCTCGAATCCTTCTCTCTGACAGGAGCCATTCGTGGCTGAATTCAACACACCCGGATGGGTGGCCGCGGGCGTACGGCAAGGGCTAACCGCCAGTGAGGCATTAAAGCAATTCCGACAGGGAGGCGGCAGCGTTCGCGATGCCGTGTGGTACCGGCTCTACGCGCAACAACGTGTAGCCACCGAATCCATGGTCGCGGAAACCACGAAACCGCTGTCCGCGATGCCGGCGGCTAGTGAGATCGTGCCGCTCACCACAAAGCGCGCCACCGGATATCTTCAAACCTTGGACATTTACACACGAGTGAAGGGCACCAACATTATCGTCACGAAACCGTTCATGTTCAGCGGTTCGGAGCTGATGACTCGCGGCGACGCGCTGTCGAAAGCGCTCACCATGATGCAGCAGGCGATTGATGAGGAACGCTACGAGGAAGTGCTTCTCGGCGGGGTGTACACGGGCACGCGCATCATGACCCCGGGCGAGGTGTCCTAATGCGTACCGTGCCGCCGCACTACATTCGAGAGAACAAAGCGTCTCGCGTGCCACGTCGCCTGGTTGTCATGGCCGTCGAAACTCGCGCGACCCGCACCGAGACTGCTGAAACACATGAGTGGCGATGCGCGGCCGTGTCGTTCGTGCACTGGACGAACCGGGGGATTATGCACCGCGCCACGATGCTCTACTGGGATCCTTACGAGATGTGGGAGGCGGTCGGCGACTTCTGTCGACCGAAAGGTCGAACCGTGCTGTACGCGCACAACATGCCCCTAGCTATTCGAATCAGCAAAGCGCTCGCAATCCTCCCGGAACTGAACTGGACCCTGAACGCGATCCGGGTAGCGCAGCAAGGCTGTTGGTCACAGTGGTCGCGACACAAGGCAACCCTGACACTGTGCGATTCGGCGAGCTTGTTCCCGGTCACGATTCACACGCTCGGGAAGCCGCGCGGCCTACCTCGGCTGCCAATGCCGGCGGAGAACGATGCCACTGGGTGGGGTATTCGGTGCGGTCGCGACTGCGAGATCGTGACGTATACCCTCATTGATTATTTCACGTGGTTGCGTACCGGCGTGGCCGGCAACTGGCAGATGACCGGGGCGGGGCAATCGTGGGCGCATTGGCGTCACGCACACTACACGCACCCCGTTCTGGTCCACGACGACGAGGAGGCATTATCAGCGGAGCGGCGCGCGATGTGGACAGGACGCGCTGAAAACTGGCAATGGGGACGCGATTTCGACACGCCGGTCTATGAATGGGATTGGGAGAACGCTTACCCGGCGATCGTGCGGGATACGATTATTCCGATCCGGCTCGCGGGACACGCCGAGTGGCTCACCGAGCGCGAGTTAGAGCGGCTCGCCCGCACACATTTGATCTTGGCGGATGTGGTGGTGACCGCGGCGGAACCGGTCGCACCGTGCCGGCACGATGGTCGGGTGCTGTGGCCGGTCGGCACGTACAGCACCACCCTCTGGTGGCCCGAGATCGCCGCCCTGCTGGCCACAGGAGCCACGGTTAGCGCCTCTTCGGTGTGGCTGTACCAGGGGGCGCCCGCGCTCGCCCAGTGGGGCACTGAGGTGCTCGCGACGCTGCACGGTCACCGGGGCGGCCTGCCCGGGTGGCAGGCGATCGCCCTCAAGCACTGGTCCCGCACCCTCATCGGCCGATTCGCCACCCAATATCAACAGTGGGAACTGCTCGGATGGGACACTGACCAGAACGTGCGGTCCGGCTACTGGTGCGACGCGACCACGGGAGACCTGTCGGAGTTCATGCAAGTGGGTGCCGAGATTCACACCCTCAAAGGAACCACGGAAAGTGACGATTCATGTCCGCAAATTACCTCCTATGTCATGTCAATGGCCAGGGCGAATCTGTGGTCGGCAATCTGTGCCGTTGGCAAGGAACATGTGTTGTATATGGACACAGATTCCCTTGTGGTGGATATCGCCGGCAACGCGACACTGAAGAACCTGACCGCGCAAGGGCGGTTCGCTGGCCTCAGAATGAAGGGACGACACAGAGGGTATGAAATCTACGGACCCCGAGCAGCAATCATTGGTCCTGAAATCAAGTTTTCAGGAATACCTCGCAACCCACAGCGGACCGGAGACACCGAGTGGTCCGGTGAAGTCTGGACCACCCTCGACCGGGCAATCCGAACCGGCGAGCCCGACAGGGTCACCGTTACCTCCCGCCGGTTCAGCACCCGGTGGAATGAACACAGACGCGCTCGCCTCGCTGATGGACGCACTACCCCATATCGACTCCCTGAATACGAGCCCGCGCAACCCACCGGCATTCGGCCTCCCGTCACAGATCGAGAACTCGAGGCAAGTATCGGCCGGAAACTCAAGGCGAAGCGTGTCCGCACTAATTAGCGGAATCGCCACGCTCGCTATCCTCACCGTTCTGTGCGTATTGGGCGAGCTTGGGTTA
>Ga0137366_10002586_pt1 | contig 13866 bp, 14 predicted proteins | sample SagtaG_8_FD_104938 | JGI IMG/M metagenome (GOLD analysis project Ga0137366, IMG submission 104938) | Vadose zone soil microbial communities from Sagehorn Ranch, Mendocino, California, USA - Sage1_L_60_16 metaG | ecosystem: Environmental > Terrestrial > Soil > Vadose zone | place: USA... | reverse complement strand
TCGTCGTAGCGCCGGATGCCGTCAGCCGGCTGGTCGCGGGAGGCGAGCGTCTCCCGCGAGCTCGTACCGGTAGTAGGCGCGGTGCTGGCCGGCCCCTCGCCCGAAGTAGTGCCAGTCAGGGAAGTTGAAGTCGGCGGTCACCGACCTCGGCAGCAGCAGCGAGGCCTCGAGGAACGCCTCGAGGTCGGGGACGCCGTAGACGTTGACCTCCCAGCCTCCTTCCTCGAGGCGGTCCATCAGCTCCCTGATCCCTGAGGTCCGCCAGTCCAGCGACCAGCGGTTCACGCCCCAGGACCGCAGCGTGGCCACGACCTCTTTGGCCAGGGCGGGAGCCGCCAGCAGCAGGGGACGGAGGAAGTCCACGGGGACCGAGATGGTCGCCCCCGGGTAGGCCTTGGCCAGGCGGTGGATCCCGGGCTCGCGGAGGTCTTCGATGGACCCGTTGAACCACAACGAGTCCTCGTCGAAGCCCATCGAGGCGACGATGCCGAGCACGCGCTCGATGACCTCGCCGCCCTCCTTCAGGTCGAGCTTGACCGAGCGTTGCTGCTTGCGGAGGGCAGCCAGGCAGGCTTCCAGCCGGAACGGGTGCTCCGCGCGATGCCAGGGGGTCTCCTCGAAGGAGTCGTGCCGAAGGACCAGGCGGTCCAGGGGGTCCCGGCGGACGTCGCACTCCGCCCAATGGACGCCCGAGGCCAGGAACTGCCGGAGATTGGCCTCGTCGTTCACGCCGTGCCAGACGAACTGCACCCGCCGCCGCAGCTCCTGCTCGGAGACCAGCTCGGCCAGGCCGTAGGTGGTGCCCCGAACGGTGCGAGGCGTCACCACCCGCTGGGACTCGAAGATGGTGTCGGCGTGGAGGAACAGGATCTCGTGGGTCTGGTCGGCCGTGGCGATGGCCTGGATCGCCGCCGGCTCGTTGTCCACGACGGCCACCACCCGCAGCCCCCGCTCCTGGAGCGAGCGGACGCCCGCCACCTTGGATTCGGCCACCCGCCGCCCCCAGCCATGCGGGTTCATGCACAGCAGGTCCGAGCGGAACGTCACCCGGTAGGCCCTGCCCAGAGCGTTCAGCGCCTGGAGCGTGAGGTCGCGGATCTCCTCGGGCCGTCCGGTGTTGAGCGCCACGCAGGTCGCGGGCTGGAGCTGGAACCACCGGATCACGCCCAGGACTCCCCGGTAGGGCCGGTTGGCGGCCAGGATCGCCTCAGGGCTCCACAGGTGCTCGGCGTACCAGGCCAGGACGTCGGCGCGGACGGGAGCGGGAAGGGCCAGCTCGGTCAGGAACTCGTCGATGCGGTCCTCGTGGACCTTGACGTCCTCGACGTCGAGTCCCTGGAAGTACTCGGTGTCGTGTGCCCGGTCGTAGGCCAGCAGGGCGTGCACCACCAGGTACCGCAGATCCAGGATGGTCCCGTCGATGTCGAACACGATGCAGAGCTCGTGGTCGGGATAGGCCCGGCGCATGCGTTCGTAGTGGACCGCAAGCTCCCACATCCAGTCGGTGCCAGGTCGCTCCACCGAACCATCGGCCGGGGACTGCTTCCCTACGGTCACACCCCATCCCCTCGCGGATCGAACCCGAGCGCAATCCGAGTCTACTTGCCCGGCAAGGAGGTCATCGCGCCGGTGCCCCGGGGAGCGCTGCCCACGCCGACCATGAGCCGGCTTCGAAATGAACGTTGCGTGGACAACGCAAAGCGGGCGCATGATAGTGCTCGAGCAAACGGAGTGAGCCCACGAGCCGCCGCGGGAGGTGCCTGGCCGTGACCACCAACGACCACTTCAGGCAGGTTGCCTCGGTCTACGAGTCGCTGCGCACCACCGACGAGGCGCCGGTGCGGTGGCTCCGCCAGCTCCTGCCCGAGCGGCCGCTCACCGCCGTGGACGTCGGCTGCGGGACGGGACGCTACTCGAAGCTGCTGGGTGCCCTGCTGCCCGAGGGCTCGCTCATGATCGCCAGTGACATCTCGGCCCCCATGCTCGCCGAGCTCCCGTCCGGCAACCACAGCCCCTCTCGGGTGGTGCCAGTCCTCTCGGCCGCGGAGGTGCTGCCGATCCGGAGCGGAAGCCTCGACCTGGTGACCTCGTTCAACTCGGTGCACCACTTCGACCTGCGCCGCTTCCTGGCGGACGCCGCCCGCGTGCTGCGGCCCGACGGCCAGCTGTTCATCTACACCAGGACTCCGGAGCAGAACGCGCGGACGATCTGGGGCCGCTACTTCCCTGGCTTCGTCGAGCACGAGCAGCGCCTGCACCGCGAGCGGGCGCTGCGCGCGGCCGTCCGCAAGACCAGCGGGCTCGTGCTCGCCGGCACCCGTACCTTCCGCCATCCGCGCTCGAGCACACCTGAGCGGCTCGTGGCGCAGGCCCAGGGACGCCACTACTCGACCTTCTCGCTGTACGCCCCGGAGGAGCTGTCCTCGGCCATCGCCACCTTCCTCGCCCGCCTGCCCGGCCCCGAGGTTTCCTGGGTCGACGAGCATCTCCTGGTGATCGTCCGCCGCCGCTAGCAGCGCTGACGCGCGGTTCCGCGTGCTCGTTCCGATCTACGATCGCGACACGGTCGAGTCCGTTTCGCGCTGGCCGCGACGCTCGGCCGTCGCCGTGCCGTGACCAACCCAAGCCACGCTGTCCCTATAGATCCCATCAGGGGTCGTGTTTCTTGGGGGAGGTCGCTATGCGACCAGTCCGGATCATCACCACGCTGGCGTTCGCCGCCGCCGCCGTCGCCGTCACCGGCTGCAGCGCCCGCACCACCGTCGCCCACCCGTCCGCGGCGGCTGTTCCAGTCGCCGCGACGCCCGTCGCCACCACACCGCCGCCCGCGCCGACACCCGCCAGCCCTCGTCCGGCGCCGAAGCCGACGCCCACGACGCCCGCCGCGCCCAGGACGCCCACCGCCCCGCCTCGCCCGTACTTCACGACGCCGCAGGCGGCGATGCGCTACCTGACGGTGGCCTACAACCACAACGACCTCGTCGCGCTGGGGCACGTGACCACCCCGGTCGCCCGCGCCAATCTGCTGGTGATGCGCCGCACCGCGATCAACCTGCGGCTGGTCGGCTGCACCGCCAACGCGGGGCGCGGTGACTATCTGTGCAGCTTCACCCACGACTACCCGGCCTCGCTGCACGTGGTCGGCCACGGGCACGCGCACTTCACCGCCGCTCCGGCCGACAAGTACGGCTGGTACATGACCGTCCTCGAAGACTGCAGCTAGAGGACGTCACCCGTCGACGGGTCGTCGTTCCCTGGGGGAGGTCGCCATGCGACCAGTTCGTATCGCCATCGCCGTGGTGCTCACCGCCACCGCGGCGGCTTCCGGAATCTACTTCGCCCGCTCCACCGCCCACCAGTCCGCAATGCCCGACCGGGGGGGCGCGGCACCCGCGCCCCCCACCACGGTGGCGGTGGGTCCCGGGCAGAACCATCCGAGTCCCGCGCCCCAGCCGCCGGGGCCCACTACCACGCTCCCATTGGGCCGCGTCGAGGCGTTGGAGGCGGTCCAGGCCGTCGGCACCCAGATCGGCTTTGCGGTTGGCAAGGGCACCATCCTGAGCACCCGCGACGGCGGGCGGACCTGGGTCCGCGTCTGGCGTGGCGCCCAGGACCTGCACTCCGTCGACTTCGTCAGCGCATCGACCGGTTGGGCGGTCGGCGACGGCGCCCTGCTCGGAACCGTCGACGGCGGCCAGCACTGGCGCCAGCTCGGTCAGCCCAGGGTGGGCCCGCTGCGGCGCGTCCACTTCTCCAGCCGCAGCGAGGGCTGGGGCATCGCCGGCGGGGCCAAGGGGCTCTCCGGGCTGTCGATCCAGGCGACCAGGCTGGTGCACACCCGCGACGGCGGCCGGACCTGGTCGGCGCTGGCCGCGCCGGCGTCACCGCAGTCGGTCTGCTTCACCTCCGCCAACGATGGCTGGGTGGCCAGCGGCACCAGGGTGTGGCGCTCGACCGACGGCGGCCGTAGCTGGGGCGCGCGGCCGAGCTTCGCGCCGCCACTGCGCGAATTCACCTTCGACCCGTCCGCTGAGCTGGAGTGCGCCGCGCCGAGCGCCGCCTGGGTGCGCTTCAACTCCAACGAGGGTGCCGCCGGGTCCAGCCCGTACGCGCTGTACGCCACCGGCGACGGTGGCGCCCACTGGCGCTGTGTCCTCGCCTCGTGCGGCGAGCCGGGCATGCCGGGCGGGCCCGGCAGCTACCCCGGCCCGTTCTCGGTGATCGACCCGCTGCGGGCCTTCATGCTCGGCCCCACGCCGGCCGCTGATTCCACCGGGGCGGTGCTGATCAGCCAGGGCGGCAGCCAGGTGCAGCGCCTCCCCGGCATCCCGCGGGCGAGACTGGCCACCGATTCCGAGCCGATGTCGGTCAGCTTCGGCAGCGCCACGCACGGCTGGATCGTCGGAGCGGTCGGCGCCTATTCCCCCGGACGGGGAGTGATCCTCGCCACCGTCGACGGCGGCCGCAGTTGGCATTCCCAGCTCGGCACCTGACCTGGGTGGAGCGGCACGCTGATCGAGATCGTGGTGCCGGCATTCGGCGCCGAGCGGATACCGAGGATGCCGCCGACGCAGCTCGGGTCGGTCGCCACCGGGCCGGCAGGTAAATCGGTTGCCCTCCGGCGCCGCCATCTGTTGCACTTCGGGCAACTGCCGGATCGACCAGGGACGAAGGAGACCGAGATGAGGACGGCGTTCATGTCCACCCCCAAGGGGATTGCTACCTATCTTGAGGACATGACGCCTAGTGAGAATGTTGAACTTGGGGATTTTGGCGCATGTAGACGCCGGTAAGACGAGCCTGACCGAGCGGCTGCTCTACACCGCCGGGGTCATCGATGAGGTCGGCAGCGTCGATGACGGCAGCACCCAGACCGATTCCCTGGAACTGGAGCGGCAACGCGGCCTGACGATCAAGTCGGCCGTCGTGTCCTTCGCGATCGGTGACATCGCGGTCAACCTGATCGACACGCCCGGCCACCCGGATTTCATCGCCGAGGTGGAGCGGGTGCTCAACGTGCTCGACGGCGCCGTGCTGGTCATTTCCGCCGTGGAGGGCGTGCAGGCGCAAACGCGGGTGCTGATGCGGACGCTGCAACGGCTGCGCATTCCCACCCTCATCTTCGTGAACAAGATCGACCGCGCTGGCGCGCAATATGAACGCGTCCTGCGGACCATTTCCGAGAAACTGACCGCTGCAATCATCCCGATGGGCTCGGGCAGCGGACTCGGCACCCGCGGCGCGGTCGCGACGCCGTACGCCGCAGCCGATGCCGACTTCACCTCCAGACTGGTCGAGCTGCTCGCCGACCACGACGACGCGCTTCTGGCCGCCTACGTCGAGGACGAGACGACCGTGTCCTACCGCCAACTCCGCTGCCAGCTCACGGCGCAGACCAGGCAGGCGCTGGTGCATCCGGTGTTCTTCGGCTCGGCGATCACAGGCGCGGGCGTGGATCCGCTGCTCGCCGGTATCGAGGAGCTGCTGCCCGCGGCCGAAGGCGACGCCGAGGGGCCCGTTTCAGGGATCGTTTTCAAGGTCGAACGCGGCCCGGCGGAGGAGAAGATCGCCTACGTCCGGATGTTCTCGGGAACCCTCCGAACGCGTGACCGGCTGCAATTCCGCCGAGGCAACGAGGGGAAGGTCACCGCCATCGGCGTGTTCGACCGAGGCTCCGCTGTCCAGCGGGCGTCGGTCGCCGCGGGGCAGATCGGCAAGCTCTGGGGTCTCGGCGACATCCAGATCGGTGACACGATCGGCGCATCGCAAGCGGCCTCCCGGACCATTACTTCGCCCCGCCGACGCTGGAGACGGTCGTCGTTCCCTGCCGCGCCGCCGACAAGGGCGCGCTCCACGTTGCGCTCACCCAGCTCGCCGAGCAGGACCCGCTGATCAACCTGCGGCAGGACGACATTCGCCAGGAAATCTTCGTCTCGCTCTACGGCGAGGTGCAGAAAGAGGTCATCCAGGCAACGCTGGCCAATGAATTCGACATCGATGTCACCTTCCGCGAGACCACGACCATCTGCATCGAGCGCCCGGCCGGCACCGGCGCGGCCGTCGAGAGAATCGGGAAGGCCGGCAACCCGTTTCTCGCCACTGTCGGCTTGCGCATCGAGCCGGCCCCGATCAACAGCGGCCTGGAATTCCGGCTGGAGGTCGAGCTCGGAGCAATGCCGTTCTCGTTCTTCAAGGCGATCGAGGACACCGTGCGGGAAGCGCTGCACCAGGGGATCCACGGTTGGCAGGTCACCGACTGTATGGTCACCATGACGCATTCCGGCTACTGTCCGCGGCAGAGCCACTCCCATGCCATGTTCGACAAGAGCATGTCGAGCACCGGCTGGGACTTCCGGAAGGTGACGCCGCTGGTGTTGATGAGCGCCCTGAAGCAGGCCGGCACCAGCGTCTACGAGCCCATGCACCGGTTCCATCTGGAGATCCCCGCGGACACGTTCGGGCCCATACTGCCCGTCCTGGGACGGCTGCGTGCCGTCCCGCGCAGACCGGCGATGCGGGGTTCCTCGTGCACGCTCGAAGGTGAGATCCTCGCGGCCCAGGTCCACGAGCTCGAGCAGCAGCTCCTCGCGCTCACTCGCGGCGAGGGCGTGCTCGAATGCGCCTTCGACCACTACCAACCCGTCAGCGGCACCATCCCGTCCCGCCCCCGCTCCGACCACAATCCCCTCAACCGCAAGGAATACCTCCTCCACGTCATGCGACGCGTCTAGCCCCCGCCGCCCGGGTGCCCATGGGTGCTTTCAAGATCACGGTGCCCTGCGGGCTGGCTTGCGGTGGAGGCGGTAGTGGAGCACCAGGAAGGGGAACCCGAAGACCCAGAATGCATGTTCGGCGCGCAGTTCGTCGTCCTGGACGTAGACGTCGAGCTGCTCGGCGAAGCCCGGCACGGCCAACGTCGTCAGCTCCCTGGTGTCGGGGTCGATGTAGGTCAGGTAGTGGCCAGCCTGGCCAAGGTCGCTCCGGCTGCTGAGCATCAGGCCACCGCCGGGGCGAGCATGCGGTACCAGCGTGGCCGTAAAACTGGCCTGGGGAAGCGGAAAGCCGACGCTGACATAGCCGCGTCCGGCATGGCGGTAGGTGGTGTAGATGCCGACGTAGATCGGCTCGTCGTTGTCGACAAAGGACCGTATCCAGCCGCGGATGGCCACGACATCGTCCTGGGGAAGGCGAATGGTATCGATGCGGCTGCGGATCCCTCGCAGCGCTTCCCGCTGGTTCATCGGCACGCTGGCCTGCCCGAGCGGGCGTGCCACCAGCGTCCGGTAGAGCAGGTAGCCCGGACGTACCCACAGCCGCCACGCCGGGACGATATCGAGGGTGAATCGGGTGGTGTGCTCATAGAACTCGCGGACCCGCGGATCGACCTCGGCGGGAGCGAACTGTGGCCCGGCCAGCTCATCCAGCGAGGCGACGATGCCGACGTCCGGCGCGTCGGCGAGGTAGGTGCCACCCAGCACCTCGGCGAGTTCGCGGACGTAGCCGGTCCCGACGTAGCGGGTTCGGGCTTCCAGTGGCACCACGAAGGGGAGGTCTGCCGCTGGGATCCGCTCGGCCAGCAGGCGTACCTGGGCGTCCCGAAACAGCAGCGCCGACAACACCCGGAAGGCGAGGACGGTGCCGCTCGCCACCGCCGACCCTGGCACGGGGCGTCCTCGCGAAGCCAACACTCGGCCGACCGCCGCGCCGAGCAGCGGGCCCAGCGCGACCTTCTGCGGACGCAGCCCGAGCGCCCCAGCCACCGTCCCGGCAGCCGCTCCCACGGCCACGGGCCCAGCGCCGGTGAGACGCTCGGCCGTCCACCCCAGCGGAGCAGCCAGCGCGGAGCTCGTCAGGATGCGCTGCCAGAGCGCCGGGATCTCGCCAGGACGCTGCCGTGCCCGGGCCACCGCCTCCAAAGCCCCCAGACCGACCGCACCGGCGATCGCCCCGACCGCGGCCGCCCTTCTACCTCGATGACCGCTGAGTGTGGCCCCGGCCAGCCCCCCGATTGCGGAGGCAAAGCCCACAGCCTGCGTCCTGCTCGCCGAGGCCGAACCCTCTCGTGCCATCCTCGGAATCTACCCGCCCCAGGCCGAGGGTCGCACCACAACATCCCCGACCTGGGCCAGGAATGCTTGCGAACTGGGCCAGCGAGGGATGAGCAGAGCCCACCGTGGCAGGTAGGCGCTGGCAACGCAGGCCAGCTCGGCGGCCAGGGTCAGCAGGCCCGGCATACAGGCCCAGCCGAACGCCCCATCGCGAGAGGATGCGTCGCAGTTGGACCCCCTTCGGCTCAGGCGCAGCGGTGCCACGACCGGAGCCAGATGGGCTGGAACTGTGCGTGGATCGTTGTAGCGCTGGGCGCTAGAAGGGTCGCAGGAGGCCAGGCTGTTCGCCGGGTCGACGGGCTGTCGGGCGAGCTGGCGAACAGATATCGTCGCTGGTGGCGCAGGGAGACGGGAATCGAACCCGCCAGGTGGGGGACGCCCGCCTCAACGGTTTTGAAGAAGTGCAACCAGCGTCCGGCGACGTCCGACGAGATCCAGCATGTGCGGTCTGAGCTGCACTGATGATGTTCCGGAGGGCCGAGCGCCCGGGCCCGCCCGGGCGCGTCCGGAGCAGGACGGTAGGAATCCAGTAGAAAGCCAGTGGAAGTGCAGGAGCCCCTGGGACACCTCGTGCCCCGTTTCCAAAAATTCTTGAGTCCTGACATGGGCGATCAAAGGGCACGATCAGTTGTGTGGCGCCTCGGTGGCGCGCGGCTTACCTATCGTGGTCACCGGCGCCCCACCACTCCGGGAGATCCGCGTCGAGGAAGTGACCGGCGAGAACGAGCGCACCAGCGATAGGGGAACCGGCCAAGCGCATGGGAAACGCCGGGCGGGGCGCATGCGCTGTGGCGCGGCAGGTCTTGGAGAACCGGCGTCAACATCCTGCCCGCTACGCCGGTCAGCCTTCGCTCTGAAGCTCTTCGTAGAACAACACGGAGATGCCCTGGCGCTCAACGGCTTGCTCGATGGTCTCGGCGCGGCCCGGATGTGAGGGCCGGCGCGGGTAGACAAGCGCCGCCTGCACGCCCGCCGGTGCCGGAGTCCTGGGCGAAGAAGGTCAGCACGCTGCGGGGTGCGTTGGGAGCGGCGCGGCAGACCTTGCCGTCCACCGCGATTGGGCCACAGTCAGCGGCGGCCTGCTCGGCCAGCCAGCCGCCCACCACCCGGTCCAACTCGTCGGCATCCACCCGCTGCAGCACACAGCGCAGGGTCGTCTCGCTGGGGGCGACATGCCAGGTGGAGCACGGCCGCTGCCAGGTCCCCAACCGTGCCAGGGTCGCCTGGGGCAGCGTGGGGGAGAACCGCCCGATCGTGGCGAACGAGCGGGCGCCGGCCAGCAGCGCCGCCGCGGTGATCACCAGCAGGCCGGCCAGTGGGTGCCGCCGGCCACGCCGACCGCAGGGTCGGGCAGCTGCCCGAAAGCGGTTCCAGCAGCCCACCAGGCCCGGTCACCGAGCCGTCATCCAGGTTCACCTGCACCGCACCGCCCGAACGTCCAACCGCCGGTCCGGCGCAGCGGTCACGACCATCCCATCCGGGCAGTGTCTACCAGAATCCTCACCAAACCGACCGTCCGCGGAAAACCGTCAGCCACGCAATGCACTCTATCGGCGAACCCAGCGGGGGCCTGCTCCCTTGCCCGGCCGAAGCTAGACAGTTTGGATGTCAGGTGCAAACGGTAGCAAACCTCGTTATAGTCTTAGTGACCGCATCATCCGTGGGGGGACCTGTGGCCGAAGATGGCAAGCCTGGCCGGTGGCAGACTCTAATCCAGATGATCGGTGCGTTCGCCGCAATGATCGCAGCGCTCGTCGCGGTGTTCGCCTACGCCGTTTCGACACCCCACGACTTCAACAACTGGCTCTCCAGTTCGACTGGACCAGGGCGTGCGCCACCTCGGCTCGGACACCCTTGCCGTTGGAGCAATTGCTGGAGCGCCTTGATCTGCTGCGCGTTCAATGAAGACGTGCTGGACCGAGGGTGTCGTGGTTCAACACCGAGCCGGTCGCGACACCCGAAGCTTTCAGCTGCTGAGGACGCTGGCGGAACCCGGAGCGGCGCGGCCCGGCGCCTCCACCGGGCCCGTCCGCGGGCTGCTTGATACCGTTCGGGACGCACCGGAGAATGGCGGACGTGGCCGGGAACGAGATCGATGCGTACCTCGACGCGCTCGAGGATCCAAAGCGGAGCACGTTGGCGCGGCTCCGCGACACGATCATGGCGATCGTTCCCGACGCCGAGCAGTGCATCTCCTACGGCATGCCCGCGTTCCGGCTCCGGGGCGAGACCGTCGCCGGATTCGCCGCCTTCAAGAACCACCTCAGCTACCTGCCGCACAGCGGATCGGTGATCCCCCAGCTTGGCAAGGAGCTCGAGGGCTACACGTCCACGAGAGGGTCGCTGCACTTCCCGGTCGACCAGCCTCTTCCGGAGGCACTGGTGAGGAAGCTGCTGGCCGTCCGGATGGCGGAGGCCTTCGGCGGGCGATAGTTGGCGGCTCCGTTCCGGGCAGCGCTTCCGCCTCGCCCCCGCTCGGCAAGGGCCCAGACCGCAAGCCGCGCCGGGAGCAGCTATCGCGCCGCCACGATCATCTCATCGATGAGGGCATGAACCGCACCGCTGCCGTTCGATGCTCACGCCCACCGATCCCATCTCGCCCTACGAGGGGACCGAACGGGTCGGCGCCACCGGTCGAACCGCAGCCCGGCTGCTGCCAGATCGGCAACAAGTTCCTCCTCACCGATGCGGTAGCGGCCGAACTCGTGCGTCCAGATCCGGTCACCGACGTGGTACTCGATCACGACGTCCACCCGCGGCCCGTCCCGGTGGACCGATTGGACGATCCGCCGGATCCCGTCGTGCTCGGCTTGGGTCGGCGCGGCGGTGTCGAACCAGCTCGGAGCGGTCTGCTGGATCACGACGACGCCCTGCGGGTAGACGTGCCGGCGGCAGGCCTCGAGGAAGGCGTGCCGCTGGGCCGGCTCGGTGTTGAGCATCGTGCTGGCCAGCAGGACTGCGTCGAACCCGCGGTCTAGCCGCAGCGTCTCGATCGGTGAGCAGACGGTCGGGAGGTCGGCAACGCGGGCCAGCATTGCCGCAGACTCGTCCACGCCGAGCACCGAGTGCCCGAGGCCGGCCAATGGCCGCAGGATCCGACCAGTGCCGCAGCCCAGCTCGAGAATCGACGCGCCCTTGGGCACCGCGGCATGCACGACCTCCGGCTCGCCCATGGGCGGCAGGAGCGCGTAGAAGTCGACCGCGCAGCCGTCCGGCGTGATCTCACCAGGGCCGGCCCACGCGTCGGATCACCAGTGGTCCTCCCTTCGTCGTCGAGGCGCCAGCCAGGCAGCCGGACGCTCGACACCTACCTGGGGTTGAGAAGTCGCGCCGCCGTTCGGCGATTCAGCCAAGGATGGCGCGGTCATTACCCGGTGCTGAACAGCGACCCGGCGTGACCCGACGATGTCACGGCGCCGTTGCATACTTGCCCGGGCGTGGCCATAGGGTCGATCGGAAACGCGACGGGGTCGAGAGGACGGAAGGATGCGGCGCGAGGAGATCGTCGGCTACTGCCTCAGCAAGCCGGGCGCGGTTCAGACCTGGCCGTTCGGCGACGGGGTCGCGGTGTTCAAGGTGGCGGGCAAACTGTTCGCGCTCTGCCCGGTGGACGCCGACCCACCCGAGATCAGCCTCAAATGCGACCCGACGCTAGCCACTGCGCTCCGTTCGACGTACCGGGCGGTGCGGCCCGGCTACCACCTCAACAAGCGGCATTGGAACACGGTGACGCTGGACGGGTCGGTCGACGACGACGAGGTCCAAGAGTGGATCGATCACTCCTACGAGCTCGTCGTGGCCAAGCTGCCGCGCAGCGAGCGCGCCACGCTGCGCCCTGAGGGGAGCGAGTAGGTCCAGCGGCGCCGGACCAGATCCCGATGCCAGCCAAGCACCGTGGCCGGCCGGACAAGCAACACACCCCACCTGCCGCGGGGCAGCAGCCGTGCCAGGCCGGCCAGCATGGCCCGGTCAGCCCAGTCAATCCGCGGACGAGGCGACGTGGCGCCGCAACACCAGCAGCTCGGCATCCTTGGTCGCCTGAACTGCGCGTCGACAGGCAAGCCATCGCAGCAGCTGGCAGAGGGTCAGATAGGTCAGTCGTACGGCCATGCCCCGATCATCTGGCCAGGCCGACACAGAGGCGAACTCGCAGCTCAGGATCTACGACCGAGTTTTCTGGCACCCACAGGTTCGAGCAGGGACGCCCGTGGAGGCCCTCTGCAAAGAGTTGGAGTATCAGCTGAGCCGACTATGGGGACGATGCCCGCGTCAGCAAGCGAGCGCGCTGACACGCTCCGCGGAATCGATCGATCCCGACCCCGCAGATGGCGGGTCGTCGTCGGCCACGGGCAGTCGAGCGTGATGCGATGGAGCTCTACGTCATCTCTCCCAAGCGGAGCAACCAGCCCGCACTTTGTGGGCGAGCTGTTCGCTTCTTCGCATCGCGGTGGTCAACGGGTGTCGGTCCTGGGGCCGACGCTGAAGTCTCCAGGGCCGGCAGAGGCAGCAACGACGACCCGAGTTGGTACTCGAGGGCGACGCGCTCGCCGTTCGTGAGGCGCTGCGGAGCCTGTCTCCGCACCAGCGGGCAAGTTCACGCACAGATCTTCTGCACGTATTGGCATGGTGTCCAAAAGCTGAAGGAATAGCAGACCCCGCCGCTTGCGAGGCGGGCAGGTTCATTGTCCTGCTCTATTTCCGGCCAACAACCGAACAACGATACACTTCGTCCGTCACGTTGAGAGTGATTTCAGGATGGGCTCCGGCCGCAGCCGCCAGGACCTGCGCTTCAGAAACGAACTGGTGAGGCGTAAATCCCTCGTTGAAAACGATGAGGACTTGGCGCCACAAGGGATTGAATCCCTCACCCTGGATGGCATTGATCACAGGAATGAATTCCTGTTCCTCGTCCAAATCGTTCGAAGCATAGATCGTGTTGATGCTCGGATTCTTCCCGATTAACGAGCCTTCAGCATTGCCCGGCATCTCTTTCATATTGACGGTGAATAACTCACCCTCTTAGAAAGCGGGCATCTGACCCGCAGCGCCATTGGTGCTTCCTTGAGCCGCGAGCGCCACGCTCGTCTGACCCACTGTACAGAAAACGCAGAGCACCACAAGAGCGATGAATGCACGCGCCGATTTCCATCCAATCTGCATATTCTTCCCCCCTAGATGTTCGTGTTGGACCTCCTTCGAACTTTGTGTCGGAGAAGTCTAGCTTGAGACGTACGGTGAAGCAAGGCAGCAGTCGTGCTCCGCTATTTCGAGGACCTGCCCGAGCCCAGGGCTGAGATCGCGCACGTACTGGGGCCAGCCGGGGACCGTGAAGTCGCTCCTCTTGCGGAGCATGACCAAGCTCAAAGGGGCGCTCAGTGATGACTGATACAGAGACGAGGCTCATGCCCGCCGCCGTGTCGCCATGATCAACCGCGGCTATCGCGCACCAAGTCGTAGGACGTCTCTGCGTGACGCTTGTCTTGGGGATCCTGATGGCGGCCCTTGTCCAGGGAGCCGCCGCGGACCCGATCAACGCGAAGAACAGCTTCGCGTTCCAGGCAACCTGCGACGACGGGCAGACGGTCTAGGTCGTCGTCAACGGGAACGGAGAGTTCACGCCCGCCCACGTCGTGGGTAGCACAGCAGTGTTCATCCCCCAGGGCTTTGGCCTCACCTTCCAGTTCACCCCCACCGGGAGAACGACCCAGACCGAGACGGACACCTCGTCTAAGCCCAACGTGCACGGCGATCTGGTGAC
>Ga0137366_10002583_pt1 | contig 13868 bp, 14 predicted proteins | sample SagtaG_8_FD_104938 | JGI IMG/M metagenome (GOLD analysis project Ga0137366, IMG submission 104938) | Vadose zone soil microbial communities from Sagehorn Ranch, Mendocino, California, USA - Sage1_L_60_16 metaG | ecosystem: Environmental > Terrestrial > Soil > Vadose zone | place: USA... | reverse complement strand
GCTCAAATCTGCGCCGCGTATTTCCGTCTTCGATGTTTGTCGCCAGCTCAAACGTTTCCCCTGATTCCTTAGGTGCATTGATAAAACGCGAAAATGCACGCGACTTGCTCCACAGATATTTCGACCCGCGCCAGATAATATCTTTCAAACCGCTCGTGGACCAGTTTGCCACTGAGGTGAAAACCGCCGCACGCGAGGGCGCGCGACTGGTTTTCCAAAGATCCGTGACCACCGGTTGCCGGGTCGGCAACCATTTGAAACCATGCGTCGGGACGGGAAACACTTTTGTGCCGATGTTTTCACCAAATGTGAACAGCGCGCGATGCCGCCGCAGATACTCGATTGTCGATTTTACGCCATTGTCGATCTTGATTTGCTCAACGCCGGGATCGCTCTCGATGTAAAGGATTCGATCAGAAACGAGCAAGTCGTCATTGAATTCCTGCGTGCCGCAAATGTTCAGGATCGCGTCGGCCTCGCGATAGAGCCGCCGGATAGTTTTTAACGGCAAGCCGGCAGTTGGATTGCGTGGTAAATAGCGAGCGCAAAACCCCCAGCGATTTTTGAATCCAAAATCTCGCGCCACGCGGTCGAGAAGTTGTGCCGCGTAATTGAACTCATTGGTTACTTCAAACGTCTCCGGGTTGTACGGAAGCCGGGCCGAGTCTTCGACGTAAAAGACACCGTGACCGAGCCGTTGGAGCCCGACGATATAATGGACGTGCTGCCAGATCACGCCCGCGATCGGCATCGAACCCATGAAGCCCATAACGACAATTTTCTTTCTTTTCATTCTAACGAGGCGTGAATCGTGATCAGTCAATTGTGAATCGAGAATCCCGCTCCATTCACTGATCGCCAGTCACTATTCACAGTTGCCTGACCACAACCGCTGGGTTCCCAGCCACGACGGTATTTGCCTCAACAGACTTCGTTACTACTGATCCAGCAGCGACCACGGAGTTGTCGCCGATGGTGACGCCCTTCAAAATCACGGCGTTCATGCCAATCCAAACGTTGTCCGCTATTTTCACCGGGGCGGTTTTCAATTGCGGCCGCGGGGGGCGCTCTTTGAAAAACGGCGCAAGCGCTTGCGCGTCGATCAGGCGTTGCGCCGGTTCGAGGGGATGAAAATCCGAATCGGCGATTCCGACGTTCCACGAAATCAGGCAATATGAGCCGATGTCGATCTTTTCCTCCGCCATGATGAGTGCGCCGTTGAGCAGAGTGAAATCGCCGATCGTACATGTGCCATTCTCGCCGAGGGAAAACGAACAGCCGGCATAGCACGAAACGTGTTTGCCGATCACGACCGCGCGCGACTTTTTGTTGCGCAGTTTCCTGAAAATTTGGGCGCTCTCGCAATAAAATCCTTCGCCAAACTGGACGTTTGGCGGGATTGGGTCCGGCCACCAGTCGCCTTCCACATGTCGGTCTTCGCGGACGTTGCTCATATATTGTTAGGCAAGTTTGCAACTTGCCCGAGCAACTTGCAAAGTTGCGCCACGTTATGTCGGGAATTTTCCTGAACTGTAAAGTTTGGCGTAAATGCCGCCGCGCGCGATCAGATCCGGGCCGCGTCCTTTCTCGGCGATCCGTCCGTGTTCCAACACAATGATTTGATCGAGGCCATGAATCGTCGCCAGACGATGGGTTGCAATTAATGTGGTGCGGCCGCGCATCAATTCTTTGATCGTTTCCATAATTGCCGATTCCGTGGCTGGATCGAGCGCCGAGGTCGGCTCGTCGAGCAATAAAATCGGCGCGTTTTTCAGAAATGCGCGCGCGATGCCGATGCGCTGCCGTTGACCCACGCTCAGATGGCCGCCGCGTTCGCCGACCAGACTTGCATAGCCATTGGGCAACTGCCGAATGAAATCGTCGGCCTGCGCGCGACGCGCTGCCTGAATAATCTCTTCGTCCGTCGCATTTGGCCGACCGTAGGCGATGTTCTCGCGAACAGTGGTGGAAAAGAGCAGCGTGTCCTGTAAAACCAAGCTAATCTGCGCGCGCAGAGATTTTTTTGTGATTTTGCGCAGATTGCGCCCATCCAGCGCAATCGAACCGGAAGTTGGATCGTAAAAACGCGGAACCAGACTCATCAACGTGCTTTTCCCAGCGCCGGTTCCTCCAACAAGCCCGACGATTTGATTTGGTGAAATGTCAAGATCGAGATCGTGCAGGACCAGTCGATCTGGCGCATAACGAAAGGAAACATTTTCAAATTGTAGCGCGCCATTTGTTTCTGCGATTGGAATCGCCTCCGGCAAATCGATGACATCGTCCTGCCGATCCAAAACTTCGAAGCAACGTTTTGCACCGGCGGTGGCGCCTTCCATCGCCCAGGTCGTGTAGGTGAGCGATTCAAGCGGTTGATAGAGCATCAGCAAATAAGCGCTGAAGACTAGAAGCGAACCGAGGCTGAGCGTACCCGCGAGGACATGCAATGTTCCCACGTAATACATCGCTGCCGTGCCGATGACCATGAGTGTGCTGATCACCAGTGCGCTGTTCACATTTGTCAAAGTGAGCCGCAGGTTTGCCTGCAAGCTCTGGCGCGCTTGCTGATGAAATTGCCGGACTTCGAAGTCCTCGCGTCCAAAGGCATGCACCATCCGGATCGAGCTCAGGCCTTCCTGCGCCTGGGCAAGCACCGCGCTTTCCTGTTCCTGAATCGAGGTCGATTCGCGGCGAATCCGGTGGGCGAAGAAATAAATCGCGCCCACGATCAGCGGCACAATCGCCAGGGAAAGCAGCGTCAGTCTCCAGTCGAGTCTCACCATGACAACAAATGTGCCGAGGAGTGTGACTACAGATGCGAAGATGTTTGTGAAGCCCTTGTTGTAGATCGTCTGGAACGACTGCGAATCATAGGCGACGCGAAAACTGGAGTCAGTGGATCGTCGCGCATCGTGGTATTTGAGCGAGAGCGACTGCAGATATGCGTAGAGATCGGTGCGCAATTTGAGGAGCGCCTGCAGGCCGATTTTTACGAACAGGTAGTTCGTGATCCAATTAATGATTCCCCACGCGAACTGGATTACGACGAGGGCGAGACAGAGCAGGGGAACCAATGTGCGCCAATCGCCGCGTGCAGCGGGCGCGGCTCGCAGAAAATCGTCCACGATGATTTTGAACGGCCATGGCTTGAGCAGATTTAAGGCAATTCCGCAAAGCGAGAGAAATAAGCCGAGCATCGTTTGTCCCCAGAAAGGCTCGTAATAGCGAAGGACGCGCCGGTAGATCGACATGTGAATTTCGGATTGCGGATTTTAGATTTTCGACTGAACTACGACGGACCCATCACGGATCGCCGTCGAGAGATTCCTCGACATCGCTTGGATGACAACATGCATCATTTTCTTCAAATTTGGTTTGGCTGGGTGCTAAGCGGCGGTTACGTCGGCATTATCGTGTTGATGGCGATGGGAAGCACGCCATTACCCGTTCCGGCCGAAGCCGTGCTGCCGCCCGCGGCATTCCTGGCCGCGCAAGGCAGGCTCAATCCTGTTGGTGTGATCTTGGCGGGAACGCTCGGCGCATACCTTGGCGCTGCGTTAATGTATTGGATTTCCCGATGGATCGGGCGGCCACTGGTTCTGCAATTTGGCCGCTTCATCTTACTTACTCCGAACAAGCTCGAACACGCAGAGCACTGGCTCAATCGCTACGAAGCTGGCGGGGTCTTTTTTGCACGGGTGTTGCCAGTTGTGCGACATCTCATTTCCATTCCGGCCGGCATCGTTCGGATGAATTTTGTTGTCTTTAGTCTGGTCACCATTCTCGGCTCGGCGATTTCCTGCAGCATCCTCGCTTATCTGGGACATCGAGCATATTTGGTAGAACCCGAGCTTCTGACAAATCCCGAAGCGATGGTTCACTTTATCCGTGGTCAATCGCGCGGCATCTTACTTGTGGTTACGTTATTCGCCGCACTTTATATGCTGACGCTGCGATTAATGAAGCCACGCTCTGGTTCGCGCTCCTGAGTAGACTTTGCGGCATCCTGCCGCTGCCCGGCAGCCCTCGGCTGTTCGAAGATTGAACAAAAGTGTCGTTCGACTGTCACAACTAAAGTGCACAAGGATTGAATAACTGCACACGGCAGCATGGATGAGGTATTCACAATGAGCAGTGGCACCAGAGTTGCTCCTGGCAAAAAGGGGCACCACATGAAAAGGCATCGCCAAATTCTGAAGCCGCGCGCCAGGCTTTCACTTGGGGATTTGATCCTGGCAGTGAGTTCCTGCACCAGGAATAAGAAAGAAACAGTCGCAACGGTTGCAGACCTTTTCGCCAGCGGCAAGGTGCTGTTGCAAAATGACGGGCGCTTCATGCGTGCCCGCGTTTGCTGAGGCAAAGAGCGCCATCGGCTTTCAGTTCCACTGCGTTATCGCGCTGGCGCAACCACACGCGCCCCTTCATCTGCACGATTTCATTTTGGAAATTCTCGGCAGAGACTTTATCTTCGCGCGGTGATCGATCGTTATTCCCGGTCGGAGATGCGCAAAATCTGGTCGGATGAGCGCAAGTTTCAGATTTGGCTGGAGATTGAAGTGCTCGCCTGCGAGACGATGGCGGAGCTTGGCGAGATTCCAAAAGAGGACGCTGCGGAAATTCGGAAGCGAGCGCGGTTCTCCATTCCCGGAATCCTGGAGATCGAGAAGCGAACAAATCACGACGTCATCGCTTTTCTCGAAAACGTTGCTGAATCGGTGGGGCCAGCATCGCGCTGGATCCATCAGGGGCTAACTTCATCGGATATCCTGGACACGACCATCGCAGTGCAACTGACAGAGTCGTGCCAAGTTCTTTTGGACGATTTGAAATCTCTGCGGACGGCAATCGCGAAACAGGCGCGGCGGTTCAAAACGACCCCGATGATTGGCCGCAGTCACGGCGTGCACGCGGAGCCGATCACATTTGGATTAAAGCTGGCGCTCATGTTCGACGAATTCGGACGCGCGGAGGAACGTCTCACCCAGACGCGCGAGCGGATTCGCGTCGGCAAAATAAGCGGAGCAGTCGGCACGCATGCACATGTCGATCCAAAGATTGAGCGTGCGGTTTGCGAGAGGCTCGGATTAAAACCGGCGACGCTTACAACCCAGATCGTACAGCGCGATCGCCATGCGGAATTTATGACTACACTGGCCGTCATTGCCTCGAGTATCGACCGTTGGGCTACGGAATTTCGGCATCTCCAGCGTACCGAAGTGCTCGAAGTGGAAGAATTCTTTGGCGAAGGCCAGAAAGGCAGTTCCGCCATGCCGCATAAACGCAATCCGATCACGAGTGAGCGTTTGAGCGGTTTGGCGCGTGTCGTTCGCGGTAACGCGATTGTTGCGCTGGAGAACGTGGCTCTCTGGCACGAGCGCGACATTAGTCATTCGAGCGCCGAGCGTATCATTCTGCCGGACTCATGTATCCTACTCGATTACATGCTCGTGAAATTGCGAGACATCGTCGAAAAGTTGCAGGTCTATCCGGAGCGAATGGCGCAAAACCTCGCTGTGACGAAAGGTCTCTATTTCAGCCAGTCGATCTTGCTAGCGCTTACTCGCGCGGGCGCAGAGCGCAAAATCGCCTATGAAGCCGTGCAACGCGCTGCGATGCGAACCTGGAAAGGTGCAGGGACATTTGCCGAAAATGCAAAGCAGGAGCCAGAAATCACAACCTGGCTCTCCGATTCCGACATCGAACGTCTTTGCTCGCTCGACATTCATTTCAAACATATCGATGCTACATTCAGAGCGCTTGGCTTGGATTAACTTGGCTTCCAAAAGCTTGGTCTGCGCGCTCCTTGGCGCGCTCTGGCTCTCACTTGTCAGTTGTACGCAACACTATGATCAGAAGGAAGCGGAGCGCTATATTATTGAGAGCGAGCGGCAGTGGGCGGAATCAGTCGCCAGCGGCGACAGCAGCGACAGCAGTGTCGTCGAACGCATTCTTGCCGACGATTTTGTTGGCGTCGATCCCAAGGGGGGGCATGTATGGCAAGGCGAAAATGGTCTCCGAAACGCGTGACGCGCCAAAGTATTTCGCTTCGAACCACGTCAACGAAGTGAAAGTCAGATTTTACAGTGATACCGCGGTGGCTCAGGGAAATGAAAGTTGGGAGCGACACAACTGTGAGCGCGGACGCTTTGTTTGGACGGACACTTGGCTTTGGCGTCACGGGCGTTGGCAGATCGTGGCAGCCGAGGATTTAATCGCGCCGGAGTCCTCTCGGTAATCAGCGGTAGCTATTCGTATCGGAGCGCTTCGATCGGATCGAGATTGGCGGCGCGATAGGCCGGGTAGAGGCCGAAGCCAATGCCGATTGCAGAGCAGACGAGAAGACCGGCTATCGCCCAGCCGAATGGGAAGATAACATCCACTTTCAGCCAAATGGCGAGCAAATCGCCGCCGATAACTCCAAGAAGAATTCCAAGGATGCCGCCAGCCTCCGAGATGAAGACTGCTTCGGCGAGAAATTGCCGCAAAATGTCGCGACTGCGGGCGCCGATCGATTTACGCACTCCAATTTCCTTCGTCCGTTCGGTGACGCTCACCAGCATAATATTCATAATCCCGATTCCCGCAGCAAGGAGCGCGATAAAACTGACGACGAACGCGCCGATGCGGACGATGCCAGCGACCGATGTGAACGCGCTTTTGAGTGAATCGTTCGAATAAATCTCGAAATCGTTTTCCTGGTTGGCACGCAGCCCGCGCGCAATACGCATCGCACTGATGGCTTTGTCCAATGTCCGGTTGTAAGTCTCCGCGGAGAAGGCTTGCGTCGCGATGTTTACGGTCCGTTTCGCTTCGCCGTAATCCTCGAAGAATCGCGTGATCGGCATGATGCAGACATCGTCCTGACTTTGGCCGAAGGAGGTTCCTTTTTCCGCAAGCACACCAATGATCGTGTAAGTATGGCCGCTTACTCTAATGACCTTGCCGATCGGCATCTCGTGAGGGAACAAACGTTTCTCGATCATTTTTCCGACGACAATCACCCGGCGCGCAAGATCGACGTCTTCATCGTTTAAGTTGCGGCCGTAGCCGAGGGTGTAGGCGTTTGCCGTGAGAAAGCTCCGATTCGTCCCGACGACGGAAAGGCTCGGCGTCGTCTTGATGCCGTTGTAAACCGCCTGGGCCTTAAGATCACGGCCGAAACTCTTGAGACAAATCTCCCGCGCCTGCCCTTCCATTAACTGGTAATAGCGCATGGCCTCGCGATAAGTGATGTTGCGGCGGTTCTGATATTTTTTCTTCACGCTGCCGCCGGCTTCGACGTTTACCGGGTATTTGGCGAACTGAAAGATATTCGCGCCGAGAAAACTAATGCCGCTCTCGATCGACGATTGCAGCGCGCCGATCGCAGTCATTACCGAGATAACTGAGAAAACACCGATGGTGATGCCGATCATGGTCAGACCAGCGCGCAGCTTGTTCGCGCCAAGCGAGGCCAGTGCCATTTTTATGATTTCGCCGAATAACATGGTGAATCTATTTACCGCAGAGGACGCAGAGTTCGCGGAGGAGAATCATAAGCTGATCTCTTCAACAAGCCCGAGAACGCGTCGGCGTATCCCGTGCTTTAATAGCTCGACATTGAAGTTGATGAGCAATCCGATTTTCCAGCCACCGAGCTTCAAATAGCTTAGCAATTGGGCTTCATGAATCGGTAGCAGCGAATCAATTGCTTTGATCTCAACAAGAACCCGCCCATGAACGATAAGATCTGCGCGATATCCACACTCTAGTTTGACGCCTTTGTATTCGACTGGGATCGAAACTTGTCGCTCAAAGCGAAGACCGCGGATGCTTAACTCTTGGCATAAACACATTTCGTAAGTCGATTCCAGTAATCCAGGTCAAGCGCGCGGTGAACTTCAATCGCAGCGCCGATGATTGCATCGGTCAGTTCATTTAAATTTTTCACAGTCTCTGCGTCCTCTGCGTTCTCCGCGGTTGAATGTCTATTCATATCTGAGGGCGGCGACTGGATCGAGGCGCGACGCTGTCCAGGCTGGGGCAAAGCCCGAGAAGAGACCAGTCAGTATTGAGACGATCATGCTTATAACCACAAGCCCGAGTGAAAAATGAATTGGAAAAGATGGAAAAGCTTTGCCGATGCCAGAGCACATTAGATAAGCAAACGCGAGTCCGAGGAAGCCGCCCAGCAGGCACAGCGCCGTGGACTCGATAAGAAACTGAAGAAGAATGGTGCGTCTGCGTGCCCCGAGCGCCTTGCGTGTTCCGATTTCTCTCGTGCGCTCCTTCACGCTGACAAACGTGATGTTCATAATCCCAATTGCGCCTACGAAAAGGGAGAGGCCAGTGATGAAAAGCCCGGCAATCGCGATCGAGTTTTTGACTGGACCCAGCGTACTTTTGAGCGCCTGTTGTTCGTTGATGCTAAAATCGTCTTTTTTCTCCGGTGGCAGCCCACGGACACGCCGCATGATGCCGGTCAGCTCGTCTCTCGCTTCGGCCAACTTGGTTTTGTCCTTCACTTTCACGAGGATGTCCGAGTCGCTTTTGGCGCTGAAATATTTTTGAAACGCCGGCAACGGCATCACCACAATCGCATCCAGGCTGAATAGTCCGAGGAATGTCCCTTGCCGCGAGATCACGCCGATCACCTTGAACGGTTGCCCGTTAATCAAAACTGACTTGTCGATCGGGCTCTCGGAAGGAAACAGTGCGTCGGCCACGTCGTAGCCGATTACACAGACATTGGTGCCGCTGCGCGACTCCAGTTCGTTGAAAAAGCGGCCTTCTTTGAAATCGAACGTGGAAGTAATGAGGTAGTCGGACACGGTGCCTCTGATCAGAACGTTGCTTACTTCGTTATCTGCGTATTTCACATTGCGAATGAGACTGGAAGTCGGCACCGCCACGAGGAGATTTGAATTGGGGATTGCTGCGATCATGTGGTTGATTGGCTCCGCATATTCTGTCTTGATTTTTTTACGGTCGCGATAGTTCCACCAATCATCCACAGGCTTCCACGGCCATTGCTCGACGTAGAGCACGTCGTCGCCGAAGACGGCCATGCTTTTGTCGAACCCAATCTGGATTCCGGCGATGGCAGTGCCCATAAGCGTCACGGCGACAATCCCGATGATGACTCCGAGCGCGGTGAGCGTTGAGCGCGTTTTGTTCGAACGCATCTGTGCCACGGCAATCTTCCAGCTTTCGTTTAGCTCGTAGGCGAAACGTTTCACAACACGCTAGAAATCCGAATATCGAATTTCGAAATCCGAAACAAATATTCTGAAAATTCGAAATTCCGAAACTGCGCTGTTACTCGCATTTGCGGAGAATGGCGCCAAAGATATTCATTAACTCCTTCGCCTCGGCTGAGAGTTGCTGGCGTTGCCGTTCGAGGTTGCCATCGACATCAAGCAAGCGAAGCCAATAGCAAGTTTCCTTGGCTTCTCTGCGACAAATCTTAATCTTCATCACAAAATCCTTCCTTCCAATCGCTTCATTTGCTTCGATGTAGTTTGCGCCAATAGAACCTGAGGCACGGATGAATTGCTTTGCATCCTCGATATTGCCAATGGTTCGCGGCAATCTTTTGACAAACGAGCGACTTTGCTCAGCAAACACAGCGGTTCGCTCCTCCAGGTCATATGGCTTTGCGTTTTCGTCGTTAGAATTCACCGGTCGGTTTGGGATTTTTGATATTCGAATTTGTTTCGAATTTCGATATTCGGGTTTCGAATTTTCACATTTGAGCTGATGAGCATGTCGGTGTTAGCTCGACCCGACCGATTCGAATTCGGGAATTGCGGCGGCATGGTCGTCGCTTTCGATCAGTCCGTCACGCAAGTGGACCGTGCGCCGCGCATGGCGCGCGATATCGGCTTCGTGCGTGACGAGAATAATCGTGTGCCCGCGTTGATAGAGACTTTCGAAGAGCGCCATGATTTCTTCGCCGGTTTTGGAATCGAGGTTGCCGGTCGGTTCATCGGCCAGAATAATTGATGGATCGTTCACCAAAGCACGCGCAATCGCCACGCGCTGGCGCTGCCCGCCGGAGAGCTCGTTCGGCTTGTGATGCAATCGGTCCCCGAGTCCCACGTCCTGCAACACGCGTGCGGCGCGTTCCCTGCGCGTTTCCGGGTCGATTCCCGCGTAAACAAGCGGGAGCTCGACGTTCCGCAAGCTGTCCGCGCGCGGAAGAAGGTTAAACGTTTGAAAAACAAATCCGATCTCGCGGTTGCGAATGGCTGCCAGTTCATCATCGTTCATCACGGAAACGTCTCGGCCGTTGAATTCATAGCGGCCGGAAGTTGGCGTATCGAGACATCCAAGCATGTTCATCAATGTCGATTTGCCGCTGCCACTCGGACCCATGATGGCGATGTATTCATTGCTCCGAATTTGCAAGGACACGCCGCGCAGCGCGTGAACGATCTCTTCTCCCATCACATATTCCTTGGTGATGTTCTCAATGTCGATCATCACCGGACCGGCGGGGCGACTGTCATTGTAATTCATGGCGAGAGCATGACGCAGTGAACGGTGATCGGTGAACAGTGAGCGGTAAAACAGACGCGCAGATCACAGATCACTCGTCACTTCAGTGCTCCTTTGTCGATCTTCACTTTAGCGCCGTCTTTCAATTTCCGGCTGATCGCGCTGTAACTACCTGAGATCACTTCGTCACCCGGTTGAATGCCGCTCTTGATTTCCATGTAGGAATCGTCCGCGATGCCCGTCACGACTTTCACCAAGTGCGCCTTGTTGCCGTTTTTGACAAAAACGACCTTGGCGAGTTTTTCGCGTTCTTCTTTCTGTGCCTGTTTCTCCGTGCGCTCATTGCTGAACTCCGCGTTGTTGTCACCTTTGTCACGCGCCGCGATCTTTTGTTTTTGTTTTTCGATCTCCTCCGGACTCAGGTTGGTGTCGCCCGTGCGAATCGTGACGCTCTGCATTGGTACTGCGACTGCATCTTTGACCATGTTCGTTTCGACATCGGCGGTGCAACTCAGTCCCGGGCGCAACACCACATCGTGATCGTCGATGCGAATCTTCACCTCAAAATTTGTCACTTCCTCCTGTGTGCCGGCGCCGGTCGTTTTCCCGGTGTTTGCAATTTGCTGCACGACTCCTTTGAATTTGCGACCTGCGTACGCGTCGATTTTCACGCTAGCCTTATCGCCCAGCTTCACGTTGACGACATCGTTTTCGTTAACATCGACCACCGCCTGCATATGGCTTAGGTCGGCCACACGCATCACTTCGGTTCCAGCGAATTGATTGGTGGCAACAAGGCGTTCGCCGAGTTTGCTGTTCAAAACGGTGACCGTTCCGTCCATCGGCGAATAGATCGTTGTCTTGGACAGCTGATCACGCGCCTGACTCGAGCTGGCCTGTGCGCGTTCGATTTCATGCAGCGAGCTTTCGTAAGTATTCTTCGCCACATCGTAAGCTGCTTCCGCCGCGTTGTATTCCTGCTCTGAAATCAGCTTTTTACCGAACAAGTCTTCCGCTCGCTTAAAATCATGCTCGCTCTTCACCATTGTCGCTTTTTGCTGAAGATTGGTGGCCCTAGCGGCACTGATGGCCGCCTCTTGCTGCTCGAGCAGCGCTTTGTATGAATCCGGTTTGATCTTAACGAGCAGGTCTCCCTTTTTTACCTGCATGCCATCTTGGACTGGCAATTCGATGATTTCGCCAGCGACTTCCGGCGAGATTTTGACTTCGGTTTCCGGCTGTATCTTTCCAGTGGCGGAAACTGTCTGCAGAATTGTTCTGCGAACTGCTTTTTCAGTCGTGACGGGGATTGGCTTCTCGCGTTTGCTTGCAACGAATAGTCCAATAATCAGAAGCAAGACCGCGCCAGCCGCGCCGAAAATAATATTGCATTTGCGACGCAAACGCCGCTTTTTCGCGTCTTGGGCAAGTGGGGGAGTGGTCAAGGCTTGATGCATACGATGCTCACTGAGCCGGACGGAAACTATCTCACTTTAGACTTTCGCAAAACGCACCCGTTCACCGCCATCGACAATGAGATGCAGCGAAGATTGCGTTTGGATTCAGCAAAGTTTAGGCCGTGGTTCCCTAATCCGTTCTCGAATGCGCTGAATTGCCCACGTCGCGTGCTCTGCGATCAGTGGTTCCGGGTCCGCTGCGGCGCGTTCGAGCGCCGGAATGTCCGACGCGTTGCCTGCGTTACCCAACGCGACACACACATTGCGCAGAAAGCCGCGACGCTTGATTCGTTTGATCGGTGAATTTTTGAAAAATCCGCGGAACTCTGCGTCATTCAGTTGCAAATATTCCCGCAACGACATGCCGGTCGTCGATTGGCGTGCCGAAAAAGCTGTTTCGTGGGAAACCTGAGCGAAGCGGTTCCATGGACACACGTCCAGACAATCATCGCAACCGAAAATCCGATCTCCGATAAGCGGGCGAAGCTCCAGTGGAATGGAGCCTTTTAACTCGATCGTCAGATAAGAAATGCAGCGGCGCGCATCGAGTCGATGCGGAGCAGTGATTGCCCCTGTCGGGCACGCTTTGATGCAACGCTCACACGTTCCACAGCGGTCGGGAACTGGCCGATCCGGCGGCAATTCGAGCGTCGTCAAGATTTCCGCGAGAAAGAACCATGTCCCGAACCGTTCATCGATCAGCATGGTGTTTTTGCCGTGCCAGCCGATTCCGGCCTTAGCCGCGTGATCGCGTTCCAAGATCGGGCCAGTATCGACGTAACATTTCTGCTCTCCACCGAAACGACGAAGAAAATTATCCACCTTGTCCAGCTTCTCTCTGGTTACATCGTGGTAATCATCACCCCAAGCGTATCGAGCGATGCGTCCACGCTTTCCATCTTCTGTAGCGGCCCGCCTAAGGCGGATGTCGCCTGCTGGCACGTCACCCTGGAAATAATTCAGCGCCAAAACCACAATCGACTTAGCGCCAGGCAAAACCTTCTGCGGATCGCAACGCTTTTCTTCGCCGCGTTTCATGTAATTCATCTCGCCGTGTGCGTCCTGGCGCAACCACTTGCGAAATTCAGTTGCGTGCGCGGGAGGGTTGCAAACCGCTATGCGACACGAATCGAAACCAATCTGCCGCGCAAAGGACACGAGCTGCGCTTTCAATTCCGTTCTCGAAGTGTGAATCATTGCGCTGTAGCCGGGATCGATAATCCCAGCCCCGGGTTACGATCAAGTCTTCTGAGCTTACTCAAAATTGCCACAGCAACTTCTTCATCGGTGAGCACCGATGTATCGACGCGGAGATGTGCAATCTTCGCATAAAGTGGCAGCCGTGCCTGTAACATTTGTGCAAACGCTTCTCTTGGATTGTCGCCTTCCAGCAATGGTCGATTCGCCGCTCGTGAAGCGCGTTCGAAAAGCGTTTTTTCGTTGGCGTCGATCCATATCAGTATCCCAAGGCGCTTCAAACGATCGACATTCTCTTCGCGCAGTACGATTCCGCCACCCGTAACGATGATCGCCTGTGTCGCGGGTGCCAGTCCACGAAGTGCTTGAGTCTCCGCTTCACGGAAACGCTGCTCCCCATATTTGAAAAAGATTTCCGGGATCGAAATTCCGAATTTCGAAGCAACAATGTCGTCCGTATCGAGCAAGGCAAGCCTTGTCCGCCGGTGCAGGCAACGCCCAACGGAGGATTTCCCTGCGCCCATCATCCCGATGAGGACGATCGATTTGCGGCGACTGTTCACTGGCCAAATATCTCATTAAGACGCAGCTTCAGCCAGCTGTGTGCTTGGCGTTTCACAGAAACGCCCTACAATTTGCCCATGCCTGAATCGAAGCCTTTGGTTGCCGTCATCATGGGTAGCAAATCGGACTGGGAAACGATGCGACATGCCGCGGAAACGCTTGATGATCTTG
>Ga0137366_10002577_pt1 | contig 13885 bp, 7 predicted proteins | sample SagtaG_8_FD_104938 | JGI IMG/M metagenome (GOLD analysis project Ga0137366, IMG submission 104938) | Vadose zone soil microbial communities from Sagehorn Ranch, Mendocino, California, USA - Sage1_L_60_16 metaG | ecosystem: Environmental > Terrestrial > Soil > Vadose zone | place: USA: California... | reverse complement strand
TTGCAGGCATAGGGAAATATGATTTTGCAAGTGTTGCCCTTCCAATGGCAAATAATAAACGAACTATTGGCATTTCTGCCTTGCGGTTTGCAGTAGACGATATCATGAACACTTTGTTCCTGGTTGAACCCGATGGCTCAATAAATTATAACAACATCCAGGCTTTTTCGTCGGCTGATTATGCTTTTATTTTTTCATTTGCTCAAAAGTTGAAAGAGACTGAAAACAAACATATCCAGTTTGGACTGAATGCCAAAGTTATTCATCGCAGTGTGGGAAAATTTGCAAAGGCCTGGGGTTTTGGTCTTGATGGAGGATTACAAATATTTACGGGCAAGTGGAAATTTGGAATTGTTGGAAGAGATGTTACAACAACCTTCAATTCCTGGTCATTTAGTTTTACTGATAAAGAAAAAGAAGCCTTATATCTAACCAAAAATGATATTCCTGTAAAATCAACTGAATTAACAGCTCCCCGGTTGATACTTGGGGCAGCGAGAGACTTTAAACTAAGTAAAAAACTAAGCCTGCTTGCCGAAGCAAATTTTGATCTGACTTTTGATGGAAAACGAAATACAATCATTAGTGCCGATCCTGTTAGTGTGGATCCAAAATTTGGATTAGAGCTAAACATTCATAATATATTTTATCTGCGGGGTGGCATTAATAATTTTCAGAAAGCACTAGCCGATGGTGACACTTTGAATCAGAAAAAAGTGTGGATATACCAGCCGAGCGTTGGAGCTGGTTTTCGAATACAAAGTGTTACAATAGATTATGCGTTTGCCAACCTGGCTAATCAATCAAACCCATTATTTACACATGTGTTTTCTTTAAAGCTTGATTTGATAAACGATAAAAGCAAAAAGAAGAAATAACCTGTACCTTATAAACCCTGGTCCATGAAAAAAATTTTACTCCCTTTATTAGTATGCTTCGGCTTCATTGCAAAAGCCCAGGTATACAATAATGAATGGATAAACTATAGTCAAACGTATTATAAATTCAGAGTTGGTATCACCGGCCTGTACCGAATTTCCCAGTCAACATTGAATTCAATCGGGATCGGCAATACTCCGGCAGAAAATTTTCAATTATGGAGAAATGGCCAGGAAATTCCTTTATACACTTCTGTTCCGGCTGGACTACTAGGCGGTAGCGACTATATTGAATTCTGGGGCGAAATGAATGATGGTAAAGCGGATAAACAATTGTATACCGATCCCGATTACCAGTTGAATGATCATTGGAGCCTGCAAACAGACACGGCCTCTTATTTTTTAACCATCAATTCTTCTGGTGCTAATAAAAGATTGGTCAATACAACTAATGATATTGCAGGCAACACGCTATCTCCCGAATCTTATTTCATGTACACCCTTGGTAATTATTTTAAGAACAGGCTCAATGTTGGTAATGCCGCTATCGTTCAAACTTCCTATGTTTACTCATCAGCTTATGATAAAGGAGAGGGATGGACATCAGGGGATATTCAGGCAACTGGCACATTGAATTTTTCATACACTAATCTCCATGTCTATAGCTCGGGACCACAACCGACTTTTAGTATTAACGCTGCGGGCAACGCAATTAATGCCAGATCATTCAGGGTCAATATAAATAATACCCAAGTGGCCCAGCAAACCATGGATTACTTTGAGTATTCAAAGTCTCAAAACTCTTTTCCTCTTTCAGTGATATCGTCAAGTAATGCTTCTGTAAGTATTATTAATGACTGTCTTGTTGGTGGCGACCGAATGGTTGTTGCCCAGTACGAGATGAATTATCCGAGGCAATTTGATTTTGACAACCTTAAAAATTTTGCATTTGAATTGCCTGCTAATTCAAATGGCAATTATCTTGAAATAACGAATTTTAATTATGGATCGGTTGCTCCCGTGTTGTATGATATTACCAACGGCAAGGCTTATGTGGCAGACATTTCCGATCCTTCACTAATAAAGATTGCTCTTCAACCTTCAATTACCAACAGGAAACTTATTTTAGTTAGTGAGGACAACTCGAATATCAATACCGTTGCATCTTTTCAAACGCGCAACTTTGTTAATTATGGCTTAGCGGCTAACCAGGGTGATTACCTTATTATTTCGAACCAGGTACTATATAATGGATCCAATGGCTCCACTCCTGTCGATGACTACAAAACTTACCGCAGTTCGCCTGCCGGTGGTGGCTATAATGCCAAAGTTTATGATATCGATCAGTTAATAGACCAGTTTGCATTTGGAATAAAAAAGCACCCATCGTCTATCAAGAATTTTATTCAGTACACGGTCAATAATTATGCTGCTCATCCAAAACTTGCTTTCCTGATTGGTAAGGGAGTTCATTATGTTGATTACAGAAGTTATGAAAGTAATCCTGACCCAACCACAAAAAGTGATCTTGAAAAACTTAATCTTGTCCCAACATTTGGCTACCCTGCTTCTGATAATTTACTTAGCTGCTTCCAGGGAAATAATATCCCGGTAGTTCCTGTAGGCCGACTCTCAGTTATCAATGCTGACGAGATAACAATATATCTCAAAAAAGTAAAGGAGTATGAGTCAGCACAGGCCACATACTCTCCAAATATAGCTGATAAGGCATGGATGAAAAACGTAGTTCATGTTGTTGGGGCTGATGATGAATCGCTGCAGGCAATACTTGGACAGCTAATGAATAATTATAAAAGTATTATTTCAGACACCTTATTTGGCGGTAATGTGAATACTTTCACCAAAACCTCTGCCGATATCGCAATACAAATAAAAAGTGAACAACTAAAAGCATTGTTCCAGGAAGGTCTGAGCCTGATAACTTATTTTGGTCACTCGTCGTCATCAACATTGGACTTTAACCTGGATGATCCTACAAACTATAATAACCCGGGAAAGTATCCAATATTTATAGCTTTAGGTTGTAACGCCGGAAATTTGTATGGATTTAATCAAACGAGACTTTACACAACGGAAACTATTTCTGATAAATTTGTCCTTGCGCCTGATAGGGGTTCAGTTGCTTTTTTAGCTACAACAAGTCTGGGGATAGTTCAATATCTTGATATTTTTAATTCGAATAATTACAAAGCATTGACTTTTTCAAAGTATGGGCACACAATAGGTGAGATCGTACAGGAAGCAATCAGGGCTAGTTTTGACGTTACGACTCAATTTGATTTTTATGCCCGTGTCCATTGTGAGCAAGTATCTCTGAATGGTGACCCGGCTTTAAAATATAATTCCCAGCCTAAGCCGGATTATGTAATTGAAGAGCCTTTAGTGAAAATTTCACCTGTATCTATTTCTGTTGCTGACGCCAGTTTCAAAATAGATGCGAAAATGATGAATATGGGGAAGGCGGTCGATAGTAATATCGTAGTTGAAATAAAGCGAACATACCCTAACAATACAACAGAAATAATCAGAAGGGATACAATTCCCGGCATTCGGTATATTGATTCCATCTCAGTAGATGTGCCCATCGTCGCCAACAGAGATAAAGGGCTGAACAAAATAACAATAACCATAGATGCAGATAATAAAGTGGACGAATTATACGAAACAAATAATTCAGTTACAAAGGATGTGTTTATTTATGACAATGCGGCAACCCCCGTATATCCCTACAATTTTGCAATTGTCGCTCAACAAAATATTAAATTAATTGCATCCACGGCTAATCCATTTGCCGCCGCAACACAATATAATATTGAACTGGACACTACAGAACTTTTTAATTCTCCTTCAAAGATTGTAAAGACTATGAATTCAATTGGAGGAGTCTTAGAATTTACACCCGGGATAACATTTACTGATAGCACCGTTTATTATTGGAGGGTAGCACCCATTCCCACAAGCGGAGAACCAAATTGGGCCACGGCTTCATTTATTTACCTGGCAAATAGTGAGGAAGGGTTTAATCAATCTCATTTCTTTCAGCACAAAAAATCCATGACTGACAGATTAAATCTTGATTCTACATCCCGAAATTGGATCTATGATTCTCTTGCCCATAATTTCTTTGTAAAGAACGGTGTTTTTTTAACGGCTACAACTGCTGCAGGGGATATCATAGTAAATCTGGACGGATTAACTGTTATAAAGAGTGCTTGTGTAGGGTTTTCATTGATCTTTAATTTAGTTGATCCATTTAAATTTCAGCCACGCCTTAACCTTAACGGAGCTTACGGCAGTGCACTTCCGTGTGGAGTAACGAGACAGTATAATTATGAATTTTCTTACATGACGGCAGCATCGAGAAAAAAGAGCATGGACTTTATGGATTCTATTCCAAACGGATATTTTGTCGTCGTGCGGAATATCTTGAACAACACGCAAACAACCGGATTTATCAATGACTGGAAAAACGATACGACCTTATATGGCCCTGGAAATTCGCTGTATCATAAACTTAAAAGTGTAGGGTTTGATCTGATTGATTCTTTCACTTCAGCGAGAGCTTTTGCGTACATCTATCAAAAGAACAATAACAATTTTCAACCTGTGGGAATTATTTCCAAGGGTAATTATGATATTATCACACTTTCGAAGAATGTCAATACACCGGATACTCTCGGCTATATAACCTCGCCTTTATTTGGCCCGGCCAAGGCCTGGAAGGAGATACATTGGAGGGGTAATTCACAGGATACAACGGCAGGTGATAACCCAACAGTAGATGTATATGGGATTGACAAAAGTGGCAATGAAACACTTGTTTACAGTGACCTGAATCAATCTTCACAGGATTTTGATATTTCCGGTATTTCGGCGGATAATTATCCTTATATCAGGCTGAAGATGCGGAATATTGATTCAGTTAATTTCACTCCGTATCAATTACAATACTGGCGGATAAATTATGTACCGGTTCCTGAAGGCGCTATTGCTCCCAATATATCTTTCCAAATGCGTGACACCGTTGAGGTGGGTGAGCCTCTTAATTTCAATATTGCCTTCAAAAATGTAAGCAAAGCTTCGTTCGATAGCCTGAAAGTGAAAATGATAGTTACTGATAAAAACAATGTACCGAATATAATCCCAATTCCAAGACAAAAACCACTGGTGCCTGATAGTATTTTGACTATAAGCACAACTATTGATACCCGCCATCTTGCCGGCCTAAATAATTTGTATGTAGATGTAAATCCCGATTTCGATCAGCCGGAGCAATATTTGTTTAACAATTTTATTTATAAAAGCTTTTACGTGAGACCCGATAGTTTGAATCCTTTACTGGATGTAACTTTTGATGGTGAGCATATTCTTAATCATGATATCGTATCGTCAAAGCCTCACATTTTAGTAAAACTTAAGGATGAAGCAAAATGGATGGTGTTAACCGATACTTCCTTGCTGACGCTAAAGGTTAGATTCCCGGATGGTAGTTTGCATCCTTATTATTTCAGTAGTGATACTTTGCGATTTACACCTGCCGCAACAGCACCCAGTACGAATAATACCGCAACAATAGACTTCCTGCCAAATTTTCTCTCTGATGGCGAGTATGAATTGATCGTGACCGGTAAGGATATGAGCAATAATCAGGCAGGCAGTATTGAATACCGGGTAGATTTCCAGGTAATAAACAAACCAATGATCTCTAACATGCTTAACTATCCCAATCCATTTACGACTTCTACGGCATTTGTATTTACCTTGACGGGTAGTGTGGTTCCGCAAAATATAAAAATTGAGATCATGACCATTACGGGTAAAATAGTAAGAGAAATTACCAAGGATGAATTGGGACCGCTGCATATTGGAAGAAATATCACGGAATTTAAATGGGATGGTACTGACCAATATGGCGACAAACTGGCCAACGGCATTTATTTGTATCGTGTAGTCACCAATCTCAATGGCAAATCACTTGATAAATACAAAGCGGCTGACGATAACACAGATAAATATTTTAATAAGGGATATGGCAAAATGTATTTGATGAGATAATCTCCATTGGTTAAAAAATAACCCATCTCAACCGCGTGTTGATAAAAGGGTGTTTTTGGACAGATATTGCAATAAAATATCTTTCAAAAAAACTCAATTATCTTCATTTTTATATTGATCTTACTTCAATTTATAAAGCCTGAAAAAAAATAATGGTAAAAAAATCGGTGAAACTTGAAGGATTAAATGCTTTAAGATTTTTTGCCTTTTTCTGGATATTTTGTTCTCACATATTTCCCAAAACAACAGCATCTCATAATTTGCTAATCCAATTTTTAGTTCGTTTAAATTATTTCGGTTTTTGGGGTGTTGATTTGTTTTTTGTTCTATCAAGTTTCTTACTCACCTACCTTGGGCTGGCGGAAAAAGCTGCGACCCATAATTTTTCAATTAAAAATTTTTTAATAAGGCGCTCATTGCGGATATTTCCCCTGTATTATTTAATTATTGCAACAAGTTTTTTGATACTTCCGGTGATCGGTCGCCTTTTGTCAAATGATATTTCATTACCTACAAATTATTGGTTGTATTTATTTTTCTTGTCAAATTATGAGCACAGTAATAGCATTTTTGCATTAAAGTTTTTATGGTCAATTGCCGTCGAAGAGCAATTTTACTGGAGTTGGGCGTTCTTACTTCTCATTTTCCAAAAAAAATTCGGTTGGGTGGCTGTCATTTTATTAGCAGCCTATTGTTTGATATTTTTTGTCCTGTATCCTGCCGGAATAAAGATTCCCGATAATACGATTTTATATCTAGCCAATTTTTCTTTAGGAAGTTTTTTCGCAATTTTATTTTTTAATTTCAGAAAGTATGCAGAATCAGTGTCTCTCTCAATGACCATTTTTTTTGTTTTCGGATTAGGATATTTCTTTATTCCTGCAGGAAATCACTATCTGGATCAATTGTTCAGGTCGGCTTTTTTTGCTTCACTTTTAATTTTTTGTATTGCCATTTGCGAAATCAGATTTATAAAAAACAGTATAATGTATAAGATGTTAGACGATTTGGGTACTTATACTTATGGTTTGTATGTTTATAGCGGGTTTGCGATAACATTTGTTGGTTATGTCTTTATTCGCAACTCCCTTCTTGCAAATCCATTCATTATTTTCCTTTTAGACCTTACCATTGTTATGGTTGCAGCAATAACAAGTTATAAATTGTACGAAATAAGATTTTTAAAGTATAGCCAAAGATTTAAGTGGAAAGCAGCCTTGTAAGATAATATATGAGTGAAATAACTGGAAATTTGCCACGCAATCATTGCATGTAAACATTAATATGATATTGCCTGATGAAATTTTCGAAAAGACTGCTCTTTGCAATAACTATACTATTTATTATTGCTAATGTTTTCGTTTTTATTAAGCGGAACAAGGGATTTGAATACGTTAGATATTCGGATACAGATAAGTTATACCCTGCTGATCCTGATAATTCTTTTTTGAAGAAATGGAACAGATATAACGAAAAATTTAGTAAGACAGAACTGCTACAAGGATTATCAGTTTTAAATGAGAATATTGGAATAGATACAATCTCAAATGAAGAAGATAGGGCCATATCCATAGCCGGCTGGTTACATACGTCTTTTTACGGGCAATTAGGAAATCCCGATAATTCACTTTCCAATCTTAATCCGATTCAACAATACAGATACCTGCAAATTCATAAAGAAAAACAATTATGGTGTGGTCATTACCAGGCTATGTTTGGTTTTTTCTGTACTGCCGCAGGGTTACAGAACAGGTATATAGAAATTACTCCAAAAAAAGAAAGCACTGATGACAGTTATCATGAAATAAATGAAGTGTACCTGCCCAGAATAAAGAAATGGATGATGGTAGATGCCACAAGAAATTTTTTATCAATTAAAAAAGAAGGCCAGGTTTTTTCGGCATCAGGTTATTTCGATTACATGTTAAATAAACAAATTAGTCCTATTTTCATTACCGCTGTAGACAGCCATTCAGTTCTTATTCAGCAAAAGCGGGCAGGGGAACTTTTCGAAGACAAATATTTTAATGACAATCATGCTTTGCGATATTATCTTAGCATGGATCTTTCCAGGGTATATGGTATAGGGTCCAAAATTAAAAGATATGTTTTTGGAGAATCCTGGTATGAAATGTATGATCCGAAAAATCATCATTCCAACTATCTATTTCGGATCAGGCAGTTTCTTTTTTTCGGTCTGATTGCAGAATTTTTGCTACTTGTATTGTCTACTATAAGAAATAAAAGATTACGAAAAATATAAGTATCGTCTAATTTTTTTAATCAACTTTAAAAAGTGTTTTTTCCAGCCTGGGAAAACAGGTAATATAAAAAACTCTTACTTCACTATCAATACATCAGCGAAGTTTATGATCGGGAATAGTATTACTAGTAAACCGTTGTTGACAATTTGTATACCGGTTTTCAATTATGATGTTTTTAAATTGGTAGATCGTCTTAATAAAGAAATATTAGCAAAAACTCTTAATGCTGAGATAATCTTAATTGATGATAACTCAGATGATGGTTTTAATCAAATTAATTCAGAGTTAAAATTTGAATCTGCGCATATTATCTGGTTGAGGCAAAATATTGGCAGGGCAGCAATAAGAAATTTATTTTTAGAATATGCAAGTTCTGATTACCTGCTCTTTCTGGACTGCGATTCAGAAATTTTTAATAATTTTTTTCTTGAGAATTATACGAATGAGATCAAAAAGGGATATGACGTTGTATGTGGAGGCAGAATTTACCCTGAACAAGAACCGCCGGGGAACAGGTTACTGCATTGGAGGTATGGTGTGAAAAGAGAAAGTAAAAACTTTAAGATAAGAAATAAACAACCCTATTACTCTTTTATGACCAATAATTTTTTAATAAGGAGAAATATTTTTCAGAATATTCGGTTTAACGAAAATATCCGCAGTTATGGACATGAGGACACATTATTTGGCTATGAGTTGTATAAATCTAGGGTCGGGGTTCATCATATTGATAATGCTGTTATGCATGGTTATATTGAAACGAATAAAGAATTTTTAGCAAAGAGCAGGTCAAGCATTCTTAATCTTATTCAAATTTTGCACATAATAGGCTATGAAAAAGATTTTATTGAAAGTGTTACACTCCTCCGGGTTTATTTCAGGCTTGAAAAAATAAAACTGGACCGCTTGTTTTATTTAATTTCTACGCCTTTCATCAAATTAATTACCCGTTTACTGCAACATAATATTGTAAGATTATGGATGTTTGATTTATTAAAATTATGCTTATTCGTAAACTTTTACAAGAACAAGAAGACGAGGTTTAAGTAATTTTGTTTTCTCTTTTGTTTTAGAATGACAGGGATTGGTATCAGTATAGCAACGAGTTCTCATCTGCAAAAAAACAGTGAAAAAAATGAATCAGCAAATCTCGTACGGAGATCAAGATGAGATTCATTCCGCTATTATGCTGAAAGATGAATAGATGAAACTATCGGGATGGCAATGAAGGGGAAAAAGATTTAGCCGTCGTTCTTATTTTTTCATATACGCACACCGAAAGGAAACTTAAGGTAATAAGATGAAGTAAGAGAGCAGAAATCCAAATACCTGATTTTTTATACACAAAATCTATTGTTCCCTTTCCTGCGGGTATAACAATAGTAAGTCCCGGTTTATCCTGGTTAATGAAGCCCGTTAATTTATTATTATAATAGGTCTTCCAGCCTGGAAAATAATTTTGCATAGCTGTTACTGTTGTAGATTCTTTTATATCTACTTCTACACGGATATGGGTTGGTCTCTGCATAATAAGGCGGGCCGCATTTTTTTTACTCAAAGAATCACGATCTAAAAAAACTAACGGATAGTTAAATGCCTGTTTGCTCACTATACTATCATCTGCATAAGCGGCGAAATTTTTTAATAATAACGGTCCCCTGTATGATTTATTAGCCGAAACTTTTTTATTGAAAATATTTACATTAGGCCAGTTGTTTAACTTTTCATCTGTATAAATAGCCATTGCCTGATTTACTTTTTCATGTTGAACCGGAAAACCTTTCTCAGAATGAAGAGTGGCATTTACCTGTGGTAATGAATAACTACTGACTACAAAATAGGGAGTACAAATAAGAGTATTGACAACGAGGTCTGAAATAAAAAACATTTTAGCGAGGCGATAGTGTTTTTGTAAAACACTATAAAAAATCAGACAAGTAAAAATCAATTGAACGAGTGCACTGATAAATATAGATTGAGAATACGTAATATTTTTTATGGAGTTAAAAACAGGTGTGAAAGAAAAAGATTTTGCAGCGGTAAAATGCATCAGCGAAATAAGCAGGTATAGCAATATTAGAAATAGAAAACAAAACTTCAGCGTCCGGGCATAAGGTCCATCTCTTAAGTTGAAAATATTTTGACAGGATAAATTTTGAAAGACTATGCCCAAATAAATGACAAGAAATAATATAAAGTAGAAACGGAAAATACTGGGATTACGGAAATATGAAAAGCCTGGTAAAATATTTAATGCATTTCTTATGGGTAATAAAGAACCAAATGAAATCAACAAAAAGAAAATGGCGGTGAATAAAACGATAAGAGCTGATCGTTTCTTTTCTTTTATCATTTGAGAAATTGCTGCGGGTAAAGTTAATAGCACAAATAAGCCGGCATATGTATTCAGCATAGTTCCTTCTGTGTTTGGAAATCTCATTTTTACAGAAGAAAATGGAAGCAGCAGTGTGCTTAGTCCATAAGGATGAAGGTAATTGGAATTAAAAAATCTCTCTTTGCCTGATATAGGGGCTCCTCTCCCTATGTTTCTTAGTAATTCAAGGGTTGAAAGGAAGCATGGCAGGCATAGCAAAATTGTCATACTCGCCGCAAGAAGAATATATTTTGACAGTACTATTTTTCTCCGCCCCCCTGATTTTGTATTTAATAAATAAATAACAATGAAAATGAAAAGGCAATAAGTTGTAATAATATTAAGCGCAGCATATACACTGGTGAACATTATAAAATATAATATGGCAAATGACAAGGCATGTTTGAAAGAAGGTTGCCGCAACAATCGTAATAACGAACTTAATACAATGGGAATAAAAGCGGCGGCAGTTATATACAACATCCATTGCCCGGAGCCAACCATAAAACCGGAAAGCATATAACAACAAGAAAGCATGACAGCAATCGTTTCATCTTTTAAAAAATATTTTTTCAATAGATGAAACATGCCCAGACCTGACAGTAGCACAAAAAACATAAACTCGATATGCAAACTGAAAATATCATAATTAAAAAAGGAGCAAAACAACATTTGCGGCGTACTGTATATACCCCAGGTCAGGTTGCTTTGTAAAGGGAAGCCCATTGCCCATGTATTAAACCAATAAGGGATTTCGCCATTATGAATACATTGGCTCATGAAATGATTGATAGGATATTCCAGTGCCACCACATCATTCTTTAATGATCGTATCATAAAGCTCACCGGCGCAAAAGCCAGTAATCCCGCGCAAGCAATTAAAAAATAAGGATGAAATAATCTCAATGAAGAAGATGGAGAATGTGAATTCAAAACAATCAGTTTAGGTTTTGTATCTGGTTTTCCACGATGCATTCATAAGCGGATCATAAATAAAAGAAGGTAATGCTTTTAAGAGCCAATATACTAACCGCCATCTTCTTGTGATAAATGCCCTCCTTCTTTTTCTGTCAATCGCTCCTATACATTGTCTTGCTGCTTTATCAACTGAAGCTATCCAGAACATCCGATCGCCTTTTCCCATGGCTGTTTTGATATAGCCCGGCATTAATTCTGTTACTGCAATATCAGCCTTTTGATGTTTTATATTCAATCGCAATCCTTCGAGGTAATTTGATTGGAAAGCTTTGCTTGCATTGTAAGCAGGAGCTACTTTATTGCCCCGGGCACCAGCTATAGAAGTGGCTACTGCAATCTGGCCCTTTCCTTTTTTTAGAAAATAATGATAAGCCGTTGTAAGCACCCGGAGGTATCCTTTTACATTAACGTCAATGGTATTTAATTCAATGACCGGCTCCAGGTTCTTATTAAATTCACCAATTGATGCAGTGAGAATTAAGATATCCACTCCATCTATGACATTGATCACATCAATAATCTTTTGATCAATAGAATCATCACTAATGTCAGCCGCACAGATTTGAATGCCTGGAAATTGCTGCTGCAATTTCACTAATAAATTTTCCCGGCGAGCTATCACACCAACCTTATCGCCTCTTGCGGCATAGAGTTCAACTAACTTTTTGCCAAGACCGGAGCTGCCCCCGACTATCAGGATTTTTTTTGGTATCATGATTTTGACAGCAGTTATTTTTTGAAGATTTGCCTGTAGCTTTTTTTCCTTTCATGTTCCCACCAATAATAGCCAAGCAATTTACCTGTTGTGAATTTACCAAAATAACGTTCAAAGGACCGGTAAAGGGCAATATCATATTTGCGGTGAAAATTGATCCAACAGGCATTACAATTTTGGGAGTAATGCTTTTGCTGTTTGCGGGTCTGTTCTGCATTTATTATTTCATCCAATGTGTTGGTAAATACATTGCCAATAAGTACATCGAGATTTTGACAAATAGGAATATCGCCGTTCGGCAATACTACGACACTGTCTAAAATACTATTGCAGGATAACTTTACCCCACCTCTTCGCCATTCATCATACAGCACAAGAAAATCATAGTTTTCGGGGAACTCTTTAAGAAGGGAAGGAAGATTTTCTTTTATGTTTAATAATTTCTTTTCAGAGCTGGCAACTGCATTGAGTGTGACTTCAGTTTTTGGCTTGGCGAGTATCATTTTTTTTGCTTCCGAAAAAGAACGGATTTCCGGAGATTTCAACGACCCAATATCATAGTTGTGTGCGTCTTCAATCGTGTCAAAAAAAGAGATGTCATTATAAACGCCAATACGAAGATCAGTATGATATTTTTTGCAGACATCAATTACATGTTCAAGATCTTTAAAATCATTGTAAGGGGATAAGGTAAACATTAAACTTATCGGAACTTCGTTATTTAATTTTTCGATTACTTTAATGATACCATCATAGCCATCTTTGCCCCGCATATACAAATAGGAATCTTTATCCCCATCTAAAGAAATGAATAATCGTCGCGGTGGATGTTTTTTTACTGCTTTGATCGCAAGATCTGGTTGGAGCGCATTAGTAAGGACATCAAAATTCGGATGATTTTTTTCGAACCAACCCATTATTTCAATAGCATCAGGATGAAGCAAATATTCCCCGCCCGCCAGGCAAACAGTAGTGTTTCTGGTAACAGCTTTACTATTCATTATCTCTTTTATTTTTTCAAAAGGGAGATAATTAACCGGCCTTTTGGTCCATATGAGGCAGTGTTTGCAAGCAGAATCGCAAAGATCAGTTCCAAAGATTGCAAGAGTAGAAAGTCTCTTTTTTTTGGTAAAAATTTTATTGTAGAAAAAATTAAAGGCCCGGTTGTAATAGTCGTTTTTTTTGTACATGAATGTTTTGTAGGGTTAACAGCAAAAATACTTTAAATCCATTGGTTCTTCCCGAAAATTCAATCGTATCTTTTTTTAAGTTTTAAAAATGGCTTTTCAAAAAAATGATAACTAAGAACACTTATGAAAATAGCTATAATAGTGACTATAATGGCACTGGTAGTTTCAAAGTATCGCTGGGAAAGATTTATATTTTTGCTTGTTACACTTACAAATAGAGGAAAAAGAAGAATGTAAACGGGCCAATGATATACATATAAACCATAAGATATTTTGCCAAAAAACTTGAGAGGACGATTGTTTAAAAGAAATTGTATCAGTTTTGATTCGCCTGTTACGGCCTCATGAATGAGAATACCAAATAAAACTGCAAACGTTGTGTAACCTGCGAAGGCGAGATAGGGAAGGGT
>Ga0137366_10002562_pt1 | contig 13921 bp, 13 predicted proteins | sample SagtaG_8_FD_104938 | JGI IMG/M metagenome (GOLD analysis project Ga0137366, IMG submission 104938) | Vadose zone soil microbial communities from Sagehorn Ranch, Mendocino, California, USA - Sage1_L_60_16 metaG | ecosystem: Environmental > Terrestrial > Soil > Vadose zone | place: USA... | reverse complement strand
GGCAATCTGTCATGGACCATGGACACTGATCGAGGGCGACGTGCTGAAGGGCAGGAGAGTCACATCCTGGCCGTCGTTAAAGACCGATCTGGAAAATGCCGGATCGACGTGGGTTGACCGGGAGGTAGTGGTTGACGAAGGACTGGTAACGAGCCGCAAGCCTGAAGACATACCGGCATTCAACCAGAAGATGATACAGGAGTTTTCCGCAGGCCGACATGTGAAACAAAGGGCAGCTTAGGCCTATGGGTAGATAGAATGAGAAAGAGCGCCACTTAACGGTGGCCCTTTTTCTTTTGCTGAGGCACCAAACCTTGTGGCATTCGCATGAGAGTTCTTCCTGACGTTTTCCGAGTCTTGACAACAATATTCCAGTGTCGGCACCGAATGGTGGTCCATGTTTGCTGCATGTTTCCCAATCATTGCTTTCAGTCTTTAAATCTTTTCCGATAATCCAAGTAACTTTTCGCCACGCGATAAGTTATATATAAGAGGTGAATCGTTACGTACGCGCTTAGGACTATTACTCTTGAACCTTTAAGCGTTAAACTTCGTATGCTCCGAAGGATGTTTCTAGTGTGGTGAACGTCACTTTTGCGACATCATTTGCCGTTTCGACGCAAGACCTGCACACGGAAGTTTCGCTAGCATAAACATCAAACTCGTTCGGACTCATTAACTCGATCTATCACGCGAGGAAGCGTCATGAAATTCAGCAAGCTGATTCTTAAGAACATCCTGCGTAATAAGCGACGTACGTTGCTTACCATCTCCAGTCTGGTTGTCTCTCTGTTTCTAATTATTACATTGGCAACGATCTTGACTGAGTTCTCACGCGGCAGTTCACGGTCGAATCCACTGCGCCTAATCACGCGTCATGCTGTCTCGTTAGCCTTCACACTACCTGTCGCACAACAGCAGCGAATTGCCACAGTGCCTGGAGTTAAGGCTGTGATTCCGTTCAGCTGGTTTGGCGGTATTTACAAGGACGAAAAGAACTTCTTTGCTAACTTCGCTGTCGACGCCGGCAGGCTACGTGAAGTGCTGACGGAAATGAAGATGTCGGATCCCGAGTGGCAGTCGTTCATCAACGACAGGCAAGGGGCAATCGTCGGACAAAAGCTCGTGAAGTTGTATGGTTTCACTAGCGGACAAAGAGTTACATTGCGCAGCCCTATCTATGACCGGAGTGTGGAGTTTATCGTGCGCGGTGTTTATACCGGGGGCGATGAAAAGACGCTCTTCTTTCATCACGAGTACATAAATGAGTTGGTACCGGCGTGGGCCAAGGACCAGGTGAGCACGTTCAGTATTCTGGCGAATTCCCCGGAAGATGTGCCACGGATCGCTCAGGCGATCGATTCGATATTTATCAACACTGATGCGCCAACAAAAACCGAGAGTGAACGCGACTTCGCGATCAGTTTTGAGACTATGATGGGCGGCGTTAAACAGTTCATGTACGGTATTATGGGCGCGATTACTTTTTCGCTTCTGCTGGTTATGGGTAACACGATGGCAATGACCGTGCGGGAGCGAACCAGGGAGGTCGGGATGCTCAAAGCACTCGGGTTCCAACGCGGTACGATTGCCGGGCTCTTCGTTGGTGAGGCACTCCTGGTAACTACGCTCGGGGCGTTGATCGGCATTGGTGGAGCGATGCTTCTCTTCAGGTCTGTCGACTTCAGTCTCATTATTCCGAACTTTCAGTCGTTTGTGCCAACTGCCCAAACTCTAATGATCGCTTTCGTAGTGTCGATCTTTGTAGGCTTAGTCAGCGTGGTCTATTCGGCCTATCGTGTTTCTGGGATGACTATTGCCGAGGCGTTACGTAGCACGGAATGAGTTGTTTGGACCACAATCTGAAGTTTTTAACACTAACTACTAAACCTTATTCGGTGTGGAATAAATGGCGCTACCTCTAAAGTACAACTTCCGCAATATCACCGTGCGCAAGTCGAGTTCGCTGGCAACGGCTTTTACAATCGGCCTGACTGTAGGCGTTTACCTGATGGTGATGGCACTCGCGCATGGAATTGATCTGACCCTGGCCAGTAGCGGCGAGCCAAATAACCTAATAGTGTTGCGTGAAGGAAGTACTGCTGAGTTGAACAGCAGCGTAACTCGCGACAATCTCAACAATCTGATCTATCTCGATGGGGTTGAGCGAGAGGGAGATCAGCCGCTGGCCGCGCCGGAAACCCTGACGCTAATCTATAAGGCGCGCAAGGGCATGAGTCAGGGATCAAATGTCACCGTTCGTGGAATCGGGCCGATGTCGAATAAACTGCGCTCAGGTTTCAAGACTGTAGCAGGCCGGATGTTCCAACCTGGCTTGACTGAGGCGGTCGTGTCCAAGCGTATTTCCGAACGCTTTCAAGGTTTGGATGTGGGAGATAAGTTCCGCGTACAAGCTACTGATTATACGGTGGTTGGTTTGTTTGAAGCTGGTGGCAAGGCTTTTGAGTCGGAGATCTGGGTCGATGTGAACTCCCTGGCAAGCGCTACGAAACGAGAATCTTACTCGTCAGTTCTATTGCGCGTGAAAGATCCGACCGTGTTGACATCGCTAGCCAAGCGAATCTCCGACGATCAGCGACTCCACTTAAAAGCAGTGCCGGAACGAGTTTTTTATGAGGATCAGCAAGGCGCAGCTTCTGGTGCACTTAAAGTGCTCGCGGTTTTCATTGCTTTCATCATGTCAGTTGGTGCCGGCTTCGCTGGAATGAACACGATGTATGCGGCAGTTGCCAGACGAACTAAAGAGATCGGCACGTTGCGGGTATTGGGATTCAGCCGGCGCAGCATTCTTGCCTCCTTCGTCCTGGAGTCGGTAGCAATCGCGCTGATCGGCGTTGGCATTGGCATCCTGCTCGCTTTACCGTTGAACTTCGTTTCCACCGGCACAGCGAACTTCACGAATTTTAGTGAAATCGCGTTTAATTTTCGCGTAACTCCTGACTTAATGCTGTCGGCTTTGATTTTCGGCGCGGGAATCGGCTTTCTGGGGTCACTGCTGCCGTCAATTCGCGCCTCGCGATTCAAGATTGTCGATGCTCTCCGCGCCTCATAGAATACTGTTGTCAATACCTCTAACCGTTGCACCTTCGACAGAAAGAGATGAAAGACTATCGGAATGGCTGTAAACCCTAAGACTCCGGAAGAGCAGGACAATCTTAATGAGCGACTCAGGAGCTTGAAGATAGATCGCACTCCTGTGTCTGCGCCTTCCACACAGAACCGGTTGCCGAAGATGTTGCTGTTGGGGCTCTCCGTGCTCGTAGCTCTTCTAGCCATGGGGTACTTCTATTTCTTTTCCGCGGCCAAGACAATTTCCGCCGCAGAGGTCAAGCTCGAAAACAGTGCTGGCTCACAGAGCGACACCGTTCTCTCAGCATCCGGATACGTAGTCGCACATCACAAGATCGCCGTTGGCGCAAAGGTGATGGGACGCGTGGCATGGATTGGAGTAGAAAAAGGCGACACCGTACAACAGGGTCAGGTGCTCGTTCGGCTCGAAGACAGTGACTTTCGCGCCCAATCAAACCAGGCGCGAGCCAATTTAGCTGCGGCGCAGGCGCGCCTTGATCAATTGCGGACCGGTTCGCGACCTCAGGAAAAATTGAAGGACCGGGCCGGAGTCTTGCAGGCAGAAGCTACTATGACAAACGCCGAAGCAGACTATGATCGTACGGAGAAGCTTTACCGGGCAGGAGTGTCATCTAAAGCCGAGTTGGATCGCGCCCTCGCTCAGCGCGATACTGCGCGCGCTTTGCTCGAGGCTGCTCGACAATCCAGTTCCATGACCGACGTCGGACCGCGCCCTGAGGAGATTCGCGCGGCCGCGGCCCAGGTTAGTCAGATGAAAGCTGCTCTCGACTATGCGGAGACACAACTTGCCGCCACGGAAATTAGAGCGCCCGTTTCGGGGACCGTATTGCAGAGAATTGTGGAGCGTGGTGAAATGGTGAGTCCTTCGTCTTTCGGTGGTGATTCAGGCGCTCGTACGTCAGTAGTGGCGCTCGCCGACCTCAGCGATTTGCAGATTGAATTGGATATCAGTCAGACGGATTTTGCGCGTTTACAGATGGGCCAGCGAGCGGAGATCATCCCTGAAGCTTTTTCCAACTTGAAGTACACGGGCTTTATTGCAGAAATTGCTCCTGAGGCCAATCGGGCGAAGGCCACGGTGCAAGTGAAGGTCAAGGTAGAGAATCCGGATGCGCAGTTACGACCGGAGATGAATGCCCGGGTCAACTTCCTTGGTAGCGCCAAGTCCGGGGCTGTGCCCGCGACTCCTCGAGTGCTGGTTCCTAAAGCTGCCGTGGTGCGAAAGGACGGCAGCGATTTTGTTTTTGTCATCAAGGGAAACAAAGTAGAGCAACGATCAGTGCGTCTTGGGAACGAGATGGGAGAGTTTTATTACGTCTTCGAGGGATTGAGTGGCGGTGAGTCGATAGCTGCTGCCGGAGCTGATAAGCTGCGCGATGGTGATCGGGTGAGGATTAGTCAGTAGTCAGTGGTCAGTGGTCAGCTATTGGAGTTTTGTGCTTGGTACTTGGTTCTTTGTCCTTTGTTCTTGTGACCGCCGATTATCGTGAAATTGAAGAGCAGCACCACCTACTAAGGAACAAAGTACTAAGAACAAAGCACCAAGCCCAAAGTACAACCACTGACCACTGACCACTGACAAACTGACAATCAACTCAACGAGGTTCAGAAAAATGCCAGGACCGATGGTGCAAGTCCGCAATGTCAGCAAGCGCTTCGCCCGTGACGGGTTTGAAGTGGTAGCGCTCGAACATGTCAACCTTGATATTCAGCAAGGGGATTTTCTGGCGTTGATGGGACCAAGCGGCTCTGGGAAGTCTACGCTGCTAAATCTGCTGGCCGGAATTGATCGCTGTTCTGAAGGTGAAGTGGATGTGCTGGGAACCGACCTCGCCAAACTAAGCGAAAGCCAGCTTGCCGGTTGGCGCAATAGCCATATCGGCTACATCTTCCAAACCTTCAATCTCGTGCCGGTTCTCACTGCGTTCGAGAATGTCGAGTTGCCCTTGTTGTTAACTAAGTTGTCGAAAGCGGAGCGCCGCAAGAATGTGAACACCGCTTTGGAGTTAGTCGGACTCACCGAACGTAGCCATCATCAACCACGGCAGTTATCAGGAGGCCAGGAACAACGCGTCGCAATCGCTCGCGCTATTGTGACCGATCCTGATTTGCTTCTAGCCGATGAACCGACCGGCAATCTGGATGCGCGTTCCGGCGAAGAGATTCTTAACATCCTGGCCACACTCAATCGAGAATTGCAGAAGACTATCATCATGGTCACTCATGATCCGCATGCCGCCCATTATGCTGGATACGAGCGCCATCTCGAGAAGGGCGTATTGCTGGACGGGGACGACGCTTCGGCAGCAACAAACTAATTTCTTTTGCCCTTGTTGAGGTTTATGGATGCGTGTCTAGCTGTTGCTTGAAGAAAGAACCGCGCGCATCTTTACGTGGGCGTGTAGCATCTCGAGGTAACAGGAGAAACGATGGAGCAAGGCCGCGCACTCTTTTGTCCCGCGCGCATCGATGATCAGTTGCCTGAAACTTTCGTATGTGCTCCAGTCTTTGAACATTAGGTAGCGCATGCTTTCTGCCCTAAAATCATCGACACTCTTGATAACCCGATCCATGGAGTGTTGATCTTCAGTCTGCGCATCTCGCGCGAGTTGAATGAGGGCGGTCAAATCCTGATCGAGCTGCAGGGACTGCTGTCGTCTAAGGTCGAGGTCGTCAAAGAGTTGGGTGGCGTCAATAGCTGGGTCAAACGCTCGGCAAAGAGTAATTGTCGCCTGTTGAAAACAGTTACAGAGTATGCCGTGGGCATGTACTACGCGAGGTCGAAAAGTATTGGACTGAGTGCCGGCAACTCGCTTTAACTCGCTTTCATAGACCCGGCGTAGTTCATGTCCGATGACATAGCTAACACCGTCTAGCGCCTCGTCGACTTTTGGAGGTAACCCTTCCAATGTTGTAGCGGATGTTTCTATAAATTCCAGGAGAAAACTCGCCTCTACCTGCACGAGCAGGAACGTCGAAAGTATTTCTTCAGCTGCACTAACCTGGAGCAGCAAATGGGTCTTCAAATGACCTAAGTAACCAAGTAGGCGAGTCAGATCAGCAAAGAGTCGCTTTACCGTTTCTCTCAATGGAGAATCCAGCCGCTCAACAATCGCAGAGAGTTGGTCCTGTGAGGGAGGGGTCGATGGGTGTGTGCTTAGCGTACTATCCCAGAGCACCTGCGTGTCCTCCGCCGTTCGGTATCTAACTTAGCATTCGATTGGGCTGCCTCGACCACGAAGGCGATTGTTAATTTCCCGTGGAAACGCACGACGGGCGCGCTCCACGTTAACATCACCACGAGAAGCTTTGCTAATCTAGAATTTGGGAAATACCGAAAGGCGGTCGTTTTTCATCACGTCCCAACGTTGATCGAGGTCATTGTCTGTGTCTTTGTTGGACTTCAATGAAAATCAGTATTGTGAATAGCTATTAGGGTGATGGCGACGCTTCCGACTCCGTCAGGTCGATTCGCGCATAGAAGATGTCCGTTTCCTTGCTCTTTTCATCCTGGGCCAGGACAATTGCGAGCCCCTCTTTCTTTTTTCCATCCTGGCGATTAAAAAGACAGACTGCTCCCTGGCTATTCTTGTCTTCTGTGTCGCCGATGCAGCCTCGTTCACTTGCTTCCCAACCCGCCGACTTCATTCGCTCCTTGGTGTAGAAATCCTGCACCTCCTGGGGAGACTTCCCAGTGGTGAAGGCGATGAAGCTCACCTTTCCCTGCATCATGGCGCGGATCATCATCCGAGCCCCAAGCGGAATCGCCAAGTCGGCCCTGGTCGCTCCTGCAATAGGAGGCACGTCTGGCCACAGGGCGCTTACCGTTCCGGCTTTTCCACCGCCCGTGAGGGTGTCAACCATGCGGCATGAACAGCACACCGTCACAATCAGCAGACAGCCTGGAATCAGTTTTCTGAGGCGCATTTCGTTGTTGAACCCTCGCGTAGTTTTTTCAAACCATCGATCCGGCTAGATCATCAGTCTAAAAAAGCTGCCCGCAAAACACCATCGCACCAATGACCCGCGGTCACTTCGGCTTTGGTTGTTGTCAAGGCTTTCATGCCAGCATATCGAGGATTTTCAAGAACAAGTCCTCCACCGAGAAATGGAACAAAAGGAGTGGCAACAGCGGCGCAACAGCGGCCGCTAACACGCCCAAGACCACCCCGCGACTCACGGGCACAATCTTCATCTTGCAAATGTTTTCGTAGCTGTTACCAAGATCAGCGAGTGACTGAATGTCTCCAGTACCGAGTAGCGGTTGATCTTCAGCTTCACGCCGGATCCACTTCTTATCAAATGATGCTGTGTATTTTCCTCCCAGCAAACCGTATTGCTGCAACCCGCGCACCTTGGCTGCCCAGAGCTTCCGATTGAAAACCACGAGTGGTCCCAGGATCAGCACCATGCAAAGGGCGATAAAGCCGGCCAGAAGAACCTTATAAGAGCCGAGATCCCCCGACTGCCAGATGATCCTCTCCCCAACGTGTGCTGAAGCAATGGCACTGGCTGCGAGGATTACAAGCGTGAAGGAAACCTGTCCGTAACCGAAGAATAGCAGGCCCCCGGCCCGGTCTGGATGCGTTGGCCTCAGTATCAGATCCAGGCGTGAGATGCGCCAAAGAAGTACGCACCAGATCAGCAATCGCCAAACCCATCGATATAGCAGGAACCGCTGAATTGGACCGCTAACAAGGCCATACCACCAGCCCGCGATCGTCATGTGCTCTGTGGTGCCGGATATTGTGCCCAGCCACGAAGATCGCCCGTCGTGTAAGCCAGCGTTGATAGCCTGATAGGAAACTACCAATGCTACTACCATAAGAGCTATTTCAACCCAACTTGAATCACGAAGCCTTGCCGTTGCATGAAGCGCCGATTCAAACCTGGGGATTTCGCGTGGCGGGACGAGATCGGAATTGATGAACTGCTTGATAACGCCAGCCAACTCCGGATCGACAGTGAACTCCGCCATTATTAGCAGCGGCACGACAACCAGACAGCGAATGTTTATGTCGAGGTCATTGAGCAGCGGCTCGGCCACCTGACGGCCAAACGCAAAACCCTGGATCAGAGATAAAAGCAGGAGCGGAACCCAGACAATGAGTATCAAGGTTATCACGCGCTGTGCTACTCGAGGCATGCCCTTTTGCCTGACATCGAGGCGCCTCAGAAATTCAAATAACCGTCCGCCACTGGCCAGGGAGAAACGGTCATCGAGATCTAATCTGGAACTCGTGTTCATCAGTGGGAAGGATTTTTCATCTTTTACTTAATCTGAAGAGCCGGGTTTAGCGCGATCCCCAGGAAACAAAATCGGTCTGCAGCTCCGGGCCTCGCTCTTCATGATTCGGATGGAACTTCTTTGGCGAGAGGAGATCCGCTATCAATCGCCTCCTGCTCCTCTGCTATTTCGCGAGCTAGAAAATAGTTGAGGCCAGTACGAATGACGGCGATGGCTCCGAGCTTGCCGATTTGTGTCCAGCTGGGCGCGACAGCAGTGGCGATGATGTCTGCGGCGAGTTGAAATTCTAGACCAAGAGCCAGAAAGCGCGAAAGGGTCAGGCGCGTTTTTTCGTAGCCTTCAAGGCGCGGGCGTCGAAGTACCCCTGCCAAACCAGCCGTGGTGATTACGACTCCAATACCGATTAGAAGCGCACCAACTATTTCGATCACAAGCTTGAGCCAGAGCACAAGATTGGTGACCACTCCCTCGACACCAATTTCATCTGGAGACGGAAGGGCACCTAGCGATACACCCTCTATTATTAAGCTAAGCAGCATGGCTCGTGTCTCCTCCCAGCCGGGAAAGTCTGCGCACCCTCATTTTTTGCTGACACTATGGTGATGATAAGAGCGGCGCTCTCGCTATCGTCGTCGCATAATTCGATTGACAGGTCCGCGAATGAGCACGTAAGGAATAAGAGCGAGGATGGTTGCCGTCAATAGTATCTCGCCCGGATAGACAAAGCGTTGTACGATAATCTGATAAACAAGATCCAGGATGCAGGCAACAATGAAGATCTTGGAAACTGATCGCCAACCGTCGCGGAGTAGGTCTGCCCGAGATCCTGTCGATGTAAATAGCGCCCAGAAGTATGGGGGACGACCTTGTCGTGCGTCTTTCCACCCATCCCGTATTGCGAAAATTATGGCTACGGTGGGTTGAAGAATTATTCTGAAATGTAGCGGGCCGTCCAGCCTGGCAAAAAGATTCCCGACGATGCGAGAAAAAAATTCCAATGTTTTCTGCCTCCTAACGTTTGTTTCAAAAAACGTGACCGGCCTCGGGCCGGCTGTCGAAATCGGATGAGTCTCCAAGCATCAACCCTTACTCCGGAATTTCATGCATTCCGATTACCGCTGACACTTTGTCGTTGCCACGGTACTCCAGAGATGGACCGGAGAGCGTTTTGCATGCGTCGTCGGGCCCTTCTTCACGCGCAGCCATGGCACCGCTTAAATTTTTTGCCGCTGCCGCAGTAACAGGGATCGTTACGTCCGCCCTTGTAGTCCTTCGCGGCGTACATCTGCATGATCTCTGCTGGAGCGCCGTTACTGCGGACCAACTGGGCCATCGTTTGCATCGCGGGATTAACGTGATCGAAGAATGCTTTGAGACCCGCACACAAATAGTTGTGACCTGGCTCACCATCAATGGAATTGACAAAGCGATCCTTTGGGCATCCGCCATTACAAAGAAAACGGACTTCACATTCACGGCACTGTTTTGTCAGCGTCGCCTCTTTGTCATTCCCAAACTGACGTTGTTGGGGAGAGGCAACCAGATCCAGCATGTGGGTCTCGCCGATGTTGCCCAGTTTATAGTCAGGCTCGACATAGTGGTCGCAGGAATACACGTCGCCGTTGTGTTCAATGGCTGGTCCATAACCGCAGGTAGGAGCATGAATGCAGAGCTTGTACGATCCAAAATATGCTTCGAGCGTTACGTCGAAGAGCTGCACATAAACCTTGCCCACGTCTCTCCGCACCCACTCTTCAAAGATATCGATGAGGAAACGCCCATACTGCTCAGGTTTGACGGAGCGGTCGGTCACCAGGCTGCCTGCCTGTGTGTACAGCAGACGCTGACCGCCCGGGCGGTCGCTCCAACCGAGATTGGCGATGGGCAGCGTCTCTTGAGTAGCACGCTCAATGATCGGAATGAACTGGATCCATTCGGCGTGCAATTCATCGCGAAAGAAGCGATAGACCTCGCGACCATGATTCTCGTTTGCGGCGTTAACCGTGCAGAGAATGTTGTAGTCAACGCCGTGTTTGTGCAGGTGTTCGAAACCGCGCATGACCTGTTTGAACGTCCCATTGCCGGCTTTGGTTACGCGATAGGTATCGTGGATCTCCTGTGGTCCATCGACGCTAAGTCCGATCAGGAATTTGTGTTCCTTGAAGAACGCTGCCCACTCGTCATTAATGAGAACCCCATTGGTTTGAAACGTATATTCAACCTGCTGACCGGGCCGCCGATACTTCTCGGCGTATTCGATTGAACGCTTGTAGAAATCCAGACCCATCAACGTCGGCTCACCACCCTGCCAGGCTACGGTGACGGTCGGTGTACTGTGCGATTCGAGCAGTTGCTTGATGTAGGCCTCCAGCATTTCGTCGGACATGCGCAGCGGATCCTTTGGATAGAGCATGTCCTTTGAAAGAAAGAAGCAGTATTTGCAATCGAGATTGCAGGCAGCGCCGGTGGGTTTCGAAAGCATGTGAAACCCCGGCGGCGCGTCTGACTTGCGAATTGAAGAGGTGATGTTGACTAACATAGATTCGTTGTTATGGAGTGCGGTCTCGCCACCGCTTTTTATTCGAAGGGAGAACGGCGACGAGTCGCCTCACTCCGTAGTCTTTTCTGACCGCACCGCTGATCCTTCCGAGGAAAATTCTGATGTCCTTTGCCAGCATAACAACGCCGGGCGTCCGTGGATGGGACGAGCTTTCGGCATTACGTCCGCTCGAATTGTCAGGCATCTCTGTCCTCCTTGCTGATGCAGTGCTTGCCTGTAGCTGAATCGGCCTCGTGCTTGTTACTGGATTTTATCTGCGCTCAGAAAGCAGGGTAACTGTCACTTTTGACAGGCGAAGGAGCCTTTCTATGACATCTAGTAGTTTTCGTTTATCCTGAGGTAAGCGCGACCTAGTTCGGAGATGTCAGTATCCTGGTTCCATTGTTTCCAGTCACCGGCCGGCGACTGGGCCGGTCATGATTCCGTATGACTGGAGAAATCCCACAATCCCGTTGAAAAAGAGACCCATCCCCATAGCCGAAACAAAAAACCCGGTGATGCGCGTTGCGGCATCGATCCCTTTCGGCCCGATTTTTGTCAAAATCCCTCCTGCGTAGGTCAGTGACATGCAGGTGACAACCATGGTGGCTACGATTGCCAGGAAACTGGCGAGATAGCTTTCGAGTTCCTGTCCTCCCGGTGAAAGGTGCATCGTCGCTGCCATGCCGATAAGCGTAGCGATACCCCCCGGACCAAACATGATCGGCATTGCGAGAGGAACAAAGGCAACGTCTGATCCGTCCGCGACATTACTCCCACCTGTCGGAACTATGCTTCCCGAGGACGACGGCGCAAACAGTTGAAAACCGATACGGGTGAGAATGATCCCGCCAACGATCCGGACCATGCTGAGCGAGACCCCAAACAATCGCAGGAGGATAGTTCCGAACAATAGGAAAAAGACCATTAGCAGGAAAGCATAAAGACACGACTTCCAGGCAACCCTGCGGTGCACTGCCTGGCTTTTTCCCTGCAACAGGTCGAGGAAGACAGGAATGGCCTCGAGTGGATTGATGATCGCCAGCAGCGTTGCGAACAAGCTGATGAAGTGGATTATTGAGGGTCTCAAAACTCTGCCGATCGAGCGTTGTTCTCATCCTTGATCTGGTCTCTCATCCTTTTAGTGATCGGCTGGTCCGCTCTCTTTCCATTCGCGACGGGAATTGTTCGGGCGCATCCGATTTAGAGGAGTTTGAACTGTGAACGAATCTCGCCCTTCGCTGCGATACCTTTCGGACAACGGACGATGGTGCCATTATGCGTTCCGCCCCAGTGCAAAGCGACCTGCTTGGTCCACTGGTATGGAGTGTTCATCACGTACGTCCAGGCAAGTGCTAAAAGGGAAATGTCTAGGAATAACGAGCGGCCGGTGGCCCGTGTGGACCGCCGGCCCGGTTGCGACTATTGTCGGCCCATTGCCGCAGCCAATACCTGTTCCGGTTTGACCATGTGGTCGGAGTTTTCCTTGCCTTCTCCAATCTCGAGCGCTATGCCTTTGATCGTTCCGTTAAATGAGTTGCCGGTCGGACCGTAGTCCGGCGAAACCGGAGCTCCGCTGTCCTCGCCGACGTCCAATCCGTCATCGGCGGAGTAAACGATCGCAAGTGTTGCGGCGATGTTGCCTTTGCCAACCGATTTACCGTCAACGAACAGTTCCACGGTGCCGCCCTTACCCAAGCCACCGCCGGCATAGGTAAATTCCATCCGCATCTGGTGGTCGCCGGGTGCCACCACGTCGGCTGACTCAACGAAATAGTTGTTGAACCCGCCAAAGTTGTAACAGTATTTGAACTTACCTTCGTGGAAATAGAGCGACCAGCCGCCGATGTTCGCACCCTGTGAGACTATTACGCCCTCGCCGCCGCCGTCGGGTATGGTGACCGCGGCCGTCACCGCATGCGACTTGTTCTTAATGCTAAGAACGCAGTTCTCTGAGAGCCGTCCCATGCCCGCGAATAAGAGCTGGGTCGTTCCCTTAATCAAAACAGGCCGTCCTGCCGTGTCGGGATTCATCTTCTCCATCATCCGGTCGTCCAATGGCAGAACCTTGTAGCGCATCGCCTCGGTCAACCACAAGCGCTGCAGGTGATGGAGCTTCTCAGGAAACTGCTTGGACAGATCGTTTGCCTGACTCCAGTCCTTGGTGTCGTAAAGTTCCCAAACGTCGTCATCGAAGGCGGGCGTCTTACTGTCCAAGGCGGCCCATGGAGTCCGGTGTTTCGTAACCGCGGTCCAGCCGTTGAAATAGATCCCGCGATTGCCGAACATTTCAAAATACTGGACGATATGTGTTTCGGGCGCCGCTGAGTCGTTGAATGAATAAAGCATGCTGCTGCCTTCGATCGGATCTTGGGCCCTACCGTTTACTGATTCGGGCTCGGGAAGTCCTGCGGCCTCCAGGACTGTAGGGGCAACGTCTATTACATGCGTGAACTGCGAACGGATCTCGCCCTTGCCCTTGATACCTGCAGGCCAATGAATGATCGTGCCGTTTCGTGTTCCGCCCCAGTGCGAAGCAACCTGTTTGGTCCACTGGTAAGGCGTATTCATCGCGTGTGACCAACCCACCGCGTAGTGGTTGTAGGACTCTGGCCCGCCAAGTTTGTCTAGACGTGCGTTCAGGTAGTCAGCGGTTTCGAGCGCTTGAAGGCCGTTGAAGTAGCTCATTTCGTTGAAACACCCGTTCAACCCGCCTTCCGCAGACGCACCGTTGTCGCCGATGATGTAGTAGATCAGGGTGTTATCCATGATCTCGAGTTTTTCCAGGACATCAAATATCTTGCCAACGTGGTAGTCCGTGTACTCCATATACCCCGCGTACACCTCTGCCTCGCGGCGAAGAACGGGTTTGAAGTCTTCCGGCATATCATCCCAAGCCGGTATCTCGGCGTGACGTTTAGTCAGCTCGCAGTCGGCCGGGATGACACCCAGTTTCTTTTGCCGTGCAAAGGTCTCCTCGCGCAACTTGTCCCAGCCGCCGTCGAATTTGCCTTTGTATTTGT
>Ga0137366_10002555_pt1 | contig 13969 bp, 10 predicted proteins | sample SagtaG_8_FD_104938 | JGI IMG/M metagenome (GOLD analysis project Ga0137366, IMG submission 104938) | Vadose zone soil microbial communities from Sagehorn Ranch, Mendocino, California, USA - Sage1_L_60_16 metaG | ecosystem: Environmental > Terrestrial > Soil > Vadose zone | place: USA... | reverse complement strand
GCTGGAGCCAATACGTAGATTCGCTTCCTCCGCCGGCGCCAATGTTAATCTGCCCCAATCCGGTGCGGGTTGCTCGCGCTGGGCCGCAGTGGAACGTCATCGAGGGCGACATCTCGCATTTTGACTCGCCTGCGCCGAATGACTCCGACTTCATCCGGCAGTGGATTCTCTGGGCTGGAAAGAATGGAGTCAATCTGAAAGCTGTCGCCGTAATGGGCATGTGGCTGCATGGTGGCACCATGGCGTATCAGGTGGCGCGTGACAACTATGATCTGGTCGCGTCCGTATCGAGCTACAACTACAACCTGCGAAACGCGAACGGCGACGCAACCCAAGCGCCAAATGTTCCAATTCCAGGTGGGCCGGTGTCAGTTATCGCATTGAACGGAGCGGCACCCACCAATCCGCTGAAGGTCTGTGGAATGAAAGGCGGCACGATACCGAAATTTCTTTATAGCGCGGACCAGGTGCTCGCCCACTGGGCTGCCGCCGACAACATCACCTCATTTAGCACGAAGAAATTGATGTGCCAGGGCTATGACAGCAAGAACGTGGGAATCTGGACAGGGTTGGATTTCAAGAAGGGAACGGGTGGGACTTTAAACACTGAAGTTGCGTACTTCGCTCTGGTCGCAGGCACAAATAGGGCCTACTGTTCGGCAAATGCTGGATGCGCTCCAGTAGTAAATCTCGCGACACCAATAGACAGGCGCAGTCCGTACAATTCGGAACTTGCGAAGGATCCATCTCTGGGCACCACCCTCGATGATGTGATCTGGCGTTTCTTCCAGAGTCATCCGAAGCCCACCAATCCGGCACTGGGCCGTTCCTCCAAGTGACCAGCAAGGAAACAGCGGTACTAATCATGACTAACTGTCGCACCCTGGCGCATTCCCATACTGCTGCCGAAAAACGTCTCCCGCCAGAGGTCGGCTTGCACGTACATCCATACGCGAAGCGCGTCGCGCCGATTCCAATTCTTTGCCTTCTGCCGAGGCGCAATGAAGTCCCGGATTGCGGCTCCATCCCAGATGTTGTTCTCAAGGAATGTTTTATTGTTCACGCGATCCCACACCCAATCGCCCAGCTCTCCATTCAGCCAACTTTCGATCGGAGATACAAAACCAAGCTTGGACTTGCGGGTTCGCACCTTCTCGGGCAGTACTCTGCGCATGGCCTCACGCAAGATGCGCTTGGTAAATCCTCCGCCAACTTTGCTTTCGTCCGGCAGCGAGAAGGCATAACACACCAGTCGCCAATCCATAAAGGGCATGCGGATTTCCACTCCATGCGCCATCGAGAGCCGATCATACTTTCTGAGGATTGACTGCAGCACGCCGTGGTGAAACATCCAGTAGAGCTGGCGGTTCAGCGGAGAGAGAGCGTTCATTGCCAGGCGCTCGTCGTTGCCCATTTCCTCGCCGCTTGTTGAGGCCGAAGATATCGCCCACTGCGGTTCTTTCCTCACCTGCATAACTGGCGCCGACTTGAACGACCGCTGCGCTTTTCGCGCAGTGCTTTGCACTCGGCGCAGAAACGGATCGCTATCCAGCAGCAGCCGTGCGAAGGCGTTCCATCCCGTCCCGGGCTCCATCGCGGTTACGGTGGCGACTACATCGAGCGTACGCAGCGGCGCGTGCAGCAAACTGCCATTGCTCTTCAACAACGAACGGAGCGAATCCTCGTACCCGGTCAACAATTCATCCGCGCCATGGCCGTCGAGAGACACTACGATCCCATCCTTGCGTAGCGCGCGATAGATCGCCCAGATCGGAAGCAACAGGGCGGAGCCTATGATCTCGAAATCGTAAGCGTACTGAGCCAAGTCCTGAAGCAACGTGTCCGCTTTCATCGCGATGTAGCGGGCATCTGCGCCAGCTTTTGCGATGGCGGCTTCGGCATACTCGCGTTCATCCTGCCTGGTTCCTTCGAAGGTTGCAACATAGGCGCGATGAAAGTCGTTCGTTCGCCGTTCGCTGCCACTCCCGTTATCTACTGCCGACAGCGCAGCCACTGAACATAAAATCGAACTCGAATCCATTCCTCCGCTTAGGCACGTCGCCACCGGAACATCGGAGCGCAGTCGCAAGTTGCAGGCATCAAGGAACAACTCGCGGAACCTCTCCGCCTGCTCCGAGAACCTTTTCGGAACCTCGGTAAGGTGGTCGAGAGTCCGCCACCAGCGCCAGATCCGGGTACGTGATGCCGAGACGAGCATGTTGTGGCCGGGGCGAAGCAGCTTTACGCCTTGCAGAAGGGTTTCTTCTTCCGATTCTCCGCGCGTGGTCAAAGCCCGCCGCAGTTCTTCTTCGTTCTCCCGCGGAGCAAAGTCGTGAAGGTGCAAAAACGACTTGAGCTCGGAAGCGAAGACAAATCTTCTAGGCTCACTCAAGTAATGCAGCGGCTTGATACCGAAGCGATCCCGAGAAAGAAAGATTTCGCGGCGCTGCGAATCCCATATAGCGAATCCCCACATCCCGTTGAACTTCAGAACACAGTCCGCTCCCCAGTGATGGTAAGCAGTAACGATCACTTCGGTATCGGTCTCGGAGTGAAATGTTTGGCCAAGCTTTTCCAATTCCTTGCGCAATTCCAGGAAATTGAAAACTTCCCCGTTGAACGTGATCCAGTAGCGTCTATCCAGCACCGGCATCGGTTGTTTCCCGCTTTCGCTCAAATCCAGAATGGCGAGCCTCCGGTGCCCCAGCCCGACACTGCCGTCAGTATGGATGCCGCTTCCATCTGGTCCGCGATGCGCCAATGCATTGGTGATTCTTTGCACATCCACCGGATCACATGGATGGCCGTCGAGATGAAGAATGCCAGCAATTCCACACATATCAGGTCGTTTGCCAGCTCAAGGAGAGAAACGGAGCTAGTGCGCTTATTGTAGTCCACATTAATCTGGCGGGAGGCGTTACGTCCGTTTCGCGTATATGATTTGTGATTCCGTCAGAAGTCTACCGCTGCTTCACGGGGTGCGTGTGCTAGCGCAAAGTTACGTGCTGGGCTAGAACGTACGACCACTCCGCTGTAATTCTTTGTTTCCACGTACCCGACGGCAAGTTGCCCTTACCCGGTATTCGCCGCGGCGCTTCATCTCGACAGCCAGAGCGTCACGAACTGTCTCGAAGTCTCCGAGTTCGAGCCGCTGATAGAGGCGTTCAATCACCGCGAGGGGATTTGGCGACCAAGGACTCATAAGTGATCGTCACAATGCGGTTCGCGCTCAAGCCGGCAGTGCCGGAGGCCAGTTTTGCTTCGAAGCGCGGACGATCGGCGAGGACTGCTTCGCGGATGTAGTCGTCGCCAGGAATGGGCGCTGCGGCATAAGTCTCAAACATTGTTCGCCACATGCGCGCGACCGATTCGAAGCTTGTCCAAGGGTCGCGTACGATGAGCACAAAACGCGAATCCGGCAGCAGCTTGCGCAAGGTTGTAACACGATAGCCGTGTGGGCGATTTCAAGATCATGGGGCGCCCCATGCCACGCGCCGAAACGCCTGCTAGAAAGCCCATGAAGATTTTCTCCCAGTTCTTTTCCTCCTGCGGCGAAAGATCCTGAAGGTCTCCCATCTTCAGAGCCTCGGGCAGGATCGACGGAAAGGGCATAACGCCAAAAGAGCAGATCGGCACTTCGTTCACTTCCACAAGATCGGCAACTACCGAGTGAAATGAATTGCACCTACCGTCGATGTGCACGAAATTGCGGTTCCGGTTCAGCTGCACGGAAGGAAGCAATACTTTAAAAAATATTTAACGCAAAGCCACCGCACCGCCCGATAATGACTGCGAAGTCCCGTGCTAGAATTCACGATAATTTTCGCGTGGCGACAAATCGAAGGGGGGACCACAGCACGTGAGTCGCGGTGGCGCAATTCTGGCACAGTGGATCGCGCGCGCACCGTCAGCAGAATTTTCTTTGCCGAACGTTTTGAGGATATTTGCAGGATTTCACAAAGTATGACGTATCATTTTAGTTCGGCGATGGTCTCCGATGTCCAGGACCTCGACAACAAGGATTACCCCCAGTTTGTAGAACGACTAGCGCCGTGAAGTAACTATCTTATCGAATGGAGCCAGCGCAGTTATGGGCGCCTGTGGTCTGCCCGGTAGTGTTTCGTCTCCTCTGCCTCAACAACCTGTGCCGGGGCTGGTCCGGGGACACCGGCTTCACCCTTACAGCGCCCCAGGGTACCCTCGACTTAGAACTCTCTTTTGGTTGCTGGGGGCTGTGCTGGCTTTATTTCAAACATGGAACAGCCGCTATTTCGCTACGACCGATGGCGTCTCCTACATGGACATGAGCGATGGCGTCTTGCGCGGGCAGGATTGGCACCGGCTGATCAACGGTGTCTGGAGCCCGTTGTACCCCGTGCTGCTAGGTCTGTTTCGACGGATTTTTGAGCCCACGGCCGCACAGGAGATGACATTTGACCATATTGTAAACATCCCGATGTTTCTCTTCGCGTTCGCCTCATTCGAGTTTTTACTGCGTTCGGTCGAACGCGAGTTCTGGCCACTGGAATCAAGCGACCATGCGCGTCTGCCACGCTGGGCTTTCTTGATCCTGGCGTATTCTCTTTTCCTCTGGGCTTCGATCTCGGCCATCAGCTTGATAGTCGTTCGGCCTGACATGCTGATGTCAGGGTTTCTTTATCTCGTGGTGGCACTCCTGATTCGCATGCGTGGGCGCAGATCGCACCTGGGTTCTTACCTGGTTCTGGGCACGATCCTGGGGGTTAGCTTCTTGGTAAAGGCTCCCATGTTGCCGATCGGAATGCTCGTACTGGCTGCGAGTGTACTGATTGTTACTGATTGGCGGCGGGCGATTCCGATGGCAGGTGTCGCCGCCATAATCTTTCTTCTGATTGGCAGCTTATATTTTCTTCCACTTTCGCACTCGGTCGGCCACTTCACGCTGGGAGAGAGCGGAAACTTCAACTACATTCTCTATGTCGATCATGCGAATCCCACCTGGTACCTGACAAACCCCGGAAAGGCGAAGGGAGTCGCGATACATCGAGTCCGTCAGATTCTCGACGATCCTGCCACATACGAATTCTCCATCGGACTCCCGGTCACCCACCCGTTGCGCTTTGATCCTTCATACTGGACGCAGGGTTTGAAACCCGTCGTCAATGTAAGTAGTCAACTCGCTGCCATCCGCCAGAACCTGCCCGAGACTAAACCCATCGTGATCGAACTTGCGGGCATGACGCTGGGCTTCGCGACCTTGTACTTGTTGAGCGGCGTTAGCCCAAAGCGCGCGCGCGATCTCCTGGAAAGCTGGCCTTTGTGGCTGCTGGGCCTCGCCGGAGTGCTCATGTACGTGCCTATCCATATCGAGTCTCGCTACGTGGGCGCGTTCTTTGTGCTGTTCTGGCTCGGACTCGTGGCTTCACCTATGTCATGGAACAAATACCCGAAAATATTCGTGTGCATCGTGCTGGCAATTTCAGCATCTCTGTTGATTCCTGCGGCACGCGAAGCCTATGCACCTAGGCACTTCCGTTGGAATACCCGCCAGAACGTTGACGCACAGGTTGCGGAAGCCTTGGCGAAACTTGGCACCCATCCTGGAGATCCAGTGGCCCGCATTACCACTGGCGGCTATTTAGGGTGGGCACGGGCAGCAGGGGTTACCATCATTTCGGAAGTCGACCTGGAGGTTGGCGCAGTGAGGTTCTGGAAATCCGATCCTGCAACCCACGCCAGGGTCCTGCAAGCGCTTCGCCAGACGGGCGCCAAGTCAGTCGTAGGTCACTCCTGGGATGACGTCACCGCGCCTGGCTGGCTCCGGGTAGGAAAGAGTCACTACTGGATATACCCTTTTAGCAGCCCAGTAGGGTCCAACAATTCTGGGTTGCCAGCGCCAGCACTTGATCTATCGGAAAAACAAAAATAAATTTTGGCCAGGACAAAAACAGGTGGCAAGCATCGTCTAGTTGAGCGATAACCACGATGAGTGGCCTGATTCGGCATACAGTCGGGCCTCGTTGAACGTTGCCATTCGAAGTGAGTAGCGGTAGCGCAATCCTGGCACAGTGGATTCCGCACCTTCACCAACAGCATTTTCTTTCCCGAGCGTTCTTAAGATATTTGCAGGATTTTCACAAAATATGACGTATCATTATTCGTTCGGCGATGGTGTCCGATGTCCATGGCCTAGACAAAGAGATTTAATCCCAGTTTGTAGCCCGGCTGTTGCCCTGAAGTAACTACCTTGACTATCGAAGTGAGCTAGGACAGTCATGAGCGCCCGTAGTCTTCCCGTCGGTGTTTCGTCTCCTCCGCCTCAACGACCTGGGCCGGAGCTCGTCCCGGGACGCCGGTTTCAGCCAGACTCCGCGATCACGTTGCGAATCGGATTCTGGGTCTTTGGTTCGGTGCTCGCGGCTGCCCAAGCCTGGGTATTCCGCTACCAAGTTACTGCCGACTCGATCTCTTATTTGGACGTAAGCGACGGCGTGATGCCCGGCGCAGACTGGCACGGATTGATCAACGGTGTTTGGAGCCCACTTTATCCTTTTCTGCTGGGTGTCTTTCGCCGGACCTTCAAGATCTCGCCTGCCAGTGAAATCGTTGCCGGACACCTGCTGAACGTTGCTATCTTCTTGTTTGCGTACTTTTGTTTCGAATTGCTTCTGCGTGTCGCTATTAACAAACTAACGCTTAGCGATGAAGGTTCAGGACAAGACCAGGCTCGGGTTTTCTTGCCGCAGTGGGCATATTTGACGCTCGGATACGCGCTGTTCTTGTCGGCATCAATTCTCGGCATCTCCGTCAAATACCTGCGTGCGGACATGTTGATGTCCGCTTTTGTGTATCTGGCGGTTGCGATGCTGCTCCATATCCAGGGCCGGGCAGGGCGCTGGAGAAACTACGCCGCGCTCGGTGTCGTTCTCGGAGTCGGATACCTAGCCAAAGCGCCTTTCTTGGTGATCGGGTTACTAATTCTCGCGGCTGCCTTGTTTTCGGCTAAAAACTGGCGTCTCGCCCTGAAGATGGCCGCAAGTGCGTTCACAATCTTTCTTCTGATCGGCAGCCTGTATTTTGTGCCTCTTTCCTTGGCCCGTGGGTACTTTACTTTGGGTGAGAGCGGAAGATTCAATTATCTGATACACGTGAATCGGGTGTACCCGGAGTGGTATATGCAGAATGTAGGCGGCGCTCACGGTTCGTTTGCCCATCCCGTGGAAAAGGTGTTCTCCTCCCCTCCCGCCTATGGTTTCTCGTGGCCGTCCCTCGTCACTCACCCGCTTCGCATCGATCCCTCATACTGGGTGGCAGGTGTTCGGCCGAAGTTTGTCGCCAAAGGACAAATCGCTGCCTGCTTGCCCAGTCTTCGTAATTTGCTGGAGCTTCAAGCGCAGATGGTGCTGGTGCCGATTGCAGCTCTTGCGCTGGCATTCATCTCCAGGAGAACAGGTTGGATTTTACGACTTAAGAGTACATGGCCTATGTGGGCAATTGGACTCGTCGGCTGTGCCTTGTACGTGCCAGTGCACCTCGAGACCCGGTACGTGGCGGAATTTCTGGCTCTGTTCTGGTTTGGAATTGTGCTCGCTTTTAGAGGTCCATTGCCTATCAGCCGAATGGTGGTGCGGGTTGGCACCATTCTGGTGGCCGCCTCATTGTTGCTCCCGCTGACAGTTAGCGCCGGCCAGCTATTTACGTCTGTATCAGAACCAAACGCGGATGCCGAGGCTGCTGCTAAACTTGCAGACCTGGGTATCAGACCAGGTGTCAAGGTAGCACGTGTGAGCTCCTTTGGTTCGGACCTGGGAATCGAGCGTCTTGCGCGAGTCGAGATCATAGGGGAGGTGGATGTTCAGCATGCTAAGGAATTCTGGATGGCACCGCTGAGGACGCAAACCTCCCTATTGAATTTGTTTGCGTCGCGCGGCGCCCAGGCGGTGATTGCAACGCTTCCCCAACCTGGGGTGGGGAGCTCATCAGGATGGAGGCATCTGGGTTCGACACGGTACTGGGTCTGGCTGCCTGAACAAAACCACGGTGATACTACCAGACGCTGATGGCCGCGCCGTGCCTGGGATTACGAGCAGTTAGCCAAGTTCGCTTCGCACGCGGGACAGCCTGGAAATCGCCATGGCGTAAGGATCATGGAGCGGTGTTCTTGGACGACCATCGAGTTTGCAGGCGTCCCCGAGTCAGAACACAGTTAGCGTTGCGGTGACGGTCACACCCAACATTCTGCGCTGAAGGTTGTTGTTCGGGCTGGCCGCGTCTGCCATTCCAATTGCGTTGATTGTCGGCGACATTTGCATCGCTCGATGTCCAGTCCACTTGATTGGTTACACCTGGGACGTGCTATCGCTGAAGTGAATTGCACGGAATTGCCTACCGCGACACTGGTGCTGCTCGGCGAGCTCCTTCTCCCACCCTATCTTCAAATTGTACTTAGGAGCCGCTCAGGCGGCCTGATTCAGCCCCCAAAATACATCTCACGATTTACATTTACTTAGCATCGAGGGAGAAGGTTAAGACAGTCATTCCCGACACAAGGGTGACCTGCTGGCGCCCATCGACCAAGTAAGTGATAGGTGCAGCAGCGATTCCCGCTCCGGTGTTGAAATGCCAAAGTTCTTTACCTTGACCGGCGTCGAGGGCAACCATGAGGGAATCATCTCCACCGAAAACCACGCCACCACCGGTAGATAACAGACCACCCATCACGATGCTTGGCTCGCGGGGCGGGAAGCGGTACTCCCAGCGCAAGCGTCCAGTCGCCGCATCGAGAGCGCGCACTGCTGTCCACGTGGGGCCGAATGTGGCGCTTCCGCCAAGATAATTTCCGTAATCCATGGTAACGGCGGGGCCTTTCTTATAGACGTCGGAACCTTCCATCGTTGGCACATACATCGTATTGGAAGCCGCATCGTAGGAAGGCGACCACCAATTGGTAGCTCCCTGCGAGTTCGGATATATGATGGAACCTCCCACAGTAGGATGACCTTCGGGCCTTTGAATGGGTACTCCCGCGGAATCAAAACCAGAGGCCCAAGTCTGCTTCGCAAACGCTTCCGCCGCGAGGAATTTCCCGTTGGTTCGATCCAGAATGTAAAAGAACCCATTTCGATTTGCGAAGTACATGAGCTTGCGTGGCTGACCCTGGAAGATGGCATCAGCCAGCACAGGTATTTGTGTGGAATCCCAATCGTGTTCATCGTGTGGGCTGAACTGATAATGCCAGCGCAAATGCCCGGTGGCCGCTTCGATAGCGATTACGCTGCATGTGTATAGATTGATGCCAGGACGCACATCTCCTTGATAATCAGGGCCGGGATTTCCGACTCCCCAATAAATTAAGTCCAGATCGGAGTCATAGGAACCGGTGAGCCAGGTGGAGCCTCCGCCCCGCTTCCACGAGTCTCCTTGCCCCCATGTTTCGTGCCCTGGTTCGCCCGGACCGGGTACGGTGTAGAATCTCCAAAGACGTTTCCCATCCACAGGTGAATAGGCATCCACGAAGCCGCGGATCCCAAAATCGCCGCCCGACACGCCAACCACGATCTTGTCGCCCAGGGCTAAGGGTGCGCTGGTGATGCCATACCCATCCTGGTTGTCGGCGACCGCGACATCCCACAACAATCTGCCTGTCGCAGCATCCAGCGCAAGCAGATGAGCATTTAACGTGCCCAGGTAGATGGTGTTCCCGAGGATCGCCACGCCACGGTTATGGACAGGAGTGTTTTTCACCGGGGTAGACACTGGATATGAATATGACCACAGCTTTTCGCCGGTACGTGTGTCCAATGCCCAAACGTCGCCTGGTGGCAAGGTTACAAACATATAGCGTCCAACCACCAGCGGCGTACATTCAGTGCCTCCTCGGGTGAACTGGGCAAACTGATACAGCCACTTCAGCCGCAGGCGGGCGACGTTGTCGCGGGTAATCTGTGACAGGCGGCTGTGGCGTTGAGCGCTGTAGGTGGCGGAGTATGTCAACCAGTCCGCTGGATTGTCCGCCGCCGCCTTTAGATGCTCGAAGGTCGGGTCAATTCCGAGAGATAGTCCCGGTGAAGACGCCCCGTTGATCCCTTTGTTCAAGGTTGTGGCATTTCGCGAGTCTTTTATGAATGACACTAGCTGCCAGACGCGTTCGGCCGGCAGGTCACGGGCTTGCATCGGCGTCCCGACGATGCCGTCAGTGATCGTTCGATAGAGCGCCCAATCGGTGGCTCCATGACTGAAATTGCCTTTGGTTAGGTTCGGGGCAAACCCGCCCTTGGCGTCCTCCCCGTGACACGGAGCGCATTGTTGGTTGAAGAGTTCGCGTCCGGCGCGTATGCTCGCCGGAGTCGGTGCAGGCGCGAAGATCGCGGAGTATGGGTCCTTAGTTTTGAGGAGGTATGTCGCATTGAACGTACTCCCTCTATGCACCATAGAGTGCACCATCTCACCCCAAGAGAGGTCTTGAATCTGGCCGGTGGCCTTCAGCGCAACCAAGTGGATCCGCCACCGCACTGGAGGTATCGCAACAGTTGCTATTACCGCTGCCGTCAAGAATGAGACAGCGAGCAGGAGCCATCTTCTCTTTTTCATTCGTTCCTTGGGTTTGCCACGCAGAAGCTCCATGGTAACGAAAGCCAGTAGATCTGGGAACGATTATTTTGTGCTGGTGAGGGCAGGACAATACTAAGCGGATTCATTTCGGTACCGAAGTAAGGTTGATTTGCGATCGCACACTCGCTGCCATTGGTTTCTTGCGAATCCTGGCTTGTTACGAATTCAGAACCGGAGAGAAAATAATCGGGCTTGATCCAGGACTTGTGTTGCTCAACGAGTCCAGGCGCGGATCATCTGCGCAGAGAGTTCTGTTCATCCTGATTGCAATGCCTGCTAGTCAGACTACTAGCCGGACTGACTATCGTTCCGAATTCATATCGAGTTCGCTTACCTGATGGGTTTCTTACGTCCCTGTCCCGGCGGACGGTAGGTAGCTTTTATGGACCTGTTTTTGTTTTCCTTTGGTTGATCAAGATGGCGCACGGCAAGGGAGGACGTATGCTGAGACGCAGTGTGCGTCTGAGTCTTCACGCTTTCTTGTTCGATCTTGGCGAGTTCCTGAGACGTGGAACCGCCCTTCGTTTGTACAGCAGACGCAGCAACATGAGACTTCTGAACCGACCTAGGTGAAGCAGCGCCTGGATGCAGGGCATGCTTCAGAGTCCGGTTCTTAGTCTCTTGGCTAAACAACAGGCTTACGGAGAGCAGCAAGACAGTCAGAATCGCGAGTCGCATGTGTCTCCTATACCTTCGTGGCAACTTTGGTTCCATTCTGCCCTCTTTACGACTGGGGTTTTTTGGACCCGACGATATCGCCGGACTGCCAAAAACCGCTTAAAACATACCACACTTTTTGGGTGCAAGAGTGGCAATCGGCGCACAGAGTAAACAAGATTCCCTGACAATGCCACCCCCTCGCACCAACGGCGCTCCACAATGGAGGGAGCGCGTGAGATTGCGACACTCGACAAAGGAGAGTCAGCCAGGTTTCAGTAAAACCAACCTTCAGACGTCTGGGCCAGCAATTCCCCGATTGTCGCCGGCGCTCGGCAAGTGTTTCCGTCCTGCGCAACCCAATGAGCAGCCCGGACCGTGCAGGTACTCCTGGGGAATTCTGCTTTGGAACAGCCTGCGGGGCACGTTTTCAGATTGAGAGCGCCGCTAATTTTTGACGTCGCGTCCCTTTGTCGCGGGCGGGGCAAAAGATTTCTGGTCAGTCGTAATCACCGCACCCGGCTCCTTCGCCGCATACTTCAGCAAGCACCAAAGCGCCCGCACTCCGTCTTTCCAGCCAATCTTCTTTCCTTCCTCATACGTCCTTCCCCAGTAGCTGATTCCGACTTCGTAAATGCGCAGCCTGCGTTTGGCGATCTTCACGGTGATTTCAGGCTCGAAGCCAAACCGGTTCTCTTGGATAGGAATGGACTGAATCACTTCCCGCCGGAAGACCTTGTAGCAAGTTTCCATGTCGCTGAGGTTAATGTTAGTAAGGCAGTTTGAGAGCAGCGTCAGAAGCGAATTTCCGACGGAATGCCAGAAATACAAGACACGGTGCGGGCCTGCCCCGAGAAAACGGGAGCCGTATACAACGTCGGCCTTTTCTTCGAGCAGTGGGCCGAGAAGAGATGGATATTCGGCGGGATCGTACTCCAGGTCCGCGTCCTGAATGATGACGAAGTCACCGGATGCCTCCTGAACTCCCCGGCGCAAGGCCGCACCCTTGCCCATGTTTTGCGGCTGTAAAAACACTTTGATCTGCGGAAACTTCTGTTGAAGTTCAGCGAGTATTTCACGGGAACCGTCCTGGGACCCGTCGTCAACACACAAGAGCTCGATTTCCAGCGGGACGGCGAGCACACGTTCGACCACTTTTCCTAGTGTGGCGCGTTCGTTGTAAACCGGCATTACCACCGAAAGCTTCATGTGCGCTCGATTGAGCACTAGTGTAAGTCATTCAGCGGCAGTCGTGAGAAGTACGCAATGTTTCGTCGCCTCGTTAGTGGATCGAGCGCACGATGGCGTAATAGCCCTTGCGGCAGTTGGTGCGTAGGCCATGTTTGTGGGGGATCACTTCGATGGTGTGGTAGCTCCCGTCGGCGTGAAATGCAGATGGGTTGTATGCGATCACATATTGATTGCGGAGGGCCTTTTGGATGTCGCGAAAAGCTGCATGGATTTGGTCCTCATTTCCGCCAGCCAAAAACATGCCACCCGTGGACTCGGCGAGATCTTTCAATATTGGATCGCCTACAGCATCAGGTTCGAACTGCGAAATATTTGTGCTCACGCTAAAAATGACAGTTTGGGCGCGCGCTGCCGCCTCCCTGGCTTCTTCGAGCGTTGAACGGTGCACTGTATCCACCCCATCGCTGAGCAGCACAATCCCGCGGCGAGTCAGTTGATTTTCGGGAAACTGCCGCAGCTTTTCACACGCGTAGATGACCGCATCGTAAAGCGCGGTGTTGCCGCCGGCGTGCATGTTCTTCAGCGCCCGCGATACCTTCGCGGCCTTGTCCGTAAGCTCCTGTGCGGTCGTGACCCGGTCGTTAAAGGTAACAACGAAGGCCCGGTCGGTTCCGGTGCGCATCATCTTCCTGACAAACTCAAGCGCGGCTTCCCGTTCAAATTTGAAGCGGTCCCTTACCGAGTCGCTGGCATCAATAAGCACTGCCAAATGTAGCGGCAAGTCGCTGCGCTGCTGAAAGAAAGTTAGCCGCTCAGGGGCCAAGGGATTGCGGTTATCGAATAGGGCAAAGTCACTGGGCTGAAGATTGGCTACAAATCGGCCTTTCTTGTCGGTCACGTTGAATGCCAAATCCACCTCATCCACTGTCTTCGAAATCGTCGTGATTGGGGCGAAGAAGCCACCTCCCGGGTCGGCCACGGATGAGGGTACCTGTGCTATAAGGCGCGGAACATGAGCGAGCAAGAGAACCAAGCCGCAGGCGAGAATGCAACGCACTTGCTGCCTCAAGAGCCGTGTGCGGCAAGCTGCCCGGCGGTCATCTAAGATGCCACTACAAACCTGCAAGCTGCACATTCAAGCACGGATGTAAACAAACTTTTACGCGGAAAATCGTCGGGATACATCCGTTGCTGGAGTATCGTGAATCTATCCCTGCACCCAGCTGTATTTTTCTGCGGGAATCAAAGTAACCAGAGGGAACAAAGGCCGTATGAAACGGATATGTGTTCGTGTGGCTTCGCTTAGTACTTTGCTTCTTTTTTGGGTTGCTTCAGCCGGGACCCAGACCAATTCCCAGAGCCGAATCGGCGTCATTGACTCCGCAAATGTGGCGGCGCTGCGGGGTACTGCTCACCCTATGGCCCAATCCCGTTTCGACCAGGGACGAACTGATTCAACAAGAGTCCTGAGCGGAGTTTCTCTCGCCTTCCGGCTTTCCCCGGCACAGCAGGCCGATTTGGATCGCCTTCT
>Ga0137366_10002551_pt1 | contig 13981 bp, 10 predicted proteins | sample SagtaG_8_FD_104938 | JGI IMG/M metagenome (GOLD analysis project Ga0137366, IMG submission 104938) | Vadose zone soil microbial communities from Sagehorn Ranch, Mendocino, California, USA - Sage1_L_60_16 metaG | ecosystem: Environmental > Terrestrial > Soil > Vadose zone | place: USA... | reverse complement strand
GCTATGCTTATGGTGCAGGATGACGCAGGTATTAGCTTGTTGCTCGTTGAAGCCATCTTGCAGGAAACTTCCTTTCAGTCGAAATATGGCTGACGTTGCTTAAGCAGAGCAAAGATGCTATAGTTTTTGAAATAGTATACATCGTAGGAGAGCCGAGGCGGAAGCACATGGTAACCACATCGAAAAAAATTCAATTGAGCTCCCATACAGTAAAAGCACTCAAACATAACGAACAATACTCTCATTCACTCATTAAAAACGATTCAGACATTATTGTACTTGTCAATGAAGAGAGCATTGTTACTTTTGTGAGTCCTTCCATCACACCCATTCTGGGATATGCTCCTGAAGAAATCGTGGGCTGTCATGTACTTGTTCTTGTTCATCCTGATGACCTTGACACCGTACAATGGATGTTAGGAGAAATTGGGCAATCACCTGGCAAGAGCTTGAGTGCCGAATATCGTTTATGCTGTAAAGACGGCTCATGGCGATGGATTGAAGGAAGTGGAACGAATTTGCTCCATGTGCCAGGTATAGAAGCTATTGTTGGTAATTTTCGTGATGTTACCGAGCGCAAGGTGGCGCCACACTCGCATTGGAGCGAGATGAGTGTATCTGAGCACTTCGTCCAGTTCTATGAGAGCGAGGTCTTTCTCCTTGACTCATTGAGCGGATTTATCGACACAGGTCTCAGTGCGGGTGATGCCTGCATCGTTATAGCCACGAAAGCACACAGAGAGAGGCTTGAGGAACGATTGAAGGCAAAAGGACTGGATCTGATCGCCGCCCACACGCGGGGTGAATACATCGCACTGGATGCAGTCGAAACTCTGTCGAAGTTCATGGTTGATGGATTGCCGGAGCCACAGCGCTTCCTTGAGATCATTGGAAGCATTATCCGGCAAGCAGGAGAGGGTCGTCTCCGCGTTCGTGCCTTCGGGGAAATGGTTGCTCTCCTTTGGGAAGAAGGAAATCAGGCTGGTGCGATCCATTTAGAAGAACTCTGGAACGATCTGGCCAGGACCCATTCCTTCTCGCTTTTCTGTGCTTATCCGATGCACGGTTTTGGCAAGGCAGCCCACGGCGCGCCATTTACCGAGATTGGCACACACCATACTCGGGTCATCCCCGCAGAGAGCTACAACGCGCTAGCGACTCCGGATGAGCGCCTGCGCGCCGTCACCCTCTTACAGCAGAAGGCGGAATCGCTTCATGCTGAGATAATGGAACGCAAAGAAGTCGAAAAGGCGCTGCGGATTTCCGAAACTCGTTACCGTCGTCTTTTTGAAGCGGCCCGAGACGGCGTACTTATCCTCGACCCCAGGACACGAAAAATTCTTGATGCTAATCCATTTATGGAAGAGTTGCTGGGCTACACACGCGAGGAGTTAATCGGGAAGGAGTTATTTGAAATCGGGCTACATAAAGATGAGCAAGCCAATCAGGACGCATTTCGGAAATTGCAGGAGAACCATTATATCCGCTATGAAGATTTGCCACTCAAAACTAAAAGAGGTGAGAGGCGTGACATTGAAGTGGTGGCCAATCTCTATGAGGAAGAAGATAAGCCGATTATTCAATACAACATCCGGGATATTAGCGCGCGCAAGAAACTTGAACGGCAGAAGGATGAGTTTATATCCATGGCAAGCCATGAACTGAAAACGCCCGTCACCAGTCTCAAAGGCTTCCTCAATCTCTTGCAACGGCGCTTGACTTCACCTGAAGATGAAAAAGAGCTTCATTACCTTGCCCGCATGAATGCCCAGGTACATAAGTTAGCCAAGCTCATCAATGATCTGCTCGATATTTCCAAGATGCAGACGGGCCAACTCGTCTATCGAGAAGAGCATTTTGATGTGGATGCTCTGGTGCAAGAAATCGTGGAAAACATACAGGGAACGACACAGACGCATCATCTGCTGCTTGAAAGCCAGACCCAGGCTGAGGCGTTTGGGGACCGGGACCGCCTTGGGCAAGTACTGATTAACCTCCTGAATAACGCGATCAAGTATTCTCCCCAGGCAAGTACAGTGCTCGTGCGTGTCACAAAAGACCAGAATAATGCCCTTGTGAGCGTCCAAGATTTTGGGATTGGGATTGCCAAAGAGCATCAGCAAAAGATTTTTGAGCGGTTCTACCAGGTCACTGATCCCGAAGAAAGAACCTATCCCGGGCTGGGCATTGGCCTCTACATCTCCCTTGAGATTGTCAAGCGACACGGCGGACAGATATGGGTGGAAAGTAAGAAAGGAGAAGGTACAACGTTTCATTTTACCTTGCCTCTCTTCCAGGAGGGGAAGAGACAAGTTTCTTTGTAGCTTTGTATATACCACAACCATTGACAATGCAGAATAACAAATTCGAAAGAACAGCCACAACTGTCACTTCGAAACCCATACAATTTCATATGAACATTGGGAATCGGCGTCGCCTGGAAGGGCTCCCCTGGAACTTCCCCCTGGAAGAATGGCCAGAGCATGGCGTTGTGCCACTTTCGGTACGCCGGGGTGAATCGCGCCATCCCGTGATCTTTGTGGAGCGTGAAGATGCACGCTACGCCATTAAAGAAACAACACCCGGTATGGCAGAGCGTGAGATCGCCAATTTACACGAGATTGAACGACGAGGTCTCCCTGCACTCAGCCCGGTTGGTAGCGTGGTTGTACCAGGACGACCCCTTTTGTTAGACGAACATGGGCCTGGAGGTGTTCCTGAATATGTGAGTGGAGATCGCGGGTATACTGTGACAAAGCTTGCCCCGCGTGTTATCCCACATTCTATACTTTACAGCGTACCTTTTACCAGGAAAAATAAGCATCACCTTTTATCGGCTATAGCCGTCTTGTTGGTCGAGTTGCATGAGCACGGTGTTTACTGGGGCGACCCATCGCTAGCCAATGTATTAATCCGCATCGACGGAAAGCGTATCCTGGCAATTATGGCTGACGCGGAAACCGCGGAACTCTTCCCGGGACCTGTAAGTGACAGTCTACGTGAACAGGACTTAGAATTATCTGGCGAGTCGCTTTTGTGGCAAGCGGAAGACATACGCCAGGCCCGCGGGCTGCCTGAAGAAAAGGAGATTGTAGATGATAAAGATTTTCGCTATTTTAAGCGACGATATCGTTTGTTGCAGCGAGAACATGCACAACTGGCCTCATCTCCTGGCTTTACCACGCTTTTCCAGGCAGTGCATATGCTAGAAGCCTTGAACGACTTGGGGTATTCCCTCCTCGATATGAGCGGGCATGCCTTTCAACAAATCGCCACGGTACTCCCTGGTTGGTATCAACGGCGCATTCATGAACTACTGGGCATCACGATACCACGCAAGTATGCGCGCCGCTTCTATAATACCATTCTCGGCCACCAGGCAATAATGAGTAAAAATGAGGGACGTGATGTGAGTATTGAGGAGGCAGCAAAAGATTGGTATACGCGTTATCATCTCCCGGCAATTCTTTTATTGCGCCAGCAGCTGACTAATGAACAGGACCCTATGCAGGCCTATTTCGCTATTATGGAACTTAAGTGGAAGATGAGTCTCAAGGCAGGCTATGAGATTCCCATAGAAGAGGCAGCACTGGACTGGGCTATGGAGCAGGCAGATACGGGCAAACTAGGCGCGGTGGATCCGGCTGCTATAGCAACCTGGTGGAGAGAGCGCCAACCAGTTGCAGAGGCACTGGAACCGTCGCGTATTGAAAGCAAAAAATTGGAGCCGCTCCTCTCGAACGAAGAGCAGCCCCTTGTACATCTTCCACCACCTGAACTTGACCAGGAGTTAACGAAGAGGCTGGAACAACAGAAACAGGAGTGATACTTTTTTTATTACAGGTTTTATATTTCCTCGTCGAGGATATCTTCTTCTTCTTCTTTTCCTTCGACCTCGCCTGCCCTGAAGGAGACTATATTGCCACGAATCTGCTCTTCAATGGCAGAGGCAACATCGCTGTTCTGGCGCAGGAATTCTTTAGCGTTCTCCCGGCCTTGACCGAGGCGAATATCACCTACCGTGAACCACGCACCACTCTTCTTGACCAGACCCATCTCTAGACCAAGGTCGATGAAGCCACCTTCGCGAGAAATACCCTCACTGTACATGATATCGAACTCGGCAACGCGGAACGGGGGGGCAACCTTGTTCTTGACTACCTTGACACGCGTGCGGCTACCGACCACATCCTGCCCTTGCTTGATAGAGTCGATACGACGAATATCCAGGCGAACTGAGGCATAGAACTTCAAGGCTTTACCACCGGAAGTTGTCTCTGGATTGCCAAACATGACGCCAACCTTTTCACGCAGCTGATTAGTGAAGATAATAGAGGTGTTGGAAGTGCTAATGGCACCGGTGAGCTTACGCATGGCCTGGCTCATAAGGCGGGCCTGTAGGCCAACGTGTGAGTCGCCCATTTCGCCTTCAATTTCGGCACGTGGGGTCAGCGCCGCTACAGAGTCGATGACAATTACGTCAAGGGCGTTACTACGCACAAGGGAGTCTACGATCTCCAGGGCTTGCTCACCAGTATCAGGCTGTGAGATCAGGAGATTATTGGTGTCAACGCCGCAGCGGGCCGCGTAGGTACGATCAAGTGCATGTTCGGCATCGATAAATGCAGCAAAGCCACCCGCTCGCTGCGCACTGGCGATAATGTGCTGGCAAAGCGTGGTCTTACCAGAAGCCTCAGGGCCATAAATTTCTGTGATGCGCCCTCGCGGTACACCCCCTATGCCTAAAGCCAGGTCCAGAGCAATTGATCCAGTGGGAATTACCTCAACTTGAATATGCGAAGCGTCTCCCAGTTTCATGATCGCGCCCTTACCAAAGCGACGCTCGATCTGTTGCAAGGCGAGGTCTATCGCCTTCTCACGCTCGCTGCTGGCAGCTGATACAGCCGTACTACTTCGATCTGCCATGGATTTTTCCTTTTTAGTCATTGGCATGCTCTCTACAGGGTACAGGCAGGGTTGTTGCCATCCCGCTTCACCGCCCCTGCATTCCTCCTTTTTTAATGGCAAGAAATAACAAACAAGCGCAAAGTCAGTTACTGCACTTCCTCAGTTCCTTGGTTGATACACGTAGTTATTCTTTCGCAGGGCTGAAAAAGCGGAAATAGGCCTCTCTCCATGCCTACTTCTCGAAACTAGAACAAGGGTACCATAAGTACATCTGTATGTCAATCAGATTTTCGACGATTTTCAGAGCTTTGCAAAAGCCCTTCACCTGCCCCACTGGGGTCAAAGGAAAGGAATATTTGGGGACCCCCAAACCCCACAGAATGACTGGCTGCCCCCCCTGAACCCCGCTAAATTAGATATCACGCCGGCCTTCGAGGGCACGACTGAGCGTACCTTCATCGGCATACTCTAGATCACCGCCCATCGGGAGACCACGGGCCAGACCTGTCACACGCACTTCCGTAGAGGCCAACTGGCTTTTAATGTAGTTGGCGGTGTACTCTCCCTCAAAGTTGGGATTGGTGGCAAGAATGATTTCACGCACCTTGTTATTGCGTACGCGCTGGATGAGTTCATCGATACGCAGGTCTTTGGGTCCGATGCCTTCAACAGGTGAGATTGCACCGTGCAGCACATGATACAGCCCTTTGTAGACACCGGTCTTCTCCAGGGCCAGAACGTCGAGTGGCTCTTCCACGACGCAGATTACCTCTTGATCACGACTGGGATTGCTACACGTAAGACAGGGATCGCTTTCGGTAATGTTGAAACAGCGCGAGCAATAGATGATGCTCTCTTTGACACGCACGATAGCCTCTGCCAGGCGTCGCGCTTGATCACTGGGACTGCGCAGGATGAAGAAGGTCAGGCGTTGTGCCGTTTTCACTCCAACGCCTGGCAGTTTTGAGAATTCTTCGATCAGTGTCGCCACTGGCGGTGCAATATTACTCATAAGTTAGAACAATCCAGGAATTCTCATGCCGCCGGTGACATTGCTCGCCAAACGCTCTTGCACCTCATTGGCCTTGTTAAAAGCATCCCGGGCGGCGGCAAGCACCATCACTTCCAGTTCGGCGATATCCTCTGCATTAAAGGCTTCGGGGTCAATCTTGACGCTAGACATCTCAAACTTGCCATTCATAGTGATAGTAACAGCTCCACCGCCAGCTGTACCGGTGAACTGGCTGCTTTCCAGTTCCTCCTGCATTTTCGCCAGCTTTCGTTGCATCTCTTGCTGCATTCTTTGGATTTCACGCATATTCATGGGAAAATAGCTCCTTACTTTGTGCGAATATCTACGATTTTCGCAGTGAATGTTTTCATGACTTCTTGTACTACGGGATCACTGCTCACCTTCTGCCTGAGTGCTTCTGGTGATGACGTCGACGATTCTATAGTAGTATTCTCTCTCACAACGCTATTTTTGACAACTGGTGAGGAAGAATCTTCAGCAGGAGTATGAACAACTGAAGCAGTTGGTTCTTGCGCCTGTACCAGATCAGATGTCCCCTCCCGCTCCATGTGTCTGGACCTGGCTGGCACAGGTGGCGTTGAAGCGGGTCGATCAAGCTGCGCCGACTGCTGTGGCGCCACTTGCATAGCAGTACTTGCCGGGTGACTATCTGAACCATACGCCGGAGAGACTGGTACTGGCTGACCAGGAGCTAGCAAGCGCACCCGGCACTTCTGCCGGAATTCTGTGGAAATTGCCCAGTCTACATCCTTAGAGCGTTCACCCTCTTGTACATATTTATGATGCAACTCGTATGCTGCTTGTATAACAACGACAGCCTCTTCCGCCGTGCCCTCGACTCCAACAACTGTAAAACTATTGAGCATTGCTGCTGTCTTTGGATTCTTCGGTCTCACCCGTTTCTTTACGTTTTCCCATGCATCCTTCACCTGCTGCAGGGTAAGTGAGGGCAAACTATTCTCAGTTAGAGTAGCATTTGAAGCAGAGATTTCTGGACGAGCAATTAGTTGCCCAGGACCCTCCCCACTTCCATCGATGGTAGGAGAATCATTCAGGTCAGGCAATGAGCCATTTTTTCCCTCGCTTATCCCGGGAGGTGAAGGTTGCCTGGCTCTTGCGGGCGACGATTGACGAGCCTCTTGTAAAACGACGGGACTTGTTTGTACCTGCATGGGAGCAGACCGTTGCTGTAGTGATGGTACAGAAGGGGATGCAAACGATTGGCCTGATTGTATGTGACGATGTTGTTCAATACTTTGTAAGAAGGCGAGTTCTAAGCCAAGCTGGGGCGTGCCCTGGCTCTTTTGCATAAGGTCGTTCTGCGCAAAGATACGGGCAAACTCTGTCAACTCCTCCAGTTCAAAAAGCCGGGTCATTTGTAGGATCTCGCTCGTCTCATCTTCCGTGAGATCAAGGATAATGGCAATGTCGGCACCAGCTTTGGCAAGCATCATTGAACGCCAGTATTCTCCTACCTGGATATTAAGCTGGCGCAGGTCGGCTCCTGCTTCCGAGAGTTCGTGAATGAGATGCAGGACAGCAGCGCTATTGAGCTGAGCAACATGGCTGACGAGCTTTTGAACGGCACGCGGGTCGGCCACACCAAGCATGGCCTGCACCTGTGCCAGTGAGATTTCATTTCCCGAGTAGGCAATGGCCTGATCCAACAGGCTGAGTGCATCCCGCATTCCCCCGGCAGCAGCCCTGGCAATCAGTTCAGCAGCAGTTCGCTCTATTTTGATGTGCTCTTGCCCGGCAACAAAGTTCAAATGCTCAACAATGTGCCGCGTGGAAAGGCGCTTGAAGTCGAAACGCTGGCAACGGGAGAGGACAGTCGGCAGCATTTTATGCACATCTGTTGTCGCCAGGACAAAGATAGCATAGCCTGGTGGCTCCTCCAGTGTCTTGAGCAAGGCATTAAAGGCTTCAGTGGTCAGCATGTGTGCTTCGTCAAGCACGTAAACCTTGTACTTACCCGTGGAGGGAGGCATCATAACCTTTTCACGCAGGTCACGGATGCTGTCAATACCACGATTAGAGGCCGCATCGATCTCGATGACATTGAACGAGTTGCCCGCGGTAATCTCACGGCACTGCTGGCATTCGTTGCACGGTTCCCCATCAACCGGATGAGCACAATTGACGGTTTTAGCTAGGAGACGAGCAGTACTCGTCTTACCGGTTCCGCGCGGGCCGGTAAAGAGATAGGCATGTGCAAGGTTGCCATTACTGAGCGCGTTTTTGAGCGTGCGAATGATGGGTTCCTGCCCAATGAGGTCACCGAAAGTTTGTGAACGCCATTTGCGGTAGAGCGATTGTGAGGCCATAGTATAATTCCGCCGACATCCTTGAGACGGGCCACACCCCGCCAATATGAAAGAAAATGAAGACAGAAAACCGATTTTCGCCCAGTCCTGCCGCTTGGCGCAATCAGGCGACCCTACGGCACCCAGAGAGGTCCACTTACCGTTGCTTCCTCACGGACCTAGCGGGGTTCATAGACGTCTGCCGCGCAGGACCCGATTACGCCAAGCGACAGGACCGGAAGAAAACCGGCCTGTTCCATTCGAGCCTCTCCTCTTATCATTACCCTAAAAACGGGTCGATCTAGTGGATATAATCAGCTATCCCGAATGGACCATCTTCATTTTACTCCAACAGAGGAGATTTGTCAAGAAAGATATTTGCCTACTAGCAGACTATATTTCTCTTTAGCCTCGGCTGGAATCCTGCTGCGATCTGTCAGAATGGCGGTTGCCAGAGCGTGAGGGCAGTCACAGGTATTGGCATTACGGTCGGCGGGAATTTTCTGAGCTACGCTGCGTAAGATGCGCTGTGCGTTAGCAACATTGGCGCTGAGGTTGCCTATCACCATTTCAACAGTAACCGATTCTTCGGACTCATGCCAGCAGTCGTAATCAGTGGCGCAGGCAATCACGGCATAGCATATTTCGGCTTCGCGTGCCAGCTTGGCTTCTGGCAAAGCAGTCATACCGATGAGATCCATGCCCCAGCTACGATAGACATTTGATTCGGCCCTGGTAGAGAACAATGGACCCTCCATGCAGACATATGTACCGCCTTCGTGCACTTTTACGTCGCCCAGTTCGCGGGTCGCTGCGAGCAAGAGAGTGCTGAGAGTAGAACAGAAAGGCTCAGCGAAGGTGCAGTGTACAACGATGCCACCCTCATAGAAGGTATTGACACGGCTTTTGGTGCGATCAAAGAGCTGATTGGGAATGACCAGGTCCCGGGGAGCGATATGTTCGCGCAGGCTTCCAACGGCGCTGACGGAGATTACCCATTCGACGCCAAGGCTTTTGAGAGCCCAGATATTAGCGCGTACGGGAATCTCACTAGGAGAAATGCGATGCCCACGCCCATGGCGTGGCAGAAAGGCCATAGGCACACCTTCTACCTTGCCAATAGTAATGACGTCGCTAGGGTCGCCAAATGGCGTTTTTACCGCGACCTCCTCCACATCGGTCATACCTTCCATGCTATAGAGGCCGCTCCCACCGATCACGCCAATCATTGCTTGTGGCATACGTAAATCCTCCTCTTAATTTGGATTGGAGCACATCAGGCACAAAAAAATGCGCCCATACATTTATTTCTTAATCCTGATGTACTGCAATTTACCCACTTTGAGAATGGCACCGTCAATGACAGGTACGGTAAAATTCACGTCGGTGATACGCTCTGCTTCGCCAGCTTCACCTTCGGGGAAAAATGTGACGCCACCCTGGTGTACGAGGCGACGTGCCTCGCTCTTACTGGCTACCAGCCTGGCATCAACCAGGAGGGTGAGAATATTCACGGGCTCACTGAGGTGATAGTCAGGTATATCTGCCGGCAGTTTGCGCTCGGAGAACTGGCGTATAAAGGCCTCTTCTGCTTCCTGGGCTGCGGCGGGATTATGAAACTCACTGACGATCTCACGCGCCATACGCAGCTTGACATCCCTCGGATTCAATGATCCTTCAGCCATCTTACGCTCAAATTCGTCCAGTTCTGCCTGAGGCACGTCGGTCAATGTCTCAAAGTAGCTTCTCATTGCATGATCGGGCAGCGACATGAGCTTACCAAACATATCATGTGCGGGTGCCGTCATGGCAATATAGTTGCTCAGGGATTTCCCCATCTTCTTAAAGCCATCAAGACCCACAATCAACTGTACCGTCAAGATTTGCTGCGGGGGCTGTCCAAAAGCAGGCTGAAGCTCTCGCCCGACCAGCAGGTTGAAGGTCTGGTCAGTGCCGCCAATTTCGACATCAGAACGCAGCATCACCGAATCATATCCTTGCAAGAGCGGGTACATAAACTCTGAGAGGGAGATTTCGATCCCGCTCCTATAGCGCTTGGAGAAATCATCTCGCTCCAACATCTGCGCCACAGTTTTATGGCTCAGCAATTTGATGGCATCACTCAAGTTAAAGGTGTCAAACCATTCGCTTTGCCAGCGTGTCTCGGTCAGGTCAGGGTCGACGATTCTGAAAAACTGGTCAAGATAGGTCGCGGCGTTGGCTTTGACCTGCTCGGCAGTCAGTGGTTTGCGAGCCTCTTCCCGTCCGCTGGGATCACCCAGACGCGCTGTCCAATCGCCGATGACAACAACGGCTTTATGGCCCAGGCGTTGAAATTGGCGCAATTTGCGGAGGACAACTGCATGCCCAATAGTCAGGTCATAGTGGCTTGGGTCTACGCCAAGCTTTACGCGCAGCGGCTCTCCTTTGTTCCCCTCTAGAAGCATACGACGTAGGTCGGCTTCTTTTTCGACCTGTACAACGCCTCGTGTCAAAACGTATTCTATTTCTTCCTGTGTTGGTCGTGGTTCCACCTTCACAACAGACTTCCTCCCTGGTGAGTGACTAGTTTTCTGGTGGCATTGTAGCAGAATCAGGGCAAGTAGTCGAGGGGATAAACTTTGATAGACGCGCTATCAAGATTTCTAACAAAATTCTTATATTCTGTTTACGTTGTTCTAACACATTATGGGTTATTTTATAGTCAAAGGAAAAATAAAAAACTTGTTTCCTTTCCTGGAAACAAGTTTAGCAGGTCAATTCAGTAAGTCAGTGTAAGAGTTGAAAAAGAAAGAAGGAGGAACATCGATGGCAAATCTCACACGTTTCAATCCGTTCAACGAAGCTGTTTCACTGCGTGAGGCAATGGACCGGCTGTTTGAGGACAGCTATATCTCACCGCGTGTTGCAGGACATTTTGGTGGCCGCGGGGTAGTTGCGAACCTGTTTGAGACGCCAGATAGCTTTATTCTCCAGGTTCCCATGCCCGGTGTGAAGCCAGAGGACGTTGAGATCACGGCACAACAGGATACGTTGAGTCTGAAGTGGGAAACGAGGATGCAGGTGCCCGAAGGTGCCACGGTTCATTGGCACGGCTTCGGGGATGGTCAATACCACCAGGCGTTTACGCTTCCTGCTCCTATCAACGCCGACCGCGCTGAGGCAAGCGCTACTGATGGTGTGTTGACGCTAACCCTGCCTAAAGCCGAACATGCCAAGGCTCGCAAGCTAAGTGTGACTGCCAAGAAGTAATTAGCGTAATCAGGTAACAAAACAAAAAGCTGAGTGTGTGGTGACGCACTCAGCTTTTTGTTTTGTTACCCGGTAACTCTTAAAGTCATTTCTTGCATCTTACTCACTACGTGATAGAGAATTATGAGTTGGGTGAGGGCGAGGGGATCGCTCTGGCGTAACGTGTTGCCCACGTAGAAGCGGCCCAGGAGACTTAAACGATCTGGGCGGAGATGGCTGGCATTTTCCATGTGGGCCCAGATACAATCTTCGAGTTCACAGGCTTTTTGGTGAGTGATATCTCCATCAATCTCTAACACATCGCGCATTTTTTTGGCATATTGCATTTCAATCAGCCTTAAGGCTGGCTTGTGCCCATTTTGTGAAATCTCCAGCACATCACTCAGATCAACTTTGGGGGCATGTTTCGCTTCCATCAAACGGACATCCAGGTGCGCTAAATCGTTTGTGCGGTAATATAAGCTGCCTCGCAAGAAACGTATGATAATGTCAGCGAATTGCTTCTGGGGCTGAATGTACAGGCGCCTATCACGCCGGCGAATGGCCATCTGCTGGCGCACTTGCTCAACCGTATAGCCGCGCGAGGTGCTATCACGCATAATTTTCCATTGCTGCAGAAGCGCAGTTTCAGGATCGAGATAGATACCCACATGCGCAAGATTGCGTAGTTCTTCAGTATACAGCGGATGCAAACCGTGCACGATAATAATGTCGGATGGAAGCACCTCCACAGGGCTCGCAAAAGTCCCCGTCCTGTGATCGTAAACAGGCTTAACTATAGCCTCTCCCTGAGCAAGCCGACGCAGGTGCTCGGTCATCAATGCAAAGTCATTGGCCTCTGGACATAGAGCAGTGATACCAGTACGCATGCGCGTGGCTCGATCAAGGATATGGTAATCATCGAGACAGATATGTGTAACACGTTCCTGCCCAAAAACCTGCACCATACCAGCCGTCAGGGTAGTCTTCCCTGAACCACTATCACCACAGACCGCTACGATTAGAGGTTGTTGCATACTTGCGACACTTCCCATCAAAAACGACTATGCTGGAACCCCTGCCTTCATGTGCGACGAGGAAGCAGCGCCACGCCTTTTGTATATCTGAGCATCTAAATCAAAAGCAAAGTCCAGAAATATCCTTCCTTTGCTTTCTTGTGGAATGCATCAGTGTAAATAAGTATAGCAGAGAAAGGTAACTTTAGACCATATCTGCCTTTTCACCACCACTTAAAAAGTGTACAATAGGATGCAAAGAATGGCTACAAAGAATAGCACCAGGTGGGAGACGTATTTTTCATGGAGCACATACTGCTTGAACAACTGCAACAACGCCCGTTATTGTGCGATGGCGCTATGGGTACCCTTTTATATGCACGCGGCATCACCTACGAACAATGTTTTGATGAGCTTAATGTCACGCAGCCAGAACTCATTCAAAGCATTCACCGGGAGTACATCAGTGCTGGTGCACAGATCATTGAAACGAATACCTTTGGGGCCAACCGCGTGAAACTCGATGGCTACCAGCTGGGTGACCGTGTCCGTGAGATCAATTCTCGAGCGGTGCGCCTGGCGCGGGAGGCACGCGAGATTTCAGGCCAGCCCGTCTTTGTCGCGGGTGCCGTCGGCCCAAGCGGCCAACCCCTGCAAGCGCCAAACGAGCAGCGTTTGAGCGAACTGCGCGGCATTTTCCGTGAACAAATTGAGGCACTGCTGGAAGGGGGTGCAGACCTGCTGATCCTGGAAACCTTTTCCAGCCTGGCAGAACTGCGGCAAGCCGTGCTGGCTGCACAAGAGGCGGGTGGAGTGCCGATTATTGCTCAGATGAGCTTCTATGAAGATGGTCATACCCTTTCTGGACAATCAGCAGCCAGAGTCGCAGCAGTACTCAACGATCTCGGTGTCAATGTGATGGGGACCAACTGCAGTGTAGGACCGGCGGCGACACTCGATGTGATGCAAGAAATGATTTCTGCGATCAAACAGCTGGGTGACGATCTGCAACCTACACCCGCTCTGTTTTCAGCACAACCCAATGCAGGCCTTCCGACGCGTATCGGCAACCGTTTTTTCTATATGGCAACCCCTGATTACTTTGCAGATTATGCGCTGCGCTTTGCACAGGCTGGTGTTCACCTGATCGGTGGCTGCTGCGGCACGACTCCCCGTCATATTGCGGCGATGCGCAAAGCCCTCGATGAGCATTACGGCATCTCTACTCAGTTTTCGACCGCTATGGTCAAAGAGACAGAGGAGAAGGTCACTGAAACGAACAATGGCCCGACGACCATCGCGGGCCTGATTGAAGAAGAGGTCATCTTGCCACGGCAAGGCACGCCCACACGACTCCAGGAAAAGCTCGCAGCAGGGGAATTCGTGGTCAGCGTTGAGCTTGATCCACCCAAGGGCTTGAACCCGACCAAGATTCTGGAGGGGGCGGCCTTGCTGCAGCAGGCAGGGGTGAACTGTATCAATATTGC
>Ga0137366_10002550_pt1 | contig 13985 bp, 16 predicted proteins | sample SagtaG_8_FD_104938 | JGI IMG/M metagenome (GOLD analysis project Ga0137366, IMG submission 104938) | Vadose zone soil microbial communities from Sagehorn Ranch, Mendocino, California, USA - Sage1_L_60_16 metaG | ecosystem: Environmental > Terrestrial > Soil > Vadose zone | place: USA... | reverse complement strand
TCCGGGCTGCTCAATTCAAGAATGACGGTGTCGGCCTCGACTTGTGTCCCGGGCCAGACAATAATTTTTTCGACGCGCCCTTCCGTGTTCGCCGGAATCCAGCGAATTTCCTCCGGCACCAACGTGCCGAGTCCGCGCACCTGGCGCACCATCGGTCCACGTTTCACCGTATCGATCCACACTGTAGAGCGATCGACGCTCGGCACTGCTGGTTTCAGCCGCGAGATGGCGATCGTCGCCAGGATCAATCCAAGCGCGGAAGCAGCGATGATAATAATGCGGCGCTTGCGTTTCTTCGCCGCAACCCCTTCGCGTGGCACGTCCATCGAGGAAGGATTCGGCGTGAATCCAGCCGGTCGCACAATCGTACTTTCCTTTGGTTGTCGTTGTGGGGTCACGGCCTCGATCAAAGCGCTCCAAAAGCGCGACAGAGTTGAATGATGGCGTACGCTCAGCTTACCATCGGCACAGTCGCGGCCACGACCAAGATTGAGAACAAAATCGCTTCGCCGAAGAAATCGTGCCGCGCTTCGTTTTGAAAGTAGGGACGGCTAATATCGCGAAAAGAAGGCACCGTCGGTTTTACGCAACGGCCGCCATAACCGCTGAGCGTTACGGAGTGATAATTGCACTCGATCAACGGGAACCGCTTCTCGCTGCGAGCTGTCATGAACGTTGGTTTCATACTTCTTTAGGATGCGTTGCAGGTGATTGGTGGATTCAAGATCTTCTTCCTGTCGACGAGAGATAACGCAACGATCGTGCCAACCAGAAAAGAAAGTCGTATGGCCCATTCGATCAGTGATTTACGCTTATCGATCGAAAAGGAGGTCCCTCGTATCGCTCCGCTTCCGGGACGAGGGCGTCCCGTTTTCGGGATGGAATTTGGAGTGCGCGGACAATGTCCGCGCTTTGAAAGCGGCGACATGTCGCCGCACTCCAAAAATCCCGTTATCGCGGGAGTCGCAGTAACGCTTCCGCGCCTGTTCCGGCAGGCCGGTTCATCAGCACCAATGACCCTCCGTGCGCTTCTGCAATTTGCCGGCTCAATGGTAGACCAATTCCCGAGCCGTCAGGCTTCGTCGTAAAAAAGGGCACGAAAAGGTTGGCGGGGTTCATAATTCCCGGGCCTTCGTCTTGAACAAAGATTTCGACACAATCGTGTTTCTCGCGCCACCCGATCGCGACGTTTCCGTTTGTCTCGAGGGCGGCATCGACAGCGTTATGCACCAGATTGATCAATAACTGTTCAAGTTGCGCGGCGTCCGCGCGAATCTTTGTCGCAGGGCTGGATACGACTTTCACATTTAGCCTCGGCTCCAGATTCACAACCCGCTGCACAAGTGCGGCAAGCTCGACATCCCGTTTTTGTGGTGGCGGAAGTTTCGTGAGGCGCGTATACGCTTGCAGAAACCGACCGAGCGAATCGGCGCGGGCTGCAATCGAGTTCAATCCACTGCGCGCATCATCCCGCCAATCCGGCGGGGGCGGATCGCGCCGCAGGAGCGATTCCAAGCTGGCAGCAAGCGATTTGATCGGCGCAAGCGAGTTATTCATCTCGTGGCCGAGCACGCGAACTAACCGCTGCCAGGCACGGCGTTCCTCTTCCCGCAGCGTCCGACTGAGATCCGTCAGGACAAGCAAGTCGTGCGGAAGACCCTGTTCGCGAAACGTGCTGCGCCGAATGCCCCATCGACCAGAGCCTCCGGGAAAGCTGAACGTGAGCGGTTCGTCCTCGTCGACATTGTAACAGGGGTCGAGCCCGAGTTCTTTTGCGCTTCTGCCAAGCAATTTGTCCATCGGTTGCCCGAGCAAATTTTCGCCGGCGCGATTAACGAGACGCAACTGGCGTTCTGGATCGAAAGTAAAAATCGCGACATCGATTTCCCCCATTATCGTGCGCAGCAGCGCCGTTGCTTCGAAAGCGCCCAGGCGTTGCACGCGCAAGGTTTCGCCAAGCGAGTTAATTTCCAGAAGGACTTCCCCCAGTGCATTGTCTCCGCTGGCGCCGCGCGCGCGAATCGAATAATCGCCTTCGCGTAATGCGGCGAGCAGATTGGACATGGTTTGCAAGGGATGAACGATGTGTTCACGCGCGCTGGAGATAAAAACAAGGAAGCAAGCAGCGATCAGGATCGTTAGTGTCCATTGCACCTTCGCGCTGTAATCGCCAAACCAAAGAAGCGCGAGCGCAACAACGATTGCGGGAGCAGCCGCACCAAAGCTGAGCCAGGTCAGTTTCCCCTCAGGCGAAAGCCGGTAGCGACTTTTCGGTGGATTCATCTGATCCGAAATTCGAGATTCGAGATTCGCGTGTCCTTAGCACCTCGTTTTCGCATCTCTTTAACGCCGAAGGCGCTTCTCATGTCAGCCTGGGGCATCGCCCCAGGAATTCGGTCATATTTGTGAACGAGCGCTGAAAGCGCGACTCAATGCGGCATGGCGACAATAATGGACTGATGCTCATGGAATGAGTCGCGCTTTCAGCGCTGCATTTTGGGACGTACGATTTTCCTGGGGCGCTGCCCCAGGCTGCCAATGAATCCTGCGCCTTTGGCGCTAAATACAGAAATTCGAAATCACAAACCATACTGCTGCAACCGCCGATAAAAGGCGCTTCTGCTCAAGCCAAGAGCTTCGGCTGCTTTGCGCGCATTGCCATCATTTCGCGCCAGCGCCTTCTTAATTAGAAATGCTTCCACTTCCTCAAGACTCATCTCTTCAAGGCTTCGTGAATCAACTCCGGCGGTTGTCAGGCCGAGATCGGCTGTTCTTATTTGCCGATCTTGCGCCATGAGCACGGCCCGTTCGATCACATGATCAAGCTCGCGCACATTCCCGGGAAAGCGGTGTTGCAGCAAACGCTCACGCGCGATCTCATCGAAACCGCTCATCTGTTTCCGATAACGTTGCGCGTGTTGCCGAAGAAAGCTGTTTGCCAGCAGCGTGATGTCCTCGCGCCGGTCACGCAACGGCGGCAATGCAATCTGGATTGTATTGAGACGAAACAGAAGGTCCTGGCGAAAACGTCCGGCCGCGACTTCGTCATCCAGATTTGCGTTTGTAGCGGAGATGATCCGCACATTTGCGTGCAGCGTCTTCGATGAGCCGACCCGTTCGAAATCACCGGTCTCGATCACTCGTAACAGTTTCGCCTGCTGAGCAAGCGGGATGTTTGCGATCTCGTCCATGAAGAGCGTGCTCTCGTCCGCAAGTTCAAATCGCCCGGCGCGATCCGTTTTCGCGTCGGTGAATGCGCCTTTTACATGTCCGAAAAGTTCGCTCTCAAACAGGGTTTCCGACAGTCCACCCATGTTCACAGTGATCATGGCTCGCGAGGCGCGCGGTGAGAGCGCGTGAAGCGCCTGTGCGATCAGGCCTTTGCCGGTTCCGTTTTCGCCCGTGATCAGCACATTTGCGTCGGACGGCCCGACCCGTGAGATCATTTCGATCACCGGCCGCATCGCAGCCGATTCAGCAATCAGGTTTGGCATGCTGCCGCGCAGAAGCTGATTTTGAGCTTCCAGCTTGCGACCGCGGCGCAGAGCCAACGCCAGCTCAATTTGAGTACGCACAATTGTCAGCAGTCGCTCGTTGTCCCACGGTTTAGTTACAAAATCGCGTGCCCCGCGTTTCATTGCTTCGACCGCGAGATCGATTGACGCCCACGCTGTCATCACAACAATCGGCAATGTGTTGTCGATCTCCTGGATCTTGGGAATGGCCGCCAAACCTTCCTGTCCCGAAGTGGTATCGCGCGTGTAATTGAGATCCATTATCAACAGCGCGTAATCTTTTTTTTCTAACGCGCTAAAAACTCCCGCAAGCGAAGTGACTGCATCCGTCTGATGGCCTTCGCTTTTGAGCAGAATGCGCAATGCTTCCAATACGTCGCGCTGATCGTCGGCAATTAGAATCAAGCTCATTTGTCAGGGGGTCTCGATGCGCAAGTCGGGGAAAAGAACGCGGAAATCTTTTGCGTTTCTGGTTAGCAGGCCATCGAAGCGCGATGCAAATGCGCCGATCAGAATGTCGGCAATTGGTCGCTTTTTGATCTGTCCGCGGCGGCGCTTGAGCATGTACATGCGCCAGGCGCGGTGCGCAGCGATCGTATCTGGCCAGATCCAACCCTGAGTCCAATGAACACCAATCGCCTCCAAAAAATCATTTTGTACCGCCTCGATTCCGTCAAAGAGCGGCGACAACTCAATGTAAGAGACCGGAGCGATGAGCAGTCCTGCTGTCCGCCGCCGCTCGAGCATTCGCCCCGAGCGCCGCGCAAACTGGGGATCGCCTTCCGCCACATCGATCAGCATGCAGGTGTCAACGATCCACGCCACTACCGCTCTCCTTCGCGCAATTCGGCGATCACCTTCGCCGTCCGCCGCCCTTTTTCGCCGCGGAATTTGGCGGCGAAACCAATCATTGCCATCGCTCCCACTGGTTTCTTTTTTCGCGGAACCTTTACCAGACATTCCCGATCCGAAATTTTTTCCCAAACAAGTGGTTGCCCAGTCTTCAATCCCAGCTCCTTACGAATGGTCGCCGGGATAGACACCTGCCCGCGCTCCGTCACAACCGTGGTTTGTTTATCCATTCGAACAGCTTATCATGTAAATTCATCATGTCCATTGGGGGCGTTCCTCAATCACGCCTGTCAGTTTTGCCAATTCGTTCTCGTGATCGCCGTCATCGATTTCTCCGTTCGCTTTTTGGGACGAGATGGGACCGAAGACGATTCAGCAAGCTAGAATTGACCAACACTACGGGATACGGGCCTAAGAGTGACTTTTCCTTGCCGTCGCTAATCCCTGCGCTCTATAAGGAAAGCACGGAATGATACGAGTCTCTTTGCTCATAGCGATCATTGCGTTTTCTTCCCCGCTGGTCGCGCAAACATCGACATCGCCTTCGCCTTCCCCTTCCCCATCTCTTGAGCAACGGGTCGCCGATCTCGAAGCTTACGTAAATAATTCGGCGCGCGGCTCCGATGAACCGAATGCGCCAGCGGCATCGAATATTGCCGGGCCGGGTCCCGCTCACAATGCGTGGATGATGACCTGCGCCGCGCTTGTTCTTTTCATGACGCTTCCGGGGCTGGCCCTTTTTTATGGCGGCCTCGTCCGCGCAAAGAACGTCTTATCAATCCTGGCGCAATGCCTCGGCATCGCCGGCCTGGTTACAATCCTGTGGTGGGCGGTGGGTTATTCGATCGTTTTTTCACATGGGTCGCCGTTTTTTGGCGGATTGAAATTCTCTTTTCTTCGCGGTGTCGATGCGCAGCCGAATGGCGATTATTCCTACTGGGTCTCGCAAAATGTCTTCGCCATGTATCAGCTCATGTTCGCAATCATTACGCCGGCATTGATCATCGGCGCGATCGCGGAGCGAATAAAATTCGCGGCGGTGCTCGTTTTCGTCGCGATCTGGATATTCGCCGTCTACTTCCCAATCGCGCACATGGTTTGGGGAATTGATGGCTGGATGAATGGTGTCTGGAATCCGGCCGCGAAAATCACGGCGATCGATTTCGCCGGCGGAACGGTCGTGCACATGTCATCCGGCTGGTCAGCGCTTGTTCTTTGCATTCTGCTTGGGCACCGGATCGGATTTAGAAAAGAAGTGATGGCGCCCCATAGCATGGTGCTTTGCATGGTCGGGACCGGCTTGCTCTGGGTGGGCTGGTACGGCTTCAACGCAGGAAGCGCGCTCGCGCCCGATGGAATCGCCGCCAATGCATTCATGACAACAACGCTTGCCACTGCGGTCGCTTCGTTCACCTGGGCAATGCTCGAGTACGCGCTGCGCGGCAAACCGAGTGTGCTCGGATTTTGTTCCGGCGCGGTCGGCGGCCTGGTTGTCATCACGCCGGCGTGCGGATATGTCGGTCCAACTGGAGCAATCATTATTGGGGTTGCCGCGGGGATCGTTCCGTTTTTTGCATGCACGAAATTGAAATCCTGGCTCGGTTACGATGACGCCCTCGATACTTTTGGCATCCATGCCGTAGGCGGGACGCTCGGTGCATTTCTCACTGGTGTGTTCGCCACGGCGAACGTAAATCCTAATCTCGCCTCGAGCGTGGCCGCGCCCCTCAACCCAGCTACGCAAAATGGCCTCGCAAAAATTGTTGGGCATACTCTCTGGCTGGAACAGTTGAAGGCGATCGCCGTCACGATTGTGGTTGCCGTGGTGGGGACCGCGATTATCGGTGCAATCGTCAGGGGACTGATCGGTCTGCGGATCGCGCCGGAGATCGAGCGGCAGGGACTTGACATTAATCAACACGGCGAAGAGGGCTATATGACTTCGTGAAAAACCAGTGTCAGTTTTTCTATTCTTCTCATGCTCTTGCTTTCTCAGGCTGAATTCTGAAAAGCGAGAGCAAGAGTAAGACTAAAGTAAGAATAAGAGCCTGGCCCCCATGAGCTTTCAACAGCCCGTTAGCAAATGAACCAAGACAGGGAACACTTGCGGTTGCTCGCGATCTTTCATTACATCGTGGGCGGTCTGGCCGCGCTCTTTTCTTTTTTCCCGCTGCTTTACACAACAGTCGGGGCCATTTTCATCTTTGTCCCGCGCCACGGCACCCCAAAACCAGGCGAAGAGTTGCCGCCCGAATTTATTGGCTGGATTTTTGCCGTAATTGGTTCGCTCTTGTTTCTACTCGGGATTGCAATCGCGTTTTGCATCTTAATCGCGGGCCGCTCACTTGCCAAACACACGCGTTACTGGTTCGCATTCGTTATGGCCTGCATCGAATGCCTCTTCATTCCTTTCGGAACAATTCTTGGGGTATTCACAATTATCGTCCTTTCACGCGAATCCGTGAAGACGTTATTTGGGATTGCTGGGGAAGCGCACAGTTGAAACTTGGACGCGCACAGCGGCAAAGTTACCGGTCACCCTCAAATGTTCGGGTAAGTCATCTCATAAATGTTGTAGCCACGTCCCTGTGGGGCGTCTGAATCCTCGGAGCTGCACGTACCGGACGGCGCACAGCGCCGTGGCTACAGCGGCGTGCGGATTTATGAGACGGCTTCTAGCGATTAGGCTGTGAAATCCCCGCATCCCGTTCCACCCAGCGACCGGGAAGATTACTTCCAGTGCGCCCGACGACCCAGACATAATTTCTTATCTTTTTTGTCGCCGCCGGGCTCAAGTCGAAGTCGATGCGCGCCTTCTCACCACGCATTTTTATATTCACGGACAATTTCACGGCGCTGCCTGCAAGAATGCTGAGTCGATAAACACCCGCAGGCAGTTCAGCAAACAAATAGCGGCCGCTGTTGCCGGTGACGGCTGTGATTGAGGCACTCGGTTTATCTTTTGCCTCCATCCGAACCTCGGCACGTTGGAGAGGTCGACCATCGGTTCCCAAGACATTCCCTTGGAGGGACGCAACCTGCGCTAAGGCGGATGGTGCGAGAACGAAGGCTCCCGCGAGAATGAGCACGATAAAAAATGCTCGGCAGAACATCGGACAAGGTTACTTCGCCGTGGAAGGACGCACAATACTTTCCGGCGACCCTCCTGATTACTGGGTAGGAGGACTGCCGGCGGAGGGGCTCGAACCCACACGATCTTGCGATCACTGGATTTTGAGTCCAGCGCGTCTGCCAATTCCGCCACGCCGGCGCAGGAAACGTGAAGTTACAAAGCCCGACCCGAAGCTCAAGCGCTTCCGACAAGATCGAGAGGCTGTAAACTTCGTGGCGGCCCGAAGATTTCGCAAAGAATGGCACAATTCAGGCCCTCGTGAGGTATCGGGAAATCATCGCTGACAATCTCAACAAAGCCGGTTGGGAGTTGGGGCTGCATCTCAGCGATTGATTCCAGCGGGCGAACGATCTTCATTGCAGACGCACATCGCGACGACGGCAAGCGTTTCGTTGTGCACGCGGATGAAAAAGTTGACGGCGTTTGTCGAACTCGAAAAAATCCTGCGAATAGGTTTGAGTTGCGCCGCCACCCAGCGGACACTCCTGCGATGAAAAACGCTTGTTACGGGCTTTTGCTCGTGGCGTTTCTCAGCAGCGCATCTTCAAGCGACCTAAGCGCACAAAGCCACTCCAGGAGTGCGCCTCCGCCACTGCCGGCTGCCTCCACACCGCCGCCGGTTTATTTTCTAACCAAAGGTGTCTGGATTACGATCGGAGATAAAGCTTATGGGTTTGGAACAGGCACGCGGCTTGAGCTTGAGTCCAGGATTTCCGGCAACCGAGTCAGAGTTAGGAATGGGAATTACGAATTCGAGGTTGATCGGAAGCTAGTGACAAATGACCGCGAGGTTGCCCGTCGAGCGTACGAAACAGAAGTTGCGCACCTTGCGCCGCAGGAGAAGCAGGAAATGGAACGTAAAGCTGCTGCCGATGCCGCGTTTGCAAACCGCGTTGCTGACTTCAAAAAGGATGCAGCAGATTTGTTAGCAAAAGCTTCGCTACCACCGGCGGACTTCAAGGAGTTTAGAACACTCAACGACGTACAAGAGCTGCCAGCTAACTTGACAGACAACATTTCAGCACTTGCCGAAAGAGCACGGAGTTTTCGCGCACAAGAGGGCTACGAGAGTGATGTTGAGGCGTGTCGCGGAGAGATATCATCGGTTAGTGCTCTGGAAGTACGCTCGAAGGTGGCCAAGCAGTTGCACGCTGGCAACGCGGCCGGAGCAACCGTTGATATCAACTCATTTTATAAGGACAACCCTTCACCGCCATCGGATGCCCAGAAAGATTTGTGGAGATCGCTCGCGTCGATTCGCTCCATTTGCAACAGATTAGAGGAAGAATCGAAAACTCATTTGGAGCGTGCTCAGTCCCTTTCCGCTTCTGGAAAATCTGGTGAGGCGATTCAGGAGTTTCAGGAGGCATACAAAATCTTTCCGGATCCGACGGTTGCCGAGACTATCGAGCAACTCCGCGAAGCTAGCCTCGGATTATGAAGAAATACTTTTTCGGATATTTATTTGTCCGTATCGCTAAACTCCTTGCGCTTACGATCGTGGCAATCGGTATCGCGTATGCGATATTTAAGATTGCACAGGCGAATGTTGCAGTAGAATCAGCTCAGTATCAACCCAACCCTACTCTTCTACAACGAATTGAAACCCTGAAAGGGAAATTGTCTGATGCGCGGGACTTGGTCTCCAAGTTCACGTCGAACAAAAAACCCAAGCCTCAAGCGACTTTCCGTCAGTTCCCTGGGAACATCGAGAGCAACAGCGATTTTGGCAAACTGGCCAAGGCGCTACAGGCAATTGATCTTGAGCGTCAGGGACTGAAGCATTCGATTATTGAACGCTTCGAATTCTTAGTCACTGAAATTCAAACGAAGCTCCGTGCGTATGCGGCGTCGTTGTCGCATCATGCGACAGCTCCGCCCGCGATTGCAGCATCCACGCCCCAACCAACTTCGACGCCACAAACTCCACTCACGCATCATAAAGCCGACACTTTATTTTCTTACCTTAGTGCGGAAGATATCGAGACGCGAATTGCGACGTTGGATAACACCAAGCAGGTTCTCAAGGCTCTGGAAGCCGCGGCTGAGAGTCCAGAAAATCGAAGTAGATTGTCGGAATCTATTAATCAACTGGGTGCCTTAAGAGGTTTGCTACCATCGAAAATCGAAGTGCCAATCGAATCGCAGGCGGCAGCGACATAGACTCAGCAAGCGCCAGTTGCGGAAAAGCGAAAAGTTTTGAATGCGGAAAAGGTCGCTGACCAACTGGAGCAGCTCCGTAACTCAGTACGGCAAGCTGTTCTTTCGTCGTGGGCGTTGGACGGCGCTTTCGATCGCGTATCGGAATTATCCTTGTCCGAGCAGAATAAATGTCGGTTGGCGACGCTTAGAACGAAAGGCATTTGGTTGAATGCGTTTGGTCGAATAGCCATTGGAGCGGTAGCAACAGCGTTTGTCGCCTTTTTGATTCTTGTAATGGCGGATTTGATTCAAACACTGCTCGACACTGCCACAAACACCGGAATGATGGCGCAGAAAGGTCAAGATTGAAGTGAAAGTGCTTAAGGCTCGACGCCAGGCGCTTCGAAAACTTTCAACCCGTTACGGTCTGATTTCAATCAGTGTCATCGTGGCGTGATTCTTTCAAGCTCAAGAAATGCTGTCAGCTTTTTCGTCAGCAGTAACGATGAATCTCTTTCCGTCGTCGCGATGCGCGTCTGGTGTGAAAAACACGCGACCAATCGCATCAATTCGAGATGAACAGCCCCACGACCAGCCGGACGCGCTCAGTCTGTGAGCAATGATTTCCCAATATTTCATTTAGATTGCCGCATTGGGGGAAGGGATTTTGGACCACCTAGAGCATTCCCTGTCTTTGAGAGGCCCCTCCGGAAGCCGAAGCACAGACTCACGGATCACCCGACGCGCCAGTTCATTCGCCCATTTTCCAACTTCGGTGCGCCGCAAGGTTGCTATAAGCGTATGATTCGTCCCAGGTTCCAATGTTACCACCTTTAAGCTTTCCAAGCGCCGGACAATCTGGTTCGGACTGAATGCACTCTCTGAGTCATCGAGGTCAACGATCTCTGGTTGCAAATGAACTACCGCGTTGCGCGCGCGGACAAGCAGCCGGAATTCACCTCGCAAATCCGAAGGAAGATCGAGATCGTTCGCGAGCTGCTTAAATTTCTCCTGCAGCCGACGATTGCCTGCGCGCCACGTCCAGTCGAGTTCATTAATAAACGCCTCGACGGCGAGCACAGAGAACACGACAGATATGAGGCTCGTTTGGTCGCTGCCAGCCGCACCCGACGCTGATTCGTCTGACACCCGGAGAAGCGCCCCGCTGCTCATAACCTTGGAAGACAGGGAGCTATTAAAGTCGATTGAACCAGACAGTTCTTTACTAGATGTGTTCATGCAGCCGTTAAGCGCGGGCGCACTTCGTGAACGTACATCTAAGCATCGAATTTATCTGGCTCTCACTAAAACAACGCCATGGCAAGCCTTCGAGTCCCATGCGATCGCCGCAAAATCACGCTCCGAACCTGGTGCATTATTCCATGGTATCCACATTCTGAAATGGTCGCGATCAATCTCTCTTAGCAAACTGCAATGCTTGATGGGGGTCGCCTCATTCTCGCGTAGATCGATTTCTGAAAGTACCAAAACGTCTCTATGTTCATGGCCGAATTCCCAAACGATCGCATCGTAACGCCTAAGAATATGAAAATCGTGACCCAAATCCAAAACTCGAATCACCTCAACAATCTGAGAATCGATCAAGTTTCCGTACTCTCCCGGGGTTAGAAAAAGATAGTCAAATTGCCTACAAAACTCATCATCCGTAATCGGGGGTCCTCTTTCGTTGCTCAATTCGATGATGCATCGAGGAACACATCCGAATCGGTCAAATTGCTGTCGTTGTTCTGGTGTCACAACGTCTCTTTCTTTTTTCGTTCCGACCCGCGCGGCTCACAATTGGGGAGCCGGAAGCGAGTTTGTAAACGGGTGCTGAAATCGTCGATGACATACTGGCCGCATCAGTGTTGCCATTCGGCAATCAGAAATGATTCTAGCGCGATTCTATGAGGCTGGGAAGGCCGTTTCGATCTGGCAATAAAGTGACAATGAGCCGGTCGCTCCCTAGCATAGCGACGGATTTTGAGTCCAGCGCGTCTGCCAGTTCCGCCACGCCGGCTTTTTCACTCTGAAATGCTGTTTTCCCTCTGAAAACGGGCATTTTGAATGCCAACCATTCTAAGACGAGAAATGCTCATTTGAACGCAAAAGTGCTTGAGGCGTATGGCTATTATCTACGAGAATTGCGATATGCTAGACCGCGCGTTGTGGATTCGCGATGTCGCTGATTCCTGCGGGATACAGAATGATGGGGACTCGGGGCGGCTTTCTTTGCAGACGGAAGCGCCTTGCAGCCAAACTCAAACTCCGCTTCGAAGAAGCATCTAATTGCTCTTAACTCAATAACCCCGTTTTCGTGAACCAAGATTACGACACGCTCATCGACATGATGATGACGCTAATGGATGACGTGTGCCGCTCTTACGACGATCTGGAAGCAGTCGAGAGGTCTGGCACAAAGGAAGATCAACATTTCCGGCGAAGAGCTTATGCTCGCGCCGTATTCGCGGCAATCGAGGGATCTTGCGAGTGTTTCCGGAGACAGGCATTTGTCGCTGAATGCAATAAAGTGCCGAAACATGTTGCGTTAGGCAAACTGTCTGTTCTCGCTGGTGAGACGTACTACGTGACAGATAAAGGAAAGATTCGGGCGCAGAAATTGCGACTCCCTTTTCTCAATCATGTGCTGCTCTCATTGACAAGCTATGCGGAAGCACAGGGTGTGACGTACCGCACGCAAAAAGGCAATCAATGGCACCGGATTAAAAAATCTCTCGCAGTAAGAGATCGAATAACGCATCCAAAAAAGCTTTCGCAACTGGCAATCACCGAAGAAGAAGTCGCCGATATCGAATTCTCGCTAAAGTGGTTCCTCAACGAGATCGCTTGCGTTCTTCGCGAGAAGGGATCCGACCTTCCACCACTGCTTGAGTCTCGTTAGGATAATGAGGGTCCGGCGTTGATCGCTAGCGTTCACTCATGAGCGGCTATTACGACACCGCGCAGGTCTTCGCTAACAGCCAAACTTCCGTGGATACCCGGCACACAGCAACGCTTTGCTCGATTTGCGGTGAACCGACAAGTACACGATGCGAGCATAGCGGTGCCGAGATTCGGGGCAGTTACGGCTGAGGCCGCATGACATGAGTGCGCTTCCACTTCACCATGAGAAAACTCACAAAACTCACACATCTCTCTCGCGCGCGATAGGGCACTGGAAAAAAATTGGCCGCGCTTGGTAAATCTCCCACGCAGCGCATCGCTGACGATCTCAGCAAATCCGGGTGGAGTTCGGGCTGTGTCGCAACCCGTTGATCGTGACGGGCGAACGATGTTCGTTGCCAACGCGCATCGCGGCGACGGGAAGCGTTTCATCGTTCGCGCCGATTCGTCGGCAAGAGCGAATTCCGGAGCCAACTTTGAAGAGGAAGGCCAGGCCAAATTATTGCACTGGTGTGAGAAGAAAGGCGTGCGTCTGTCCGTGAATCGTGCCGTAGCCTACGATTTGGCCGACGTCGTTAATCCCATTGGCTTCCCCCAGGACCCAACCGGTGTTTGACGGAATAAGCCTGTTCAAGTCCTGCATCCTGCCGCCATTAGTGGAAACGAAGGCGTGATAATCGTTGCGGCGGGTGGTCGCGAAGCCGACTACGGTGCCGCTGTTGTTGATCGCCAAACCCCAGGAACTCGATCCACCGAGCGAGCCCAAGTCTACCATTTGCCCGTCGCTGAGGCGGAAGGCGTGCGCGGCACGGTTGCCCCTGGTGTAAGCCTGGCCGGCGATCTGGTTCTGGTCGTTGATCGCATACGCGATGCTCCAACTGCCGCCGAGGGTGCCGAGAGGAGTCATAGTGCCGTTCTGGTAAGTAAAGCCGAGAAAGTTGCCCGAGGAGTTATACGAATAACCTGCGATGACCCCGAGATTATTGATGCCGTAGGCGTTGCTCGTGTCACCGCCGAGCGTTCCGCGGTCCGTCATCTGTCCGTTGCTGTAGAGAAACGCGTGGTCCTGCCCGCCGAGATGCGCCGAATTGCCGACGACCTGGCCGGAGTCATTCAAGTCGTAGGCGACACTGTAATCGGCGCCAAGCGTGCCGATGTCGGTCATTTGGCCACCGGTGTAGAGGAAGGCGCGATACGAACCAGTCGCCAGAGTGGAGTAACCGGCGATCTGCCCGGAGGTGTTGATCCCGCGCGCCTGGCCGTATTCGCCGCCGAGTGGGCTTCGCCGGGCACGCGCGAATTTCGCTTCGGATACGTTTCTAAATAAAGGAGCAACACCTTAGGGCGAAACCTCGTGTTTAGGTCGCCGGTTGCGAGTATGACGAAGGCCAATTGCAGACGCGGAGGTAACGCGGACAAACGAAATGGGGGTTCGATTC
>Ga0137366_10002544_pt1 | contig 14003 bp, 6 predicted proteins | sample SagtaG_8_FD_104938 | JGI IMG/M metagenome (GOLD analysis project Ga0137366, IMG submission 104938) | Vadose zone soil microbial communities from Sagehorn Ranch, Mendocino, California, USA - Sage1_L_60_16 metaG | ecosystem: Environmental > Terrestrial > Soil > Vadose zone | place: USA: California... | reverse complement strand
TTGCCTTCACTGAAATATGGAACGGCGTACTCGTGCTGCCGTCGTCCCACAAGTTCGCATCCGTAGTGCCGTAGAGTGTGGCGCCGGTGCCGTAGAGAAAGTTGTTGGTATTGAATGGATCTATGGCAAGCGCTGCCGTCATCCAGCCAATCTTTGGGTTTTCGACGGGGCCGGGTCTACCGCCGCCGGCGCATGCTGGCCCGGCAGGAGTCTTAAGCCATGGCGACATCGAGATGTCCTGCGGATAGACGATCTCGTAAGCAATACTCGGATAACGAGTCCAGTGCCAAATGTTTGTCCACGTCGCACCACCGTTGGTGCTGCGGAAGATATAAGTGTCCGGCCACCAGGAGCTATGGCCCGTCACCATGATCACGTTCGGGTTGGATTTGCTGACCGAGAGGCCATTAAAGCCGAAAAAGATATTGCCCGAGCCAGGGGGCTGGCAATCATTGACGACCGGGTTGATGTTCGTCCACGCGCCGCTGCTGATGTTGTATTTCCAGACCTCACCTTTTTGATCGTCGTAAGGTCCAGCCTTCATCCCGTAGGTTACGTACATCGTGCCGCTGACCGGCTCGATTGCTGCCTTGGTCGGCATGATTCCCGTTCCGCCGCACTCGGTTATCGGCTGGCCAGCCACTGCAGTCCAATTGGACCCACCATCGCTGCTACGGTAGATACGAGGCGCGTTCTTAGTCGCCACGCCGACATAGATGTTCTGCGTGACGCCACCAACAACTGTGCGCGGATCGAAGATCACCCACCACAGGCCCTGCTTGGCCGTGAGGTAACCATTCGGATCGCTCGGATCCTCAACCCAATCGCCCACAGCGGTAAAGCTGTTTACCTGCGACCAGGAGCTCCCGCCGTTGGTGCTTTTCCACAAGCCGAAAGTGGAGTTTGCATCACCGGTTGCCCCGAAATAGACGATGTTGCTGTTGTTGGGATCGACGGCTAGGCGCTCGCCATTGCCGCGACCGGGCATGTTGCCGCCAATCTTGAACGGAAGCGCGGAAACCGTCCAGGTGTTGCCCTGGTCGGTGCTCTTCAGGATGGCTCCGTTATTCGGGTCCCATGAATTGGTATAGCCCCCGACAGCGGCATAGACAGTATTGGCGTTCTGAGGATCGAGAGCCACCGAAAGGACGCCGGAGTTGCCCCAGTTGTCCCACTTCACCCAATCTAGCAGCGCCACCCATGTGTTGGCGCCATCGGTACTCCGGTATAGCCCGCCAATGTCCGTGCGGGCGTAAACCAAATTCTGCACATTCGGGTGATACACGATTCCAGTGATAAATCCGCCGGCAACCATTCGGACGTTCTTCCACGTGTACTGGGCGAATGCTGGCCGGGAAACTATTGCGAGGAGGAGGACTGCAAGCACGGACTGGGCTAGTACTTTGGGTTTGTGAGTGCCAAACCGGGCACTCTGAGGTGAGTCACTGCCACAGCGGTCACTAGGTGACATCGAGGTCTCCTTCCGCCCTGCAACGCATTCGAAGAGATACGCTCGTGTCAAAAACTTGTCAATATCTAAAACGCTTTAGATGAATAGGGGAAGAGCCTGCATGCAGACAAATACTATTCCCCGGCGCTTTGGCCGGGCAGGAGCGACGGATAGCGCGGCACCTCTTATTAAACAAAGGGCGGACGTTTCGACTGCTCGTCCCCTGAATCCAGCGTCAACTGAATCCCTACGTTGGGGGACAGGGGGCGCGCAGCAACTACTTTCAAGGGCGTTTTGCTTGCGGCCCACCTTTGAGCGTCGCCTCCACGAAATCTCCTAATTGTTGAGCGCTGAACTCATTGCCCTCGAGGTTTGCGACGAGTTTTCCTTTGCGGTCAATGATCGCGGTATGCAGAGAGTGGTTCATGAGACCTTCGTCTTGAAAGAAATCTTCATCGAAAAGGTCGCAGATGCGATGCACGTCGGTTGCTGGGCCGGTGAGGAAATGCCAGTTCCTTGGGTCAGCCTTCCAAGTCTCTGCGTATTTTGCAAGCACCTCTGGATCATCATGCGCGGGGTCAAAGGTTATTGTCAACAAAACCAGGTCACGACCAAGCCGATTGCGAAAACGTCTTTGCAATATCCCGAAATTGTTCGAGCTGCGGAAGCAAAAATTTGGTAGAGCGCAGCGGGTATAAACAAAGTTGAGCGCCACCACCTTCCCGGCCAATTTGGAAAACATGACCCGGTCACGATTTTGGTCCACAAGCACGAAATCCGGAACTGATTCCCCAATAACGATCGGCTTAGTCTGGGAGGGATTCACCACCTGATTGAGTAGCTTTAATCGTCTAGCCGCAAGGGGATCAGGCTCGAGACCTTGATATTTATGTACATGAATGTTCTCTACGTAAGACGAAGTCTGTTGAACGACCAGAGCGAAATCAACGAGCATCCCTGGCTTCAAACCTTCCAGTTGCTTAGAGTCACGAATCGTGTAAGGCATCGACATCGCGTCCATATAGCCAGGGATAGCGTCAGACGAGATTACGATGCTATTGTGAGCGGGATCCAACTTCAAGATCAATCCCCGTACAGAATAGCGCTGTTCAGCAAAAGCCAAACTGACACAGCAAATCAGCATCGATATGGAGACTAGGTAGGAGCCAAGCCGTCTCACTTCTTCGTCTCCGTTGAATTATGGGCGGAAGCGTCCCTTCCCCCCAATTGAACAGCGGCTCTATTCAAGTTTGTGTAGCTGGTATCGAACTCCTTAATCTGCAGAAACTGGTCCTTCGTCAAATTTGCAAAATTTTGACGTGTGTTGCTCGACGGCCACCAGATTTCGATGTTTTGGATCCGGGCTGATTTTCCCAAACCAATATGCTGCTCCATTGGCGAAGCGCCGAACGAGCCGCCGCTTCCAACCGTGCGATAGATAGACCGTATATCCCTGCCTTCGTTCTCGACAGTGACTTTGATGCGGGCGCCAATCGCGGCACGATTGCTTTTGACCCCCACGAGCTTCAGATTGATCCAATCGTTGTCGGTCCCAGGATTCTCAAACAGCCGAAAAGCATGTGCATCACCAGGCGTTGCCCCGCCAGTTACGGTCAGGATGTCCTCATTGCCGTTTCGAGCCAAGTCGGCAAACGCGACTGCATGACCCTTGTGGAGTTCGCCGGTGCCGGATGCCGCGGTAACGTCCGCAAAGTATTTGCCATCATGATTTCGAAACAGAAAATGTGGAATGAGCGCGGCGTAACTGGGGTATCCATTTCCCACGTAAATATCAAGGAATCCGTCGTTGTCAATATCGCCGAAGTTCGCCCCCATTGGCATAAGGACTTTGTCCAGCCCGGTTTCAACGCTTGCATCTTTGAACTTACTGTTATGCTGATTTTGGTAAAGCCTCGTGGTCAGGGCATTATGAGGCAAACCCAGAATCGTGCGTACACTTTCCTCGACTGAGACGAAATAACTATTCACCAGAAGATCGGGCCAGCCGTCGTTGTCGTAATCGAAAAACCAGCTTGGGAACGTGTAATGCGGTCCCACAACCCCAGCCTGACTTGCGACTTCACTGAACGTGTTGTCGTGGTTATTGTGATAAAGGAGGTTATTGCCACCGTATACGGAGACATAAAAATCCGGGTACCCATCATTGTCATAATCTGCACTTACAACAGCCTTGCTGAAGGCCGTACGATCCACGCCGGCCGCGTGCGCGATATTCCTGAATGTGCCATCGCCGTTATTGAGGAAAAGCTGCGCCGGGCCATTCTCTGTGACCACAAACAGATCCAGCCAGCCATCATTATTAATGTCGGCCCAAACTGCACTTTGCGTAGCAGTCGGGGGATCGGCTAATCCAGCCTCCTTCGTAACATCGGAAAAGGTGCCATTGCAATTGCCACGCAGCAGTGACTTACGCATGGGAATCTCCCAGCCCCCGCGGAGCACGAGAATGTCGGTGCAGCCATCGTTGTTGTAATCGGTCTGAATCATGTTAAGGCCACCGAACTGCTCCGCCACGCCAGCCCTTTCGCTTCGGTCCGTAAAAGTGCCATCCCCGTTGTTATGAAAGTAATGCAAATGCTCGCACATATTCATGCTTGAAGTCACAACATCAAGCACTCCGTTATTCTCGAAGTCATCGACGATGACACCACCCGCCATGGATTTCAGGCGTAATCCAGCTTTTTCGGCAACGTCGACGAAATGCGGTGCTGGCTCTTTTGACTCAAACACGGAGAGGGGAATAAGGAACTGTTTCGGCACGCCGTCCGGATAGCGCCCAAGGGTCATGTATGCATAGTTAAGCAGCCAACGAATGGCAAAGTCATCAGGCACTTTTTGCAGATATTTTTGAAAATAGTCGGTGGCCTTGAGTGAGTCTTCCTTATTCCGAAAAGACATATTGGCCGGCGGTGGAATGAGGCAGCGGTCGCCAGGGTCGTCATAGATCCCATTCTTCATTTCAGATCGATGAAGATACGCAACGCCGAGTTCTTGGTCGAATGTAGACACCATGTCTGGGCTAAGGTCCTTTGCGATTTCATAGCCTTTCAAATATTGAGCAATTGCCTCATCCATCTCGCCGTTATAGGCATACAGCTGGCCAAGGCCGTAATATTCCTGCGTCAAGTCCAATGGATCCAAGTCTGAAGCTTCTGCCGAGTTGGCGGGAGAAAGCAATCTTTCCATGCGCTTGATGGCGTTTCGGTAAGTAGCTCTTCGGGTCTGACATAATTCCTTAAGGTCCTGACCCCAACCTGGGGGCTTAGCAAACTTGAATAGTGCCGATTGCGCCTCGCCGATTCCCGACACGTCCGGTGTAAAGCGAATCGCACCCGGCGCTTGCAGCGCACTCAGCAAGCCTGGCCGGTTACGCGCGGCGTCTTCGGCTTCAGTTTGAGATGAAAGAACTTTCAGAATGGCATATCCTTCCGGAATGTGGGCGATCTTCGACACCTGACCAGACGCTAGCCCCTGCAAAGCCTCTCGCAGCTCCAAGCGAAGAGAAGATGGATCAACAAGGCCCATATACCCGCCGATTTGCGCCGTTGGGTCGATTGACTTCTCTTTCGCGATGGCGCCGAAATCCTCTCCTTTAGCTATTCGTTCCAGGATCTGCCGAGCGACAGGCTCATCCGCGACGACAATGACGCGAACAAACAACTCACGGGCAGAGGGCGTTGTTTGGGCCGAACAATTCAGGCACAGTAAAGTCGACAACAACAATGGAGCGGCAAGTTCGGCGTGCCTGCATATAGGCTTCATGCCGTTCAAGTTTACTTCAATAGGATTTGAAGGAGGCCAGAGTAATCGTGAATATATCGAGAACGCGGCTCTCCGGTACGCAGACGTCTTGAGCGTCATCTAAGCCAGCCACGATTTGGGACTCTGCCAACTCCTTCTTTGATCGTGATCAGCTGGTTCGCGGAAATCTTGCTGAAACTTTCATGCAGTCCATTGGGCCAATACACGTCCAGGTCAATGCAGCTAACATTCCCTAAACCAAAGTGAAGCCTAGGGTCGTTACAGGAGAAAAAACTGGACTGGCTCACAACAGCCTGGGCTTGGCTTTTCCCTCCATAATGCGCTATCACGCGTGCGCCGATCGCGCTTCGGTTCGATTTTGCGCCTTCCAGTTTCACTTTGATCCAGTTCGCCTTCCCGCTCACGTCGTTTCGCAACAGCGAAGGAGCCTCGTTCAGGTTGATAATGAGAATGTCGATATCGCCATCGTTGTCGAAATCCCCAAACGCACACCCACGGCTACAATGTGCCGATGCAACCCCCGGTCCGGCGTGGCTCACAAGTTCTTCAAAAACCCCGTTGCCAAGGTTTCGGAATACCGCTCGAGGCGTCTTGTTCGGGTAGTCCGGAAGTCGATTCTCGATTGCCGGATAAATGTTCCCTGTCGTCATGAAAAGGTCTGGATGACCGTCATTGTCGAGGTCCAGCATCCCTGCTCCCCAGCACACGTAGCGCGTCTCTACCCCCAGACGCGAGGAAATGGTCGCGTCGTCAAAATATGCCTTTCCATCGTTTCGATAGAGAACGTTGGTGTCGTCGGCAAAGTGAGTTTTGAAGATGTCGAGATGCCCGTCGAGATTGTAGTCACCGAGTCCGATTCCCATTCCGGCTTGCTCTACCCCGTCGTCGCTCAGGGCCACGCCGCGGAGCAAAGCCTCCTCCCGAAAGGTGCCGTCATGATTATTCATGAACAGCAGGCTGGGGGTAGAGTCACAGGCGACATAGATGTCAGGCCATCCGTCTTCATCGAAATCTGCCGCCACCACAGTCATGCCATACGTGAGCGGCGCCTTTGAAATACCTGCACGTTCTGTCACTTCTGTGAATGTGCCATCGCCATTGTTTTTATAGAGAGAATGCCTGCAGGGCGGCAGCCCGCGCGGTCCGCACTGGACGGGGATTCCCTTCCACATGCAACTGCTGTTTTGCCCAGGCACAGGCATGTGTTCGAACGAAAATCTCACATAGTTCGAAACGAACAGGTCAAGATTTCCGTCGCGATCATAGTCTACGAAACTGCATCCGGCGCCCCAGCGTGTATCGTCGTTTAGGAGGCCGGCAGTCTTCGTGACGTCCGTAAACGTGCCATCACCATTATTTCGATACAGACTGTTCTGCCCGAAGCGAGTAATGAAGATATCGTCGAATCCGTCGTCGTTGTAGTCAGCAACGCAGACGCCTGAACCCCACCCAGCAGAATGGAGCCCCGCCTTCTCCGTGACGTCCGTGAATGTGCCATCGCGATTGTTCTTATAAAGGCGGTTGGTTGCACCCTCAGGCGCGCCGTCCAGCCGCGTGCCGGACAGAATGAATATGTCCATCCAGCCGTCGTTGTCATAATCAATGAAGGCACACCCACAACCGGTTGACTCAACGATGTACTTGGGTGTGAGCACCGAACCGTAAACAATCGGTTCACGGAGACCGGCCTGATGCGCGATGTCTACAAAATGAGCATTGAACGGGCGACCGGAAGGCGCTGCTCGTGGCAGTGGCTTCGCCGAATGGGTGGAGACACCCTGACCCAAAACCAGTTTGCTGGCAAGCGAACATGCAGCTCCCAGGCCCAGCTCTGCGAACTTGCGGCGTGTAAAGGTCATTTGTGGAACATTCGGGATCGCTCGAAGTTGGCCCTGCTTCTTAAAAGTACCGCCTTCATTGTTTCTGTCGGCCTGCGCGAAGTTTTTCTAGGATCTCGGTAGTTTGAGCATCAGCCGGATTCAGCCGGTGGGCCTGCTCGAGCACAGGCAGGGCCGCGTCATCATCGCCTACCATGTACAGCGTCGCACCCAGAAGGACCACCGAACCATAAAATTCCGGACGCAAAGCCACCGCTGTCTCGAGTGGCGCCCGGGCGTCCGTGTAGCGCTGCAAACGGAAGTACGTAACTCCCAAGTTATGCCAGGCTTCGAACGATTTCGGATCGAGTTGCACCGCCCGTTTCAGTGGATCGAGCGCCTCGGTGAAGGCTCCGGCGTCGCCAAACAACTGGCCCAACAACGTGAGCTTCTCCGGATCGTTGGGATCGAACATGCGATGACAGACGTCATGCGCATTCTGGATGGATTGCGAGTGCAAAGCACTGGTACACGCGCGCGCCTCGGTTTCCGTGTTCTTGTGTTCGTCGCGGAACTGATTGTACAAATTGAATTCGTGGGCGGCCTCTTGCTCCCGCCCTGCGCTGGAGTAAGCCCGTGCGAGCCGATAATGGACGCGGTAGTCGCGAGGCAAAAGCTTGGCTGCGCGTTCTAGATACTTAATTCCAGCGGACACATCACCCGACGAAACGTACGCCACGCCCAGGTGGAATGCCGTGTCTCGGGACGGGGGATCCTCAACAACCGAACCTAGCCGCCGAATCGCGGATACATAATCGTTTGAAAGAAGGTCGAGGCGCCCAAAGTAGTAAGTAAGGTAGCGTGACTCACCCCCCAGTTGACGCACCTGCTCAAACTGACGCCGCGCTTCCTCGTTGCGGCCGAGAGATAACAGGCAGATCGCGTATTGAAAATGTGGACGGGGATCGGAAGGATTCAAAGCCAGTGCCTGTTCGAATTCGCCTGCGGCCGCCTCGAATAGCTCCTGCTGCATGAGCTGCGTGCCTTTGCCAAGATGTGCCTCGATCTCAGGCTGTTGTGATTGCAGAAGGCAGGCGCCAGTGGCGAGTAGCATGAATAAGCACAGACCGAACCGTATCATGCGCGGAATCGCTCCCGCGCAACTACTCCGGCGCCCTCCTTCACAGTGACGAACTGGTCGGCCGGCAAGCCCTTCACCTGTTCGCGAGCACCGTTAGGCCAGGCAATCTCCAGATCGGCAGCCATAGCGGCTCCCAAGCCGAAATGCAGTCGCCGATCGTTACAGGATAAGTACCCAGAGGATGCGAGTACTGCTTGAACCTGCTTTCGGCCGCCGTATACGGCAGTAACCACTGCGCCAATGGCGCTAATATTAGATTTTGTTCCCACCAGCTTCACCTTTAACCAGTGCCCGCGGCCGGTGACGTCGTTGCGCAGCAGCGAAGGTGGTTCGTTCATGTTCATGATGAGAATATCCAGATCACCATCATTATCAAAATCGCCGAACGCTACACCGCGGCTGGCGTGAGGCTCGGCAATCGCCGGCCCCGCCTCCAGCAATTCCTCAAATTTACCGCCCCCAAGATTGCGAAACAGGACTCGCGGCGACTTGTGGGGAAACTCAGGATGCTTACGCTCCACCTCCGGAAAGGTACTTCCGGTGACCCAAAACAGGTCTGGCAAGCCATCATTGTCCAAGTCCGTAATACCATTCCCCCAACTGACATGGCGGGTCTCAACCCCCAAGCCCGAGCGCAGCGTGACATCTTCAAAATTTAGATGCCCCATGTTTCGGAACAAAGCCGCCGTGTCTTCGGCGAAGTGTGTCTTCAATACGTCCAGCCTGCCATCGTTATCGCAATCGCCAATGGCAATACCCATGCCGGCCTGTTCCCTGCCATCCTCATTCACGGCCAAGCCCGATTGCAGGCCCTGTTCGGTGAAGATGCCGTCGCCGCGATTGTGGAACAGCAGGCTCGGTGTCGAATCGCAGGCGACATAGATCTCCTGCCAGCCGTCGCCGTCCAGGTCAGCAGCGACAGCAGTCAGCCCGTATACCGGCGGGACAGCAGCAACACCCGAGCGAGCAGTAATGTCGGTGAACGTCCCGTCGCCATTGTTGCGATAGAGCATCGGACGTTCACCAACTAGGCCGCGAGGCCCGCAATTCACCGGGACGCCCTTGAAATTACAGGCTGGATCCTTTCCTGTGGATGGGATCTTATCGAAGTCAAAAACCAAGTAGTTGGCAACGAACAGATCCAGATGGCCGTCCCGATCGTAATCCACCCATGTGCAACCCGTACCCCAGCGGTTGCCGGGATGCAGCAGTCCGGCGTTCTCGGTCACTTCGCTGAAAGTACCATCCCCGTTATTGCGATACAAGATGTTCTGCGGCCAACCGGTAATAAAGAGGTCCTCAAAACCGTCGTTGTTATAATCCCCTACCGTCACCCCACAGGCCCAGCCCTGGCGCGTGAGTCCTGCCTTTGCAGTCACGTCGGTAAAAGTGCCATCGCGATTGTTCTTGTAAAGCCGATTGCTCGCACCTTCGACTGGCCCCGCGCGGCGGGTGCCTGAGAGCAAAAAGATATCCAGCCACCCGTCGTTGTCGTAATCCAGAAATGCTACCCCGCAGCCCATGGATTCCAGGATGTAATCCATCCGATCCACAGGGCCATAAATAATCGGAGCGCGCAAACCCGCCTGAGCAGCAACATCGGTGAAGCGGGCGTGGAATGGCAAGCCAGACGGCTTCCCTCTCGGCTGCGGCCTGACGCCCCTCGTCGCCATGCCGCCTTCCTGGGCGCGGAGCAGCCGTGCCCCTGCAGTTCCTGCGGCTAGCATGGTTAAAAAATCGCGGCGGGTCATTATAGTAATGATAATCAATGTTCGGGTGCATTAGCCGCAGGTCGCGATGGTATCTTATGAGGAACTTTGCAGCCCACCATTGCTCTTAGCAGTTCAGCTTTCGACAAAACTCATGTACCGTCGCGCACCGTCACCATCTAATTGGGCTCTGCTTCTCTCGTTGGTCTTCCTAGCGAAGATAGACTGCTCTCAAAGCGTGGCTCTTGCAGGCGGAGCAAAGTTTACCGATACGACGAAAGCAGCTGGCATCAGCTTTGTCCACTTCAAGGGGAACCATGGAACTGCCATCAACCTGGAGGAATTCGGGCCCGGAGTCTGCGCGGCGGACTTCGACGGCGACGGCTGGCCAGACATTTATTTTGTGAACGGCCGCGACCGCTATAACCGCGGCATTTCCGTCCGGAACGCTCTTTATCGCAACAACAAAGATGGTACGTTCACCGATGTCACTGATAAAGCCGGCGTCCCAGGCACCGGCTACGGTCTCGGCTGCATTTGGGGAGACTACGACAATGATGGCTATCCCGACCTGTTCGTAAGCCAATATGGGCGCAATGTTCTATACCACAACAACGGAAACGGGACGTTTACCGAGGTCACAGATAAGGCGGGAGTCGCGGGATTGGAATCGGGCAAATTTCATAGCGGCGCAACTTTCTTTGACTACGACCGCGACGGCTATCTGGATCTCTACGTAGGCAGCTACGTGCAACTCGAGCCCGATGGCCCGCTCTATTGCACGGTCGGTGCGGTTAAAAGCAGTTGCCCGCCGCAGTCCTACCAGGGCAGCCCTAACGTTCTGTACCACAACAATGGTGATGGCACCTTCACCGATGTGAGCAAGGCAGTTAACTTGTTTCAACCTAAAGGCAAGAACCTCGCCGTCGGTGCCGCTGATTACGATAATGATGGCTGGCCGGATTTATTTGTCGCGAACGATGGCATGCCAGCCTACCTGTACCACAATCAGGCCGGCAAATTCTCCGAAATTGCGGCATCCGCAGACATGGCCTACAACGCTGACGGCAAGGAAATGGCTGCAATGTGTATTTCGCTCGGTGATTATGACAATGACGGCTGGCTCGATCTCTACATCTCAGATTTTCAGGCGTTCGGCGACCACCTCTGGCACAACGACCATCGTGGCCACATGCACGAGGTGACCGGCCAGGCCGGCATTTTTCTACCGACACTCAATGTGCTGAGCTTCGGCGGTGGCTTTCTGGATTATGACAATGACGGCTGGCTCGACTTGTTCATCGCCAATGGTCACGTCTATCCCGAGGTCGAATCCTTTCCCGTCCGCGAACACTATCGGCAACTGAATTCGTTGTTTCACAATGGGGGCAATGGTAAGTTTACTGAGACAACCGAAGCCGGAGGTATTGCTGCCCTTCCACCTCGAGTCGGACGAGGAGTGGCCTTCGCTGATTTCGACAATGACGGCTTCACCGATATCGTCGTAGCCAACAACGATGACCCGCCTACGTTACTTCACAACTCCAATGGTTCCAACCATTTTTTGAATTTCAAGCTGGTCGGCACCAAGAGCAATCGCGACGCTATGGGCGCCCGCATCCACATAGTTGCAAATCGTGTCTCGCAAATCCGTGAAATTGCTGGCGGCGGAAGCTACCTTTCACAAAGCGATCTTCGTGCAAACTTCGGCCTGGGCCGAAGTGTTCAGGCTGAAACTGTCGAGGTCAAGTGGCCTACCGGGCAGATCGATACCTTCACAAACGTCAAGGCCGATAACTTCTACTTGGTTATCGAGGGGAATCGCCACTTGCAGTTACAGACTCTGTCTCCGCTGCCTGCTCAGACGAAGAGTTCGCAAGCTCATTGACCGGCGCGCTATTCATTACAAAAATAAAGGGCGGCCGTAAAGGCCGCCCTTTCCAAACTGCGAGCTGTAACTAGAAGCTGAACTTAATGGACCCCTGAAGAATGCGGTGGCCGGTCTTGTTGTTAGCAGTCCCAAAATTCGGGTTAGTCAGGCTGATTTGGTTGGTGTTCGGATCCTGTGTAAAACCAATGGTCAAGTTCGGATCCTGCTTCAAGAAGGTAGTGAGCGGATGATTGAGGAAGTTGTACCCCGAGAAGCGGAACTGCAACTTCTTATTCTCAGACTTGCCAAAGGTGAAGTTCTTGAAGACCGACAAATCGGTATTAAAGAACCCAGGGCCCGATCCGGCCGGGATAATGTAAGACCCCTGTCCCACGTTGGGGTCGGCGAACGGCGAGAAGCAATTGGGATTCAGGTATTGATTATGGTGAAGTCCGCTTCTCGGGTTACAAGTCAGAACAGGCATAAGCGTCACGTCCGCAGTTCCCAGAACGTTTTGGTTATTTGCGGCGATAGGAATTGGTCCGCTGTTGACGCTCATAAACGTTGTGTTAGCCGGAATGAAACCGTTGTAGCCGAAGTTGTAACTGTTGGCCACCGCCGCCTGCAGGTCCCCACCTGTCTGATACTGCAGGATGCCGGAAACCTGCCAGCCATTGGTTGCGCCCTTCACAAACGAATTTCCGTTGTGCAACGTCGGCAGTTGGTACACATATGCGACATTGAAAATATGGGTTCGATTGCTCGGCAGTGTGCCGTAGTTGTTCTTCAGACTCGTTGGATCTCCGGTCTGTGAACCGTTTTCGCCGCGAATACCGAGCGCCTTGGACCAAGTGTAGTTGGTCAGGAACGTGAGTGGGCCTGACTGCTTGTTCCACGTCACCTGCAAGCTGTTGTAATTCGAATACATTTTGTGGTCAATGATCTTTAGGCCATTTCCGTAACCGGGGGTAGCGTTTGGCGTCTGGAAATACGGACGGAGCGCATTTTGCTGCCCGGCGCTGTAATTTCCGGTCGGATCCCACCCATATGCGAACAATGCATCCACCGGAAGATCGTTGATCTTGTCGAAGTTGTTGTTGTAGTTGCTTAGGTAGTCGGACTTACTACCTACGTAAGCGATTTCCAGCAAGCTCTTCCACGGCACCCTCTCGGCCAGGGTAAAGCTGTAGTTTTGCGTCCGGGGCTGTGCGTCATCACGAGGATCCAGAGCGGTGATATTTGAAGGTACGCTAAGCGTACGGTTTTGCAGAAGAGATGGATCCAATCCCGATATTGCTTGGCTACCGACGTCCATCGTGAATGAGCCCTGAACGACCCCGTAGGCACCGTTTTGAACGTTCTGCTCGTCGTGAAAACGGTACATGCCATAGCCGCCGCGAAGAACAGTTCTGCCTGTCCCAAAGAGATCCCAGGCAAACCCCACGCGCGGGTTGTAGAAGAATGTTCTGGTTGATGAGCCCGAGAGCGGTGTCGAATGGTTAACTTTGTTCCACACGATGCCTGGGAACGTAAGTCCGTTCACCGAACCACCGGTGTTGTTGTTGAACAGACTCGGGTACCAGGCACCAAACCCGAATCCCGTATTGTCAACCCACGGACCGAGATGCGAAACACGCAGTCCGTAATCCAATGTGAGGCGTCGCGAGACCTTCCAGGAATCCGTACCATAGAATTCCGCCGACATGTAGCGAAATGCGGGAACCACGTTAAAGTTCTGTTCCTGATAGTCGGCGATCGAGCCCTGGATCATATCCCCGTATGCATTACCGCTCGTACCTGACGCCCAAGGTGCAAACTGCATGGAGCCGTTGACGGCCGCGTTGCCCGGTTGTTCGTTCCACGTACGCTCCCAATAAAACCCGAACTTGCTGGTGTGCGTTCCCCACACCTTGAAAACATTGTCCGCAACGGAGGGCAGCGTCTTTTTCGCGTAGACAGTGCCGTTGAGTTCAAATCCAGTGTTGAGCTGATTGGAGATTCCGTCACCCCACCCTGTCATTTGCGGGAAGATTAGTTGATCAGGATTCGGGTGGCTAAAGAGCAAGTTATAGTTCAGCCCTAAACCTGAACGATTCACTTTACTTGGATCCTGGAAACTGTTTGGCAGATTGAGGTACGTATAGGTAAAGATCAGCTCGTTGGTTAGAGTCGGTGTGAATATTTTTGTGAGGTTGGCCGAGACAACATGCGATGTCGTGCTCTCGACGATGGG
>Ga0137366_10002528_pt1 | contig 14040 bp, 12 predicted proteins | sample SagtaG_8_FD_104938 | JGI IMG/M metagenome (GOLD analysis project Ga0137366, IMG submission 104938) | Vadose zone soil microbial communities from Sagehorn Ranch, Mendocino, California, USA - Sage1_L_60_16 metaG | ecosystem: Environmental > Terrestrial > Soil > Vadose zone | place: USA... | reverse complement strand
GTGACTATCGAGATCACCGGTCGGCTCGTCGGCGAGTATCAGAGTGGGATCGCTGACGATCGCCCGTGCAATGGCAACGCGCTGCTCCTGTCCACCAGAGAGCTGCTTGGGCAAATGATGAACCCGTTCTTCCAGACCAACAAGCTTGAGCGCTGTCATCACGTGATCTTTTCTTTGCTGGGAATTGAGCTTGGTCAGCAGCAAAGGCAGTTCGACGTTCTCAAATGCCGTCAGAACCGGGATTAGGTTGAAGGTCTGAAACACGTAGCCGATGTGCTCATTCCGCCATTTGGCCGATTGGGCATCATTAAACTTGAAGATATTCTGGCCCAGCACAAGCAACTCGCCAGCTGTCGGCCGATCAATGGCCGCAATCATATTCAAGAGAGTGGTTTTGCCTGATCCTGACGGTCCCATCAGCGCCATAAATTCTCCGCCGGCAATTTCGATGGAAACGTCGTCCAGAGCTTTCACTTCAAAAGCATCACGCTTAAATATCTTGCTGACATTGCGTGCCTGCACGACCTGAGTTTTGGTAGCGACATTATTTGCAATAGCAGTGCTCATGATTGTCCCTTGATCTTGATTTTGTCTCCGTCTTTCAAACTCTGCGGTGCGGTGGTGATCACATCTTCGCCACCATTCAAGCCTTCAACCAAAACGCCTCCGCTGCGCTGCGAAAGCACTCTCACGTCGCGCTTCATCGCCTTGCCGTTAAAGGCGATCAATACAAATTTCTTGCCGCTGGCGTCATGCAGGCCAGCGCTGGGAACGAATGCTCCAGCCGACTGAGTGCCTACGCTCTTGTTTTCGTCCGCCAGAAAATGGACGGTGGTATTCATCTCCGGGCGCAGATGTGAGTCGGGATTCAGGATCTGCACTTTGACTTCAACCGTCGCCTTCTGGCGGTTGGCTTCGGGGGAAATCTCAGCAATCGCGCCATTCCAGTGCAGGTCGGGAAAAGCGTCCACGGTCACAACCGCCTTCGTGTGCGGGCCGAGCTTCGAGAAGTCATCCTGCGCGATATCAAGATCAGCCTGGATGTCGCTCAAGTCGGCAAGAGAAACCACCGACCCTGCGGTTAACTGCGAAATGATGAGCTCGCCTTTTTCGGCGGTGCGGTCAAGGATCGTGCCATTCACCGGGGCGCGAATCACTGTCGCATCCAGCAGGGACTTGGCGTATGCTTCCTGCCCCTCGGCTTGGGTCAGCGCGCCTTTGGCACGCACTATCTCCTCGGCGCGAGGCCCGAGCCTGGACAGCTGCGCCACCTTATCCAGCGAGTTCACGCGCTGCTGGTCGGCACCGTACCTGGCGGTGGCATCGTCAAGCGCCTGCCGGGAAACTACTCCCTGGTTGGCAAGATCGCGGGTGCGGTCGAGAGTCAATTTGTCATCGGCCAGGGTAGCGCGGGCCTCGTCGAGATTGTGCTGTGCCTGCGCGATTTCTTCCGGACGCGAGCCATGCTGCAATTCATCAAGGTATGCACGCGCACTGTCGGCGGAACCTCGAGCCTGATTGTATTGAGCGCGAAACTCGTCGTCTTCTAAGCGTACGAGGACCTGACCTTCTTTTACCTTGTCGCCCTTTTCGACGCCGATCCACTTCACGCGGCCGGTCACTTTTGAGTTCACGCTAATCTTGTGGTGAGCAACAATGTAGCCCGTCGCGCTGAGAATGGTACCGCCAATCTCGCTGCTTTGAACTGAGGCGCGAACCACTTCGACTTCCGGGGCATCCGAGGCGAGCAGGCGATAGCCCAACGCAGCCAAACCCAAGAGCACCACAACCGCGATGCCGACAATGATGTAGCGGCGGGCCCAAACCGGCGCTTCGCCCTCGGTTTGCTCGGAGCGGTCAATGCGCAAGCTTTTTAAATCATCATGTTTGGTGTCAATTGCCATTTTCTTAAATCTCTCCGCCTGCAATCCGATATCTCTAGCCTCTGAGGGCATTGAGAATGTTTTGTCGCGCCGCATGCCAGGCAGGTGCGATCCCTCCGAACAGTCCCATAACCACGGCAAAAGCGACTGCCGTCCCGATCACCGCTGGGGTCATTCGTAGGCTGAACACAACTTCGCTGAACGTGGTCTGATTCTGTGTTCCCGTGGTCATACCGTTGAACGGCAGCATCAATACGATTCCGACCGCCGCCCCTAACAGCGACAGCAGCACTGCTTCCAACACAAACGAAGTGAGAATGCTCGGGCGCGAGAATCCAATCACCCGCAAGGTGGCAATCTCGCGCGACCGGTAGGCAACTGCCGCATACATTGTGTTCATGGCCGCGAAGCTCGATCCGATGGCCATAATTACCGCTACAACTATGCCAATGAACCGAATGACCGCGCCCGAACTGGTCTGCTTGGCGTAGTACTCCGTCTCCAGCGCGCCATCGAGCTTCAGCCGCTGATCGTCACTCACCCGGTTTTTCAACGCCTGGGCGGAAACCGGATCGGTCGCCCGCATATAGGCGGAGCTATAGACACCCTGGCGATCGAAATCCGAATTCATCTGATTGACGTCGCCCCATACTTCCGATTCGTAGGCCGTCCCTCCGGCGTCGAAGACACCGACGACCTTCCACGGCCCCTTGCCGAACTCCATGGTGTCGCCAACATTGGAGTGCAAGAAGCGCTTGTGAATGCTCTCGCTTACCACCACTTCTCGCTGACCCGGCGTAAACCATCGGCCTTGTGCGAGCTTCACCCCATTGCGGAGCTCAAGACCGTCTTGCATCATGCCGCGCACCGAAACGTTGACCTCGCCCGAGCCGTCGGAACGCGGCAGCACGATCACCACGACAGTTTCTCCCGACACCAGAGGATCCCCGTGGCTGTCGTTTGCCACACCGGGTAAAGTTTTCAGGACCGGGAAATTTTCCGCCGCAAACGGTCCCGTCAGCTCGCTGGTGGACCCCTTGCGCAGCACCATGACGTTGAGCGGGTTGCCGCTAGTCTTGAAGGCGCGGTTCAGGCCGGCCAGCAGCGCCATAATGAAAAGCGCTGTCGTTACCGTGAGCGCGATGCCCAGCGCCGTCATGATGGTGAGACTCTTGCGCAATTTCAAATTGCGCACGTTGTAACTAATGGGGATTGCCATATTTTTCCACTCAACCGATGTGGCGTAAGCCGTCCACGATACCCAACCGCGAAGCGTGATAAGCCGGCACCAGTGCACTGAAGAAGCCCATAAAAGCCGCCGCAGCCCAGGCTACCAGCATGGTTGTAGGCTCCACTTTCAAGGCGCCCGCCATGCCGCCAGCTTTGGACGCAACAAGGCTCAGAAGCAGCGCGACCAGTGAACCGGCGATTCCGCCAATCAGCGCCAATACCACTGCTTCGCCGACAAACAGGCTAAGGACCGTCTGCCGAGTAAAGCCGAGTGTCTTCAGCACCGCAACTTCGCGCGTCCGCTCCCGAATCGACATTGCCATGGTATTGGCAGAAACCAGCAGGATTGCGAATACCACCGCACCGCAAATACTCAGAATGAAAGCCTTTACGTTACCCAGCATGGCTAGGAACCCAAGCTGGAAAGCCTTCTCAGTCTCGGTCTTGGTGGGCTGCGGTGAACTGTGGAAGGTTTCGTCCACGGCTGCCTGAATCTTGGGCACGTCCGCCGCTGACTTTGCCAGAATAGTGTAGAAACCCTGCTTCCCTTTCAAATAGGGCACAGCCTCTTCCACGTATTTCTGGTTGTAGTAGAGCGAACCTGTATCTTCCGGAGCGGTGTAGAAACCGCGGATATTCAATTCCAGGTCCACCGGGAAAATGGTCCCCACAATGATGATTTTCTGGCCCACTTTCCAGCCGAATTTCTGGGCGACATGGCTATCCACGACGCACCCGGCGCGGTCGTGCTGCCAGGCGGCGATCTCGTCGTCAGAGATTTTCCAGTCCTTGTAAACTTGAAAAAACTCGTTGGGGTCGGTGCCGAATTGTGCGAAGAAATTGTTCGACTTGTCGTCCTTGTACTTGCCTCCAAACCAGTTTCCAGGAATGATATTCACAACCCCCGGCATGGCGCGGATCTTCTCGCGATAGTAGCTGGGCATGGTAAACACCAGCGAAACTTTGTGCCGGGTAACCAGGCGTAGAGCCGAGACCTCAGTCCCCTTCTGCAGATAGAAATTCTTCCAGATGGCCATCATAAGCGTGAGCAAAAGGAGAGAAAAACCGATGCTCAGCACGGTCAGGATGCTGCGGCGCAGGTTGCGAAAAGCGTTCTTCCGAACGAAAGTAGTCAAAGTCATGTTCGAACTCCGGGAAAACTCACGCTACAGCGAATGAGAGCCCTGGTAGCAGACATTCAGCATAAATGACAAAGCGCTCGACCAACAACCATGCCCAGAATCGTTTACATCGTTTTAACCTGCCAGTGCAGATCGTCAGCGGAGGTGCCTGACATTTGTCACGTTGGAGCTTCGAGCTGTGAGCGGCGAGCAGTCCACGAGTTTGATCTCATGCCGAAGTGAGTACCAATCTCAAGCCGTGTTTCCAACTCTTTGTCTCTACGTCTCTAGGTCAATTCGCCACCACCAACCAAACTGACTGTATAGATGACTCACGCCGTCTCGCTTTGGAGCGCTCCGATCAAGACGTTGCAAGCAACGTCTCTACGACAGCCGGTTGGGTACTTCGGTAATTCCCGCCACGACGGCATCAGAACTTATGATTTGTAGGAGCGTTCCTCGTCCGCATGGGCACAACTAAATGCGGCGCTGAGGCAAACAAGATGTCCGAAAAAATTGGCCGTTTCGAAATCGTCAGCCAACTCGCCCAATCTTCTCTGGCGACTGTCTACAAAGCACTCGACACCGAGAGCCAGCAGACTGTCGCGCTTAAGGTTGTTCGTCTCGACCAGGTCAAGGACCGCGCGGCGCTTTCAAAGCAGATTTTCGAAGAAGCGGAACAGGCAAAGCCGCTCAGCAGCCATAACATCGCGGCATTGCACGGCGTCGGCGATGAAGCTAATCAACTGCTCGGCGCGGCGGAATATGTGCAGGGCAACTCGGTTGCAACAACTCTCGCCCGCAAAGACGGCTTTTCGATTTGGGACCTGCAGGACATCGCACGCCAGGTCTGCCAGGCGCTCGACCACGCGCATGGCCACAAGGTAGTCCACTGTTCGCTGGAGCCGGCGAAGATCATGGTGCAGTGGGACGGCATGGTGAAGGTCCTCGGATTTGGGATGTCGGCGATGAACTCCCATGCGATAGAGTCGGCGACGCTGCCGGAAATCCTGCACTATGCGTCTCCGGAGCAGTTAGACGGGGAAGCCTGTGATCACCGTTCCATGCTGTTCAGCCTGGGCGCCATTCTCTACGAAATGGCCACTGAGCAGAAGGCTTTCGCAGGAGAAACCCCAGAGCAGTTGCGTGCGGCAATTCTTGAGCAGACACCTCCGTTGCCAGTCCGCCTGAAGGCCAACGTAAATGCGGGATTGAGCGGCCTGATCATGAAGGCGCTCGCAAAGACGCCGGACGAACGTTATCAGTCTGGGCAGGAATTGATCCGCGATCTGGAGCAGTGCAAGAATTCCACCAGTCCCCTTAAGTCTGCCCCGGTTCCCGTGGCCGCTAAACCCAAAGCATTTGCCGCCGCGGCAGGAGCAATCTCTAACGGGACCCCGAACGCGCAAGCCGGCATTGCGCCGTCTCAGGCGTCGGTCCCTTCACCGAAGATGTCCGCAGCCCCTGTAATCCAAGAGGCGCCAGCAAAGACCGGTTTCAAGGTTGATCCGATGATGGCGGAAGAAGACGAATCGAGCCCAGCCGCTGTGGCGAGAAAAAGTTTCTCGGACATGAGCGAATTGCCGCCGCTCAAAGAAATTTATGTAGCGCCGCCATCGCCGCTTGCCGCCGAGGATGCGGAAGCTGCAGAAGAAGCTCTGCCGCAGGTTATCTTGAGGAAATCGGCGCCCGAGAAGCCTAAGGTGCAGGTTCGCGAAGCCGCACAGAAAGCGGTTTCGGAAATCCGCAAAACGCCGCCGAAATTGTATCTGTACGCGATTGGTTGTGCAGCGCTACTGGTCTTGCTGATTGTTGCCGGGATCAGTCTGTCTAACTATTTCGGAGATCGCGACGATAGCGCCTCGCGCAGTTCAGCTCCGCTTGCAACTCAAATTCACACTCCGGCAGTAGCACAGCAGCCCAAGAGTGTGCCACTACAAGCCTCAGCCGCCCAGCCCGAAGCAGCTCCGGAGCAGGTTGCACAGCAAGAGACGCCAGCGCCCGAGGCTGCAGCTCCAGTGGCAACACTTCCAAGCCGGGGAAGAAAATCCCGAGCGCGATCGGCGCCAGCGGCTGTTCCCGCGCAGCTTTCTGTCTCGTCCAATCCGCCGGGCGCGCAAATTTCGTTTGATGGGAGCGCGCTATGCGACAGCCCATGTACACTGACTGGCATCGCAGCGGGGCAGCATATAGTTTCTGCCAGCAAGGCGGGCTACGGATCAGCAAGCCGAACTATCAATCTGACTTCCGGAGCAAATTCTTCAGTCTCTATTGAACTGAGCCAGCAGCTTGCGAAGTTGTCAGTTGCAAGCACGCCCGCCGGTGCCACGATTCTGATGGACGGCAAAGATACCGGCAAACTCACACCTTCTCAGCTCACTCTGGATAAGCCCGGCGCTCACACCATTATTGTGAGGAGATACGGCTATCTCGACGAATCCAGTTCCATCAATGTGGAAGCTGGGCAGACTTCGAATCTCAACCAGGCACTCAAGCCGCTGGGAAGTACCGATGAAATTCGCGCCGCTGGAGGCAAGTTCAAAAAGGTTTTCGGCCATGGCGAAGATTCGAACATGGGAATCGTGAGCGTGAAGACCCAGCCCAAAGGTGCGCAGATCATCGTCAACAATCGCGCACTCGACAAGACTGCTCCGTTTGATTTCTATCTGAATCCCGGAACCTACGTGCTCGACATCAACATGTCCGGCTATCGTGGCGTGCATCGTGTGATTAGCGTGGAATCAAAAGAACGCGTCGCGATTGAGGAAACGCTGGTTCCAGAGTAGAAGTACGCACATTCAAAAAGGCCGCCGGCGCACCGGCGGCCTTGCCCCCTCTAGCAACGCTTACCTGTAATACCCACGTCCTCGGAAAGTGTTCTGGTAGCCTGCGCGATATGCCTCGCTGTAGTGCTCGCGATACTCATGCTTGTTGCCAAACTCGCTGCGATAGCCGTGATCGGCATCGTCATAGCGGCCGCGCGGATTGGGGTTAAACGGTTTGCCCCTCCACATATCCTCACGGGCGACTGCCGCGCCATCACGGAAACCAAACTCGCGAGCGACATGAAATCCATTGCGGAAACGATCATCGCGATCGTAATAACGGTTGTCGTCGCGGTCATAATAGCGATCCCCGTCACGATAGCGATCCCCGTCACGGTCGTAGCGATAGTCCTGCGCGGCGGCGTATCCTACCGTGCCGGCCAACACGGTGACTACTAACGCTGCCATGGTGAATTTGCTTCTCATAGAGTCCTCCTGTTGAGCGCGCTGGCCGGTTGTCTGCGGCTCTCAATCTCTAATCGCGCTCAGGTATTGCAAACCCAAAGACAGGGGAAAAGTTGTGAGGTCAGGAGATCGCGCAAGCAGTGAGAGCGAGTTGGAAGGCCCGAATGGAGACGTTGCAAGCAACGTTTCTACGCATTCAGTCGTGGTGCTCATGTCCACCATGGTGTTCGTGCTCTTCGCCCTGGTGGCTTTCAGGCGAAACACCGTAGACTTTCTTCCACTGCGCCTGGACCGCGGGTGGAAGTTTCTCCACACGCGACAGAAACGCCGTCACCTTCCAGATGTCCTGGTCGCTGAGCGCCTTGTTCCAAGCGGGCATTCCGGTGTAGCGGACGCCAGTGCGAATTGCATAATAAAGGTGCCACTCGGGATCATCGAGTGGTTCGAGAATAATCTGCGGCGGCGGCGGATACATAGAATGCTGGAGCAGGCTGGGCTTGTAATCCAAGGTTCCGTGGCAGACGGCGCAATTCATACTGTAGATCTGCATGCCCTCGATTAGAGCCTGGTCCGCAGCAGGGACTGGATTGGTTGCACGCGGCGCGTGGCGGTCCATGGAGGCATCCAGAGCGTTTGCGGCGATGCGAGTTTCAAAAGCCGGCGGCGTGGCATCAGCGTTCGTGGGCATCAGGCCAAATTGGGCAATGACGATGCCGGCTACAAACGCCACAACAATGGTAACGATGATCCCGAGTATGAAAGAACGCATTGTTCCCTCCTCAAGCTCACAGGTAGAAATGCGGCTGTTTACATCGACTGCTCGGTAAGACGTAGCAAGCTACGTCTCTACATCAGGCTTCAGTATGCTTTTAGCCAACGGGCCTTTTCGACTACGTCGCGCAACTGCGGCAGAAATCGCTCCTCCTGCGGCGGTGAAAACGGGACCGGCGTGTCAATGGCGGTGATTCTGACGATTGGCCCATCCAGATCGTCGAACGCCTCTTCGTTGATGATCGCGGCAATCTCGCCTGCGATCCCGCCGGTGCGGGTATCCTCGTGCAGAATGATCACCTTGTTGGTCTTCTTCACCGTATCCGCAATCGCCTGGACGTCAAGCGGCGCGAGGGTGCGCAGGTCAATCACTTCAAGCTCCACTCCTTCTTTCGCTAGCAGGTCAGCCGCCTCGAGCGCAGTGTGCACCATGGCAGCATAGGTAATCACGCTGATATCGCGACCGGCGCGCGCAATCCGAGCCTTGCCCAGAGGAACAACATAATCATCCTCCGGAACATCTTCTTTGATGCGCCGATACAGATATTTGTGCTCGAAGAAGATGACGGGATTGTTGTCGCGGATCGAGGCTTTGATCAGCCCCTTGGCGTCAGAAGGTGTTGCCGGGCACACCACCTTCAATCCAGGATTATGCACGAACCACATCTCCGGATTCTGGGAATGAAATGGACCGCCGTGTACGTTGCCGCCGCTCGGGCCACGCAACACCAGAGGCGCAGGCGCTCCCCACAAGTAATGCGTCTTTGCGACCATGTTGCTGATCTGGTTCATGGCGCAGCCGATGAAGTCCATGAACTGAAATTCAGCAACCGGACGCATTCCCGTCAGCGATGCGCCAAATGCTGCACCCACGATCGCCGACTCCGCGATAGGAGTGTCAATCACACGCTCGGCACCGAAACGGTCAATCAAGCCATCGGTGATCTTGAACGCTCCTCCGTAAATACCAATGTCCTCCCCGAGGCAGAACACCGCAGGATCGCGCTCCATCTCTTCCCAAATTCCTTGGCGGATGGCTTCGAGATAGGTAAGTTGCGCCATGACGGGAAGAGTTTACTACGATCACGCGATTCCATTCTCTAGACGGGTCCGTTCGGTTCGCAAGTTGAGGTGTAGCAAGCTAAATCCCAATAAGAAATTGCGGCAACGTTGCGCGGCAAATCATCACGATCTATAGTCTTATGCTTCGGAGAGCAACGTGCGCCTTCTCATTAACTGGATTCTTAGTGCCCTGGCAGTCTGGGTCGTCTCTCAATTCGTGCCCGGATTTCACGTCAAAGGCGCAGCGTCGGCGCTTATCGCGGCTCTGGTGATCGGATTTGTGAATGCGACCCTCGGCGCTTTGTTGAAATTGATCACGCTTCCCCTGACGATCCTTACGCTGGGCATTTTCTGGTTTGTGATCAATGGCTTAATGCTCGAGCTCGCAGCTGCTGTGGTCCCCGGTTTTCGAGTGGACACCTTCGCTTCCGCGTTTTGGGGAGGCATAATTCTCAGCCTGGTCAATATGTTTTTCCGCTGGCTGGCCGGCACATCCAGGAAGCAAGACTGACTTCGGTTTATTGCGCCACGATTTCCTATTGACTGACCCAAGCCCGTCCGAGCTAGACTCATAGCAACGGATTTCCCGTCCTGAAAATTTTTGCGTTGGAGTGCAGGATGAACCACTGGGTTATGTCTCTGGTCGTGCAATTGTCTTTGACCTTCGGCCTTGCAGGATTGCTTTGGCCGGAGCGGCTGATTGCATTCTTTGACGTATTGATGTTTCCCTGGCCCGCCACACACAAATTCGTGCGCGCCAACAGCTGGGCGGCTGTTTTGCTTTCGTTCCTATTGTTTTTGGGTTTGGTCGCCCGACGGTAATTTGTCTTTGTGGCGATGAAGTTTTCGCGCGATATCAGGCCAGAATTCGCTACCCAATCCTCCTAAACTTCCATAGAAAAGCGAGACTCCAGTTCGAGTCAGAGTCAGGCTGAAGCCTCGATCCGGAGCGGGATAATAAGCATTTGAGATGCTGCCGGCTGTAAGAGCTCCCAAAACAGTCGGCCAGTTGAATGTCTTGCCTCCACTATCTTTATGGCCAACGAACTCCTGGACAAGGGCATGTCCGATCCTTCGCTTCAACGGGCCCTCGCCAAGGCGGAAATAACGCGGGTCTTGCTTGAGGATGACGGGATAAGCAAAATTTCCAAAGAAATTACTTGAAACCTGGTCGGTGAAGGCGGCACCGTAGCGTTTGGCGTACCCGGAGGCGCCTTGGCCATATTCCGCAAAAGAGTTATTGGCCTGACTGATTCCGGCTTCCAGCCCTATGACCCCGAACTCCACGGGATCAAACGCTGACCTGTAGAACAGCCGAAATTTCTGTCGCGGCATGAGTGGTGTTGGGTTCTTTTGATTCGTGACGCCGAATTGCGGCAACACTCCCAACATCCTTGGCGAGTCTTCCTTCTGCTCAGCCTTCCTGGTCTGTTCCGCTGGTGCCGGTGGAGATGAGGCCTGCTGCCCAAAAGCGAACTGCAGCGTAAAGATGAGAGCCAGCGCGAACTGGATCGCCCATGAAGCCATATGTTGAAGTCACCACAGCCAATGTAAACGGTTCACACAAAGTTCGCACATTCAGGCGTACACGAATGGCGTGATTGACGTATATGGCCAGAGCGTTTACGTTGTATCGCCATGCGCAAATTTTTGGGATTCGCAACGATGGCGTTGTTCGCAACCTCGTGCTTCGGACAGAATGTGCCGGACTATCGCAGCCCGAAGCTGCCCATTCCTGATCGCGTAACCGACCTGCTGAAGCGTATGACGCTCGAAGAAAAAGTTGACCAGCTTGCGGGCGGACGCCGACGCATGATGACGACGACTGATCCGGAAGGGCAGCGGATTTTCGGCAAGTTCCGGGACGTTTTCAAGGTGGAATCGCAAATCAGTCCGCACGATGCTGCTGAATTGCGCAATGAGGCGCAAAAATACCTCATCGAGAAAACGCGCCTCGGCATTCCTGCAATTTTTCAAGGGGAGGCGCTGCACGGCTACATGGCCTACGGCAGCACCAGCTTTCCACAAGTGCTGGGACTGGCCAGCACATGGGACCCCGCGTTGATCCAACAAGTTTTCACCGCGGCCAGCGATGAGATGGCGTCAACCGGAACGAACCAGGCATTCACTCCGGTTCTCGATCTCTCTCGCGATCCGCGCTGGGGGCGCACGGAAGAAACCTACGGCGAAGATCCCTATCTGGTTTCCCGCATGGCCGTCGCGGCGGTGAATGGACTAGAGGGAACATCGTGGGAGATCGATCGGCGGCATCATGTGATCGCCACGGCCAAGCACTTCGCAGTGCACGGCCAGCCTGAAGGCGGAACCAACACCGCACCTGGAAACTATTCTGAAAGAGTGATTCGCGAATCGTTCCTGGTTCCGTTCCAAGCCGCAGTTGAAGAGGCACATGCGGGCAGCATTATGGCTTCTTACAATGAGATTGATGGGATACCTTCGCACGTGAATCACTGGCTGCTCGACCGCGTGCTGCGCCAGGAGTGGGGCTTTCAGGGATACGTCACTTCCGACGGCAACGGTCTGCAGATGTTGGTCGAAACGCATCATGTGGCGGCTGATAAAGCCGAGGCCGCGCGCAAGGCCCTCGCTGCCGGGGTGGATTACGATCTCTCCGATGGTACGGTTTACGCAACACTAACCGATCAGGTCAAACAAGGAGTCGTTCGTGAGGCTGAACTGGATCGAGCCGTAAGCCGAGTGCTGGCGACGAAGTTCCGGCTTGGTCTGTTTGAGAATCCGTTTGTTGATCCTGACTACGCCACGAAAACGGTCAACAGTCCTGAGCACAAGGCTCTTGCGCTAAAGACGGCACAAGAAGCAATCGTGCTGCTTAAGAACGACGGTAACCTCTTGCCGCTCGATCCGAAGAAGGTGAAGAGCATAGCCGTAATCGGCCCCAATGCGGCCGACGTGCATCTCGGCGGTTACAGCCGCGATCCCGGGCCGGGCAACCAGATCAGTATTCTCGATGGCATCAAGAAGCGCGTTGAACCCGGCGTCAAGGTGATTTATTCCGAAGGATGCAAAATCACGACAGGGAAAAAAGGCTGGGCTGCATGGTACGAAAACAAGGTTGATATTCCGGGTGCGAAGTCACAGGAAACGAGCATTCGTGCCGCTGCTGACGTGGCGCGCAAGTCCGACGTTGCAATTGTCGTGGTCGGCGAGAATGAAAGCACGAATCGCGAGGCTTGGTCGGAAGAGCACCTGGGTGATCGCGATTCGCTCGACTTGATCGGCGCTCAAGAACAGTTGGTCGAAGCAGTCGTCGCAACTGGCAAACCGGCAGTGGTGTTGCTCATCAACGGACGCCCGCTTTCCGTTAACTATATCAAAGAATATGTGCCAGCTATTCTCGAAGGTTGGTACCTCGGCGAACAAGGCGGCACAGCGGCGGCGAACGTAATTTTTGGAGACGTGAATCCTGGCGGCAAACTTCCCATCACATTTCCGAAATCCGTTGGCCAATTGCCGGACTTCTACGACTATAAGCCGTCGCGCAATCGCAGCTACTTGCTTGATGGTCGCAAGCCACTCTTCCCCTTCGGTTATGGCTTGAGCTATACCACCTTCAAATTCGAGAACCTGAGCGTGGAGCCACAGACAATCTTGCCCGGAAAGATAGCGAAAGTTTCCGTGGACGTGACCAATACCGGTAACCGCGAAGGAGATGAAGTTGCGCAGATGTACATTCATCAACGAGTGGCGTCCGTGACTCGTCCAGTGATGGAACTTCGCGGCTTCAAGCGTGTCACGCTGAAACCGGGGGAGAAGGTTACCGTCGAATTAGAACTAACCCCCGATGCGCTTTCCATGTTGAACGAAGACATGCACCGCGTGGTCGAGCCCGGCACATTCGATATCATGGTCGGCCCGAGCTCGGCTGAAACCACGATAGTTCCGCTGCAGGTCCAAGAAAAGCTCGGTGAGGCCGCTGCCAAATGAAGAACATCGGGATCCTGCTTTCTGGACGCGGATCGAACTTTGAAGCGATCGCGAAGAATGTCGCGTCGGGAAAAATCCCGAACGCACGCATTGCGATCGTCATTTCCAATCGCGCCGATGCTGGCGGAATCGAAATCGCCCGTCAGCTGGAACTAGAAGCGCTCGTAATTCCGTCGAAAGGAAAAGATCGTGAGGACCACGATCGCGAAGTGGTCGAAGTTCTGCAACAACACAAGGTTGATCTCGTCTGTCTCGCCGGATACATGCGCCTGCTCTCGCCCTGGTTCGTGAAGCAGTTTCCGCAACGAATTCTCAATGTTCACCCGTCGTTGTTGCCAGTATTCCCCGGGTTAGAAGCTCAGGAGCAGGCGTTCGCTTACGGCGTGAAGGTCACGGGTTGTACTGTCCACTTTGTGGACGAAGAACTCGATCATGGCCCAATCATTGTGCAGAAAACCGTTCCAGTCTCCGACACCGACGACGAGCAAACGTTGGCAGCGCGCATTCTCGATCAAGAACATCTTGCCTATTCGGAGGCAATCAACCTCGTACTGGAAGGCAAATTCAAAATCATCGGAAGAAAGTTTATCCGTACCTGATCCACACCGCATTCTGACTGTTGCTTCTAACTTCCTTATAATGCTTGAACCATGCCCAATTTCGCCCCTGTTGACGAACAGCTGACATACATCAAAAAAGGCTCGGCGGAGATCGTAAAAGAATCCGAACTGCGCGAGAAGCTGGAGAAATCGCTTGCGTCCGGCAAGCCACTGCGCG
>Ga0137366_10002515_pt1 | contig 14067 bp, 6 predicted proteins | sample SagtaG_8_FD_104938 | JGI IMG/M metagenome (GOLD analysis project Ga0137366, IMG submission 104938) | Vadose zone soil microbial communities from Sagehorn Ranch, Mendocino, California, USA - Sage1_L_60_16 metaG | ecosystem: Environmental > Terrestrial > Soil > Vadose zone | place: USA: California... | reverse complement strand
CTGCGCCGCGATCGCGTGGTAGGCGTCGATCGCGACCGGCACGAAGCGGAGCCGGTCGCCGGCCGCGAGGAGGAACGGCGCCGGTCCGGCCGGGTCGAACAGGCGCACCGGCGTGCGCGCGATGATGCGCCAGCCGCCGGGGCTCTCCACCGGGTAGACACCGGTCTGCGCCCCGCCGATGCCGATCGAGCCGGTTGCGACGCGCGGGCGCGGGGTCTCGAGCCGCGGCGTCGCGATGCGGTCGGGCATGCCTCCCAGGTACGGGAACCCCGGCGTGAAGCCGAGCATGTAGACGAGGTAGGTCGCGCCCGCGTGCAGCGCGACGACATCGTCCGGCGAGAGGCCCTTGAGCCGCGCGACGTCGTCGAGGTCGGGACCGAGGGCGCCGCCGTAGCACGCCGGCAGGCGGACGATCCTGCCGGGCGGCTCGGGCGCCGCGGCGGTGGGCAGCGCCGCGGCGAGCGCCTCGACGCGGGCGGCGAGGCGCGCCCTCGGGACGCGGATGGGGTCGTGGATCACGAGCAGCGACCGGTAGGTGGGGACGACCTCGAGCACGTCGCCGGCGAGCTGCGCGGCGACCTCGCGCGCGAGCCGTCGAACGTGCGCGTTCACCACCGGATCGATCTCGTCGCCGAGCTCGACGACGAGCCCCTGCTCCCCCGCCGACCGGATCCGGACGCCGCGTGCTCCGCTGCGCGCTCGTGGCACGAGGCGGGAGCGTAGCGGATCCGGCGCCCGTGCGCTCCACGGGCGGCTGGCCGGCACGCCCGTGGCTCTCCCGGGGGTATTGCGAGCGGGCGACGATCGAAAGGACCCTCACGCGCGCGAGCTCGCTCGACGCGCAGAGCTGCCGCCATGGAGGTCCCGTCCGCGGCACGCCCGTCACGGCTGCTCGGGTGGCTCCTGCGCGAGGATGACGAATTCGACGCGCCGGTTGCGAGCGCGGCCGACCTCGGTGGCGTTGGTGTCCACCGGCTGTGACGGACCGTAGCCCTTCGACTCGAGCCGCTCGGGAGCCACGCCCGACTGGGCGAGTCGCTCGCGGACGGCGCGCGCACGCCGCTCCGAGAGGTCCCGGTTGTGCTTCGTCGAGCCCTTCGAGTCGGTGTGTCCCTCGACACGGACCTTCATGACCCAGGGGTTCTCGACGAGCACCTTCGCGACCTGCGCCAGGACCTCGAAGGAATCGGCGAGGATGGTGTCCCGGTCGTTCGCGAAGCGGACCTGCTCGAGGATGGCGATGCGATCCTTTCGCAGCGACACCCTGGGAGCAGGCGCAGGGTCGGGCGGGGGCGGCGCGGGGGTGGGCGCCGGGGGTGGAATGGGCTCGGGAGCCGCGACCACCTCCGCCACGAGAGCCGCAGGCGGTGGGGCCTGGACGGGCTTCGGATCCGGGGTCGCGACGACGGCGACTTCCGTGGGCGGCGGGGCGGGAGGCGGAAGCTCTGGAGCCGGCGCTACGCGCGCGAGCGGGAGGAGGCTCATGGGGGCGAGCGACACGGCCGCGAGCACGCGGTAGCGCGGCGAGCCGTAGCCGTCGGTGAGCCCGGGGCCGCCGCCCACCGTGACCGCCACGCCACGTGGACCGGTCCAGCGGAGCGCCAGGAGGAGCTCGAGGGGCGCACCCGCGACCCCCCCTCCGAGGTTGGCCTCGCCCTGCAGAGTTGCCATCCCGTGGAAGCGCTGGCCGGAGAGCGCGAAGGGCAGCTCGGCGCCGAGACCCCCTGCGACGGCCGGCCCGACCTCGAGATCGAGGAGCGCTCGGCGGCCGCGGAGCGCGAGACCGAGGTTGGCGACGGCGCGCAGGCCCCGAGGCGCCTGCCACTCGAGGATCGCCGTCGGGGAGGCCGTGAGGCCATGCTGGCCCAGGTAGCCCGAGCTCGCCACCGGGACCGACAGGGGCATGGAGGCCGCCAGCGCGAGCGAGCCGCGCTCGAAGAGGAGCGCCTTCGGCACCAGCCGCGCGTCCGAGACGCCGCCACCTGGCGCGGTGGCGAGGCTGGGGTCGACGGCGCCGGCAGCGTGCGACGACTGCGCGAGCGTGAAGGGGACCACCAGCGACACCTCGGCGCGGCCGAAGAGCCCCACCGAGACGCCGACGTCGAGCGCCCACTGGGCGCCCACGAGATCGAGCTCGAAGCTCGGGCTCCCTTGAGCCAGGAGTCGCAGCGGCCGGTCCGCGTAGTTCAGGAAGACGTCCCCGGAGATCGCGAGGTGCTCGGGGATGCGCGCCGAGGAGAGGCCAAGTACGTCGTAGGCGCCCGCGGCCGGCTGGAACCGCTGCACCGCGAACGAGGTGCTGGCCTCCTGCCCTCGAGCCGCGGAGGGGCCGAGGGCGACGAGGAGCGCCGCAGCGCCGAGCCCGCGACGGCGGCGCCTCGCCGAGAGCAGCGCCAGGGCGAGCGCCAGGGGCGCGAGGGCGCCGGCTCCGCCCTCCGAGCAGCCGCCGGATCCGCGCACCAAAAATCCGCGGCGGTCGTCGCGGGGACGGCAGGCGCCCTCGAAGCACCAGTGGCCGTCGATGCACTCCGAGTCGGTGGCGCACGAGGTGCGGCACTCGGGGCCGTCGCAGCCGAACCCGCTGCACGACCGCGTCTGCCGCGCCGGGCAGGCGCCCGCGCCGTCGCAGGTCGCCGAGGTGGTGGCGACGCCGTCACTGCAGGCCGCGGCCCGGCAGGCCAGCCCCGCGCCCGGGAAGGAGCACGCCGAGCGCGAGGTGCCGTCGCAGGCGCCGCCGCACGCCGAGCCGTCGCTGGCGCATGCGAGCCGTGCGCCGTGGGGCGCGCCGGCCACCGCCGTGCACGTGCCGATCGCGCCCGGCGCGTCGCACGCCTCGCACTGACCTCCGCAGGCGGCGTCGCAGCAGACGCCGTCGACGCAGTACCCGCTCTGGCACTGGCCTGCGCCCGCGCAGGTCGTCCCCGGAGAGAGCTTCGGGCGGCACAGGCCGCCGGCGCAGTAGTTTCCACCGGCGCAGTCCGAGTCCACGACGCAGTCGCCGCGGCAGGCCGCCGCGCCGCAGGCGTACGGCGTGCAGGATTGCGTCTGCCGATCCGGGCAGTGGCCAGCGCCGTCGCAGGCGGCGCCGAGCGTGGCGACGCCGCTCGCGCAGCTCGCCGGGCGGCACTCCGCCGAGGCGCCCGGATAGGCGCATGCGCTCGTGGAGGTGCCGTCGCAGGCGCCGCCGCAGGTGGAGCCCGCTCCGCCGCACGCGGTTCTGGCGCCGTGCGGCGCGCCGACGACCGGCGTGCAGGTGCCGATCGAGCCCACCGCGTCGCAGGCCTGGCACTGGCTACCGCAGGCGGCGTCGCAGCAGACGCCGTCCACGCAGAAGCCGGTCTGGCACTGGTTCAGGCCGGCGCAGGCAGCCCTTGGGGCAAGCTGGGCCGTGCAGACTCCCGCCGCGCAGAAGTCGCCTGCGACGCAATCGGAGTCGCCGGCGCAGTTACCGAGGCAGGCGGTCGGCCCGCAGGCATACGGAGCGCAGGGCTGCGACTGCGGCGCGGGACAGTGTCCGGCGCCGTCGCAGGCGGCGGCGAGGATGGCCACGTCGCCGCTGCAGCTCCCGGCGCGGCACTCGGAGGCATCGCCGGGGTAGGCGCAGGCGCCCGTAGTGGAGCCGTCGCACGCTCCGCCGCACGCGGAGCCGTCGCTGGCGCAGGCGGGCCGTGCGCCGTGCGGCGCGCCGGCGACCGCCGTGCAGGTGCCGGTCGCGCCGGCGGCGTCGCACGACTGGCACTGGCCGTCGCAGGCGCCGTCGCAACAGACTCCGTCCACGCAGAAGCCCGTCGCGCACTGGTTCGGCCCGCCGCAGGCGGCGCCCTGGGCGAGCTTGGCCGTGCACACCCCCGCGGCGCAGAAGGATCCGCCGACGCAGTCGCCGTCCGCCGAGCAATTGCCGGCGCAGGCATTGGCGCCGCAGACGTACGGCGCACAGGCCTGGGTCTGCTCCGCGGGGCAATGACCGGCTCCGTCGCAGGCGGCGGCGAGGGTGGCGACGCCGGCGGCGCAGGAGGCGCCGCGGCAGGAGGTGGTGTCGGCCGGATAGGCGCAGGTCGCGGCGCTGGCGCCGTCGCAGCTGCCCCCGCAGGCGGAGCCGTCGCTCGCGCATGCCGGCCGGGAACCGTGTGGCAGGCCGGTCACGGTCGAGCAGGTGCCCACCGAGCCGGCGGCGTCGCAGGCCTCGCACTGGCCGCCGCAGGCCGAGGTGCAACAGAAGCCGTCCGCGCAGAAGCCGCTCGAGCACTCGTCCGTCGCGAGGCAGGCCTGGCCGTTCGCCTTTTGCGGGACGCAGGAGTCGCCCGCGCAGTAGTCGCCGGAGGCGCACTCGCCATCCGCCGAGCACGAGGTGCGGCAGGCCGTCGCGCCGCACACGTAGGGCGTGCAGATCTGGGTGTTCACCGGCGGGCAATGACCCGCGCCGTCGCAGGCCGCCCCGAGGGTCTCGACCCCGCCGCTGCACGACGCGCTCCGGCAGCTCGCCGGCGCGCCGGGGTAGGTGCAGGCGCCGGTGGCGACCCCGTTGCAGGCACCGCCGCATGCGCTGCCGTCGCTGGCGCACGCGGTCCGCGCGCCGTGCGGCGCGCCGGTCACGGCCGAGCAGCTCCCCACCGAGCCGGGGACGTCGCACGCCTGGCACTGGCCGCCGCAGGCTGCGTTGCAGCACACGCCGTCGACACAGTTGCCGCTCGCGCACTGGTTCGTGGCCGAGCAGACCTGCCCGTTCCCCTTCTTGGCGACGCAGGCGCCCGCCGCGCAGTAGTCGCCGGCGATGCAGTCGTTGTCGACTGAGCAGGAGGCCAGGCACGCCGTCGCGCCGCACGCGTAGGGCGTGCAGGTCTGGGTCTGCACCGCCGGGCAATGCCCCGCGCCGTCGCAGGCCGACGTGAGCGTGCCGACGCCGCCGCTGCACGACGGGCTCCGGCAGCTCGCCGCAACGCCGGGGTAGGTGCAGGCCCCGGTGGCGACCCCGTTGCAGGTCCCCGCGCAGGCGCTGCCGTCGGTGGTGCAGGCAGCCCGCGCGCCGTGCGGCGCGCCCACGGCCGGCGTGCACGTGCCCACCGAGCCGAGCGCGTCGCATGCCTGGCACTGCCCGCCGCAGGCTGCATTGCAGCACACGCCGTCGACACAGTTGGCGCTCGCGCACTGGTTCGTGGCCGAGCAGGCCTGCCCGTTCGCCTTCTTCGCGACGCAGGCGCCTGCAGCGCAGTAGTCGCCGCCGATGCAGTCGCCGTCGCCGGTGCAGGCGGCCAGGCACGCAGTCGCGCCGCACGCGTAGGGCGTGCAGGTCTGGGTCTGCACCGCCGGGCAATGCCCCGCGCCGTCGCAGGCCGCGCCGAGCGTGCCGACACCGGCGTTGCACGAGGCGCCCCGGCAGCTCGCCGCCGCGCCGGGATAGGCGCAGGCGCTGGTGTCGAGACCGTCGCAGGCCCCGCCGCAGGCGCTGCCGTCGGTGGTGCAGGCAGCCCGCGCGCCGTGCGGCGCGCCCACGACCGGCGTGCACGTGCCCACCGAGCCGAGCGCGTCGCAGGCCTGGCACTGCCCGCCACACGCGGCGTTGCAGCAGACGCCGTCCGCGCAGACGCCGGAATGGCACTCGGAGGCGCCGCCGCAGGCCGTTCCGAGGTCCTTCGAGAAGGTCGCGGCGACGGCGTGCGCCGAGGTGACGTTCCCGATGACGTAGGAGCCGGCCGCGACCGAGCCCGTGACGTTCGCACCGTTGTCGGTGAGCGACTCGAGGAGCCAGCCGAAGGCCGGCGTCACGAGGCACGTGGAGGAGCCGCCCTGCAGGACCGGCGAGTCGCAGGTCAGGGAGCCCGAGCCCGAGCCCACCGACGCGGTGACGGTGGGACCCTGGAAGTGGGCCGTCGCGGTGGCGGCCGCCGAGATGGCGAGGCCGCAGGAGCTCGACCCGCCGGCGCACGCGCCCGTCCAGCCGGTGAAGGCGTCCCCGGGGCGCGCCACCGCGGTGAGCGTCACGAGCGAGCCCGAGAGGAAGCCCGCGCTCTGGCTCCCGCAGGCGGCGCCGCAGGAGATCGCCGCCGGGCTCGAGGTCACCGTGCCGCGCCCGGTCTCCGAGAGGTCCTTGCTCGCGGTGAGCTGGTAGATGGTGCCGATGCCGTCGACGTCGGCGTCGGAGTTGTTGCGCGCGTCGCTGTCGATGACACCCGCCGGCGTGGCGATGCTCGCCACGTCGGTCAGGGTGCCGCTTCCCGAGCCCGCGACGACCGAGGCATTCACGGTGAAGACGGCGCTCGCGCCGAGCGGGAGATTGACGAGCGCACTGATGTTGCCGCTGCCGCTCGCGGTGCCGCAGGTGCCGCCGCCCGAGCCGGCACAGGTCCACGAGATCCCGGTGAGCTGGGCCGGGAACGTGTCGGTGACGCGGGCCCCGGTGACCGCCGTGGGGCCGCCGTTGCTGGCGGTGACGGTGTAGACGACCGGCTGACCCCACCCGACCGCCGCAACACCATCACTCAGCGTGACGCCCAGGTTGGTGTAGGTGACGCCGCTCGTGAGCGTCGTCTGGACGAGCGGCCCGAGGAGGGGCGAGATGGAGTCGCCGCGCACCGAGTAGTTCCCGTTGGCGATGGTGCCCGAGGCCCCGGCGGCGATGTGGACGGTGACGGTGAAGGTCGCGCTCGCGGCCGGGTTCATCCACCCGAAGCCGCAGGAGACGGTCCCGGCACTGCCCAAGGCGGGGGTGGTGCAGGTCGCGCCCGGCGCGCTCACCGACACGAACGTGGTCGACGCAGGCAGCACCTCGTCGACCACCACGTTGGACGCGAGGGCGCCGGTCGTGTTCTTGACGAGAAAGGTGTAGGTGAGGTCGGTGCCGGCGTTCGCGGACTGGGGCGCCGAAGCGGCGACCGAGAGTCCCGGGACGGAGGCCCCGAAGCCGTCCACGTACACCTCGCCCCAGTGGCCGCCCAGCGAGCAGCCCGCCGCGACGATCTCCATCTCGACCGTGTCGCCCACCATGAGGGCGACGTTGCCGGGGGCGACGTCGAAGAGCTGCCAGTCCGTGTAGAGCGCGGTGTTGCCGGCGATGTCGGTCGCGGTCTTCCAGGGGACGCCCGGCTGGTTCGAGTAATTGAAGGTCTGATAGAGCGTCGTGGCCTGGGTCGTGTTCCGCAGGATCGCGTAGAAGTACGGCTGCTGGTTGGTGGCGTGGCCCGGGTTCTCGAGGACGGGCGCCAGCACGAAGCGCACGTGGATCTTGCCATCCGCGGGATCGACGTCGGCGGAGGTGGTCGTGTACGCCTGCTTGACCGAGTTGGCGTTGTTGTTCTTGCCGAGCTCGTTCACGACCAGGGAGTCGCTGCCGAACTTCGGCCAGAGCGGGGTGGTGAGCCCCGTCATCCCGGCCGGCTGCTGCGTCTCGGTGGCGCCGCTCCGGACGTACGTGTACGCAGTGCCGCCCGCCTGCAGCTTCAGATCGGCATAGGTCGCCGGCGGGTAGGTGATCCCGTTGTTGAGGTGGGGCGTGATGGTCCACGGGGCCGTGCCGCCCGTCTCGAAGCCGCCGTTCACGAACAGCGGATTCGCCGACGTGGACGTCGCGGTCTGCGGCGATCGGCCACAAGCGGCGAGCGCGAGGGCGAGCAGGGTGACAGCCGCTGCTTTGGGTGACGCTTCCATGTCGGGCGCTCTCCAGCGGCGAGTAGCTGGCAGAGGACCACGTCCGTTCACAGTGCGTCATCCCGTGTTCGTGGGGTCGCGGCTTCATCCTCCTACTCGCGCCGACATGTGCACCGACATGGAAGCCAGGCGCCGGGCAGGAAACCTTTGAGCTCACGCGGGGACCAGCACCGCCGCGCCCTCCAGCCTCCCCGATCGCAGCCGATCGAGCGCGTCGTTGGCGGCGTCGAGCGGGAACGAGGTGACCTCGCAGCGCACCGGCACGCGCGGGGCGAGCGCGAGGAAGGCGTCGCCGTCCGCGCGCGTCAGGTTCGCGACGGAGCGGACCACCCGCTCGCCCCAGAGCAGCTCGTAAGGAAACGTGGGGATGTCGCTCATGTGGATCCCGGCGCAGACGACGGTCCCGCCGGGCGCGATGGCGCGGAGCGCCGCCGGGACGAGCGCGCCCACCGGCGCGAAGAGGATGGCTGCGTCGAGCGGCGCCGGCGGCAGCGCGTCGGAGCCGCCCACCCAGGCGGCGCCGACGGCGCGCGCGAACGCCTGCCCAGCGACGTCCCCGGGCCGGGTGAAGGCGAACACCTCCTGCCCGGAGAAGCGCGCCACCTGCGCCACGATGTGTCCCGCCGCCCCGAAGCCGTAGATCCCGAGGCGCCGCGCCGGCCCCGCCATGCGCCAGGCCCGGTATCCGATGAAGCCGGCGCACAGGAGCGGCGCGGTCGCCACCGGATCCGCGCCGCGCGCGAGCGGGAAGGCGAAGCGGGCGTCCGCCGCCGCGTACTCGGCATAGCCACCGTCCCGGTGCCAGCCCGTGAACCGCGCGCGGGGGCACAGGTTCTCGCGCCCGCTCGCGCACCACGAGCACACGCCGCACGCGAACCCGAGCCACGCGACACCCGCGAGGTCGCCCTCGCGGAAGCGCGACACGGCGGCTCCCCGCCGGACGACCTCGCCCACGATCTCGTGCCCCGGCACGACCTGCCGCCCGTCGAGCGGGAGGTCGCCGTCCGCGACGTGGAGATCGGTCCGGCAGACGCCGCAGGCGAGGACGCGCACCACCACGTCGTCGGGGCCTGGCTCCGGGGTCGCGCGCTCGCGCGATGCCAGGGGCTCACCGGGGCGCTCCACCACCATCGCGCGCATGGGCGAACGCTGCTCCCGATGCGCCGCGAACGCAATGCGTCCCCGCCGGCCGCCGCCGGTGACCCGGCGGGCCGGCGCGCTCACGACGCGCCGGGCGCCGGGCCGGGCCGCGGCGGACAGGGAGCGTCACCGCAGCCGAGGAGAGCGTAGGCCTTCCCCGGCCGGAGGTCAGCGCGCCGCGATGGGCTCCGCCGAACGTGGGCGCCCGATGCGGCTGTCGCGGGGAGCGTGTAACGTTCGATCCCCCCGCGCGGAGGAACCATGTTCAGAGCGATCCTGATCGAGAAGGCCGGTGCCGGCAGCACGGCGCGCCTCACGGAGCTGGACGACGCGCAGCTTCCGGACGAGGACGTCACGGTGCGCGTCGCGTGGTCGACGCTGAACTACAAGGACGCGCTCGCCATCACGGGCCGTTCGCCCGTCGTCCGGAAGTTCCCGATGGTCCCGGGGATCGACCTCGCGGGGACGGTCGAGGCGAGCAGGGCCGCCGGCTTCGCGCCCGGCGACGCCGTGGTGCTGAACGGCGCGGGCCTGGGCGAGACCCACTTCGGGGGACTCGCCGAGCGGGCGCGCGTCGGCGGCGAAGCGCTGGTGAAGATCCCGGCGCCGTTCGACGCGCGCCAGGCGGCGGGCATCGGCACCGCCGGATTCACCGCCATGCTGTGCGTGCTCGCGCTCGAGCGGCACGGCGTCACGCCCGGATCCGGAGAGGTCCTCGTCACCGGCGCGGCCGGGGGCGTGGGCAGCGTGGCGGTCGCGCTCCTGGCGCGCCGCGGGCACGCGGTGGTCGCCTCGACGGGACGGACGGCCGAGGCGGATTATCTGAAGAGCCTCGGCGCGGCGCGCGTCGTGGACCGCGCCGAGCTCGCTGCGCCGGGCAAGCCGCTCGGCCCGGAGCGGTGGGCGGGCGTCGTCGACACCGTCGGGAGCACGACGCTCGCGAACGCGTGTGCGACGACCCGTTACGGCGGCGCGGTCACCGCCTGCGGGCTCGCGGGCGGCATGGACCTCCCTGCCACGGTCGCGCCCTTCATCCTGCGCGGGATCACGCTGTACGGCATCGACAGCGTGCGCGCGCCCAGGGCGCTCCGGGTCGAGGCCTGGTCGCGGCTCGCGGCGGAGCTCGACCCGGCGAAGCTCGCCGCGATCACGCGGGAGATTGGCCTCGCGGACAGCCTCGGCGCGGCCGCCGGTCTGCTAGCCGGGAAGGTGCGCGGGCGGCTCGTGGTCGACGTGAGGCGCTGACGGCCGGGGCTCGCGCGCGAGGTCGGCGAGCAGCGCCCGCGCCGTCGCGACGTCGTGGATGCGGATGGGCGCCCGGCTGGGCGACGGCCCGACGTGCACGGCGATGCTCCCCTTCGGGAGCGCCGCGAACAGGTCCTCGTCCGTCCGATCGTCACCCATGGCGAAGAGCAGGGTCTCCGGTGACGCCTCGGCGAGGACGTGCTTCACCGCGCGCCCCTTGTTGATCCCGTGCGGGCGCACCTCGATCACCTTCTCGCCCGAGAGGATCTCGACCGGCACGTTGGAGAGGACCGTCGAGAGGTAGAGCGTCAGCTCCTTCGCCTGCGCGGCGCCGTGCTCCGGGTCGGCCGTGCGGTAGTGCCACGCGAAGCCCGCCGTCTTCTCCTCGATGAGCGAGCCGGGCGTGCGCTGGCAGAAGTCGCGCAGGATCGCGAGGACGGGGTCGCGCCAGGGGGCGGGCGGCAATTCGGCGCCCACCCAGGCGCCCCCGGGCCGCCGCGTCCAGAAGCCGTGCTCGGCGATGAGGCCGACCGGGAGCGAGCCGAACCAGCGCTCGAGCGTGTTGCGCCTCCTCCCGCTCACGACGTGGACCTCGGTGCGAGGGCGGGATGCGAGCCGGCGCAACAGCTCGAGGAGCGCTCGGTCCGGGGCGGCGAGATCCGGCGTGGGCGCGAAGCGGACGAGGGTCCCGTCGTAGTCGAGGAGCAGCGCGAGCCTCGGCGCGGCGCGCGCGCGCTCGATGGCGTCGCGCACCGCCGCGGGCGGCGACAGCGCAGGCGCCTCCTCGTTGACCGCGGCGGCGCGCTCGAGCCGCCCCAGGAACGCGCGCACCCACCGGTGGACGTCGTAGCTCATGACCCGCTCGCGGAGGATCGCCATGCGCGTGGACCGCTCGTCCGGCGGCATGGTGAGCGCGCGGTGGAGGGTCTCCGCCGTGCTCTCGATGTCGTACGGATTGACGTGGAGCGCCTCGGAGAGCTCCGCGGCGGCGCCCGCGAACTCCGACAGGACGAGCACGCCATCCCCGTCCGGACGGGACGCGACGAACTCCTTCGCGACGAGGTTCATCCCGTCGCGGAGGGGCGTGACGAGCACGGCGTCGGCGGCGCGATAGAGCGCCACCACCTCCCGCTGCGAGAGGCCGCGGTGCAGGTAGTGGATGGGCGACCAGCTCGGCGTCGCGAACTCACCGTTGATGCGGCCCACGGTCCCGTCCACCTCTTCGCGGAGCTGCCGGTACGCCTCGACGTTCTCGCGCGACGGCACGGCCACCTGGATGAGGCGCACCTTCGTGTGCAGCTCCGGGTGTGCCCGGAGCAGCTCCTCGAACGCGAGGAGGCGGCGGGCCAGCCCCTTCGTGTAGTCGAGCCGGTCGATGCCGACGAGGAGCTGCTCGCCGGGCGCGCGGGTGGACTCCGCGAGCTCCTCCACCTCGGGTGACTGGGCCAGCTCCGAGAACTGCGCCGCGTCGATGCCCATCGGGAACACGCCGAGCGCGACCTGCCGGCTGTGCCAGGGGATCCGGTCGACCTCCGCCGTGGCGCCGAGCAGGCGCAGCACGGACGAGGCGAAGTGACGCACGAAGCCCGCGGTGTGGAACCCGAGGAGGTCCGCGCCGAGGAGACCCTCGAGGATTCGCTCGCGCTGCGGCAGCAGGCGGAAGGTCTCGGAGGACGGGAACGGGATGTGGAGGAAGAACCCGATGCGCGCGTCGGGAATGCGCTCGCGCAGCATCGCGGGGACGAGCATGAGCTGGTAGTCGTGCACCCACACCAGATCGCCGCGCTGGTAGCGCGAGGCGACCGCGTCGGCGAACCGGTCGTTGACCGACTCGTAGGCGTCGAAGTCGCGCACCTTCTCCGGCAGCCGCGAGACCACGTAGTGGAAGAGCGGCCACAACACCGCGTTCGAGTACCCCTCGTAGTAGCGGGCGATCTCGTCCGCCGAGAGCGGGACCGGAACCAGCCGGAGACCCGCGAGGCGGCGATCGACATCCTCGCGCTCATCCGGCGGCACGCAGTCGAGCGCGCCGGGCCAGCCGATCCAGAGGCCCCCCAGCCGCTCGTGCGGACCCCTCATCCCCGTCGCGAGCCCGCCCGTCGAGAGCTCGACGGACGCGGCGCCGTCGGTCGTCTTCACGGTCACCGGCAGGCGGTTCGACACGATGAGCAGGCGCGGCGACGGCATCCTCTTGCCCCCAGCGCGGCTGGGCCGCGGCCGCGCCATCTCAGAACGTAGTCACCCCGGAACGGCGCGCGGCCCCGACCGGGTGAGCGCACCCGCGTGAGCGGCCATTACGTTCCGTACGTGGACCTCGCCAAGGCTGCCTCCGACCTGTTCGCGAGCCCCACACGCGGGTTCGCCGTGCGCCTGTGGGACGGGACGGTGCTCGCCCCCGCTCCGGGCGCGGGCGCCCCGGGACGGGTGGCGCTGACGCACCCTCGCGCGCTCGACGCGCTCATTCCTCCGGCGTCGGAGCGGCGGCTGTCCGAGGCCGTCCTCGACGGCGACATCGAGCTCGAGGGCGACGCGATCGGGCTCCTCGAGGCGGCTGCGCGGTGGGAGGGCCCGCGCGTGCGGGCGTCCCTGGTGCCGGCGCTCGCCTCGGTGGCCCTCCAGCGGGCGCTCGCGAAGGCGGGGAGAGGCGCGTTCGGCGCCCGCCTCGTTGGGCGTGCGCACTCGGTGGCACGCGATCGCGACGCCGTCCGCCACCACTACGATCTCTCGGACGACTTCTACCGGCTCTTCCTCGATCCGCAGCTCCTCTACTCGTGCGCCTACTTCGCCTCCGGGCGCGAGTCGCTCGAGGAGGCGCAGCGGGCGAAGCTCGACCTCGTCTGCCGCAAGCTCGCCCTGCGCCGGGGTGAGCGGTTCCTGGACGTGGGATGCGGGTGGGGCGCGCTCGTGGAGCACGCCGCAGTCCGGTACGGCGTGGACGGGCTCGGCATCACGCTGAGCGAGAACCAGCTCGCGGAGGCGCGTCGCCGGCTCGCGCGGACGCCCGCTGACGTCCACGCGTCCGCCGCCGCCGCCGACTACCGCACGCTCGGCGAGGGGGAGCGCTTCCACAAGGTGGCGAGCGTCGGGATGATGGAGCACGTCGGCCGCGCGCGGCTCGGCGCGTACTTCGCCGCGGTCCACCGCGTGCTCGAGCCGGGCGGCCTCTTCCTGAACCACGCCATCGCCGACACCGAGTCGGGCGTCGCGACGCTCCCCTGGGCGAGCCGCCGCGAGGGCGGGTTCATCGACCGCTACATCTTCCCCGACAGCGAGCTCGTCCCCATCGGCGAGGTCGTCATGGCCGCCGAGCGCGCGGGGTTCGAGGTCCGCGACGTCGAGTCCCTCCGGGAGCACTACGCCGAGACGCTCGCCGCCTGGCTCGGGCGGCTCGAGGAGCGCTTCGACGAGGCGGTGGCGCTGGTCGGTCGCCGTCGGGCCCGCGCCTACCGGCTCTACCTCGCGTCGTCGGCAGCCGCCTTCCGCCTCGCGCGCATCAGCGTGTTCCAGCTCCTCCTCGCGAAGCGCTCGGCGACCGGGCGCCTGGAGGGGATCCCTCGCTGCCGCCGCGACTGGTACCACGACGTGCCAGGCGGCGACGTCCGGGAACGGCGCCCGCGGGTGTCCGCCGGCGACGGCGAGGTGCATGTTGGCGGGGAGGAGGGGATCCGATGAAGCTCGCTCGCATCGCCCGCGGCCGGCGCGACGAGGGCCGGCTGGGGCTCGCGCGGCTCGGGACGGCGCTCGCCTTCACGAGCCTGGGGGCGCTCGCGGTCGGGAGCCTCGCGATCGGCAGCGTCGCGGTCGCGGCGCTCGCCATCCGCAGGCTCGCGATCAAGGAGGCGCGCATCCGCCGGCTCGACATCGACGAGCTGCACGTGCGGTCCGTGACCGGCGCCAGTGCGCCGTCCGTTGCGCCCGCCTGACGATCGTCAGGGAAGGAGACCGACGGCGAAGGCGGCCGTCGCGAGGGCGAGGGCGTCCACCGTCCCGCCGCGGGAGGGTGGGGACGGAGGAAAAGAGAAGAGGCCCGGCTGCATGGGG
>Ga0137366_10002513_pt1 | contig 14073 bp, 11 predicted proteins | sample SagtaG_8_FD_104938 | JGI IMG/M metagenome (GOLD analysis project Ga0137366, IMG submission 104938) | Vadose zone soil microbial communities from Sagehorn Ranch, Mendocino, California, USA - Sage1_L_60_16 metaG | ecosystem: Environmental > Terrestrial > Soil > Vadose zone | place: USA... | reverse complement strand
GCGCCGGTCGCGTGGCTCACTAGGCAGAGGTCGGCAAGCGTCGGTGCATCGCCGTGGCAGAACCCGCCGGTGTCGCCGCTGCGGGCGAGCTGCGTCTCCAGCGCGTCGAGACCTGCGTTGATCCAGTGGCGCAGCCATCGCAAGCGCTGGGCCTCGTCGAGCCCGAGCTCGTGCTCGAGGAAATTGCGCACGCGGGGCACGATGAACGGGTGCGCGTCGCAGGCGACGATCATGGCGAGCCCGCGCACCCGCGCCCTGCCCCGCGGGTCGGCCGGGAGCAGCCGCGGCTGGGGATGAATCTCCTCGAGGTATTCGATGATCGCCAACGATTGAGACAGCGCCGGTCCCTCGCCATCGACGAGGGCGGGAAGCAGCATTTGCGGGTTGACGTCGCGATAGGCCTGGGTGCGCTGGGCGCCTTTGAGGAGATCAACCTGGATCACCTCGGGCTCGATGCCTTTGAGGTTGAGTGCGATGCGCACCCGAAAGCTCGCGAGCGAACGCCAGAACGAAAACAGCTTCATGGGACACCTCCGTTCGGATAACAGACGACGGACGATAGACGACGGATTTCTGCGATCGTTGCGCTTATCCGCCCGCTTTCGTCCCTGGTCTGTCGTGCGCGTAAACCTCCGGGTTTGCGCAATTCGGCGGCCGCCGCCCCGCGAGCACGGCGAGGATGTTGTCGACCACGATGTTCGCCATCCTCTCCCGCAGCTCGACGACGGCGCTGCCGAGATGCGGCGCCAGCACCACGTTCGTCATGGCGAGGAGCGCCGGCTCGACGAAGGGCTCGTGCTCGAACACGTCGAGGCCCGCGCCGGCGATACGGCGCTCGGCGAGCGCGCGGATGAGCGCCGCCTCGTCGACCACGGCGCCGCGCGCGGTGTTGATGAGAAAGGCGCTCGGCTTCATCAGCGCGAGCTCGCGGGCACCGATGAGGTGCCGGGTTTCCTCGCGCAGCGGAGCGTGGACCGAGACGAAGTCCGATTGTTGAAACACCTCGTCGAACCCGACGTAGGTCATCTCGAGCTCGCGCTCGTCTAATTCCGGCATGCGTCGCGGCGCCCAATAGAGCACCGGCATGGCGAAGCCTCGGGCGCGCCGCGCCACGGCGCGGCCGATGCGGCCGCCCCCGCCGATCAGGCCCAGCACCTTGCCGCAGACGCCGGCCCCCGCGAGGAACGAGGATTGCGAGCCGGGAAATACGCCTTGCCGGACCAGCCGATCGCCTTCGACCAGGCGCCGGGCAACCGCGAGCATGAGGCCGAAGGCCACGTCCGCCGTCGCCTCGCCGACGATCGGCGGAATCACGGTCACGGGGATGCGCCGGGCGGTCGCCTCCGCGACCGCGATATCGTCCGGCGTGATCGCCATCGCGGCGACCATGCGCAAACCTGGACTTGCGGCGATCACGTCACGATCGACGCGATCGTGGAGCAGAGCGTAGAGGATTTCGGCGCGGCCCACCGCCGCGCACAGCGCCGCCTTGTCGATCGGTTTCCTGGCGTCGGGATTGACTTCCACCTCGGCGACCCGGCGCAGCCGAGCAAGCGCGCTTTCCGCGATCGGCTGGGTGACGAACACCCGCATCAGGCGAGCCAGCGCACCACGCCGGCGACGCCGTCGACCGCAACCTGCGCGCCGTCCGGGATGCGCCGCGTCGCATCGAGCACGCCGAGCACCATCGGAATGCCGCGCTCGCGCGCGAGCGAGGCGAGATGCGACGTGCTGCCGCCGAGCTCCGCCACCACGCCCGCGACCTGCGGCAGCACCGGGCCGAGCGCCGGGCCCGCGACCCTGGTCACCAGGATGTCTCCCGGACCCACCCGGGAGAGTTCGAATTCCCAGTTCACGACGCAGGCCCGTCCCGTGCCCCAGCCGATTCCGGCGGGATGTCCGTTCAGCCCCGGGTGGCGCAGCCAGATCTCATCCGGCACATGCGCCGGCTCGAGTGCGAGCGGCCGCGCCTGGAGCAGTTTGAATCCGTCATCGTCCAACGCCCACTCGATCTCGACCGCGCTGCCGAGCACCTCCTCGGCCTTGCGCAGCATCCGGCCGAGGCTCACCGCCTGCCCCGGCTCGAGACAGGGCGCGCTCGCGAGCGCGGCCGCGACGGGCTCGCTCATCGGGCCGCGGCCGTGGCCGCACGTCTCGCGATGATCCTTGCGACCTGGCTCGATCTTGCGCACGAAACCTCGGCGGCTGAGCACGATGCGATCCGGCACTACCTCGCCCTGCGCGATCGCCGAGCCGAGACCCCAGGTCGCGCTGAGCAGCATATTGCCGTCCGCGGTCCGGCTGAGCCCGCCGCCCGACGCGCGCGCGGCAACGAGCGGCTGAATCAGCACGGCCATCACCGTTTCGCCGGGATCGAGCCCGTGGTTCGCCATGTAGCGGCGGGCATTGGTCGACCACAGCGCCGCCCAGCAGGCGCGCACGGAAGTGACCAAGTCGGCTTCATTGTCGACGCCGAGAAAGCTCTCGAACTGCCCGGCAAAAGTGGCGCCGGGGCGATCCTCGATAAGCGCCGAGGAGCGAACGACGCCGAGCCCCTCCCCGATCCGCTCGCGCCAAACGCCGAGCAGCGGCGCGAGGATCGGGGGCGCGATCGGGCGCTGGTAGAGCTCGAGTCTCAGCTCGACCGCAGTGCGCCGGGCTTCGAACGGCTCGGCTGACGCGACGCGGCGGGCTATGGCATTCAGATCAAGCTCCGCCATCTGCTTGCGGTAGGCTTCGGCGCTCAGACAAAACCCCCCGGGCGTCGGCAGCCCCGCGCGTCCGAGCCGGGCGAGATTCGCCGCCTTGGGCCCGACGAGGTCGGGGTTCGTGGCAGCCTCCGAGCCAAGAGGGATCAGCAACTGCTGCGCAGTTTTCACGGCGAGGTCGCCCCTTGCTTCGCGCGCGACCCTCCCCCTCCAGGGGAGGGTAAGCGAGCGTGCGGCTCGCCTGCTCGCCTCATCGCACGTGATCGCCGTAGCCGGGGATCGGATCGACCACCGTGATCTGCTTGACCGGGAAATTGGAGATGATCTCGACCCGGTCCGGATGCACGATCAGCATCTCCTCGATGCGCACGCCCCAGCGGAAGCGGTGGCCATGCTGGGTCTCGAGCGCGAACACCATGCCGGACTTGATCTCGATCGGATGGTCGAGCGACCAAATGCGGGAGATCACCGGCTGATCGTATTGCGCGAGCCCCAGCCCGTGGCCCCACAGATTGGCCGCGGCCTGGTCCTCCTCCGCATAGCCCCACGCTTCCCGTGCCGAAGGCCATTTCGACGCGATCTCGCGCGTGGTGGTTCCGACGCGCACTGCGTCGATCGAATCGTAGAGCCATCCGAGCGCCGTCGCATAAACGTCCTTCTGCTCCTGGCTCGGCTCCTTGCCGACGCAATAGGTGCGGTAATAGCAGGACTTGTAGCCGTTCCAGGTCAGCGCCGCGAGATCCATGAACACGATGTCGCCCGGCTTGATGATGCGGTCGGAGAAATTGCGCCAGTTCGGCCAGGTGTTCGGACCGGACGAGACGATCACGTCCTCCACGTCCTCCATCCCGGGAATGCGATACAGAAACTCCATGATGTGGGCCGTCACCTGGTTCTCGGTCAGACCCGGTCGCAGGAATTTCATGGTCTCCCAGTGCGCGGCATCGCCGATCGCGCCGACGACGCGCATCGCCTCCTGCTCGTCCTCGTTCTTGATGGCGCGCGCCTCCATCATCGGCGTCATGCCGTCGGTCCAATGGATATTCGAGTCCTGGAAGATCTGCAGCATGTTGATGTCGATGAAATCGACGCCGAGTTTCTGGCCGGCCACGCCGTGGCGGCGCATCTCTTCCTGGATGGCATTGGTGAATTTGCGGACCTGCTGGGTCGAGGCCGGACCGGCGGCGCCTTTGATCCAGGCGTAGGACCAGCGCACGTTCTCGGGCGGGATCCAAGGCGAATGCCGCTGGATCTGAAAGCCGATGTCGCCCTGCTCGAACAGAACCGGCGCGGCGTCGCCGCACAGCAGCGTATAGCGCAGCCCGGGCTTCAATCGGTTCCAGCCCGGCGTGAGCGTGCCGGTCACGTAGCGGACGTTCTCGTCGTACATCAGCAGCAGCGCGCCGAGCCCGTGCGCCTTCATGCGTTCTCGCGCCCGCTCGAGCCGGTATTTCCGCAGTCGGTCCCAATTGATGCGCTGCTGCCAGTCCAATCCTACGATCCCGGCATTCGCCATGGTGTTCTCCGCAATCGGTCCGTGGCCGAACAGGGTGGATGCGGCGAGCGAGAAACCTGACCGTTCGGGACGAAGCCCTATTGGATCGCGCCGCTCATGAAGGCGAACCCCGCGTGACGAGGCACTGCGCGAGTGCCGTGACGCCCTCCCGAATGCCGGCACCCGCGCAGTCGGCCCAAAGCGTACACGGGGAATGTACGGATCGCCAACAAGGCTAGCTGCCGGCCTTCTGTGTCCAGTAGACCGGCATGCTCGCCGCATCGCGGCAGCCCCAGCTGTCGCGGCTCGCCCGCTCGAAGCAGGCGAGCGTCCGCTCGACCAGGGGCAGATCGAGACCGCGCACCTCGCCTTCCGCAAGCATCGTGCGCAGGTCTTTCAGCCCACCGTCGATCGGGAAACCGACCGGTCCCGGGTCGCCGCCCTTGAGCATGGTCGCAACCACCGGCCCGCGCATCTTGATGACGTTGGTGCCGCCCGATGTGTCCGCGAACAGGTCCAGCAGCCGGCTCGGATCGAGCCCCACCGTGCGCGAGAGCGCCAAGGCCTCGCCGAGCGCCTGCCAATAGACCAGCAGCGGCAGGTTGATGGCGAGCTTCATCAAGGCGCCGTTGCCGACCGGTCCGACGTGCTCGAGCCGGCGGCAGAGTTGCTCGAGGATCGGCTTGGCGCGCACAGCATCGCCGTCCTCGGCCCCCATCAGCCCGATGAGCTTGCCTTGGCGGGCCGGCCCGACCGTGCCGCCGACCGGGCATTCCACCAGGCCGGCACCCTTGGCGCGGACTCTTCGCGCAAGATCGATCTCGGTCTGCGGCTGCACCGTGCTCATCTCGATGAACAGCTTGCCGGCGACATCGCCCGAGAGCAGGCCGGATGGTCCGTCGTACACCGCCTCGATCGCCGCGGCGTCGGTCAGAATGGTGATGACGGTCTCGACCTTTCCGGCAAGCTCGCCGGGCGAACGGGCGAGCGCGGCACCGGCGGTTTCGAGCGGCTTGGCCTTCTCGGGCGAGCGGTTCCATACCGTGAGCGTGTGGCCGACCTCGATCAGCCGCGCCGCGATCGCCGCGCCCATGCGGCCGAGCCCCGCAATCCCGATCTGCATCGGAAATCCTCCATTGTCCTCGCCGGCTGCGGTTCATAGCATAGCGTGCGCTTGAGGAGCGCAAGCGCTCGCAGGTCCGATACGGGAAGCTCGAGGATGGATGCAGCACCCGGCAGCGCCGCCGCGCGGCTCGAATCCCGCAGCGAGATCCGCGACGGCATGCGCATCCACTGGGACGTGCCGATCGAGATGGACGACGGGCTCGTGCTGCGCGCCGACGCGTTCTTGCCCGTTCAGGAAGGACGATATCCCGTCATCCTGAGCTATGGCCCTTATGCCAAGGGGCTCGCGTTCCAGGACGGTTACGCCGGCGCCTGGGAGCGCATGGCGCAGAACCATCCGGACGTCACCGCGGGGTCGAGCAATCTCTATCAGAACTGGGAAGTGGTCGATCCGGAGAAATGGGTGCCGCACGGCTATGCCGTCGTGCGCGTCGATTCCCGCGGCTGCGGCTGCTCTGCGGGCTATATCGACCATTTCTCGCCGCGCGAGACCGCGGACTTCTACGCCTGCATCGAATGGGCCGGCGTGCAGCCCTGGTCGAACGGGAAAATCGGGCTCAACGGCATCTCGTACTACGCCATCAACCAGTGGCACGTTGCATCGCTGCAGCCGCCGCATCTCGCCGCGATGTGCGTGTGGGAAGGCGCGGCCGATTGGTACCGCGACATGACCCATCACGGCGGCATCCTCTCGGTGTTCTGGGCGAACTGGTACGACATGCAGGTCAAGACGGTGCAATACGGCCTCGGCGAGCGCGGGGGGCACTCGCCCGTGCACGGCGGGCTGGTATGCGGACCGGAAACGCTGTCGGACGACGAGCTTGCAAAAAACCGCTGCGATTTCGGCAAGGAGATCTGCGCGCATCCGCTCGATGACGAATACCACAAGGCGCGCTCGCCGGTATGGGAGAACATCAACGTGCCGCTGTTCTCGGCCGCCAACTGGGGCGGCCAGGGCCTGCACCCGCGCGGCAATTTCGAAGGCTTCGTGCGCGCGGCTTCCAAAGACAAGTGGCTCGAGGCGCACGGCATCGAGCATTGGACGCATTTTTATACCGATTACGGCCGCGAGCTGCAGCGCAAGTTCTTCGATCATTTTCTCAAGGGCGTCGAGAGCGGCTGGGGCAGGCAGCCGCGCGTGCTGCTGCAGGTGCGCCACTTGGACAAGTTCGTTGCGCGCGAGGAGAACGAATGGCCGCTGGCGCGCACCCAGTGGACGAAGTTTTATCTCGATCCGGCCGAGCATTCGCTCAGGACAACGCCTTCTGCACGGCAAGGAAAAACGAGTTTCGATGCGCTGGGCGACGGCCTCACCTTCTTGACGCCGCCGCTGGCGCAAGAGACCGAGATCACCGGCCCGTCGGCCGCAAAGCTGTTCGTGTCCTCCTCGACCGGCGATGCCGACCTTTTTGTCGTGCTGCGGGCGTTCTCGGCCGATCTGAACGAGGTGGTGTTCCAGGGAGCGCTCGATCCGCACACGCCGATCGGACAGGGCTGGCTGCGCGCCTCGCATCGCAAGCTCGACCGCAAGCTTTCCACGCCCTATCGGCCCTACCACACGCATGACGAGCTGCAGCCGCTGCAGCCCGGGCAAGTCGTCGAGCTCGGGATCGAAATCTGGCCGACGTCCATCGTCGTTCCCGTAGGATATCGCGTCGGACTGAGCATCCGCGGCAAGGACTACGAGCATCCCGGGCCGCCGACCCGCCTTTCCAACATGAAACGTCCGATGACCGGCTGCGGGCCGTTCATGCACGATGATCCGATCGACCGCCCATCGGACGTGTTCGGCGGCCGCACCACGCTGCATTTCGGTGGCGGCCGCGAGCCCTATCTGCTGCTCCCGATCATCCCGCCGAAGCCCGCACCGGATCGGTAGCCCGCGCGCGCAATGCGTGACAAAATGGCCCTTAGGGCCAAGGAAAACCGCGCGGATGGAATGCCTGTCGTATGCAATTCGAACCGAGCACCCCGCTCCAATCGGGGATGCCAAACCAAGGGGAGTGAAACATCCATGAAACTTGAACGCAGAACCGTCCTGAAGGGGATTGTGGGGGGCGTCAGCGCTTTGGCGTTGAAAGCACCGGCGATCGCGCAGTCGGCGCCGTTCAAGATCGGCCTCCTCACGGTGAAGACCGGTCCGCTCGCGCAGGGCGGGATCCAGATGGAGCAGGGCATCGCCACGCTCCTCAAAGAGCGGAGCAATACCTTCGCCGGCCGCAAGATCGAATTCATCTCGGCCGATACCGGCGGCAATCCGGCCGGCACCAAGACCAAGGCGCAGGAGCTGATCGAGCGCGATAAGGTCAACGTCATTCTCGGGCCGCTCGCCGCGTTCGAGCTGCTCGCCATCCTCGATTACGTCCGCGACAGCCAGACGCCGCTGCTGAGCATCGCCGCCGCCGAGGATGCCACGCAACGCAAAGCCAATCCGTTCATCATCCGGCCTTCCTCGACCTCGGCGCAGTGCTGTCACGTGATCGCCGATTACGCCGCCAAGGACCTCAAATACAAGCGCGTGGCAACGATCTCCGAGGATTTTGCTTTCGGCTACGAACAGATGGGCGGGTTCCTGCACGTGTTCGAAGATAACGGCGGGAAGGTGGTGAAGAAGCTCTGGCCGCCGTTGGTTACCCCTGATTACACGCCCTATATCGCCCAGATCGGCAACGTCGACTGCGTGTTCAACGGATTTGCCGGGTCCAATCCGGTGAAATTCATGCGCGCCTACGCGGATCTCGGCCTCAAGGACAGAATTCCGCTGCTCGGGGGCTGGACCGCCATGGACGACGCCCTGCTGCGGAGCCTGGGCGATGAAGCCATCGGCGTCGTTTCCGCGCACTGGTATTCACCCGAACGCGACACCCCGAGCAACAAGCGCTTCATCGCGGCGATGCAGAAGGACTACGGCGTGCTTCCGGGCGGCTACTCCGCGGGAATGTACGTGGCCGGATTGTGTGTCGAGGCGGCCATGCAAAAGCTCGACGGACGGGCGGACGACAGAAAGGCGCTGGCGGAAGCGCTGCACGCGGTCTCGTTGACCGACACGCCGCGCGGCCCGGTCAAGTTCGACCACCTCGGCAACGTGGTGGGCGACGTCTTCGTCCGCAAATGCGAGCGCAAGGGCAAAGAGCTCGTCAACACGATCATCAAGACCTATCCGAACGTCAGCCAGTTCTGGACCTACGAGGAGAAGGCGTTCCTGGCCAATCCGGTGTATGCACGTGACTATCCGCCCGCCAAGAACCTGGAATAGGCGAGTCCTTCCCCGTCGTCCCCGCGAAAGGGACCCATGGCCAAAGGCTGTGCGGAAGTGAGAGATCGGCGGTCATGGGTCCCGGCTCGCGGCCGCTATGCGGCCTTGGCCGGGATGACAAACTTGGGCTCGTCACCTGCCGCGAGGCAGGCATTAGGTGACTTTCGACCGTCGTCCAGGCACCCCGGGCATCACACATGTCTGTCTGGTTGACCCTGGCGGTGAACAGCATCGCGTACGGCGGGTTGCTGTTCCTGCTGTCCGCGGGATTTTCGCTGATCTTCGGCCTGATGCGGATTCCGAATCTCATGCATGGCTCGTTTTTCATGCTCGGAGCCTATTTCGGGGTCACCCTGCTCGACAAAACCGGGATGAATTTCTGGCTCGCGGCGCTCATCAGCGGCGCGGCGATGGCCGTGATCGGCGGCGTGATCGAACGCCTGCTGCTGCGGCGGCTGGCCGGTCAGGAGCTCGCGCAGGTCCTGCTTACGCTGGGCCTCTCCTTCATCGTTGCCGACCTTTGCCTGATGGTGTGGACCGGCGATCCGTGGCAGCCGGCGACGCCGGCGCACCTGCGCGGCGCGGTGCAGGTGGCGGGCCTGTTCTTTCCGCTCTACCGCCTGGCGATCGTCGGGGTCGCCGTTGCGATCGCGATCGCGCTCTGGCTGATGATCGATTGGACGCGCCTGGGCGCGATGATCCGCGCCGGGGTCGATGATGCTCCCATCGCCCGCGTCGTCGGCATCAAGGTTTCGCAGCTGTTCACCCTGGTATTCGCGCTCGGCGCTGCGCTCGCGGCTTTCGCCGGCGTGGTCGGCGCGCCGTATCTCTCGGTCTATCCCGGCCTCGACGCCGAAATGCTGCCGCTGGCGCTGATCGTCGTCATCCTGGGCGGGACCGGCAGCCTGCTCGGCGCGCTGGTTGGAAGCTTCTTGATCGGGTTCCTCTATAATTTCGGCCAGGCGATGTTGCCCGACCTCGCCTACGTGATCCTGTTCCTGCCGATGCTGTTGGTCCTGGTGCTGCGGCCGCAGGGCTTGTTCGGCAGAATCGTGTCATGAGCGCCATCACGCCGCGGCGGGCGGCCATCGGCATTGCGCTGCTTTTGCTCGTCACGCTGCCGACCTGGGTCGCCAATCCCTACTACATCAATGTCTCCAGCCAGATTCTGCTGTTCGCGGTGTTCGCGCTCGCGCTCAACGTGCTGGTCGGATACGGCGGCCTCGTCTCGCTCGGCCATGCCGGTCTGTTCGCGGCCGCGGGCTACGCGGGGGCGTTGATGCTGCAGGCCGGCTACGGGCATTTCGCCGCCGACGTCGCCGCGATCGTCCTCGCGCTCATCGCCGCAGCGGTGTTCGGCGCGCTCGCGCTGCGCTCGACCGGCATCGGCTTTTTGATGATCACGCTCGCGCTCGGCCAGATCGTCTGGGGCGTCGCCTATCGATGGGCAAGCCTGACCAACGGCGACAACGGCGTCAACGTCACGACTCGGCCGCGGCCGTTCGGCCTCAGTCTCGCCGGCGCGGACGCGTTCTATTACGCGACGCTCCTGATCTTCCTCGCCGCTGTGGCGAGCATGGCCGTGTTCGTCCGCTCGCCGTTCGGCGCGAGCCTGTGCGGAACGCGCGACCAGGGCCGGCGCATGAACGCGCTCGGATATAACGTCTGGATGATCCGCTTCGTCGCCTTCCTGTTCTCCGGTTTCTGGTCGGGCATCGCCGGGCTGTTGTTCATCTATTATACGAATTTCATCAGCCCACAGGTCGCCTCCCTGCAAACCTCGGCCGAAGTGCTGCTGATGGTGATCTCGGGCGGAACGGCGACCCTGCTCGGCCCGATCGCCGGCGCCGCCATCGTCGTCATCATGAAAAACGTGGTGAGCGCCTACGTCGAGCGCTGGAACCTGGTGCTCGGGGTGATCTTCGTCGCCATCATCACCTTCATGCCCGAGGGTTTGGTGCCCGGCTCGGTGCGGCTGTGGCGCATGGGATGGCGGGCGTTCCGCGACCGCGGCAGGGCGGGCGTGCTGCGCAACGTGCCGGAGCCGCCGGCATGACTGCGCTCGCCATCCGTGCACTGTGCAAGTCGTTCGGCGGCTTGCGCGTCAGCGCCGATGTCAGCCTGGCAGTCGAGCCCGGCGAGCGGCGGCTGATCATCGGCCCCAACGGCGCCGGCAAGACCACCTTGTTCAACCTGATCACCGGCGAGCTTGCGCCCGACAGCGGCTCGATCCTGCTGTTCGATCACGACATCACGCGAATTCCGAGCCGACGACGCGCTCACCTCGGCATGGCGCGGACCTACCAGATCATCACCCTGTTTCCCCGCGACACCATCGTGCGCAACGTCTGTCTGGCGCTGCTCGGCCTCTCGCCGATGCGCTGGAACCCGCTGACGGCGTTCGACCGCCAGCGCCCGCTGTTCGAACGCGCCCATGCGGCGCTGGCGCAGGTCGGCCTCACGCATATCGCCGACCGGCAGCTGTCGCAGACCTCCTACGGCGAGCAGCGCCGCGTCGAGATCGCCATGGCGCTGGCGCAGAATCCCAAGGTCCTGCTGCTCGACGAGCCGTTCGCGGGGCTGTCGATCGACGAGCGCCGCGACGTCGGCCGGCTGCTGTCCGCCATCCCGCGCGAGGTGACCGTGGTGATGATCGAGCATGACATCGATACCGCACTGGAGCTTGCCGATCGCATCACCTTGCTGCATTTCGGCGAGGTCATCGTCGAGGGCACGCGCGCCGAGGTCGTCGCCGACCCGCGCACCAAGGAGATCTATCTCGGTGCGTAGCGCGCTCAGCCTCAAGGAGATCGACGCCTTCTACGGCGACAGCCACGTGCTGCAGAAGATGTCGTTCGAGCTCGGCGAAGGACGCCTGCTGGGCCTGCTCGGCCGCAACGGCGCCGGCAAATCCACCTGCATGAGCGTGACCGTGGGACTGCTGCCGCCGCGGGCGGGCGCCGTCGAGCTGTTCGGCGCGCCGGTCACGCGCCTTGCGCCGGAAGCGATCGCGGCGCGCGGGGTCGCGCTCGTTCCCCAGGGCCGCCGCATCTTCAAGAGCCTGACCGTGCGCGAGAACCTCGCGGTCGCGGCGCGCGTGCCCAAGAGCAGCAAGCCGCTGTGGACGCTCGAGAGCGTGTTCGGACTATTCCCGCGCCTGCGCGAGCGGCGCAGCCAGATGGCCGGCCTGCTCTCCGGCGGCGAGCAGCAGATGCTCGCGATCGGCCGGGCGCTGATGGGCAACCCGCGCGTGCTGCTGATGGACGAGCCCTCGGAAGGACTCGCGCCTCAGCTCATCGCCGAGGTCGCGCGCGCGATCGCCCGGCTCAAAGCCGAAGGCCAATCGATTCTGCTGGTCGAGCAGAACATCAAGCTCACGCTGTCGCTCGCCGACGACGTGGTGATCATCAATACCGGCAAGGTGGTGTTTCAGGGTTCCGCGGCCGAGACCGAGGCGGCGAAGGACGTCGTCGCCCAACATCTCGGCGTGTTCTAGCGAGGATCATCAACGAGGAGGACCCAATTGAGCGCGATCCATCCCTACGGACCGACGGCGGCGCGCAAGCACGGCAAGCCGGGGCGCGAGCTGCGGCCCAAGAGCACCACGATCGATATCCATTCGCATGTCGCCGTGCCGGCGGCGGCCGCGATCGTGCAGCCGCATCTCGATCCTTCGAGCATCCCGCTGGCACATTTCTCGACCGCCGAGACGACCAGGATCAATCAACAGCAGCAGGCAGATCGCCGCGCGCGCATCACCGGACTCGACGGCGGGCTCGCCGATCGGCTGCGCGACCTCGACGACATGGGCATCGACCTGCAGCTGGTGATGCCGCCGCCGCCGCAGCTCTACTTCACCGTGCCGATCGAGATCGCCGTCAAGGCGACACGGATCGTCAACGACGGGATTGCCGAATATGTCGCGCGCACGCCCGACCGCTTCGTGGCGCTCGGCGGCGTGCCGCTGCAGGACGGCAACGAGGCCGCCAACGAGCTCGAGCGCTGCATGAAACAGCTCGGCTTCAAAGGCGCGGAAATCCTCACCAACGTCGGCGGCCGCGAGCTATCCAATCCGGCCTTTGCGCCGTTCTGGCAAAAGGCCGAAGCGCTCGGCGCGCTCGTCGTGATCCATCCCAACGGCTTCACCGAGGCCAAGCGGCTGACGCGATTCTATTTCAACAACGTCATCGGCAACCCCTTCGAGACCGCGCTGGCGCTGCATTATCTGATCTTCGACGGCGTGCTCGCGCGGCATCCCACGCTGAAGATCCTGGCGGTGCACGGCGCGGGCTATCTCGGCGGCTATTCCGGGCGGATCGATCACGCCTGGGGCGCGCGGCCGGATTGCCGCGCCGATTTTTTGCTGGAGCCGCCGACCGCGTATCTCAAGAAGATCTACGTCGACAGCGTGGTGTTCACGCCGCATCAGCTCGCGCATCTGGTCGAGGTGTTCGGCGCCGACCGCGTGCTGATGGGCACGGACTACCCGTTCGACATGGGCGAATACGATCCGGTCGGTCACGTCGCCTCGGTCGCTGCGTTCGACGACAAGACCCACGCGGCGATCGCGGGCGGCAACGCGAAGCGTCTGCTGGGAATTTGAATATTTGAGAGTGGTGCCGTAGCCCGGATGGAGCGGCGCGCTGCGCCGCGTAATCCGGGAACGTTCCCCGGATTGCGCGCCTTCGGCGCTTCATCCGGGCTACGGGCTTTCAGCTTCCCAACAGCACCTCGGCGATGCACTCGCGGGTCAGCGGCAGATCGCGGACGCGGGCGCCGAGCGCGCGGGCCACCGCGTTGCCGATCGCCGCGGCGGTCGGTCCCTGGGCGACTTCGCCGAGCCCCAGCGGCGGCTCGTTGCGCGCGTCGATCAGCCGAATGTCGATCTCGGGCACTTCGGAGAATTTCAGGATCGGATAGGTCTCCCAGCTGGTCGAGGCGACGCGGCCCTCGGCGAAGCGCACCGCTTCCTTCAAGGTCCAGCTCGCGGCCTGGATCATCCCGCCCTCGACCTGATTCATCGCGCCGTCGGGATTGATGATCAGCCCGCCGTCGGCCGCGCACCACATTTTCGCGATCCGCACTTCCGCCTCGACCTCGACCACGGCCGCGACCGCCGCATAGCCGCCGCGGTTCTTGTAGCGCGCCATGCCGAGCCCAATCCCGCGGCCGCCGCCGCGCTCGGCGCCGGGGGCGCGTGCGCTCCAGTCGCACATCGCCGCCACCGTCTCAATCACGCGCCGCGCCCGCGCGTCGGAGAGCAGCGCGAGCCGGTAGGCGACCGAATCCTCGCCCGCGAGCTCCGCCAGCTCGTCCAAACAACACTCGATCGCGAACACGTTGGCGAAGGCGCCGAGCGAGCGCAGCGCCGAGGTCCGCACCCGCGGATCGGGGATCAGGTGATGAATGACCCTATGTCGCGGAAACTGGTAGATCGCCGCGGCATTGCGCGTGCCGCCGCCGCCCGACGCGTCCGGCGGATCGGCGGG
>Ga0137366_10002510_pt1 | contig 14075 bp, 5 predicted proteins | sample SagtaG_8_FD_104938 | JGI IMG/M metagenome (GOLD analysis project Ga0137366, IMG submission 104938) | Vadose zone soil microbial communities from Sagehorn Ranch, Mendocino, California, USA - Sage1_L_60_16 metaG | ecosystem: Environmental > Terrestrial > Soil > Vadose zone | place: USA: California... | reverse complement strand
TGACCGCTGAAATAATAAATACACTTGGTCCAATGCTGATGCGATAATCATATTTCAATAACCAATGCTGTAGAAAATAAAATGCAACTGGTGATGCTATAACACAACTTATAATAACGAGTACAATAAAATCTTTGGACAACAATAACCACACCTGCGATACAGATGCACCAAGCACTTTGCGAATACCAATCTCTTTGGTGCGTTGCTCTGCCATATAAGCGGCGAGACCAAATAATCCAAGACAGGAAATGAAAATTGCAAGTGCTGCAAACAAACCTGCAAGTTTACCAATGAGTGTTTCAAGATCAAACTTGGCAGCATAACTTTCATCAGCAAAATGATAGAGATAAGGAAATGAAGGATTGAATTTATTGAATATAGCTGTGAGCTTTATTATAGCATCATGTGTACTTACTGTTGGTGACAAACGATACATGATCGTATTCTCCCAGCTGGGCAGATAGACAAAGAAAGTAGGCTCTGGAGGAGCAAAAGGTGATGTCATCAAAGCATCTTTTACTACACCTATCACACGTTGCTTACCGAATGCCCATGTGATATTTTGATTCAATGCTTCTTTAAAACGCAAGCGCTTTACTGCTGCTTCGTTGAGTATTACGCTTAATGAATCTGCATTAATATCTCCAACAAAATTTCTTCCCTCTTTTATCTGCATGCCAACCGTTTTAAAATAATCAGCATCAGATACAGCGATCGTTGCCATGCCGCCCAATGTTTCACCTGGTAGTTTTCCCTGCCAGTCATCCACATGATTGTATGACCAGATATCACTCACAGGACTTGATGCTTTGGTAACGTTTGTAACAATACCGCTTTGCAGCAGTTCATTTTTTAGTGCAGCATAATTACGGCTTAAGTCAAGGCTAACATCAGTCATCATTAAACGGTTGGCATCATAGCCCGTTGGTCTTTCTTTGGCATGTTGTATTTGCTGGTAAACAATAATGGTGCTGATGATTAAAGCAATGGAACAAGTAAATTGAAGTACCACTAAAACTTTTCTTGGCAGTGCTACTGATCTACCAATTTGAATGGCGCCTTTTAAAACCTTTACAGGCTTGAATGATGAAAGATAAAATGCAGGTCTGCTGCCGGCGAGCAATCCTGTAAGCAACACATAACTAACCATGATAAACCAGAAAATACTATTGCTGTAAGGTATGCTGATAGTGGTTTTGTTCAAAGTATTAAAAGCCGGTAATGCAAGTTGCACAAGCAATAATGAAAGAATAAATGCAAGAATGGTGATAACAATTGATTCGATCAAAAATTGAAAGATGAGATCTTTCCGCTGCGAACCGATTGCTTTTCTTATGCCAACTTCTCTTGCTCTTTTTTCTGAACGTGCAGTAGAAAGATTCATGAAGTTGATACAGGCAATCAATAAGACTAGCAGACCAATAATGCTGAACATTTTTACATAATCAATAAAACCACCAACGGCAGCACCATTTTTAAAGTCACTGTATAAATGCCAATCTTTCATAGGTTGCATAAACACTTCTGATTTTACCGGTTTGTATATCTCAGAAGCATATTCCAGCAAAAGCGATTTTAATTTCGGTTCAGCCTGTGTGTAAGAAACATTGGGTAGTAATGCAACAAATGTTTGAAAAGAATTATTGCCCCAATCAGTAGCAGAATTCTTTACCCACTCTGATGTTGCAGAAAAATAACCGAAGGGAACTACATAATTAAATTGAAAGGTTGAATTGCCAGGAAGGTCTTTCAACACGGCGGTAACTTTCAAATCATTTTTGTTATCAATGCGAACAGTCTTATTAATCGGATCTTCTTTGCCGAATAAAGATTTTGCTGTTGATTCAGTAAGCACTATTGAATACGAATCTTTCAAAGCAGCCTCTGCATTACCTTTCAGCAACGGATATCGAAACATTTTCAGAAAATCATTGCCTGCCATTGCTCCGTTCAGGTATAACTTTTTCTCTCCCACCAATAATCCATGATTACTCATCCAATCTGTTTGAACAACATATTTAACCCCGGGCACATCTTTTTTTATAGCCTCTGCCAAAGGCAAACTGGTTGAATTTTGTGTTCCTGTTTCACCATTATTGTTGTACCTGTATCTTATTTGGTACACTTGCTGGTAACCGGGAAGAAAACGGTCATAAGAAAATTGATAATATACCCAAAGACCAATTAGCAATGCAACAGCCATACCTGTTGCAAGACCAAGAATATTTAATGCGCTGTAAATTTTGTTGTTTACAAGATTGCGCCATGCGGTTTTGAAGTAGTTTTTGAACATAAGCCTTCCTAAATCCTCCCTGAAGGGAGGACTTTTAAGTACGTTAATAATTTATATTCTTTCATATTTTTTAAGACATCCCTTTTTATAATTCTAAACCACTATCAATCCCTTTTAGGGTTAGGGCTTTATTCCGTTCTCAAACTCTTTACCGGGTTTGCTATTGCCGCTTTTATTGCCTGGAAGCTTACTGTTATTAATGCAATCGCTATTGCTGCAACTCCTGCTATTACAAACATCCACCATGATATTGTGATCTTATAGGCATAATTCTGCAACCAGTTATTCATTGCCAGCCATGCAAGTGGCGAAGCAATAACCAGTGCAATCAGCACTAACAACAAAAATTCTTTTGAGAGTAAATTGAATAATGTAACCGGACTTGCACCCAACACTTTTCTTATGCCAAATTCTTTTGTGCGTTGTTCTGCCGTAAACATTACAAGCCCTAATAATCCCAAACATGAAATGAAAATGGCAAGAAATGCAAAGTAATTAGCGAGTTGTCCAACTACCTGCTCGCTTTTATAAAGTTTTGCATACTCTTCGTCGGAGAACTTATAAGTGAAAGGAAACTTAGGATTGAGCTCTTTGCAAACCTTTTCAAGACTTGCCAGGGCTTCCTTTGGTTTGCCAGGCTCAGTTCTTATCATCGCTCTGCCCCACCCCATGTTTTCGTTTAAAATAAGTACCAATGGGTTGATAGTTTCATGCAGCGAATTAAAATGAAAATCTTTTACTACGCCTATAATGGTTCCCTTCTTTTGCCAAAATGTAAACGGTTTTCCAATTGGATCTTTATAGCCTGTAATTCTCAATGCAGTTTCGTTTAAGATATATCCAACAGAATCAGTTGTAAAATCTTTTGAGAAGTCTCTGCCTAGCGCTATTTGAGCATTCAGCGTTTTGGTAAAATCATATCCAACCATTGACCACGTGAATTCTATACCGGAGTTTGGATCTTTCCCTTCCCACTCTACTGCACCTGTTTTATTTACAATTTGCGTAAGGTTTTGCGACATGCGTGTGATGTTTTTTATGCCCGGCATATCCAAAGCCTGTGTTTTAAATACTTCAAACTTTCCCGGAAGGTCTCCTTCCAATGGAATATAAATAAGATTTTCCCTGTTATATCCAAGACTGACAGATTGTATATAATTCACCTGTTTGCTTATCACAATTGTGCCAATAATCAAAATGATGGAAAGCATAAATTGAAAAACAACAAGCCCTTTACGAAACCATAAGGCGCCTCTGCCAAATTTCAAAGTGCCCTTTAATACACGTACAGGGTTGAATGAGGATAAATAAAGCGCAGGATAGCTGCCGGAGATAAAACCTGTTATTAATAACAATCCTGTTATGCTTAACCAAAATGCAGTACTGTTAAATGGCATCATTATATGCTTTCCGGTTAACTGGTTGAATTGTGGTAATACCAACGTTACGATGAGCAGCGCCACCGTTACCGATAATAATACAATCAACAACGCTTCACCGATAAATTGACGAATCAATGATGAACGTACTGCACCAATTACTTTTCTTACACCAATTTCCTTTGCACGTTTAACCGAGCGAGCAGTCGTGAGATTCATGAAGTTGATACACGCAATTAATAAAATAAAAATTGCAACAATGGTAAAGAGTCTTACATATTGAATTCTGCCGCCGGCGATATTGCCATTTTCATCAAAATTTGAATGCAGGTAAATATCACCGTAGCGTTCAATACCTAATCTTATATAATCTCTTGGAGTCTGATCTTTATTATAGTTGTCAAGAAAACGCACAATCTTATTTTCAAATGCTTTCGCATCAGTTCCTTCGCGGAGCATAATATAACAGGAAGGTCCGCTGTTGTTCCAGTCTTTCGCCCAGCTATCACTTTCTAGAAATGTTTGCCAGTTCAGGATATAATCAAATTGAGCCGTGCTGTTTTGAGGAACATCATCAAATACAGCTGTTATTTTGAAATCTGTTTTATTTTGATATCGTATAGTTTTGCCAATTGCTTCAGCAGGTGATCCAAAAAAATCTTCTGCCATTTTTTTTGAAATAGCAATATCAGACGGTGTTTGCAAAGCTGTTATCGCGCTGCCCTCCAATAATTCATATGAAAACATCTTAAAGAAATCGGCCCCGGCATAATTTCCGGTCTTTTTAATTATCTTATTGTTGGCTTCAAATGTGCTCAGTTGATTCCACGAATAGTTTGTTGCATACTGTACTTCAGGCAACACGCGTTTCATTTCTTCTGCCATGACAGCAGGTGTACCATGAAAAGCAGACCATTGCCCGTCGTGATTCTGGCGCTCATAAACACTATATAACCGGGCTCCATTTTTATGGAACGCATCTACACTATATTCATCTTTTACCCATAGCATTATCAAAAGGCTGCATGCTAAACTAAGTGCAAGCCCCATAATGTTTATAAGAGAAAATGCTTTGTTTCTCCAAAGATTTCTAATGGCGGTCTTTAAATAATTTTTAAACATAGAAGAAGATTTCTGATGTATGATTTTGTGATGTATGATTTATTCCTACCCATTCACGATTCACGACTCACGATTGACGTTTTCATTCGGTTCTCAAACTCTTCACCGGATTTGCAATCGCTGCTTTTACAGATTCATAACTCACCGTTATCCATGCAATCGCCAACGCTGCTAATGATGCCGTAAGAAAAATAACCCAATCAGCGTTTACCCTGAATGCAAAACTTTTTAGCCAGCTATTAACAGCAAACCATGCAACAGGAACAGCAATGACAACGGCAATTAATATTAATCTTGTAAACCCGGTTGATAATAAATACACTACATTGAATACAGAGGCGCCCAATACTTTTCTTACGCCTATTTCTTTTGTGCGTTGTTCTGCCATAAATGCTGATAAACCATATAGTCCCATGCAGGAAATGAAAATGGCAAGTATTGCAAATACATTGAACAAACTACCCATTTGTTGTTCACCTTTATAGAGATTAGCAAGATCCTGGTCAAGAAACCCATAAGAGAAAGGATAAGCAGGATTTAAATCTGCACTTATTTTTCCTAACGCTTTTATTGTTGCTTCAGTTTTGCCGGGCTGTGTTCTCACCACAGCTACGCCACCCCACTTGTTCAGTCCGATTATCAAGGGTTCTATTGATTGCTGAACAGGTTTGAAATTAAAATCTTTTACTACACCGATGATTGTACCCTTAGTATCCCATAAACTTAGCGGCTTTCCCACAGCATTTGAAACTTTCATCCCCATTACCAGTACCGCCTTTTCATTAAGGATATAATTGTTTGAATCTGCTTTAAAGTCCGCAGAGAAACTTCTCCCATTCAATATTTTCATCTGGAATACATCTATAAAATCTTCATCAACAAACAGCGTGGGAAAAACAATTTGTGATTTAGGATCTTTTCCTTCCCATTGCACATTTACTGTTCCGCTTGTGAGATTAGTAGGTAAATCATTAATGATAGTATAGTTTTCTGTAAACGGATTTTGTTTTAATTCTGTTTTAAAAGCTTGCTGTTTATTCCACATTTCACCTGTCATTGGCAAATAGAGCAGGTTGGATTTTTCAAAGCCGAGGTTCATGTTTTTAATAAATGTAAGTTGCTTGTACACGACTGCGGTTCCTGCCAGTAATATTATGGAAACAACAAACTGAACTACAACAAGCGCATTACGGAAAATTAAATTGCCACCCATCGTTTTCATATTTCCTTTCAGCACTTTTACCGGTTTAAATCCTGAAAGGAATAAAGCAGGATAACTACCTGAGATTAATCCAGTCGCCAGCGCGATACTCAAAAGAGTAATAATTATTTTTCCATTGAGGAATTGAATTGAAAGTTCCTTCCCTGCCAGTTCATTGAATGCCGGCAATAATAACCATACAAGACCAACTGCAATCAGCAGAGCAATGAATGATATCAATAAAGATTCTCCAAGAAACTGACCAATGAGTTGTTTACGCCCCGCCCCTACCACTTTACGAAGACCAACTTCCTTTGCACGTCTTGCAGAACGTGCGGTAGAAAGATTCATGAAGTTGATACAGGCTACAGCAAGTATAAAGAGTGCGACTACAAAAAATATATTTACATACTGTATATTGCCATGCCCGGGTAAATCAACCTGGTAATTGGAATGCAGGTGAACAGATGTTAATGGTTGAAGGTGAAAATCAACTTTTAACACTGCCTCTTTTACATGCTCTTTATAAATTTTATTTATCTGTTTATTTAAACCCTCTACCGCTTCTGGTGTTGCCTTAAAGTTTTTATCCAATTCCAGGTATGCATAATAGTTGAAGCTCTCCCATGTATTTGTCTTTAGGTCATTATCTGTTTGCGCAATGGAAGACATAGGAAGAATAAAATCAAACTGGAGATGTGAATTGGATGGAATATTAGCAAGTATTCCGGTTACAATAACATTACTATTATTATCTTTTTTTAGAATTTTGCCCAATGCATCTTCCTTGCCGAAATATTTTTTCGCCATGTCTTCGGTTATCAATACACCATCTGATCGCTGCATTGCAGTTGCCGGATTTCCTTTTATCAATCGAAATGAAAATACTTGAAGGAAAGTAGAGTCGGCATAGAAAACATTTTTTTCCTCAAACTTCCGGGTACCAACTTCAAATACGTTAGTAGAAGGATGACTTAACCGCACATAATTTTTTACAACGGGCATTTTTGCTTTTAATTCTGCAGGCATACCGGCGCAATTCACAGCAGCCTGAAAATCCCCCGCATTAGCAGTAATGCGATAAATTTCATTTGCATTTTTATGAAAGCGGTCATAACTCAATTCATTTTGCACCCATAACAAAATGAAAATGCTGCATGCCATACCGATAGACAATCCAATGATATTAATTGCCGCAAATGCTTTATGACGGACGATATTGCGGAATGCAATTTTGAGATAGTTTTTAAACATGAAAGAAGTTTTTAGCCTGCCTTTCGGCAGACAGGTTATACGTTAAACGTTGTAAATATTTTTTATGTTACAAGCTTTTGTTCTTTATTCATCTTTTGTTGTGTCACTTGTTTCATCCCGACTCCTCGGGGCACTTGTGCATTCTGATCACGTTTGAACTTTTTTTGAACCAAAAGACACGAAGCCACAACGCTGCTCAAAGAACAAAGCGTAGAAGAGTGCGACTTGCCTACCGGCAGGCAGGCAACGGAAGCCTCATTCTTATTCTTTAGTTCGGCTCATAAGCCCTCTAAATCTCCCTAAAGGGGAGTTTATATACTCGCTTTTATTTTTCAATCCCCCTTTAGGGGTTAGGGGCTTATTCCGTTCTCAAACTCTTCACAGGATTTGCAAGCGCTGCTTTTATTGACGGGAAGTTAATGACAAGCAATGCAACTGCTATTACCAATATACCAGCAAATGCAAACCAATGAAAAGTGAAATGTGAAACCTCATTCATCATTGGATTACTTGTTCTTTATTCACAACTCACCCGGACACACTTATAGCTCACCAATAATTTGTCCCAACGCTTATGCCAATGTTGAAATGCTTATCGGGTAAGACTTTCAGAAGATGACTATAAAAAAGGTGTACGAAAACGAACACCTTTTGTACGCTGACGTACAGCCTCTCCCTCTTATCCCTATCCAACAGAGAGGGAGGTGAAACTGTAGTCCTTTTATTTATCGGCTGTAATAACACATCATTTGCAAAACCAATTCATCATTTCACCATCAATCTGCTCAATAAAATTTCGACAGTACAAGACCTGCCAGCGACATGAAGTGCATCTGTCTTTCGTACTCAAGGCGATGCAGCTAACAGGTGCGACGCAACGGAAGCTCAATTCATATTCTTTAGTTCGGCTAATAAAAATAGGCAACAGGCAATAATCAATAGGCAACGGGCAATAATCAATAGGCAACAGGCAATAATCAATTGGCAACGGGCAATAATCAATAGGCAACGGGCAATAATCAATAGGCAACAGGCAATAATCAATTGGCAACTACAAACTATAAACTATAAACTATGCCGAAGGCATCCCTTCGGGACAAACTGCTTCACTCCGTTCTCAAACTCTTCACCGGGTTTGCTATCGCCGCTTTTATTGATTGAAAACTTACTGTAATTAATATGATGAGCAATGCACCAATTCCTGTTGTTGCAAAAATCCACCATGATAATTCTGTACGATATTGGTAATTCTGCAACCAATTCAGCATAAAATAGTAAGCTACCGGTGTTGCGATTGCAAAAGCAATAAGCACGAGCATCACAAAGTCTTTTGATAACAATTGCCACAAATTGAAAACAGTAGCACCCAACACTTTTCTTACACCGATTTCTTTTACTCTTTGCTCTGCCATGAAAGATGCCATACCGAATAAACCAAGACATGAAATAAAAATGGCGAGCACTGCAAGCACAGTAGCAAGATTACCGATGCGTTCTTCATTACTGAACTTTTTTGCATACTCTTCATCGACAAATTTGTAAGTGAAAGGAACAGAAGGGGAATATGCTTTACACACTGCTGCTATTTTGCTGATGGCGTCGTGAGCGCTTATCTTCGGATTGATCCTGATAACTATATCATCAAAATCGCTGTTATCAAGATAAAAAATAGTTTGTTTAGCCGGTTCATAAGGTGAACTCATCACCATATTTTTTACTACACCAATAACTATATGGTCTTTATTTGCAAATCGTATGATTTCGCCAACCGAATTTTTAAAACCCATATATTTTACAGCGGCTTCATTTAATATAACAGCTGAAGAATCGGTAAGCAACTGTTTGTCAAAATCCCTTCCTGCTATAAACTGCCATTCTACTGTCTTGCCATATTCTGATGTAACACGAATATTAGCGAAATCGGATGTTATGGAAGGATCTTTTGTGATCCAGCTTACATCTTGTCTGGCATTGTGTACCGCGGTGAGAGGGCTTGATGATTCTGCCATTTCTATTATGGCGCCGCTTTTCAGCACATCTGTTCTTAGCGCATTAAAGTGATCCTCCAGCTCATTTGTTGTTTCTATATTAACCAGACCATCACGGCTATACCCGACCGGACGGTTTTTGGCAAACTGTATTTGCTTGAAAACGATAATGGTGCAAATGATTAAAACAATTGATACGGTAAACTGCACTACTATCAGCACTTTGCGGGGAATGGCTGCAAGCCTGCCTGCTTTGAAAGTTCCTTTTAATACTTTAACCGGCTTAAAAGAAGATAAGTACAATGCAGGGTAGCTGCCTGCAATTGACCCGGTAAACACGGTGAAACCAGCACCCATTGACCAGAACAGCGGGTTACTCCATAATATGACCATTTGCTTACCGGACACTTCATTAAAAAATGGCAAAGCAAGCGATACCAACAGCAACGAAAAGCCAAATGAACATAACGCCATCAATAAGGACTCACAAAAAAACTGGCTGATCAATTGAACCCTTAGTGAACCTATTGCTTTACGTATGCCCACTTCCTTCGCGCGTTTTTCACTGCGCGCTGTACTGAGATTCATAAAATTTATGCAAGCCAGCAACAACACAAACACACCTATAATGCCAAACAGCCATACATACTCAATAGCGCCACCCGTATTAGCACCATTCTTAAACTCAGCATACAAATGCCATTTCTTCATTGGTTGAAGAAAAATAACCGGTTTAGATTTTGCATCTTCCGTACTAACCCTGTTGAGCTTGACATTTTTTATTTTTTCTGAAACCTTTGCCATATCAACATTATCGGCAACCTGTACATACATCTGGAAAGAATTGTCGTTCCATTTGGTTTCAGCTCTTTGTACCCAATCCTTAGAACTAACATAAAAATCCCAGGGAACCATAAATGCAATATCATGCAAAGTAGTATTACGCGGCAAATCATCATATACGCCTGCAACTTTAAAGCTGGCAGTATTATCAAACTTTACAAGTTTGTTTATAGGGTCAGCATTTCCAAATAATGCAGTGGCTACTGATTGAGAAATTAACATAGAAGCAGGATCGCTAATCCATTGCGTGTACCCTTAAGCATGTGAAGTGTAAACACTTCCGGGCCTTCTGCACTCGTATAATTACCGGTATAAGATATTTTTTTATCACCCACAGATAAAACATGGGAGCCTGTCCACGATGCCATGACAATGTGCTTAAAATCACTGCCATAACTTTTGCGCATTTCTGCATAGAGCGGCAACGGAAGTGCCACGCCTGTATTTATGTTACCATTATAAATATCCTTTTCCATTACCTGTGCTATACTGTTATAGTTTTTATGGTATTTATCAAAAGATAATTCATCCCATATCCATAAACCAATCAGTAAGGCCACAGCTATTCCAACCGCGAGCCCACTTATGTTGATGAATGAAGAAGTTTTATTCTTCAATAAATTTCGCACAGCGATTTTGAAGTAGTTTTTAAACATGATAAATGTTTAATGTTGTTTAAAATGTTTATCAAGGTTTCAAAAGTACAAGGGTGCGACGCAACAATGTTTAATTCTTATTCTTTAGTTTAGCTCATAAAAATTTTCTCCTCGTCTCACGTTTCATGTTTCACAAAAAAATCATTCCGTTCTCAAACTCTTCACAGGATTTGCTATTGCTGCTTTTATTGCCTGGAAACTTACTGTCGCAAATGCAATAAGTATGGCCATTAATCCTACAAGTATGAATATCCACCACGAAATATCGATACGATATGCAAACGATTGCAGCCATTTATAAATAGCAATGTAGGCGACGGGTGAAGCTATAACGACTGAAATCAAAACAAGTTTTAAAAAGTCTTGGGATAATAATCCTGTTATACTTGATACACTTGCTCCCAGGATTTTGCGAACACCAATTTCTTTGAAACGTTGCCTTATTGTAAAAGCAGCTAATCCGAAAATTCCTAAGCAAGAAATGAAAACAGAAAGTATAGTGAACAAACTTAAAACAGACTGCATGTTGTTCTCTGCTTTATATAAGTTTGCAAAATCTTCATCGAGAAATGAATATGTGAAAGGACTATCGGGTGCTGTTTGCTTCCACATATTTTTCACTTGTTCGATTGATTGACTAATGTTTCCGGGTTTTATACGTATAGCAACAAACTGGTAAAAATCAGGAAGGATAGTTATAATGAGAGGTTTAATGTTTGAGTGCAGGGAACTGAAATTAAAATCTTTTATCACTCCAATAACTTTACCTTTCTTTCCCAGCCCCCAATCAATTTGTTTTCCTAATGCCTGCTGCGGTGTACCCCAACCAAAACTTCGTACCGCCATCTCATTCACGATAAAAGCTTCGTTTTTATCTGTGGGATATAACTTTGAGAAATTTCTTCCTGCAATCAAAGGAATTTGGAATGCACTAAGAAAATTTTCATCTGAAACAATAGTTGGTTGTGATGATACTTCGTTGGGGGCTGCACCTTCATATACTGTTGCAACTGTAGGCAAAGCATCCTTGAACGAAAAATTAGTAAGCGTAGCATCCGCTACTGATGAATTTTTACACAACTCACTTAATATTGTTTCACCTTTCATTAAATCATTGCTTTTTATGGGCACTTCAAAAACCTGCTCTTTATTTAAACCCAATTTTTTATTTTGAATAAAACGTAGTTGCCGATATACGAGGACCGTACCTGCAATCAGAATTATAGCAATCGTAAATTGAAACACAACTAATCCCTTCCTTAGAAGAATATCCTGCCATGTATGTTTTATGTTTCCTTTGATTGCTTTTACAGGTCCGAAAGAAGACATTAATAAAGCAGGATAAATACCGGCAAGAAATCCGGTAGCTAAGATTATACTTACATAAGTAAGCAATAAGGCGGGATTATTGAAATAATCTAACGATAAATTTTTACCCGTGAAGGAATTGAATACAGGTAATACTAAAATGACTGCAGCAATTGCCAAAGCTGCGGCAATAATTGAGAACAAAAAAGATTCTGAAAAAAATTGTATAATCAATTGAGAACGCGTTGCACCTATTACTTTTCTCAATCCTATTTCTTTTGAACGCTGAATAGATTTAGCGGTAGAGAGATTGATGAAATTGCAACAAGCGATCAGTAAGATAAAAATGCCGACAACAGAGAAAATATAAATGTATATGATGTCGCTATTAGGACTTATTTCTGAGCTCAGGTTTGATCTTAAATGAATATTGGTTAAAGGCTGAAGTTTAAAATCATACCATAGTCCTGTCTCCTTTCTCGCCTGAGCCATTGCCTTGCCTATTACAGCGTTTATCTTCGGCTCTAAAGAATGATAGGGATACTTTGGCGGAAGCAAAAGGTAAGTAAAATAGCCGTTACTGAACCAGTTATCTTCGGTTTGTTGATTTATTGCAAATATGGTTGTACGGGACATAACACAGTCAAAGGTGAAATGCGAGTTTGCCGGAACGTCTTTTATAATACCGGTGACGGTAAGATTGATTGAATCTGATAACTTCATTGTTTTTCCCAGTGCGGGTACATTTCCAAAGTATTTCTTTACAGTACTTTCTGTAAGTACAATTGAATACGGATTAACAAGTGCAGTACGGGGATTACCGTGAACCATTGGAAACGTAAAAACATCAAAGAGTGTTGAATCTGCGTAAATAACCTTTGCATCAAATAACTTTGTCTCTTTATATGATAAGACTCTTCCAGAAAAATTGATCCGAATCGTTTTCAACACTTGAGGTAAACTTGCTTGTAGAGCAGGTGCCATGGGTGGAGAGGTAACGGCACGTGCATTATCTTCTTTTGGAAGATGGAGAACTTCAGTAAGCCGGTAGATTTGTTTTGCATTTTTGTTATACTGGTCATAGCTCAACTCATATTGTATGTAAAGAAAAATAAGCATACAACATGTAATGCCAATGGAAAGACCTGTAATGTTTATGAAGGAATAAAGACCGTTTCTCTGCAGATTACGAAAAGCAGTTTTAAAATAGTTTTTAAACATACAAGAAGTTTTAGCTATGAATTTCAGGGGCACACTTATGGCTTAGGCAAAAATCAAGTTTCAACGGCTATGCCAATGATGAAACCCTTTGTGAAATAAGGATTTGAAGAATTAGCAGGAAAAGAAACTGTACGGAAACGAACAGTTAAGTGTACGGTTTTGGATAAAGGGATAAACACCGGATAACCGCCCCGCTTTTTTTAAGTAGTATCTTCCCTAAATTGGTCTTAGTCTATTTTGTTCATACGAATATTACAAAAATATAGTGAAGCGCTTTTGTCATGTACGAAGTCATAAACTTCTGACTAACGTTTTATAAACTGCTGACATGCAATCCTAATTCGTCGGTGTTTATATCAAACTTATGAATTAGCTTTTTCATTTCCTGTACTTTTCTTTTTCTTTTATTACTAAAATATCGGGGAATTGGATAGCGTCCCCAATATGGAATTGCTTCAGAAAAAATCCATTAATTCGATTTCCCTTTCGTCAAAGTCCAGGTCATTAGTTAAGGCAGCTAATTTTGTAAGGTTGTGTTCCTGTAGTTTTTTGTCTAAAAAACCTTTGTTAGTTAGGGGTAACGGCTACAAAGCATAATCGAGTAGGTGAACAGCCATTATTTGGCTGTTCGACCTCTCACACCACCGTACGTACCGGTCTGGTATACGGCGGTTTGTTAGAATGGTTCCGGGCGTCTTTGCTATCTTTCTCATCAATCGCTTAAGCTCCTCTTATATTTTACTTTCGGTTGCTGACCTATCCTCATATAAGTAGTTCTCTTACGTGTTTCCGCTTCTGTTGCTGCAC
>Ga0137366_10002507_pt1 | contig 14082 bp, 17 predicted proteins | sample SagtaG_8_FD_104938 | JGI IMG/M metagenome (GOLD analysis project Ga0137366, IMG submission 104938) | Vadose zone soil microbial communities from Sagehorn Ranch, Mendocino, California, USA - Sage1_L_60_16 metaG | ecosystem: Environmental > Terrestrial > Soil > Vadose zone | place: USA... | reverse complement strand
GAGCTGGGTTCAGAACGTCGTGAGACAGTTCGGTTTATATCCGGTACGGACGTTAGGAAATTTGAGAGGATCTGCCCCTAGTACGAGAGGACCGGGGTGGACGTACCTCTGGTGTGTCGGTTGTTCTACCAAGGGCATTGCCGAGTAGCTAAGTACGGACCAGATAAGCGCTGAAAGCATATTAAGCGCGAAACTGACCTCAAGATTAGATTTCCCTATGAGGACACAGAAAGACGATCTGTTTGATAGGCGCAAGGTGGAAGTGTAGTAATACATGAAGCCGAAGCGTACTAATAGTCCCATCGACTTTTTATGCCCTTGTCTGCTGGCTTTATGCTTGCATAAACTACGCAGATAAGGTAGGTTGACTAGTAGTTGGTGCGCACCAGGCGTATCAACCGTCACTTTATCGAAACTATTCATAGCACCGTATGGGCACCGAAGATTGTCTGCGATAATTCGCAAGCAATCTTCGGTGCCCATGGCGCTGGGGAAACACCCGTTCTCATGCCGAACACGGAAGTTAAGCCCAGTAGCGGCGATTATACTGCTTTTTAGTGGGAAACTAGCACGGTGCCGTTTTATAAAAGGACCCAGGTAATACCTGGGTCCTTTTCGTTTGGCAGCACCACGTGCCTCTAGGATATTATTGTAAAATAATGATTCATTTGCTTCGTAAATATTGACTTATAAAGCATATGCTGCTATTGTAATCACAACCACTATATCAAAGGTGAGTTTTTAATGGAGAGAACTATATGTCAGGAACACCACGTGGCGGTAAATTAGCCGCTCGAACGAATATGAGCCGTCATGGCAAAGACTTTTATGCACGTATTGGTGCAATCGGTGGTCGAAAAGGCACTACAGGTGGCTTTGCGGCTAATCATGACCTAGCGCGCATCGCTGGCGCTAAAGGTGGCCGAATTTCGCGGCGTCGTAAGGTAACGGAGCACATTACGGCTGAGGCTACCGCATTACAGGCGCAGCAGGTAGCTGTTGAGCCAACAATCACTCAAGAAGAACTCGACTTGGCTGCTTAGCCAATTGTGACGCGCCGCAGCTCGCATTGACGGGCGTCGTTTGGACGCCACGAGCATCTACAATTCATGCATATGTAGGTGCTCGTTTTGGTTTGCAGGCCGGTTGTGCTGCACTTGGGGCAGAGCGAGCGAGCATAGAGCCATTGCCTATAGGTATCGAGCGAGGTTTCAATAAGCTCTTCGTCTATAGCGTCAAGATACATGGGAGCAAGTACATTAGTTGCGTAGTCCCATGCTTCACGCTCCCTGGCCAGAAGCTCGATATCCAGCTGAAAATCAGCATGAGCAAGCTGAGCGTGTGCCAGCTCATGCAGCAGGAACGCTGCGGCTTGCGCCGCACTAGGGTCGTATTGCACAACACTCCGTACCGCTGACCACGCAAAAGTATTGCCCGGTTCGAACCTAATCGCTGGAAAATCAGCGTGAAGCCGTGCTATCAGTTCCTTGGTGGGTCGCATAATAATAACATCCGTAAACCACTGCTTCGTCTGGGTGCTTGGCCTGTACGATCTGAGGAACATCAATGTAGCTCGTAAGCCGATGCGTGAGAGTTTCCACTAGCAAAGAGCCGAACCGCTCAAAGTACATACCAACACTCCCCCCAATAACGATAACGTCAGGCTGGAGCAGAGGAATAAGCGCCTGAAAACCAATGGCTAGCTCGTCGACGATAATCTGCCAATCGGTTTGGTCATGAATATCTGCCGCCAGTTTGCCAAATTCGTCCCTGATGGCATGTCCCGAGGCGAATGTTTCCCAGCCGCGAAAGCCACCTGACGTCTGGAGGATCATATGACCACCCTCGCTATTGGCAAGGGCAGGATCAAGCCGGCCATGTGTGATGATTCCCGTGCCAATTCCCGTGCTGACAGTGACATACACGCAGAGCGGAGGTATTTCTGGTAGACTGTTTGCTTCGGCAAGTCCCGCCAATCTAGCGTCGTTATTGATGAAGATTGGACAGCCAAAAGCTGCAGTAAGCAACTTCTGCAAAGGAAAGTTAACCCAAGGGAGATTAGCGCAGCGAAGGACCGTGCCGTCACGGTTAATAATTCCCGGCACGGCAATACAGATGGCTTGGGCGTTATTCGCATCAAAATGCTGCAGCGTCGCTTGCAGCTGTCGCAGGAACGCCCGTTCATCATGCGGTGTCGGGAAACGTTCCTCGTTCACCACTTGGCGCTCGCCCTGAAAACTTCCCACGAGCGTCTTCGTCCCCCCGACATCGACTGCTATGATCATACCTGTAGTGTAGCACGGCTTGCGTGTATCTCTGAAGGGTTATACTATAATCTTTATAAGGTTAACTAAAGGAGCACGCATGGCAGAGAACAGCGCACGGACAATCGTTATGTTTGGCATTATTGGACTTGTGCTGGTGGGTCTGGTCGTCGGTGGCGTTCGGCTGCTCAAGACGCGTGATAACTCCTACGCCACGCAGCACGCTCCGGTGGCGCCTACTAATAAGCCAGCATCGAATACGCCCCAGGCTCAGCCGAGCAAGCCGCCCGCCCCGCAGCAGGCATCACCGTCAGTGAAGGTAGCTCCTCCTGCATCTCAGCAGCAATCACAAGTGGCCGTCACGCAGTCTGGACAAAACAATCCAAGCACGCCGGCATCCGCCTCGCTTCCACACAATGTGCCCAATACTACCGCAATTTCGCCCGGTGGTCTATTCGCCACCAGTGTGCTGATGCTTATGGCGGCCTTTTTTGGGCGCCAGCTCCTAAAGGCACGTGCCAGCTATCGTCGATACCTGCAAGGGTAAACGCAAACAGAGGCCAACACTTTACTTTTAGGCCACATCTTGCTTATAATGAGAGTAATCTTTTGGTGTTATATTTTGTGTGCACCCTTAGAAAATACTTTTTTGGAAGGAGTGTTAATTAAAACACTATGGTGAAAACCGCCGCTATTACAATGGATGACCTCCTAGGCGAGGAGTCAACGGGTCAACTTTCGGTCAGTGAAGTTGTGGAAGGAAAGGTGCTGTCAGTCCGTAAGCACGAGATTTGGATTGATCTGGGCGCGCAGGGTATTGGTCTGGTACCTCGACGCGAGATTGGTTTTGCCCGCAATCTGAACGAGGGCGATACGGTAACCGCGAGCATCGTCGATACCGAAATGGACGAAGGCTACGCATTACTGAGCCTTCGCAAGGCTGCGAAAGACCGCGGTTGGGACGAGATCAAGCGGATCTTTGACGAGGGCGAAACCATCGAGGTGACTGCCTACGACGCTAACCGGGGCGGTTTGCTCATTGAGCTTGAAGGTATCCGGGGCTTCTTGCCGGTATCTCAGCTGAGTGCCGAGCACTACCCGAGAGTATCGGGTGCCGACAAGGATGAGATCCTGCAACGGCTAAATGTCATTATTGGCAAGCCGCTGACGGTACGAGTTTTGGACGCTGATCGCAAGCAAAACAAACTGATTTTTTCAGAGAAAGAGGCAGTTCGTGATGGCCTTCAGCAGCGCTTCGAGCAGCTAAAGGTTGGCGATGTGGTAAAGGGCGTCATAACTGGCGTAGTTGACTTCGGCGCATTCGTGAATGTCGACGGCATCGAAGGGCTCATTCATATTTCTGAGATCTCTTGGGAGCGAGTGAACAATCCTGCCGATTATGTGAAGGTTGGTGAAGTAGTCGAAGCGAAGATTATCGCTATCGACAAGGACCGCCTTAGCCTCAGCCTCAAGCAGCTGCAGGAAGATCCTTGGATCAAAGAGGTCGAGAAGTTCAAGAAGGGCGATCAGGTTGAGGGAACCGTAACGCGCATTACGCCGTTTGGTGCGTTCATCCAGATCAGTCCGGCGGTCGAGGCGTTGGTGCACATTACCGAGCTCGGCGAAGGTGAAGGTGCTGACCCAGAGAAGCTGTTCAAGCTGAACGAGAAGAAGCACTTTATCATTCTCGATATCGACAAGGAGAATCGCAAGATTTCTCTAAGTCTTAAGAAGTAACATAAACAGTGGTAAGCGGCGTCAACTCGGCGCCGCTTCTCCGCCAGAAGGGAGACGGTCATGGCACAGAAGAAAATCGTCATTGCTGACATGATAACCGTAGGTGAGCTGGCGGCTCAGCTTGATTTGCCTGTTACCAAATTGATAGGCGAATTGTTCAAAAACGGCATTATGGCAACGGTCAATCAACGCATTGATCTCGAAACTGCCCAAATTATTATCGATGAGCTCGGCCTCAGCGTCGAGCTTGAGAAGAAAAAAGATGGTCTGGAAGCGCCCGTTGCTCGCAAAGAGCGGACATTGAGCGAACAAGCCACCGAGCGTCCGCCCATCGTCGCCGTCATGGGACACGTGGATCATGGGAAGACCAGCCTGCTCGACGCGATCCTCGATACCAAAGTTGTAAGTGGTGAAGCAGGCGGCATTACACAGCATATCTCGGCCTATCAGACGGTCTATAAGGGCCGTTCGATTACACTTCTCGATACGCCCGGGCATGAGGCTTTTAGCGCTCTACGCGCACACGGTGCCGCTCTGACGGATGTTGTTATTATTGTGGTGGCGGCTGATGATGGTGTGAAGCCGCAAACAGTCGAGGCTATTCGATTTGCCGAGCAAGCTCACGCTAAGATCATTGTGGCCATCAACAAGGTCGATAAACCAGAAGCCGATGTCAACCGCGTCAAGCAACAGCTAGCCACCGAGCACCATCTGGTACCCGAAGAATGGAGCGGCGACACGGTTATGGTGGAGGTTTCGGCCAAGACGCACCAAAATCTCGACAAATTGCTCGAGCTGGTCTTGCTTGTTGCTGATCTGGAAGAGCTCCGAGCCGATACTGATGCGCCTGCCGAGGGACTGGTTATTGAGTCGCACATGGAGCAGGGACGTGGTGCGGTGGTATCATTGCTGGTCGAAAACGGTATCTTGCGCCCCGCGAGCTATATCGTTGCCGGCAGCTCATATGGCAAGGTGCGCACACTTTTGGATTATGCTGGCCGCCCGACCAAAGAAGCCGGACCCTCCACGCCGGCAATTGTGACAGGCTTTAAAGATTTGCCACAGTTTGGCGATGCCTTTGTAGTGTGCCCGAACGAAAAGGCTGCTCGCAATCTCGTTGCGAAGCATCGTCAAGAGCACCGCCAGGAGGTTACCCAGAGCACCATGAGCAGCACTGATCTGCTCAATATGATCACCAAGCACCGAGAAAAACAACAGGTCAATGTCATTATCAAAGCTGATGTGCAGGGATCGCTCACCTCGGTCGCAGATAGCCTGCGTATGCTGGAAAATGATGAGCTGTCGCTACGGATTGTTGGTTCAGGTGTGGGTAATATCTCTGAAAACGACATACGTCTGGCGGCCGGCAGTGAAGCCATTATCTATGGCTTTAACGTTCAATTGCCGCCGGCAGTGAAGCGCCAAGCGATTCAAGAAAAGGTGACGATACGCATTTTTAAAATCATATATGAGCTTATCGATGATGCTCGTGCGGTCTTGACCGATCTGCTGAGCCCAGAGGTAGTAGAGACCGACATTGGCCGTTTGATAGTTCGAGGCGTCTTCCGCACCACCAAGGACGAGATCATATGTGGTGGTGAAGTCACCAAAGGCAAAGTAGAGGCCGGCCTGTTGGCGCGTGTTGAGCATGACGAGCAAGTGCTAGGAGAGGTCGAGGTCAAGACCGTGCAGCGACAGCAGCAAGAGGCCAAGGAAGTTTTCGAAGGTGAAATGTGTGGCCTGCAGCTCCGCACAAAGGGCAGGCTTAATCTTCAGGAAGGCGACAGGCTGGAATTCTTTAAACGGGAACTTCGTAAGCGTAGTTTGTAGCGCCCGGAGATACCTCTGTAAAAATTTATCGGCACCAGAAATGTGTCGATAAATTTTATTTTGTGGCCTAATATGTATTGCAAAATACGATTGCTTATGCTATAAAAAGTACATAGTACATTACAAAACATAAAAATAACAAAGGTAGCAAAATCATGTTACACGCACAGTTACCACATCAGCGCTCTCACTCGGCCTTCGGCGAGATGGGCAATTCCTTAAGGCATGCTGCCCAGACGCTTTTAGGCGGCCAGCACCTGCTAGCCGAGCTCTCAGCGGTAGCGGCGCACTACGGGGGTTTGATAGATAGCATCGAGCGTGCAGGCTGGGATCTGGACAAATTAGAGCGGGTGACGCACCTATTTGACCCGCTCGCCCGAGACCTCATTGCAGAGCTTATCGAAAATCACCCTGATATGTCAGAGGTTGAGCAACAGTCATTCCTAGCTCCCTTTATGGCAGCCTTGCATCAGTTCTCGCACATGAGTTCGAAAGAGAAAGCAGCCTTTCGCAGCGAATACGGTCGTTTCACCAGCCTGCATGCGCGCACTATCGAATCATTTGCCGCCCAAGAAGCTTAGGGGCTCACCCGCTTGGTATTCGTTCCTCTTTACGTTACTATGAATGTAGTGAGGTGCTGATATGTTTCAACTCGATGAAGATTTTTTGGTACGTCTAGGCCTTGGCTCTATGCCGGCGGAGGAGAAAGAGGCTTTCTTAAGCTATGTCTACGAAGAGCTTGAAATACGAGTCGGCACGGAGCTCTCGAAAGATTTAAGCGACGAACAACTGTTGGAATTTGAAAAACTGGTTGATGCCAATCAGCAAGATGCTGCCATGAAGTGGTTGGAAGATCACTGCCCCAACTACAAAGAGGTCGTGAAGCAAGAGCTAGACAAGCTCGAAGCCGAAATTATTGCCAGCAGGGATCGTTTGCTGCATGAGCCAGCCGCCTAAAGCCGGTAACCACGGAGGAACTCTGCCCCAGACATCTTCTTGCCGCTGGGGGCAATGAGCTCATCGATATGAAGAAAGCCAGGATTGCAAGCAAGCGACAAAGGGTCTTCGTGTTCTTGTGCGACATGAGCTTTAGTAACGATTATGGTGTGAGGACCCACCTGCAAGCGACTTTTGGGCCACCCAGCGTATGCTCGGACCTCATGTTCTAGCCTCGCGGCGGATTTTGAGGGATCAAGTATGCCGTCTTCTTTGCGGATAAGTGATGTACATGTCGCCTGCGACTCATCTTGTTCCCATGGCTGTGCGCTGCCAGCAAAAACACGCGGCAGAATTTCGATGAGCATCTGGATGCCCATAGTCAGGAGACTGGTAGTCAGCTCCTGTTTGGTCTCCGTTCCTTTCAGGGCTATCTTTTGCTGCGCGTAAATGGGGCCGGCGTCCATGGCACGTACTAGTCTCATAATGGATACGCCTGTCTCTGCCGTGCCGTCCAAAATTGCTTGCTCGATAGGAGTGGGACCACGATACTCAGGCAGGAGCGACGGATGGATGTTGAGGATACCATACGGGAATATATCGATGACACTTTGCGGTATGATACGCCCATACGCGGCCAGTACTGCTGCATCAGCTTGCAAATCCATAAGCTGACCCACGATAAGGCTGGGCTTGTCAGGGAGGAGTACAGGTATGTTGTGTTGATCGGCCACTGTCTGCAGCTCGAGCGCTCTGGCGTTTCGGGATGCTCCTTTTTCATAATGAGCGACGACAGCCTTGACGTCGTAGCCGTGATCAATCAGCGCCTGAAGGGTCGGCGCACCATGCAGCTCGAAGCCGCTGCTTAATCGTTCATTTCCAAAGAATACGAGAGTGCGCGACTTGTTCATAAGGCACCTTTTCGAGTTCACCTTCGTCTGTTAACTTGAAGAAAGCATCTTCGTCCTTGATATGATCGACAAAAACTTTGCCGTTGGTGTGGTCTATTTCATGTTGCAACACTCGGGCCAAAAACCCATCGGCTTTTAGTCGTATCTCGTGACCGTCCTTGTTCATGGCACGGATTCGCACTCGGCCGTGGCGCGGGACGAGACCGTAAATATCCTTCACGCTGAGGCAGCCCTCGTGGTCGTATTTGATCGAACCTTCAAGCTTTATAATCTCGGGGTTGATAAGGGTAAAGAAGGTGCGATCATTCCGGTCGTCGAAGTTGTTGCGAATGATAACGATCCGATAAAGCCGATCGATCTGCACCGCGGCAAGAGCAACACCAAGCTCGTGCGGGCGGTGATCTTCCCAATCGAGGGTTGCGGTCTCCATATCGTGAATGGCCTGTTTTACCTCATCAGTGATGACATGGACGCGCTTTGACTTCTCCCGGAGATGTGGATTGGGCAGTGTAATGATGGCATGCCTGTTCATGTTACCCCTCAGTATACGGGAAGGAACAGATGAAGCGCAACAGCTCATAAGAGGTTGGCGGCGTCGATGTCGACGTGCCAATGCGGAGGCATGTGCGCTGCCACGATAGCCAGCTGAGCACGTTTGTCAGCCTTGAGGAGGAGCTGCCAGCGGTAATTATTGTGCAAGCGTTCGTAAAACGCGGGCGTCGGGCCCAAAATGGCTATCGAACGATTTTGACTGCGTAGTTGTGCGGCCATTGTTTGTGCGGCACGTATGGCGCCAGCCTCGGTCTTGTAACTGGTAGTGAGCTTGAGTAGGTGTGTGAATGGTGGAAAGACGCTCGCGCGGCGTTCTTTGAGTTGCTGCTGATAAAAGGCGCTGTAGTTTCGCTCTAGTGCCAGCTTGATAGTGGGATGGTCTGGCAGATAGGTTTGTACAATGACGCGTCCCGTATGTTTGCCCCTGCCCACTCGGCCCGCTACCTGGTAAAGCAGTTGGAAGACGCGCTCCTCGGCCTGATAATCCGGCAGATGCAGACCGTTATCTGCTTGCATGACACCCACGACGCTGAGGTTTGGCACATCAAGCCCTTTGGCTAAAATTTGTGTGCCAATCATGATGTCGATGGACCCGTCGTATATTTCCTGATAGCGCTTGTCCAGGGTCTGTTCGGCCGAATTGTCGGCGTCGAAACGGGCGATGGTTGCCTTGGGAAAGAGTTTGCGTATCTCACTCTCGATAAGCTTTGTGCCAATGCCACGAAATATGATGCTCGGGTTGTGGCAGATGGGGCAGCTTGGCGGGACCTTTTGTTGCCGCCCGCACAGATGACAGAGCAATTGGTGCTGGTCGGCATGTAACGTCAGGGGCACAAAGCACGCCACACACAGTGCCGACCAGCCACAACTGGTACACAGTGTCGTGGGTGCGGTGCCACGACGATTATGAAAGATGAGCGCTTGCTGGCCCTGGTGAAGTGCCTCGCGGATAGCGCCAAGCAACGCATCAGAAATGAAGTGATGCTCGCGAAAGAGCTCTTTGCGCCGCAGGTCCACCAGCCCAACGGCGGGAATCTCATTGGCGATAGCTGGCTTGGTGAGCTCGATGATTGGGCTTTTGGTGTGTTCGGCTAAGTAATAATCATTGACCGATGGCGTGGCGCTCCCAAGCACCACCTTGGCTTGGCCGTGCAGACTGGCCAGCACACTGGCTGTCCGCAGTGCTGAGTATTTGGGTGATTGGTCCTGCTTGTAACTTGGTTCGTGAGCTTCGTCAAGAACAATGAGCCCGAGGTTTGTGATTGGCATGAAAATAGCCGAGCGCGGTCCGATGACGATTAACGGTCCGGTCGCTTCCAGCACTTCCTGCCAGGCACGATGCCGTTCGGCCTCGGTCATGTGGGAGTGGGTTACAACAATGTGTGAAAAGTGATGTTTGAACTCTGCTACCAACTGGGGTGTCAGCGCGATCTCGGGCACGAGCACGATGCTGGACTTTTTAGCACGCAGGACCTGCTTTACTGCCTCGATATATACTTGGGTCTTGCCCGAACCAGGTACACCGTGTAGGAGTATTGTACCTTGTGGATGTTCATTAATGCGGGTAATGGCGGCCTGTTGTTCGGCGGTGAGCACAATATGTGTTCGATTGCGCGATACGTTATTTTTCGGTCCATTGTGCTTCTGACGTCGCTGCTTGTGTAGCCCTGCGGGCAAAATAGTTTGCAGCACCAATGCCAAGTGTGCAACGTAATAGCTGCTCATCCATTGAGCGAGGGAAAGGAGCGGGGCGGGCAAAGGGTGCGGCGCAAGTGTAGTGCCGATAGGTTTAGTGTCGAATTGCGGTTTTGCGGCCTCTTTTATCACCACGCCCGTTACCTGTCGTCTGCCTGCAGGCACTCGAACAATAGTGCCGATAGGGAGTGGCGTAGTGGAATGGTAGGTAAAGGCCGATTCGTCATTGCGGATGATACTAACAGGTGCCACCAGATAGTAGTACATAGTGGTATTGATTATAAGCGGTCTGCTACACTTTAGGCAGTATGTATTTCCATTCGAGGGCTGAAGCCGGTCAAAAGCTTGCCACAGAGCTGCAACACTATCGCTACGAGAACGCGGCGGTGGTAGCGCTCAGTGATGGTGCCGTTATTGTCGCCGAACAGATCGCGGTGTCGCTTCATTGTATCCTCACGATGCTGCTCAGCGAGAATGTTCGCATACCCGGAGAGCACGCGTCGCTGGGCACCGTTACCCAAAATGGCAATTTTGTATATGACACCAGCCTGTCAGAAGGCGAAGTCGATGAATACTACAGCGAATTTCATAGCTACATTGACGACCAAAAACGCGAGAAGTTTTCGCAACTCAACCGTCTGTTGGGCCAGGGTGGCTTAATCGACGCTGCCACGCTTCGCGAGCATATCATCATCCTGGTGTCAGATGGGTTCAAGCACGGTACTACCCTCAATGCAGCGGCTGAATTTTTCAAGCGCATCAAAATAGCCAAGCTGGTGGTCGCCACGCCCATTGCCTCGGTCCAGGCTGTCGACCGCATGCATATTATCGCTGACGAGCTGCACTGTCTCAGTGTGACCGAAAATTATATCAGTACCAATCATTATTACGACATAAATGATGTGCCACCGCACGAGCAGATCGTTGCCAAAATAAACAACATCGTCCAAAATTGGCATCCGCAGGCCTAATGTGGACTTGCCGCATTGCCATGATGAATGTAGAATTATTAGCAACAGACCAAGCAAGAGTAAGACAGGTAAGGTGAGCTAGGGACAACGATGCTGGATATATTTATCACTTCCCGGGTGCGACGAAAGATAGTGGTGGTATATGCTAAATATCCTGATTTTAAGACGCATGTGCGCGGGCTCGCTAAGCTTATCAAGGAAGATCCGGGTAACATTCAGCGCGAGTTGAAGCGGCTGGAGAAGGTTGGCTTCCTACATTCTGAGAAGCAGGGCAATACCAAGATGTATTCGACGAACAAGCACTTTGCAATCTTCAAGGAACTCCAAAGTATTGTGCTGAAGTCGCAGCAGGCGCAGCAGAAGGCCAAACGCTAGCACTCCAGCTGGCGTCTTTCTTCGTTAAAAACTCCGCTTCGCGTTCAGCGTACCGATAGTACGCTTCACTTGCGATGCTCGTTTTTGCCTCGAAATACATCCAGCTGAAATGCTAGCGTACAATAGACGTATGGCGAGCGCATTATTTGAAGAGTTGCTTCGTTCGAGGGGGCTGCTTGACCCGGTTACGCGGGCGGCTTTTTTAGCGCCTGATTACGAGGCGATGAAGCACGATCCGTATTTGCTGCCCGACATGGAGCCAGCGGTGCAGCGCTTGCAGCGGGCGCGCGACCAGCAAGAGCTCGTCTATATTTATGGTGACTATGATATCGATGGCCTGACCGCAACGACGCTGCTACTCGAAGCGTTCAAGGCATTTGGAATCCGGACTGAGGCGTTTATCCCGAACCGGTTTGTCGAAGGCTATGGCCTGGCCGCGTCAGCGATTACTCAATTGGCTGAGCGCGGCGCGCAATTGATTGTGACGGTAGATTGTGGCAGTCTGTCCCATGCCGAGATTACTCATGCCAACGAGCTGGGTGTGGACGTCATTGTGACCGATCACCACAGCGTGGCCGAGACTATGCCGTCGGCGGTGGCGACGATCAACCCGAAGCGTCCGGATCACGCCTATCCGTTTATCGATTTGGCTGGCGTGGGCGTGGCTTTCAAATTGGTGCAGGCGTTACAGCAGCGGCTGGATGGCTTGCCGATTGGTCAGGAAAAGTGGCTACTCGACCTGGTGGCGCTAGGAACGGTCTGCGATGTAGTGACATTGGTGGACGAGAACCGGGCCAATGCCTTCTGGGGGTTGCGGGTCATGCATAGGACGCGTCGAGTAGGCATACGGGCGCTGGCGGCAGTGGCGGGGCTGAAGGCACAAGAGCTCACGGCTAGAAGCCTCGGTTTTGTGCTGGGGCCGCACCTCAATGCTGCGGGCCGGTTAGAGACCGCGCAGCTCAGCCTGGACCTATTGACCACGACCGATCCGACCAAAGCACTCGAAATCGCCTATCAGCTGCACGACATGAACACGAGCCGTCGAACCGAGCAGGATCGCATTGCCCGCGAGGCAGCCGAGCAGGCCGAGCGGTTTGCTGATCATCCGGTGCTGGTACTGTCTGACCCGTCATGGTCGCACGGCATTATCGGTATTGTGGCGGCCAAAATGCTCGAACGCTATGGCAAGCCGACCTTCGTGCTGCAGGAAATGGGCGAGGAGAGCAAAGGCTCGGCACGGAGCTATGGCGATTTCAGCGCGGTTGATGGTATTCATGCGGTGGAGCAGTGGCTGACCCGCGGCGGCGGACACAAGCTGGCAGCTGGCGTGACGTTGCCGACCGCTAATATTCCCAAATTTCGCGAAGCTATCAACGAATTTTATCGGTCATTGCAGCTCACAGACCAGCTGCGGCACCTGCAACCGATGGCTGACGCGCGAGTGAATGATTTTCGTCATGTCAGCCCAGCGCTGATTGCCGAGCTAAAGCAGCTCGAGCCGTTTGGCCACGGCAACCCTTCGCCGGTGTTTCATCTGCCGGGTATGACCGTGCTGGAACGGCGGCTGATGGGCAAGGAAGGGCAGCATGTCAAGCTGAAGGTGTGTGATGCAAGCCGGCGGCCGTTTTCAGTGATCGGCTTTCAGCTGGCCGAAAAAGTGACGGCCGATGCTGGCGACGTGGTTGACCTGTGGGTGGAATTAATCGAGAACGAGTGGCGGGGGACGGTGTCGATCGAAGGACGTTTGCTGCGAGCTGAGCCTGTTGAAAATTGATAGATGTGTGATATAGTGGCTGTTGCTGTCTTACTTCACGATGGAGGTGAAAGAGTTGGACAACGAATTGACGGTGTGGGCGCAAGAGATCGGCTTCGAGCCCGGCTCGAAGTGGATCTGGAAGGCACCGAAGGGCTACCGTCCGGTGCGCATGACCATCCGGCATTGCCTCATGGCCGCCAACAGACGCCGTGGCGAGGAGGAGCCCCAGGTCGAGTTCTCGAGCCTGGAAGTTCTGGAGGTCCCGGAGGGCGACGACCACTCCCGGCAGGTGAAGCCGCTGGAGGGGGCGAAGCTTCCCGACTGGTTCCTCGGGGCCGTCCGGCGGCGTTCGGAGCTGCCTCCGTACACCATCTGGGGTTTCGACCTCATGGCTCTCGTCCGCGAGGGCGAGGTCGTGCGCGCCTCCTGACCGCAACAACCGAAACGATGGCTGGCGCCCTGCAACCGCGCCGGCCATCGTTCTTCTCCATTTTTCTTGCGTAGCCGCCCCTGTTCTGCTAGAATAACTCCTGTAATGATTCAAGTCACCCGTAAAGACCCCAACGAAGCCAACGAAAACCTTATTCGTCGTTTCAATCGCAAAGTCCAACAGTCTGGTTTGATTGCCAAGGTCAAGGACCAGCAAACTTTCAAGAAAGAGATCAGCAAAGATGAACGGCGTCGCAAGGCGATTATTCGTAAGTTTCGCAAGGCAGAAAAGCTTAAGCGCATCCGCCTTGGTGTGGGGCGTTAATGCTCGAGCAGAGACTCAACCAAGATATTAAACAAGCACTCCTCGGTGGCGACAAAGCGCGCGCCGAGGTTTTGCGTGGCCTGAAAAGCGTATTGTTGAATGAAAAGATCGCCAAAGGCCTGCGTGACACTGGCCTCAGTGATGAAGCAGTGCTGGCGCTGATTGGCAAAGAGGTCAAGAAACGCACCGAAAGTGCTGAGCTGTACGAAAAGGCTGGTGCCAATGACCGCGCCGAGACGGAGCGAAGTGAGCGTGCGGTGCTAGAGGAGTACCTCCCCGAACAGTTGAGCGATGAAGAGCT